>Ga0307409_100000448_pt1 | contig 17474 bp, 14 predicted proteins | sample 322Ometagenome_2_FD_203888 | JGI IMG/M metagenome (GOLD analysis project Ga0307409, IMG submission 203888) | Maize rhizosphere microbial communities from greenhouse at UC Davis, California, United States - 322HYB-O-2 | ecosystem: Host-associated > Plants > Roots > Rhizosphere > Soil | place... | reverse complement strand
AACGAGCCTGCGCCTCGAACTTGCGGAGACCGTCGGCGAGCGCTTCGCGCAGCGCCCCGGGGTTCGGATGGCGCGCGGTATGCCGCACGCGCGGTGCAGCGGCGAGCAGCGGCATCGCGGCGTTGACGAGCGGGTTCAGGCTCCCGCTCATCATCGTGTCGAGCGACAGCGGCACCTCCCGGCCGGCGGGCGCCGCGGGCGCCGCCGCCGCAGGAGCGGCGGTGACCGCTGCTCCCCCGCCCCGGCCCGCGCTCGGTTTGATGACCGTGCGGTCGGAACCGAAAGAGGCGAACGGATCCCCTGCTTCGCTCATGGATCAGGGCCTGTCGACGCTAACCGCGCACGGCCCAGAACTCGATCTCGAGTCCCGGGAAATCGCCCGCGACATGCATCGCCATGCCGCCCGAGCTCTCGAGCTGCTTCCACATGTCGCTGCCGCGCGTCTCGAGCTCGAAGTACGTGAAGCCCGCGTGGTAGGGGATCTGCCGCGGCGCGACCGGCAGCGGCCGCATCGCCACGCCCGGCAGCTGCAGGTTGACGAGATCGCGGATCCGCTCGACGGTGCCGATCTTGACCTGGGTCGGGAACCGCGCGCGCAAGGCGTCGCCCGGAAGCTGCGAGGCGACCGCGAGAACGAACTGGGCATTGCGCTGCAGTTCGACGTCGGGAACCATGGCGACGCGAACGCCGTGCTTGCGATCCTGCAGCTCGATCGGAATCGCGGTCTGCTCCATGACCAGCGAGAGCGACTGCCGGATCGACTCCATCACCGGCTTGAAGCAGAGCATCGGGTCGTCATGCACATAGGCGGGCAGCGTGCCCGGACGGCGGGACTCGCGAAACGTCGACAGGTCGCCCACCAGGCTGACGAGGTAGTAGTAGAGGTTCTTCGGGTGCAGCACTGAAGCCTGGCGGAACTGGGCGATCAGCGGCTCGTTGCGATTGACCAGCTCCAGCATCAGGAAGTCGGCGATCTCGCCGACCCCGGCGCGGCCGGGCTGCGCCAGCCGCGCCGCCAGGGCCTCGCCGCGCTGGTGCAGCATGCCGTGCACTTCGCGCAGCTGGGCAGCGAGCAGCTCGTTGCCACCGCAGTGCAGCGTCGGCGGGATGTACGACGCGTCGAGGACCAGCTTGTTGTCGGCGCGGCGCTCGACCACCTTGCACAGGCCGATCGTCGCCACGCCTTCGCCGGCGTCGCGTGCCAGCACGATGCGCAGGTTCATGCGCCCGACCTGGACCGGTGCGACGCGTTGACCACTGGCGTTGCTGTCGCCGATCTCGACCTCGGCGCTGCGGAACCGAGGCGGCATGGAGCCCGCTTCCGATTCGGCGTCGGTCTCGGCGACGCCGGGGCGCTGCAACGTGATGGCGAGGACGACGAGCTGATCGCGAGCGTCGGAGGGTACGTCGAGCGCGGCCGGCGCCGGGTCCTGCCCGGGCACGTCGAACGCCAGGCCGTCCGGCATGACGCCGTGGGCCGCGGTGACCGCGATCTTGCCCAGGTTCAGCGCCGCGCTGTCGAGCGTCAGTGCCAGATAGCCCCAGCCGTACGGCGATGTCGCGGCGAGGCGCAGCTGCGCCTGCTGCGCGAGGAAGCGGTCGTGTTGCTGCAGATGTTGCGGCTGGAGGAACATGCCCTCCGACCAGATCACCTTGTTCGTCCAGGTCATGTCGCGCGTTGCTTCACGGTACGTTGTGCGGGAGCTGGGCCGGAAAGGCGATGCCGATGACACCTCCGAGCGCGCACGTCAGTGTGCAGGTGTTGTCGAGCACCGGAATCCCGGTGATGAGCACGTTGGGGACGCCAGGAGTCCACGGCGCCGGGGTCACCGGCGTGCAGGGCACTGGCGTCGGCACCCCGAGCGCCGCCGAGGTGGCGGCGATGAAGGCAGGGTTGGACGGCGAGCAGCACATCGGGAACGGGACGATGTTGGTGAACGGGATGTTGTCGATGATGACACCGTCGATCAGCGAGCTGCTGAGGATCGGCCGCGGCGTCGGAATGAAGGTCGAGGGCGCACCGCCGAGCGAGAAGGTGCACGTGGTGACGGCGGTTCCGGCGACTTGTTGAGGCATGAGGTTCTCCTCTCATGAATCGCCGACCCAGACGGCGATGCCGCTGAAGTTGTCGTGGCCGACCTTGCCGCGTTCGCTCGCGTGGAGCAGGACGAGCTCCTCGAGCTTGGCCAGCCAGTCGGCCGGATCAGCAGCGCGGTTCAGGCTTGCGCACATCTCGGCTTCGTTGACGTATTCCCACAGCCCGTCGGTGCACAGCAGGAAGGCGTCGCGCGGTTTCAGCCGCCAGGGTCGCGGAACGATCGAGACGAGAAGGTCCTCGGGCGCGCTGCCGAGCGCCGATTGCAGCTCGCTGCGGCGCGGGTGGGTGCGGATCTGCTCGGGCATGAGCAGGCCGGCGTCGGCCATCAGCTGCACGACGCTGTGGTCGCGCGTGTGCGAGAGCATCACGCCGTCGCGAAACAGGTACAGGCGCGAGTCGCCGGCGTGACCCCAGAGCGCTTCCTGGCACGTGAGATCGACGAACAGGGCGACGACCGTGCTGTGCATGTCCCGGGTGCTGGCCGAGTCGGACTGATGCCGTCGCAGGTGCGCATTGGTGTCGATCAGCAAGTGCTGCACTTCGTCCGCACGCGCCAGCGGGGCCAGGGACGCCTGGTCGATGATGTGACGCACGACGAGCTCGGCGGCGACGTCGCCGCCGCCGTGGCCGCCGGCGCCGTCGGCGACGACGCAGCACAGCCGCTCGTCGCTGCGCCAATGGCCGCACGCGTCCTGGTTGCTCGCGCGACCGCCCGGCCGCGACAGGCTCGCGAGCTCGAGCTGGCGGTCATGGCTGCCGTCGTGGACGCGCGCCTCTTTCACCTCGCGCCTCCGCGCCGATGTCGGAGCAGACGGTTCACCTGCTCGTCGTACGCCTTCACGAAGACGCTGCCGAACAGCGCGTGGAAGTCGTCGGCCGCATCCTTGCGAATGCTCGCGTACGACTCGGTGAACAGCTCCCAGAGCTTGGCGTTGCGCCTCGCCGGCAGGAGGTGCTGCAGCCGCGAGCGACCGCCGAGCTTCGCTTCGAGCGCGACCGGATCGAAACGCTGCAGCGCCGCTTCGAGCACGGCCTGCATTCCGGCGAGCAGGCCGAACTGGTGCGTCCGCAAGTCGTCGAAGGCGGCGCGCATCGCGGGCGCGGCGGGAGTGAAGCCGCGCGCCGGCGGCGCGAGCAGGTGCTGCAGCGCGACCTCGGCATTGGGCGAGAACTTGAGCGGGTTGTTGTCTTTCGCGACGATCGTCGTCACGTCGGCACGCATCTCGTGCTTCAGCGTCGAGCGCGCCCGCAGCAGCTCGACGGTGCCGCCGACCGCCTCGTGCAGCAGCTGGCCGATGAGCTCCATCATCTCAGGCGTCAGCGCCGGCATCTCCAGCGCAGGCGCGTTGAGACCGCGGCGAAACGCCTCGAGGAGCGCAGCGCCGTCTTCGACGCGGCCGCGGGGAGCGGCAGGCGGCGCGGCGGCCGGCCTGGCGGGAGCGGCGTCGACATGCGCCTTCGGCGGCGCGGCCGGCATGTCGAGGGCGCGCGTCTTCTCGTCGTGGCCAGGTGAGGCCCACGCCCTCGCAGCTGCCGCGGTCGGCGCCGCCGCCGGTGGCGCGGCCGGCTTGATGATCGTCGGCGGGATGAACGGGCGCTGCAGATCCGACATCCGATCGGGTTCCGACGCCGCGCTCGCTTTCGGCGCGCTGTTCAGCGAGCGCAGCGGATCGGCGTCCGCGGCCATGTTGGGTTGGGCCATCGGCGCGTCGAGCGCCGAGTTCGAGAGGGGATCGCCCCCGGCCGACGGCGACAGACCGAACAACAGGTCGAGCGAGCTCGGCGCCGCCGAAGGCACGCCGAGGCCGGCGATCAGGGGCGCCGGTGCGCCGGCGCCGAGGTCGAGCCCGAGGGCATCGCGAGGCGGCGCTCCGGGCGCGGGCCGGTCCTGCGGCTGCGTTGCGAAGGGATCCCAGTCGATCGGGATGCCGCCGGCCGGAGGCGCCGGCGCTGCCGGTTGCGGTCGGACGCCGGACCGCGCGAGCGGGTCGACGAGCGATGCACCCGGCGCTCGCGCTGCCGGAGCCGGACCGAGCAGCTTCGAGAACGGGTCGCTCGACACCGCCACGGCGCCGCCCATCTTGACGCTGAGCTCGTAGCCGCAGATGTGCACACGGTCGCCGTCTACGAGCGGCGCCTCGCGGCCGCTGGCGAGTGCGCGGCCGTTCAGGCTGATCGGGTTGCTGCCGCGGTCGACGATGACGAAGCCGCCGTTGCGGTAGACCACCTGCGCCGCGACCCGCGAGACCATGCGCTCCGGATCCGGCAGCACGAGCTGATTGGTGTCGGCGCGGCCGATCGATCCCCCGAGCTCGTCGAAGTGGACCTGCAGCGTGCCGTCGGCGGGCGTGCTGTTGAAGGCGACGACGGTGAGGGTGATCACGGAGAGCAGCCTTTCATCGCAACACGTAGAACCGCCCGTCGACGACCGACACCTTCAAAGGCAGCGCCAGGACGTCGCCCGCCTTGTCGGGCACCGTGGTCAACGCCGCGCGCCCGTCGCCGCCAAGGCACTCGAGCAGACGGCCGCCGGCGAGCGGCCGCAGGCGCATCTCCTCGGGCCTCAAGGGCTGCCACACAAGGCGCGACACAGCATACATCTGCTCGAGCCACTCGCGCAGCCGCGCCGCCTCCGACTCGGGACTGCGCTGGTACGCGAGGGCGAGCTCCTCGGTGCGCAGCCGCGTCGCCGTCATGAAGCTCTCGGTCTGGCCGCGCGCGAGGTCGCGCGCGAGGCCCGAAACGAAGGCATGCGCCTGCTGCGTCACCGCGGCAGTCGGCTGAACGACCGGCGCGTCGAGCCAGCGCCAGCGCGGAAAGCGGATCGGCAGATCGGCGTCGTGCTGCTGTCGCGCCGGCAGCGAGAACGGCTCGCCCGCGGCGCACGCCCACTCGAGATGCGCCAGCGTGCGCGCGTGCGTCTCGTCGACCGCGGCACCGATGCGAGGCAGCAGCAGATGCAGCTGCGCCGACATCGCGTGCGGCGCGTTCTGCAGCAACGCTGCGGCGCTGCTCGCGCCGGCATCGGGGCCGACCACGAGCTCGAGCCGGTTCACGCCGATCAGCGCCGCCTCGTGCGCCGGAACGACGGCCTCGGTCGCGAGCGGCGTGACGCGCGCGAGCGGCAGGCCGTTGAACCACGCTTCGGCAGTGCAACCGTGGCCGACGAGCTTGACGACCATCAGCCGTTCCATCACGCCTGGCTCCACTCGACGAGCGGCTGCGCCGGCAGCAGCGGCTGCTGCACGACCTGCACGCCGAGCAGCGGATCGAAGACGCGCAGCTGCGCGACGACGGGATCGACCTTGAGACGGACGAACCAGCGCAGTCCGGGACCGTCCGGGCGCTGCTCGAGACCGACGACACCGGTGATCGCGCCGCGCACCGGGCCGCAGCTGCCGAGCACTGCGAGCCCGGGATCGGCGAGGGGTTGCACCGTCAGCACGAAGCTCTGCATGACCGGGCGCTGCAGCGTCGCGGCGACCGTGAACAGCGCCGCGTCCTCGGCGCCGCGCTGCCACGGCCCCGCGAGGCTGGTGCTGCCATCGGTCGCGAGCGTCAGGAGCGAGCGCGAGCCGGCGCGCGCCAGCGTGCCGGCGAAGCGCAGCGACAGTCGGCAAGCGACAAGGTCCGACAGGCCCTCGAGACGCATGTACGGCGGCGCCTCGATGCCTTGCGGACCTTCGGCCCAGCCCCAGGTGATTCCGGTGCTGCCGACGAGCAGAGCCGCGTCGACGTCGAGCTTGCCGTCGATGACGCCGCTCTCGCGCTCCCAAGCCGTCAGCAGTCGCGCCACCCCGGCCTGCAGCTGCGCGTCGAGGCTGTGGAAGCCGCGCACCCACGCCGACGCATCGACGAGCTCGCCGTCGCGCTCGCGACGGCAACGCGCCTCGACGATCGGCGGCGGCGTCTCGGCCGGAAGCTGCCACGCCGGCATCGGCTCGCGGCGCCACGCGAGCAGGTGCTGCGATGCGTCGTACGCCGCCAGGATCGTCGACAGCTCGCCCAGCGGCACGCCGCGCGCGCGCAAGCCGCAGCTCGCGATGGTGAGCGCCGCGAACTGGGGCGAACCCTCCTCGCCGATGTGCGCGAGCGTGTCCGCTACGGCGCCGGCCTGGCTGTGGACGGGAAACGTGACGTCGCTCGCCAGGTCGCCGCGCAGCGTCTGCTGCGCTGCAGGCTCGAGCCATTGCAGCAGCGGGTGGAGCAGCGCGTCGCAGCGGTGCTCGGCCTTGACCCGCACGCGCAGCCTGGCCACTTTCTCGGCCGAGCTCGGATGGCTGAGCAGGGTGATCTGTTGCGGCAGCCGCGGCGCAGCATCGGCCGTCGCATCGTGGACCAGCGTCACGCTGGCGGCCTGCGGTACGCATGCTTCGCGTCGCCACGGCCCGCCCTGCGCCGTGTAGTGCTGGCGCCACCCGGCGTCGACGAGGCGAACCTCGACCGCGTCGACGTCGCACGGGGCGCCGAGGCGGATGCGCTCGCGCGGCAGCAGGCTCCCCAGCGCGCCGGCGCTGGCCAGCCGGTCGTCGAGCTGGCGTAGCGCCTGCGCGAACTCGGCGGCAGGAGGCTGGCCGGCCTGCGGCGCGCCGCGCAGCTGCTCGAGCACGTGGACGCAGAGCTGGTACGCCTTGGCACCCTGGCCGCGCTTGGAGTCGGTGAGGATGGCGGCGGCCCATGCCTGACGGCTCTCGAAATCGGCGCCGCAGGCGACCCAGCCGGCGAGGAACCGAGCGACGCAAAGCATGTGCGACAGCCCGTAGGCGGTCGCACGCGACGTGCCGTGCTCGACGAACTCGTTCCAGCGCTCGCCGAGCCGCGCCCGCGCCTGCGGAAAGCCGCCGGCCAGCTCCTCGCCGATCGCGTGCAGGTCGCGCCGGCGCTGCAGCGCCGCGAGCCGCGTCGCCTGTTCGGCGCTCAGCAGCCACATGCAGGTTCCGCTTTCATGCCAGACCCGTCGCCTCGCGCACCAAGCGGGCGCCGCCCATCGACCAACGCGTCCAGCGCTGCGGCGTCAGCGTGACCAGGACGTCGAAACCGGCATAGGCGCGCTGCAGCTGCTCGGGCGATGCCACCGGCAACAACGCTTCCAGGACATCGGGGTCCATCCAGTCGACGCGGATCGCCTGGCCGTTCGGCAGCTGCGCCTTGCACAAGGCCCGGCTGTGCGTTCGCATCGCCAGGAACGGTAGCCGGCTCTGGGCGATCGCGCCCCACCCGGCGAAGCTTCCGGCAGCCTCGGCGAGCAGCCAGTCGGTGAACGGCGACTCCCGGCGCAGCGTGACGAGCAAGGGCGCCGCGGCGCGCTCGCCCGCATCGAGCTCGCCCGTCCACAGCCCGTCCCAGTCGTCGACGCCGCCCTGGGCGAGGCGCTCGCGCAATCCAGGCACCTTGGAGGCGACCAGCAGCGCGTAGACACGCTGTCGGGCATCGGCCCAGAGCGACTCGCGCTGCTGTGCCAGCGACAGGGCGTTCGCCGGCGGCGCCTCGACCTCGATCGCTGACATCACGGCAAGGGATCATCCTTGTGGACGATCTCGGCGGGAGCGTCGGGCGCGGTCGGACTCGCCTTGGCGGCGCTGCTCGCGCTGCCCGCCGATCCGCCCGAGTTGTTCTTGACGATCGGGCCGACGATCGACACCCCGGACGGGTCGACGACGACGAAGCTGCCGCCGACCTTGATCGTCAGCGACATTCCGCCGTCGATGACGACGCCGGTGGTCGCCTTGATGTGCACCGAGCCGGCGGAGCTGATCGTCAACGAGCCGCCGGCGTCGATGTCGATCGCGCCGCCGGACGCGACGGCGATCGTGCTGTCGCCCTTGACGTCGATGGCGCTGCCCACCTTCACTCCGGTGCCGCCGTCGACCTTGACCTTGAGGTCGCCGAGCACCTTGGCGCTGGCGTCGGTGCCGATCTCGAGCTTGGCGGTCTTGCCGATCTTCAGGTCGAACTCCTCGCCGACCTTGGCGACGTGGTTCTTGCCGATCTCGACCTGGTTGTTGCGGACGACCTCGTCGGTGGCGTCGTGCTTGACGAAGCGGTGGAAGTCCTTCTCGGCCTGGAACCAGACGTACTCGCTGCCGGACTTGTCGTCGAAGCGCAGCTCGTTGAAGTTGTCGGCGCCGCCGCCCTTGCTCGACCGCGAGCGAATTCCGCTGACGGTGGCCTGCGCCGGCAGCGCGTACGACGGCTTGTTGTCGCCGTTGTAGACGCTGCCGGTGATCAGCGGCCGGTCGGGGTTGCCCTCGAGGAAGCTGACGACGACCTCGTCGCCGATGCGCGGCGTCGTGATCATTCCGTAGCCGGAGCTCGCCCAGGGCGTCGCGACGCGGATGTAGCAGGTGCTGCGCTCGTTCCTCGGCCCGACGCGGTCCCAGCGGAACCAGACCTTGACGCGGCCAAGCCGATCGACGTGGATCTCGTCGCCGGACGGGCCGACGACGACCGCCGTCTGCGGGCCGCGCACGATCGGCCTGGCGGTGCGCGCCTGATTGACGTACGGAACTGCCTTCGGCACGAGCTCGAGCTTGGCGCGAAAGCCGAATCCGCGATCGGCCTGCGTCGCCTCCTCGTCGCCGAAGTCGGCCTCGAAGTCGGTGCCGGTGACGAGATAGTCGCCGGCGTTGCGAGGGTGATCGGTGAAGCTGAAGGTCATTCCCGCCCCGAGCCCCCGGCACAGCGTCTCAGCCGTCACCGTCAGGTGCGGCGTCTCGAAGCGCCGCACTTCGAGCTTGGCGTGGGTCGTCCCTTGCGTGGCGTTGTTGCCGTCGCCTGGGAAGGCATAGATCCCGGGCCAGTCGTAGACCTCGAGGTCGCCGGGCTTGGGATAGCTCACCGAACGCTGATCGGTCTTCTCGAGCTTGGTCGTCGGCGATTCGTGGTCGTAATCGTCGTGGGTGTACTTCAGCGATCGCACCTGCTGCATCAGACGCCACTGCGTGATGACGTCCTCTTGCGCCGGCCCGGTTTGCCGGTGCGCCCATGCGAGCTTGGCGTCGGGAAATGCGGCGTGGCCGCTGGCGCTGTTGGCGAGCACGAGCGTGTGCTGGCTCTCGGTATGGGTGAAGTAGTACCAGATGCCTTCTTCCTCCATCAGCCGGCTGACGAAAGCGAAGTCGCTTTCGCGGTACTGCACGCAGTACGGCCGCGTCCGCGGCGTCCCCGAGAGCTTGGAGGTGTCGACCCGTACGTCGCGGTAGTCGGCGAACACCGCCTCGAGGACCTGCAAAGCGTTCTTGTCCTGGAAGATGCGGCAATCCGCGCCGAGCGTGAGATGCCAGAGCCAGGTCTGCAGAACGACGTGGTAGGTGTCGTAGCGGCCGACGGCGCCTCCCAACTCGATCGAGGTGATCCAGCCGTTGATATAGCGGAACTGGCTGCCCACGCGCTGCAGCTTCACGGTCGCCTGGGTGCCGAGCAGGTCGGCGGGCGCGAGCGGGTCGAGCCGCTGCGATCGAACCAGCTCGAATCGGTACTCGGGCAGCCGGCCGAGCTCCTCGCGACACTTCATGCGGCGAAACCGCAACGCGTCGTCGCCCAGCTTGCACAGAAACCAGGCTTCGGTGGCCATGCGGATTCTCCCGGTGCTTCAGTCGAAGCGGTAGGCGAAGTCGCCGTTCGCCGCCGTCAGACCGATGCCGCGCAGGCTTTCGCCACGACTCGTCCGGGTGAGGTACTCGGTCGAGATCCGGGGCAGCACCGTGTTCGTGAGGATCGAGTCGATGATCCGCCCGCCGGCATCGACGTTGTTGCAGCGCTTCACGATCAACTCGACCGCCTCGTCGCTGTAGTCGAACGGAATGCGGTGATTGGCTTCGACACGCTTGCGGATGCGGCCGAGCTGCAGCCGCACGATGCGGCCGAGCATCTCCTCGGAGAGCGGGTAGTAGGGGATGACGACAAGGCGGCCGAGGAGCGCCGCCGGGAACACCTTCAGGAGCGGCTCCTGCAGCGCCGTCGCGATCGACTCCGGATCGGGCAGCAGCTCCGGGTCCTTGCACATGTTCATGATCAGCTCGGAGCCGACGTTGCTCGTCAGCAGGATGATCGTGTTCTTGAAGTCGATCTGCCGGCCCTCGCCGTCTTCCATCCGGCCCTTGTCGAAGACTTGGAAGAAGAGCTCGTGGACGTCGCCGTGCGCTTTCTCGACCTCGTCGAGCAGGACGACGCTGTACGGGCGGCGCCGCACCGCCTCGGTGAGGATGCCGCCTTCGCCGTAGCCGACATAGCCCGGCGGCGCGCCCTTGAGCGTCGAGACGGTGTGCGCCTCCTGGAACTCGCTCATGTTGATCGTGATGACGTTCTGCTCGCCGCCGTAAAGCGATTCGGCGAGCGCGAGGGCCGTTTCGGTCTTGCCCACGCCCGAGGTGCCGCAGAGCATGAACACGCCGATCGGCTTGTTCGGGTTGTCGAGCCGGGCGCGCGAGGTCTGGATGCGCCGCGCGATCATGTCGAGGCCGTGCTGCTGGCCGATGACGCGCTGGCCGATCGTCTCGCCCAGGCGCAACACGGCATCGAGCTCGTTCTTCACCATGCGGCCGACCGGGATCCCGGTCCAGTCGGCGACGACGCCAGCGACCGCCTGGGCATCGACCGACGGCATGATGAGGGGCGACTCTCCTTGCAGCTCGGCGAGCTTGCGCTGTTCGATCTTGAGCTCGGCAAGCAGCTGCTCGCGGCCCGGCGACAGGCCGTCGCCGCTGGCGCTCTGCGGCGACGCTGGCGGCTCGGCGGCATCGACCGGCTGGCTGCCGGCGCGAAGCGTCGCGCGCAGCGCCAGCACCTTGTCGACGATCGCCTTCTCTTCGCCCCAGCGCGTGTGCAACGTTTCGAGGCGCGCGCGTTCGGCGGCGAGCTTCGCTGCGACCTCCGAGCCGCGCGTCCCGATCTCGACGCCGACCGTCGCCTCGCGCTCGATGATGTCGCTCTCGACCGCGAGTGACTCGAGCCGCCGCTGGCAGTCCTCGACCTCGGCCGGCGTCGCATGCTGGCTCACCGCGACCCGGGCACACGCGGTGTCGATGAGGCTCACCGCCTTGTCGGGAAGCTGGCGCGCCGGGATGTAGCGGTGCGAAAGGGTGACCGCCGACTCGATCGCCTCGTCGAGCAGCTGGACACGGTGGTGCTTCTCGAGAACCGACGCGACGCCCCGCAGCATGAGCACCGCCTTCGCCTCGCTCGGCTCTGGGATCTGCACGACCTGGAAGCGCCGCGTCAACGCCGGATCCTTCTCGATGTACTTCTTGTACTCGGCCCAGGTCGTGGCGCCGATCGTTCGCAGCGTGCCGCGGGCGAGTGCTGGCTTCAGGAGGTTGGCGGCATCGCCGGTGCCGGCCGCCCCGCCCGCGCCGACGAGGGTGTGAACCTCGTCGATGAACAGGATGATCGGCTTCGGCGCCGCCTGCACCTCGTCGATGACCTGGCGCAGGCGTTGCTCGAACTCGCCTTTCATGCTGGCGCCGGCCTGCAGCAGCCCGAGGTCGAGCGCGAGGAGTGACACTTCGGCGAGCTGCGGCGGCACGTCGCCGCGCGCCAGTCGCTGCGCGAAGCCCTCGACGACGGCAGTCTTGCCGACGCCCGCCTCGCCGGTCAGCATCGGGTTGTTCTGGCGCCGCCGCATCAGGATGTCGACGATCTGACGAATCTCCTCGTCGCGCCCGGTCACCGGATCCATGCCGCCTTCGCGCGCGCGCGCGGTGAGGTCGGTGCAGAACTTCTTCAGCGCCTCCTGGCGGCCCATCGCCGCCGGCGCGAGCGCGCCGCTGTCGGTGCCGGGTTCGCCGCCGACGCCGGCCGCGAGGGCCGAGCCATCTTGCGCACCGAGCGCCGCTTCCTTTGTCGCGCCGCACACCTGGGCGAAGTTGTCGCTCAGCTGATCGACCCGGATGCGATCGAACTGCCGCGAGATGCCGAGCAGCGCGTTCGCCAGGTTCTTGCTCTGCAGCATGCCGATCACCAGGAAGCCGGTGCGGACCTGCGCCTGGCCGAACATCAGCGTCCCGTAGAGCCACCCGTTCTTGATGCTCTCCTCGATGTGGTCGGAGAAGTCGCTGATCGAGGTCGAGCCGCGCGGCAGGCGGTCGAGCGCGGTCGTGATGTCGCGCGCCAACGTCGACGCCTCGAGCTGGAAGTGGCGAATGATCGCCTCGATGTCGGTGCCCGGGGTCTGGACGAGTTGCGCCATCCAGTGCACCAGCTCGACGTACGGATTGCCCCGCATCTTGCAGAAGACCGTGGCGCTCTCGACCGCCTGGTAGGCGATCGGGTTGAGCTTGCCGAACAGGGATTCCCGACTGATTCCGCTCATGCGTGTTCACCTCGTCGCGAAGGCGCTGCCGGCTCCGCTGCTCTGCGTCTGGCACGGCTGCGCTCGACGTCGATGCGCAGATCGCCGGCGTCATGGGGCTTGCGATAGCGGCCGAGCCAGCTGCTGTAGCCGAGCGCCGTGTCGCTTCGGCCGAGCAGGCAGCGCGGCACCTCCGCTCGCGCCAGCACGAGCTTCAGATCCCACTCGAACTCGACGCCGACCCAGTGCCGCACCATCGCCTGCAGGCGGGCCAGGCCGTCGCCGCCGGGCAGAAAACGACGGTAGCGGTCGAGCGTCAGCGGCCCCATCGTGATGCGGAACTTGTGCTGCACATCCCAGACCGAACTGCCGAGGACGGCGCTCCTGCCGAGCAATGCGCCGCCGCGGCGACCGAGCCGACTGCGTTCGTCGCGGCCGAGCGACATCCAGTGGCCGCACCATTGCTCGATCGCGACCGGCACGTCGAACTCGATCCGGCACCAGGCGAGCAGTCCTTCGGCGTCGCGCGTCTGGCGGGCGAGGCGGCCTGCGAAATGCAGCTTGCTGGTGTCAGGCAGCGCATCGCGATCCTGCAGGCTCGGCAGGCCGATCCCGATCAGGGCGCCGATGCGGTTGAAGAATGCCTTGTTGCCCGGGCGATCGAGGCTCGCGGTCGGCTGCGCTTCGGCCCAGGCGCGATAGAAGAACAGCGCAAACCGGTGCGTGAGCATGTCGAGGAAGCGCTGCAGCGTGTGGTCGCCGTGGTGCTGCGCGCGATCGCGGGCGTACTCGGTCAGATGCAACGGCAGCGCGCCGTTCGGGCCGAGCAGGCCGAATGCGCGCTGCATCAGCCGCGGCGGCGACCGCGAAGAGCGCTCCAGACTGTGGATCGGCGCCGGAGCGAAATCGAGCTCGGCGGGTTGCGCGACGCGCACCGGCTCGTCGACCGGGCGCAGCGCCTCGCCGAGCAGCGGCAGGTTCGGGTGCGCGCAGGCGATGCGCCGCATCGCCTGGTAGAAGTCGAACCGCCATGGCGCCTGCGCGACTTCGCCGAGCCACGCTTCGTGCGCCTGCCGGAGCACGTCGGTCACGGCAGGTGCTTGCCCCTCCGCGACTTGCGCGAGAACGCGGGGCTGAGCTTCCATGCTATGTCAACGGCCGGGCGCCGAGGATCGGCCGCCAGCGCATCAGCTCGCCCCGCGTGAGCGAGTGCAACACGGTCTCGACGTAGCTGTTCATCGAGGCATGCCGCGTGAAGAAGCGATGCAGCACGGCGCCGAACATCACTGCGCTGCCGCCTTCGTGCCCGAGCTCGTCGACCATCAGTTCGATGCGCGAGCCCCGCGAGAACGTCACCGGACCAGCGATCGGGTGCCTGCGAACGACCGCAGACGCGTGCAGGGACTGGATCGACTCGATCAGCCGTCGCTGCGTCGGCTCGCCCGCCATCGGCAGGCGGCTCAACAGGTCGCGCAACGCGTGGGCACCTGCGTCGCCGCCGACGTCGAGCAGCGACAGGTAGTTCAATGACAGCAGGTTGATGAGGCGCCAAGCGATGCCGCCCTCGCGCAGGGCGCTGTACGGCCTCGACGGGCCGGCCATGACGCGCACCCCGGCCACAGGCAGGCCGGCCTCGATCGAGAACAGCGACGTCGTGCCGCCGGTGAGCAGGAAGATCGGCAGATCGCGGTTCGTGCAGCGTGTCTGCACCCCCAGCTGCCGCAGGCCGTGCGGCACCGGCGCATCTTCCGGGTCGACGAGCGACAGAAATACTTCGGAGCCGATGTAACCCGAGCGCGGCCCTGCTCGCCGGGCCTGCTCGGAAAGAAGTCGGGGCTCGCGCCAGATGCTGTAGTAAGCGCTTTGCCGACCTGAACCGCCACGTTCGGGAGCGAACAGCGGCAGGTAGTGCCGCTCGTTCCCCTCTTCGTCAAACCCGCTCGCAGACACCACGTCGTAGACCTCGAAATCGAGCGGTGCGGTGCGCTCGGGAACGACATGGAACTCGTGATGCGCGTCATCGACGGCGATGCGGTCGGCGCGCTTGCGAAAAAGGTTGATCGCCGCAACGCAGTGCAAACTGAAATTCGATGGCTCGACAACGCCGTCGAGATCTGCGTTCGGGCGCGAGAACAGGAATTGCAGCTCGACCTCGCTGCCCGGCAACGCTGCCAGCAGCGGCCGCAGCCCGGCGAGGTCGAAGAACAGGAATCGGGGCGGAAATGCGAAGTACTCCTGGAGCAGGCGCAGCCCCGACATCATCCGCAGCTGCACCGGCAGCATTGCGTCGGCGTCATCGAACCCCACCGGCTGCATGCGATCGGCAGCGAGCAGCCTGCGAGGCTCGTTGCGGCCGGGGGCACCGACGAGGACGCCGACCAGCGACGTCGTGAGCAGCTCGTGCAGGTGCTTGGCGACATCGGGCTGGCCGCCGAGGAAGAACCGCAGCTCGTCGGTCTCGAGCTTCGCCAGCGCCATTCCGGGGGGCAGCTTGAGTCGAACGCGAACGCCGCTGCGCGGCCGCGCCGGCAGCGCGAAGGCGCCGAGGTTGAGGTCGGCGAGGTTCAGGAAGTATTCGGCCGATTCGGTCGCCAGCGGCGTGAGCTGGAGCTCCTGCGCGGTGCGGAACTCGCAGTGCGTCCGGGTGTGCGCCGGAGGGGCCGCCAGCAGCTGCGTGTCGCGCGCGATGCGCGGCACGCGAAGCAGGTTGGCGTCGCTTCGTACCGGCTCGATCTGGGCGACCATCATCGCCGGCAGCGGCGCGAGCAGGTTCGGGTAGAGCAGTTCGAGCAGGCGATGGGACAGCCGCGGGAACTCTGCATCCTGCTTCAGCTCGACCCGGGCCGCGAGAAACGCGCACCCCTCGAGCAATCGCTCGATGTACGGGTCCGCGACCTCCAGCGAGTCCATTCCCAGCCGCGATGCGATCTTCGGGAACTCGCTCGCGAACTCGGCTCCCATCTCGCGCAGATAGCGAAGCTCCTGGTTGTAGTAGCGCAGCAGGCGCGGGTCCATCGTGGCCTCTAGCGCAAGTCGCGCAGTTGCGTGTCACCCGACTCGAGATCGAAGTCCGCCGCGAGCAGAAGCTCCAGCGGCATCGGTTGCGCCCACATCTGGCCGCGGATCGTGAGCTGCAGGTTGTTGAGGGGTTGCTCGTAGTCGATGTGGATCGTCACGCTCAGCGTCTTGGCGTCCAGGCGTGGCTCGAACGTGGTGATCGTCCGCTTGATCGCCGCCTCCATCACCGGCGTGTCGAGCGCGGCTTTTGTGACGCCGGCGAACTCCGGCATGCCGAAGTTCAGCACCGAGCGCCGGGCATCGTCGTAGGCACGCCAGAGTTCGATCTCGTCCATGCGGGCCGACGCCGCCTCGGGCTCCGGCCGCGTGGCGTTCATCAACCACGACAGGTCGCGCAGCACGGCGGCGCGCAGCTGCTGGCGGGACAGCACGCGCGCCTCGACGGTCTCGTGGCTGTCTTCCGGATGATCATCGGTCAGCCGGTCGAGCAGCGAAGGCTGCAGCCGGTCGCCGAGGGCCGGCTCAGCCATCGGCGGCTACCAGACTGATCGTCCGCACCGACAGCAGGTCGTGCTCGCCCCGGTCCGTGACGAGCACGCGCTGACCGAGGCCGAGCCAGCGGTCATCGCCGTCGCCGCGCCATTCTGTCTTGCGCGCCATCAGGATCTGCTCGTCGTCGCTCTTCTCGGATCCTGGGTAGCGGCTCGGCAGCACCGCGATCACCTCGCCGCCGTTGGCGAACTGAAGCTGCGCAGGCAGCCAGACCATGTCGCGCAGGTCGGTGGGCGCTTCGATGCCGACGCGGACGAGGCGGTGGAACGGGATCCAGTAGTAGCGGCCGTTGACCATCGCCTCGAGCACCGGGCCGAGACGCGAGTCGGCGTCTGCGATCCACTCGAAAGGCTCGCCGTCGATCGTGCCGCGTGTCGCGGGTGCGTCCTCGAACGCCTTCGCCCCCAGGCCGCGTGCGAGCTCGACCTCGCCTGCGCCCGCGCGCAGCAACGACTCGATCAAGCTCGCGAGCCACGCCTCGGGCTCGCCGAACACCATCGGGCTGCGGCGGCCCTCGAACACCGCCGCACGGATCTTCTCGCAGCGCAGCGCGTGGCCGACCATCTCGCGCATCGGGCCGGCGAGCTCGTCCAGATCGGCGACGACGTTGAGCTGGGTGTGCGCGCGCTCCCACTGCCCGAGCACGCAGAGCAGCTGCGCGAGGAAGATGCGAAGCTGCGCTTTTGCGGGTGCCGCCTTCACGGCCGCGGTGAGATGTGCCAGCGCTGCCTTCGGTGTTCCGGCACGGATCGCAGCCTCCGCCGCGACCTGCGCGTCCGTGGCTTCAGAAGGCATGCCCGCAATCCCCGCAGAAGCGGGTCGATCGCATGCACAGCGTCCCGCAGCCCGGGCAAGTCTTGTGGGTGCTCGCCATGTCGAACCCGCACTCGGCGCAGAAGCGCCCGCCTCCGATCGGCGAGCTGCAGTTCGGACACTTCAGCCCGGCGCCGGAACTTGCCGCAACGTCAGCGCGTTCGGACGACTCGCCGTGCTCGCGGCCCGCCGTGACCCGAGGTCGCTCGCCGCTGTTGGTGGCGCACAGCTGGCAGAGGCCGGCGCGCGCATTCCAGCACTCCTCGTCCACGGTCTTGTGGCACGCCGGGCACTCGGTATAGCGCTGCTCGGCCAACGCGAGCGCGTCTTCAAGCGCGCTGTTGCGAGCGCCCTGCTCGCCGAAGGTGGCCACCGCATTCGAGGCGCGGAACATCGAGCCCCGATCGTTCAGGAGGCGAGCGAGCCGGTACATCAGTCCCGAGAGCTGTGCCCTGCGATACGGCCGAAAGGGACTCTGCCACGTGTGCGAGCAGATCTCGCAATGGAACTCGAACTGAAAGCCCGCACGCACATCTGCTCCGCTCTTGCTGATGTCGCGATAGTTTCTGAGATTCATCGTTGCTCGTTTCGTGCTTGGCGGCGTCGACGATCTACTTCTTCTCGCTCTTCGTCTCCTTCTTCCTTCTCTCGTCGTAGTCCTTCTGCTTTTCAGCTTCGAGCTCCGCGGCGCTTTTCTTCACCTTC
>Ga0307409_100000447_pt1 | contig 17482 bp, 14 predicted proteins | sample 322Ometagenome_2_FD_203888 | JGI IMG/M metagenome (GOLD analysis project Ga0307409, IMG submission 203888) | Maize rhizosphere microbial communities from greenhouse at UC Davis, California, United States - 322HYB-O-2 | ecosystem: Host-associated > Plants > Roots > Rhizosphere > Soil | place... | reverse complement strand
ATCTCATCGGCAGACAACACCCTGCCTTCGAAGGTATAGGTGCCGGAGTCGAAGAACTCGGTGCTTGCGACGTCCAATGCGAGCGCGATATCGCTGCCCAACTTCAGACCCGCTGACTGCACCGCAGTGGAGATCAGCTCCAGTGCTGCGACATTGGCCGGCAGGTTCGGCGCGAAACCACCCTCATCCCCCAGGCCGGTCGCGAGTCCCTGCTTCTTCAGCACCGACTTCAGCGACTGGTAGACCGTCGCTCCCATCTCCAGGGCGTCGCGGAACGTTGCAGCGCCGATCGGCGCGATCATGAACTCCTGAACATCAACATCGGAGTCGGCATGGGCTCCACCGTTGACGATGTTCATCATCGGCACCGGCAGTAGATGGGCGTTGGGTCCGCCGACGTAACGGTAGAGCGGCAGGTCTGCAGAGTGCGCAGCTGCATGCGCGACCGCCAACGATACGCCCAGAATCGCGTTCGCGCCGATCTTGGACTTGTTGTCGGTGCCGTCTAGATCCAGCATTGCCTGATCCACCAGCCGCTGTTCGCTGGCCTCGTACCCGATCAGTTCGGGCCCGAGTTGATCAATGACGCCAAGCACGGCCTTGGTGACGCCCTTGCCGCCATAGCGAGCCTCGCCATCACGCAGCTCGACCGCCTCGAAGGCACCCGTGGATGCGCCCGAGGGGACAGCGGCGCGACCCTCGGAGCCATCGTCGAGAATAACTTCAACCTCGACAGTCGGGTTGCCACGGGAATCGAGGATTTCTCGTGCGCCTATGAATTCGATGCTCGCCACGAGTGCCGCCTTTCCGATGCTGCCCCCCAAATGGCCTACCGACGTGAGGGCAGAAGAAACCGATGGTGGCCTCAGCCTATCGGCGGGTCAGGATTGCGCAGACTTCGACAGGCTCAGCCCGCGATCTTGGGCGCTACTTCTTCTTGCGGAGGCTGCGTGCGTGAATCCAGTTCACCCCGACAATGCCAGCCCAGGAGACGGCAACTCCGATGATGCTTGGATCAACCTCGCTGGCGGTGATTGCTGTGATGGGGATACCCATCACCATGGAGACGATTGCCAGCGCGAACTGTCGTCCTCGGCCGCTCTGCTCCGCCGCCTGGGCCCGACTGGCCTCCAGAGCCTGCTGTCGAAGCTCCGCAGCACGCGCCTCCGCAATCTCTTCGACCCTCTCGGCCAGGCCCGCGGCAACGTACTCGTTGTATTCCGGACCCAGCTCCATCCGGGCTGCGAGCGCAGCCTCGGCATCACGCTGCAACTCCTCGCTCGGCTTACGTGGGGCATGCCGATACTGCGGTTGTACCGGATAGGGCATTCCAGGATTCAACGGGTATGGCTGAGCTGGCGGATTCTGTGCCGGATAGTTCCGGGGCGGGTAGTTCTGAGGCGGGTAGTTCTGAGGCGGATAGTTCTGGGGAGGGTAATTCTGAGGAGGGTAGTTCTGGGGCGGATGCGACTGAGGGGCCGGCCGTTGCTGCGGGGGCTCGGACATGTCCACAGGATAGGTGACGGCTGCTAAGCCGGAGCTGTGTCGTCATGCGCCGCCTCGGCGTGCCGCACGCTGGCTTCCAAAACGCGTACGGCGTCACGAAGCGCCTGGTCAGGGTCGATGCCAGAGGCGTGAGCACGGGCTGCTAGCGCGAGCAGTTGCGCACCGACCTCTTCAGCCGTAGTCGGCTCGTCGGGCAAGGCGACCTCCACGCGCCGCGATCGCACTCTGCTAATGATCTTGTTCGCCCTAGCCAAGGCGGAGAGCTGATCTGGGATGCCTTGCAACGCAGAGGTTCGGCCCTTCTCGGCGGCCTTGCGCTGCTCCCACGTGTAGTGCAGATCACTGGGCACGTCTGCGGTCGCGAATACGTAGGGATGCCGCGAGATGAGCTTGTCGGCTATTCCGCGAGCAACGTCCTCCACCGTGAAGCCGGGAATCTGCTCACCGGCGATCTCAGCATGGAAGATCACCTGGAGCAACAGATCACCCAACTCCTCCCGGAGATGATCTTGATCTGCAAGCTCGATGGCCTCGATCGTCTCGGCTGTCTCCTCCACTAGGTACTGCACCAGTGATCGATGAGTTTGCTGCACATCCCACGGACACTCATGGCGCAGCCGCGCCATGACATCGACCAGTCGCTCGAGCTCGGGTAGCGGCACGCTGTACTAAGGCGTCGGACTGGGCAGCGGTTTAGCCAGCGACGCCGACTTGTCGGTGATGATCGTCTTCTGATTCGGATCCAGCACACCGAAGCGTGGATTGAGGATCACTGGCTGCTTAGCCAGAGCTGCAATGTATGCCGCGCTTCCCAGCTTCTCGGACACGATCTGCTGATCGGCTACGTCGTAGGCGATCGGTCGTCCCTTGGGCACGTTGAGCAGGCCGGCAAGGTTGCTGTTCTTGATCAACGCGTCACGATTGCCGTCAGTGATAGTGATCTTGTTGGCGGTTGCGAGATGGTCAGCGATCACGCCGTGGATCAAGGCATTGACGACCGCCGGGCGGGACACCGTCTGACCCTCTTCCAAGATGCTGGAAACCCCTTCCACGGCGTCGTCCACCTGCTGTTCGGTGATCTTTGAGTTACCCACGTACGCCACAACGCTGGGGTCCTGCTTGGCACAACCCGCTGCAAGCACGGTGAGAAGGAGGACACCGCCATACACCGTGGCTCGTGCCGCACGCCACGCGCGGTGAGCGGAAAGACTCATTCACCATCCTCTGCCACGATTTTCCCGTCGCGCATCTGCGCTTCCTGGGAACGACTACCGCAGCAGATCCTACGCGTTTGATTGCTCCGCTCGCTGCGCTCGCTGTGTCAGATGGCTCGCTGCGCTCGCTGCGATGTTCGCCGGTAGCCACCGTCTTCGTCGGACCGCCGAAACGAGTTGTCGGAGAATGAGCTCTGCTCTCGGCGGGTTTCGTCGGCTCCTCCTGCCGATCGGCGGCGCGAACATCGCGGGCGCGGATCGCGCGCTTGCAACCGCTGCCTTTCTCACTCCCTCGCAGCCAGCCGCGACTGCAGAAGCCGGACCGTTTCGGAGGCTGGCTGCTCGTTCGTTCGTCCAGGCCAGCGGCGCGATCCGGGCGGTACGCAGACAGCTCAGACGCTGGGTCAGCGATCGTGGATCTCACGAGTCTGTGAAGATCTCTCTGATCAGCTCCGACGCCCATCGGAGCAAGTCGGTGTCCTTCAGTGACTCGCCACCGATAGTCGAACTCGCTGGCCGAGGCACCAGGACGGTCCCCACAGCGTCCTTGACCACACTGCCCGGGTAGCGCCGCTGCAACCGCATCACTCGTGACTCCGGAAGGTGTGCAGGTGCAAAGCGGATGAATCGGCCCTGTCCAACGATCTCGGTCACTCCCGCAGAACGGGCCAGCAATCGGAACCTAGCCACCTCAATCAGGTTGAGTACCTCTTGTGGAGGCGTCCCGTACCGGTCATGCAACTCCGCTTCTACAGCCTTGACGTCGGCCTCGGCACGAACCTCGGCGAGCCGCTTGTACATCTCCAGCCGCAGGCGCTCCGACTCGATGTAGTCGGTAGGCAGATGGGCGTCGATGGGCAGCTCGATCCGCACCTCTGCTTCCGGCTCGACCTCATGACCTCGATATTCGGCGACCGCCTCGCCAACCAATTGGATGTAGAGATCGAAGCCGACGTCGGCGATGTGGCCGGACTGCTCGCCGCCCAACAAGTTGCCAGAACCACGAATTTCGAGGTCCTTCATGGCGATAGCCATGCCGGAACCCAGATCACTGTGGGCCGCGATCGTGCTGATCCGGTCGTACGCAGTCTCGGTCAGTGGCTTGTCGGGCGGATAGAGGAAGTAGGCATAGCCGCGTTCCCTCCCGCGGCCGACTCGACCTCGCAACTGGTGCAGCTGAGAGAGGCCCATCAGGTCGGAGCGTTCGATCAGCAGGGTGTTCGCGGTCGAGATGTCCAGTCCGGCTTCGACGATGGTGGTACAGACCAGCACGTCGGCTCGGCGCTCCCAGAAGTCGATCATGACCTGCTCCAGTCGGTGTTCACTCATCTGGCCGTGCGCGGTGACCACCCGCGCCTCCGGCACTAGCTCAGAGATCCGTCGGGCAGCCTTCTCGATGCTCTGTACGCGATTGTGCACATAGAACACCTGCCCCTCGCGGAGCAGCTCACGCCGGATGGCTGCACTGACCTGGGCCTCCTCATACGGCCCAGCAAAGGTGAGGACGGGATGCCGCTCTTCTGGCGGAGTCATGATCGTGCTCATTTCGCGAATCCCGGTGACGGCCATCTCAAGGGTCCTCGGGATCGGCGTGGCCGACATCGCCAGCACATCAACGGCAGTACGCAGCCGCTTCAGCTGCTCTTTGTGCTCGACGCCGAAGCGCTGCTCCTCGTCGATCACCACCAAACCCAAGTCTTTAAAAGCGACCTCGTCCGACAGCAGCCGGTGCGTGCCCACCACAACATCGACCTTGCCTTCGGCAAGACCTTCGATGGTTACCCGTGCCTCGGCCTCGCTGGAGAACCGGCTTAGCGGTGCAACGTTGACCGGGAAGCCGGCATAGCGGTCGGCGAAGGTGGCGTAGTGCTGCTGCACCAGCAAGGTCGTCGGAACCAAGATCGCCACCTGCTTGCCGTCCTGGACTGCCTTGAATGCGGCGCGTACGGCGATCTCGGTCTTGCCGTAACCGACGTCTCCACAGATCAGCCGATCCATCGGCACGATCTGCTCCATGTCGCGCTTTACGTCGTCGATCGCTCCGAGCTGATCCGGGGTCTCAACGAACGGAAACGCATCCTCCAGCTCTCGCTGCCACGTCGTATCCGGAGAAAATGCGTGGCCGCGGGTGGCCTGCCGCGCCGCGTACAGCTTGATCAATTCGGCGGCGATCTCACGAACCGCACGGCGGGCACGCCCTTTGCGCTTCGCCCAGTCCGCACCGCCCAGCCGGTCCAGGCTCGGGCTCTCTCCGCCAACGTACCGAGTTACTTGATCGAGAGAGTCCATCGGGACATAGAGCCGGTCGCCCGGCTGGCCGCGCCTGGACGGCGCGTACTCAATCACCAGATACTCCCGAGTTGCTCCGGCTACCGTGCGCTGGGACATCTCGAGATAGCGGCCGACCCCGTGCTGGCTGTGCACCACCGGATCGCCAGAGACGAGCTCCAGCGGGTCGATCTGATTCTTGCGCCGCGCCGGCATCTTCCGGCTGGCTCGGTCGGAGACCCGCTGCCCGGAGAGGTCACCTGCGGTGAAAACCGCGAGCCGGATGTGATCCGCAACGAAACCGTGGCTGAGTTGGCCGGTAACAACCGTGGCAAGACTCGTGGGCGGTGGCTCGTCCAGCGCCGATGGGCTGTACACCGGAACCGCATGCTCCCCGAGGACCTCGACGATCCGGTCGGCGGTACCGCGACCTTCAGCCGTTACCACAACACGCCAGCCGTCACGGACTCGCTTGGTGATCTCGTTGACTGCGGCCTCGGTGTCGCCCCGATAGGTCTCGCCGACCTGTCCTGGTACGGTTCTCGACTCCACACCAGGCCCGGTGACCCGATCGGAAAGATCGATGATCTCCCCGTCCGAGGTCCGGATCGGATTGCCGCGGACATCGTCTGCCACAAAGTCTGGCACCGGACCAGCGCTGAATGGCGACAGCGTCCACCACGCCATTCCGCGGGCGAGTGCAGCAGCGCGGACCTCAGCGAGCGGCTGGTAGGACGATGCACCGAGGTCGATGGGCGCTTTGCCGCCACCTGCGGCCGCGGCCCAAGACGCGTGCAGGAACTCCTCACTCGTTTTGACCAGTTCGATCGCCCGGCCGCGTACCAGCTCAGGATCACTGATCAGCACATGTGTATCAGTCGGCAGCAGGTCGATCAGCAATTCCATGCCGTCCACCAAGGCCGGCGAGAGGGCCTCCATGCCGTCGACCGGATGACCTTGAACGATCTTGTCCAGCATCTCGATGAGCTCGGGATGCTGCTCGGCAAGCGCAGCCGCCCGGGCACGTACCTCATCAGTCAGCAGCAGCTCGCGGCATGGCGAAGCCGTGATCTCGGTCAGTGCGATATCGCTGGACCGTTGGTCCGCGACGGAGAAATAGCGAATCTCTTCGACAGTGTCGCCGAAGAAGTCAACGCGTACCGGGTGCTCTTCGGTTGGTGGAAAGACGTCGACGATGCCACCGCGTACCGCAAACTCTCCCCTGCGCTCGACCAGATCGACCCGGGTGTACGCCGCTTCAACCAAAGCAGTCGCGAGGTCGGTCAAGTCGATATCGTCCCCGACGACAAGGCGTATCGCCGTCATCTCACCAAGCCCCGTCACTTGGGGCTGGAGGACGCTGCGTACCGGAGCGACGACGATCCTCGGCGCCGGAAGCTGGCCCCTTCCGGCCAATCGGCGCAACAGCTCGAGTCGGCGGCCGACCGTATCGGAGCGAGGACTCAGCCGCTCATGTGGCAAGGTCTCCCACGCTGGGTAGTACGCCACTGCTTCGTCGCCGACCACCGACTGCAAGGCGGCAGTTAGCTCCTCTGCCTCGCGAAATGTCGAGGTCACCAGAAGCACGGGGCGACCAGCACCGCCACGCTCGACCTCGGTGCTCAGTACGGCAGCGAGCAACGGTCGCATTGGAGCTGGCGCGGTGATGTCGAGCACGGGCAGTCGCCGAGGGCGCGCATCAGCGATGGTCTCGGCGACGGTGGGTTCGGTGCAGAAAAGATCAACGAGTCCCGTGAGGGTCACCCAGAGAGATTACCGGCTTGGCGATGTCGATCGGTTTGTGTTCACGTCACAGATCGCCCAGGGACCTAGCATCAATCCATGCCGAATGAGCTCGACGGAGCGGTCGCCGTGGACTTTCCGCTGTGGGGCGAACACCCAAAAACGCAGTGGGTAGCCGTCAATACGCCGAGCGACCGCATCCCGAGCCACGGCACCGACATGCTAGGCCAACGTTTCGCCTACGACCTGCTCCAGGTTGACTCACGGCGCGGGCTCCACGACCACCCTGCCGGGACCTTCTGCAGGCTCATTTTCGGCGTACGCGCGCGGGACTGCTACGCCTGGGGAGCCGAAATCCACGCACCGTTCGACGGCGAAATCGTGCGCGCCTCCGACGGCGTTGGGGAACGACGCTGGATCCATCCGCTGCGGGAGCTGGTGCTGGTCCTGAAGAACGCCGCCACATTCAGCCCCGACCGACTGCCGTCGGTGCTTGGCAATCACGTGATCATGCAGAGCGGCGACATCTTTGCGGGCTTCGCCCACTTGGTGCCCGGTTCGGTCACGGTCGAGGCGGGCCAGACCGTGCGCCGCGGCGATGTGCTCGGGCGCGTCGGCCACACTGGCAACTCGACGTCACCGCACCTTCACTTCCAGTTGATGGATTCGCCCGAGCTGATGACGGCCAAGGGGGTGCCGTGTGCGTTCCGGGCTTACGAGGTGTTGCGGGACGGCAGCTGGGAGAGCGTCGAGAATGGGGTGCCTCGCAAGGTGGATCGGATCCGCTACGAAGCCGCTAACGAGTAGCAGCGACGCCGCGACGCGTTCACGGCAGGCGGGCGAACGCCCTGACCGGGAAGGTCCCGAATTGGCGAACCTTGGGCGGCACCGCTGTGAAACGGGCGCCGGTCGGCGGCACGGCGGCCAAGTTGGTCAGGTGTTCAACGACGTTTACGCCGGCCGCAAGGAGCTGCGAATGTGCAGGACGCTCACGGCTGGTCTCAGCATCGTCGATGTTGATCGAGTCGATGCCCACGAGGACGGCACCCGCCTCGATCAGGTACGCCGCGCCTTCACCGGTCAGGTACGGCGCGCCAGGGACGTACGCGGGTGTACCAAAATGTCGGTCCCAACCGGTGTGCAGCAGCACCGCGGTTCCGCGCAGATCACGGTCATAGAAGGCCGCCACAGGAATCCCACGCTCAGTCGCATCTGTCAACCGAAACAGCTCGATCGGCAGATCCACCAGGGTCTCCAGCTCAAGATCAGCGAGGTCGGCGCCATCGGCGTAACGGTGATATGGGGTGTCTAGATAGGTGCCGGTACTGCCCGCCAAAGTGATGACGTCGATTCCAAACTCCGTACCTTCGGCGTAGTGCGAGCGCGACACCTCCCTAGTCAGGTGCGGGTGGACCGTGGGCGCCGGTATGCCCGGAGAGGTAACCAGGCCGGTAGCGATGGTATGGCTCAGGTCTACGAGCCGGCTGCTGCGGACGGCAGCGGGCACGGCTGCGATGCCCCGGGAACCTTTGTGGGGCTCCGCAACGATCTCGACTGAGCGAAGCTCCACACTGCCGACCAAAGCCAGACCGAGATGCCGTACGAAGAGCTGAGCGATCTGGTCATCCGAAAGGTCAGGACCAGTCAGATCAAGCCGGAATCCTTCAGCGGTCAGCCGGCCGCCGTTCACGAACTTCACGTCGGCGTCGAAATGAGCGCGATACTCGGTCACAGCCGGGGAGTCTAGGAGCCGCAGAAGCGGCCCATGCTGTCATGCCCACTACGAGCTCTGCACAGGTTGCTGACGGTTTGCACAGGTTGCAACCTGTGCAAACCGTGCGCAAGCTACGTGCACGTAGGTTGCGGCACCCAGGTGCGCGAGAATGCTTCAGCTGTTGAATACGTTCTGGGTCCTGTCAAGCCCGAGCACAGCAAGCGATTCGACCGCATCCGCGGCGCGACCGATCTCGACCTCAATGTCTTCCCGCGCGGCGGCCGGGATGTCGCTGAGGAGGAAATCAGCCGGGTCCTGCCGGCCAGGCGGGCGGCCAACGCCAATGCGTACCCGATAGAACTCGCCCGTGCCGAGGGCGGTGCGGATAGATCTCAGGCCATTGTGCCCGTTGTCGCCGCCGCCGAACTTCACTCGCAACTGGCCGGGGTCGATATCGAGCTCGTCATGCGCCACGATCATCTGCGCCGGCTGGAGCTTGTAATAGCCGAGCAACCGCGTAACCGCCCAGCCGGTCTCGTTCATGAACGTACGCGACTTGGCCAAGATCAGCCGCGGGCTATCGCCTCCAGGCGGTCCGATCCTGCCCTCTGCAACCTCGGCCCGCATTCCCCGCGCTGCTCGGAACCGTATTCGCAGGCGCCTGGCCAGCTCGTCGGCCACCCGATAGCCGACGTTGTGCCGATGTGATGCGAAGGCAGGACCAGGATTGCCGAGGCCAACGACCAGCCATGAGGTCATGGCATCCGCAACTGGTAGCTAGTCGGTTTCGGACTCGGCCGGCGCCTCGTCCGGGGCCGGCTCGGCGGTCGCAGCCACGGTCGGCTCCATGCCAGCCTCAGCCTCGGCCTCGGCCAGCTCAGCCTCCATAGCCTCGGCTGTCGGCGCGTTGGTGACATTGACGATCAAGGTCTCAGGTTCAAGATCAATCGACGAACCCACCGGAAGCCGAAGATCACCAGCCAGGATCTGGGTACCAGCGGGCAAACCCTCAACGGATACGACGATCTGCTGCGGGATGTGAGTGGCTTCTGCCTCCACCGGAACACTGTTGTGATCAACAACGATCAGCGTGTCGGGACCGGCCTCGCCCTCGACATGAACCGGCACGTCGACGGTCACCTTCTCGCCGCGCCGAACAATGACCAGATCAACGTGTTCGATGGTGTGCTTCAGCGGGTCACGCTGGACCTGTTTGGGCAGCGCGAGCTGCGAGCTGCCGTTTACCTCGATCGACAGCAACGCGTTTGCCGTACGCAACGCCAGCAGGGTCTCGTGACCAGGCAAGGAAATGTGAATAGGGGCAGTGCCGTGGCCGTACAACACGGCAGGCACCTTGTGTGCGCGACGGATCCGGCGGGCGGCGCCCTTGCCGAACTCCGTACGCAGTTCGGCTGTCAGCTTTACCTCGGGCACGAACGAACTCCTCGGAACTATCGTCAGCAATCTCGATCAGACTCAGCGAGGGGGACGCAGCTCGTTCGACCTAGTCGATCACGGTCCTGCGACCCTCGCCGAGGCAACCGCTCAACCTTAGCCGACAAGGCGCCATGCTTGCCAATTGAGAATGAAATCAGCGACGCCGGTCACGGAAGAACCAGCACGTCGCGCAGCGGTTACGCCTGACCGTTGAAAAGGCTGGTGACCGAGCCATCCTCGAAGACCTCCCGGATCGCCCGTGCGATCAAGGGTGCGATCGACAAGACGGTAAGCGAGTCGAAGCGACGTTCCTCGGGGATCGGCAAGGTATTAGTGACGATCACCTCTTCGAACTCCGTCGCTTTCAGCCGGTCGACGGCAGGCCCAGACAGCACCGCATGAGTGGCTGCTGCGATCACCGCCTTCGCGCCACGCGCCTTCAATGCCTCTGCTGCCTGGCAAATCGTGCCCGCTGTGTCGATCATGTCATCCACCAGCAGACAGACGCGCCCTTCCACTTCACCCACGACCTCATGGATGGCAACCGTGTTGACCATCTTCGGATCACGGCGTTTATGGATGATCGCCAGCGAGCAGTTCAGCCGGTCGGTCCACATGTCGGCTACTCGCACCCGGCCCGCATCCGGCGAGACAACGGTCATCTCGGACGTGTCGCACTTGGTCAACAGGTAGTCCGAAAGCACCGGAAGCGCCCAGAGATGATCAACCGGCCCATCAAAGAAGCCCTGGATCTGCGCTGCGTGCAAGTCCACCGACATGATCCGGTGAGCGCCGGCTGTGTGGAACAAATCCGCGATCAGACGAGCGGAAATCGGCTCCCGGCCACGGTGCTTCTTGTCTTGCCTGGCATAGGGATAGAACGGGGCGACAACAGTTATCCGCTTGGCAGACGCACGCTTCAGCGCATCTACCATGATCAACTGCTCCATCGTCCACTCGTTGACTGGCGCCGCATGGCTTTGGATCACGAAGGCATCGCAGCCGCGTACCGATTCGTCAAATCGCACGTAGATCTCGGAATTGGCGTAGGTGATTGCGCGCGTCGGTACCAGTTCGACGTTCATCAGCTCGGCCACCTCGTTGGCCAGATCCGGGTGTGCCCGCCCGGAGAAAAGCATGAGGTGTTTCTCGTTCGGCCGCTTAAGACCGCTCACGACGGCTCCTTCTGCTCCAGCGCCGCCTCAGCGGCTCGCGCGGTTTTGGTACCGGCCCGCTTACGCGCTACCCAACCGGACACGTTGCGCTGTCGGCTCCGGCTTACCCCAAGATCACCAGGCCCAACGTTGCCCGTGATCGTCGAGCCAGCTGCGATGTACGCGCCATCGGCTACTTCTACTGGTGCGGCAAGTACCGAGTTGCTGCCAACGAAGGAGTACGCCCCAACCGTTGTGGTGGATTTGCGTACGCCGTCGTAGTTCGCGAAGATCACGCCGGCCCCGATGTTGGCGCCCTCGCCGATCACTGCGTCGCCTAGATAGCTGAGGTGAGGCGCCTTGGCTCCGGCTCCGATGCGGGCGTTCTTTGCCTCCACGAAAGTGCCGATCTTGCCGCCGGCACCGAGTGTCGTACCAGGCCGAAGATAAGCGAACGGACCGACGTTGGCAGCGGGCCCGATCACGCTCAGCGAGGCCTGCGTCCGGGTGACCACGGCGTTCTCCCCCACTTCCACGTCAATCAGTGTCGTATCGGGTCCGATCCGCGCCCCGGCCCCCACCGAGGTGGCTCCTTCCAGCGAGGTGCCGGGCAGCAAGATCACATCAGACGCAAGATCAACTGAGGCGTGCACCCAGGTCGTTGCTGGATCCACCACCGTCACGCCTTCGCGCATCCAGTGATGCAGGATGCGCCGGTTGACCTCGGCGTTCATGCGCGAGAGCTGGATCCGGTCGTTGACACCTTCGGTCTGCCAAAGGTCGTCGATCAACAGTGCGGCCACCGGTTGGCCGGCTTGGCGTACCACGGCCGGTACGTCACTGAGATACAGCTCACCTTGCTCGTTCGTCGGTTCGAGTTCAGTCAGCGCAGTTTTCAAGGCCGCGGCATCGAAGACGTAGATTCCGGAGTTGATCTCACTGATCTGGCGCTGGATCTCATCGGCGTCTCGATGCTCGACGATGCCGCTCACCATGCCATCGGCGTCGCGCAGGATTCGCCCATATCCGGTCGGATCCGGAACCTCCGCGGTCAGCACGGTGACGATAGCTTGTTGGGTTCGGTGCTCGGAAACCAGCGCGGCGAGGGTCTCGCCGGTGAGCATTGGAACATCTCCATAGGTGACAATCACATCGCCATCAAGATCCGCCAGTTGAGCGAGCGCGACTTGAACCGCGTGGCCGGTACCGAGCTGCTCCTCCTGCACCGCAGTCAACACATGTGGCGCAATCTCGGCGAGATGTTCTTCCACTTGATCACGAAGGTGACCCACGACGACGACAATGTGTCCCGGCTGCACCTCAGTCGCAGCCGTCACCGCATAGCTCAACATGGAGTGGCCAGCGATCTCGTGCAGCAACTTGGAACGGGAGGACTTCATCCGCTTCCCCTCCCCCGCTGCCAAGATGACGACAGCCGCGACCGGGCTGGGAGCTTGGTCGGAGTGAACGGACAACAGCTGGCTCCTTACGAGCTGAGTGACGCTCCGCTCCCCGGGTAGGAGTCGAACCTACGTCGCTAGTCCTGATTCAAAGTCAGGCGGGCCCTGCCGACAGACCAACCGGGGAATGGGGCCCGGCCAATCTTCCCATCGGATCTGGATTGCGAGCCGCTGGTTTCGAATAAAAGATCGCTTCGCCCCACCTGACCAACCCTTCGGTCGGCCAGGGCCAAGCGTACGCATCGTGTGGTTGGGCCGCATTTCCGGCTAACGCCTCAGCGTTTTTGCGATCTGCGGCGATGGTGCGTACAGTGATACCTCAGTCTTCTAAATCGATACAGAAACTGTGAATGACTACTACAACGCCTGCAGTCACTAACCGACTTTCGACCCGGCTGGCTGCGATCGCGGTGACATTGATGTTCGTCGTCAACGGCGCAGTGATCGGTGGCTTTGGTGGCGCCCTCCCATCGCTCCGCGACAAGCTCGGCTTGGAGGCAACCCAGATCGCGATCATGCTCTTCTGTGGTGGTGCCGCTGCCATCGGTTCGATGCAAATCGGCGGCCGACTTGCCGACTCCGTCGGCGCACGTGAGATCACGTTGGCTGCGCTGCCGCTTCTCACCGTTGGGATGATCACCATCGGGCTGGCGCAGGTCTATACGGTCGCGATCGTCGGCGCCATTCTCATCGGCCTCGGCAATGGAGCCATGGACGTTGCCATGAATGCGATGGGCGTACAAGTGGAGGCGGCTCGGCAACGGCCGATCATGAGCTTCTTTCACGCCTTCTGGTCCATTGGCAATTTCATCGGTGCAGGAGCTGTGCTGCTGCTTGCCACCGTGCTGGGGCTAAAGGGTGGTGAAGTCGTGACGCCCCTGGCCATCTCAGTCGCCGTATTTACGCTCGCGGGCCTCGGCATTTTGTTCAAGATCACGCCCAAATCTGCGGTGGTGCACCACACGGTCGATGGCGTACGGACTCCGATTCCCGCGGTCGCCTGGGTCCTGGCTGTGATGGCCCTGGCCTTTGGTCTGTGTGAGGGCACGGCGCTCGATTGGTCGTCTCTCCACGTCACCGACGTCGCCGGTGTCGACTCGACGACCGGTGCACTCGGCCTGATTGCCGTCAGCGCGTTCATGGTTGTGATTCGCCTGCTAGGCGACCGGCTGGTTACCCGCTTCGGCCGGCGAGCGGTCGTACGCTTTGGCGGTCTGTGCGCGACCCTTGGCTATCTGTCGGTCTCGCTGGTAAGCAGCCTGCCCTTGCTCCTGGTTGGTTGGGCACTTGTTGGCTTCGGCGTCGGCATGATCGCGCCGCAGGTGTACGCACTTTCCGGACACATCGGCGGGGGCCGAGCGCTCGCCGTGGTCGTGACCTTCGGCTATGCCGCGTTCTTGATCGGCCCGGCCTTCGTTGGCTTTCTGGTCAATCAACTTGGGATCCATCACGCCATGGCGGTGCCTGCGTTGCTTTGTGTCGGCATCATTGCCCTGGCCTCGACTATGCCGCGTACCGATGTAGGTCTTAGCCAGCATTAGATCGGTGCTCAACCGCCGCATCTCGCTATGCCCTGCGGCGTTTCGCCCTGCTCGCTCCGCCATGGCGGCACGGTAGCGCAAGGGTCAATCAGTCCTCGCCCCCGCATTAATCTCGACGTCAAGACTCTTCACGTCTAAGCTCCGGTTGTGAACGGCCAGCCGACTCGCGACGAGGTCGACACCATTGTGGAGGCCTGGCGACGCGAGCGTCCTGACCTCGATGTTGCGCCGATGGAGGTTCTGTCCCGGATTAGCCGACTCGCTCGGCACTTGGACCGGCTCCGCGCCAACGCGTTCAGCGCGCTCGATCTGGAGTCCTGGGAATTCGACGTATTGGCTGCGTTACGCCGCTCTGGTTCGCCGTACCGGCTCTCACCGGGGCAGCTGCTGCGAGAAACCCTTGTCACCTCAGGAACGATGACGAACCGGGTGGACCGGCTTGTCGAGCGGGGGCTGGTGACAAGACAAGATCACCCCAATGATCGGCGCGGTGTTCTGGTTGAGCTGACCGACGCTGGCAGAGACGCGGTCGATGCCGCGTTAGCTGAGCTGATCGCGGCCGAGCGCCAGATCATGGCTGCGCTAGATGTCGCCGACCACGATCAACTGACTCGAAGCTTGCGGCTGCTGCTCGCTCGATACGGCGCTGCTCGCTGAGACTGCACCCTTGTTTTGAGCTGCTCGCAAAGGCAGCTTCTCAATCGACCACGCGAGCGCCCGTCACTGGCCCGGTGGCTCGCCGGACCGCGCGGCACAGGCCTTCTCCACTCAAGGACACGCACAGTTCCACTGCCGCCGACTCGCCATCCACCAGGAACGCACACGTCGGACCCGATCCCGATACCAGGGCGCCGAGCGCACCGTATTCCAGGCCCGTCTGCAGCACAGTACGCAATTGCGGCTGCAGATCTAGTGCGGCTGGCTGTAGATCATTGCTGAGCGCGGTACCGAGCAGCCGTGGATCGCCGCTGCGCAAGGCATTCATGAGGTCCGCAGGGATCTTTGGCGGCGGCGCACCGGGGTTGAGCTGATCAAAGTGCCGGTAGACCGCGGCCGTTGACAGCCCGTGATGACCAAACGCCAGAACCCAGTGGTAGCTACCCCGTGCCAGGGCCGGAGCCACCTGCTCACCGCGACCGCTCCCTACCGCGGTGCCGCCCAGCAACGCGAAGGGCACATCGCTGCCAAGCTCACCCGCCAGCGTCCTAAGTTGCTCCGGGCTGACGTCCAAGTCCCACAGGACCGCACAAGCTAGCAGGGCGGCCGCACCATTAGCGGAGCCGCCAGCTAGACCACCAGCTACCGGAATCGATTTCTTGATCGACAAACGTGCGCCCAAAGAATCCTGAGCGGCGTGGTGATGGGCAAGCAGGCGGGCGGCACGGAGGGCGAGATTAGACCCATCGAGCGGTACCTGATCGGCATCTTCGCCAGTGACGATCACCTGGAATTCGTCCGGGTGGGCCCACGTGGCCTCCACCTCGTCATAGAGGGAAACCGCTTGATACACCGTGGCTAGCGGGTGGTAACCGTCCGGACGCGGCGCACCCACCTTCAATGCGAGGTTGATCTTGGCCGGTACCCGTACGCGGACGCCGGCAAGAATCGGCGGCGTAGCTGAAGCCATGACTGCGAGGTTATCTACGCACGGGGGCTCTGCCCCCGTGTACCCCCGCTGGGGCTCCGCCCCCAGATCCCCGGCCTACCACCCAGCCATCGTTGTTCAGAACTACGCGGAGAAAATATTCTCCGCGATGCGAGCAAAGTCGGTGATATCCAGCATCTCGCCGCGCGTTTGGGGATCCAGGCCAGCCGCGGCAATGGCAGCGCTGGCAGCCGTTGAGGAGCCGGCCAGCCCGGACAGCGCCGAGCGCAGCATCTTGCGCCGCTGCCCGAAGGCCGCATCGACGACAGCGAATACCTGGGCGCGCGTGGCATTTGTCTGCGGTTGCTCGCGGCGCTCGATCGCGACTAGGCCAGACTCGACGTTCGGCATCGGCCAGAAGACGGTAGGCGACACCGCGCCGACCCGGGTGACCGCGGCGTACCAGGCGAGCTTGACCGACGGTATGCCGTAGGTTTTCGATCCCGGTTTGGCGGCCAGCCGGTCCGCCACTTCGGCCTGCACCATCACCAGGCCGCGCCTCCAGGAATCGAAGGTTCCCAGCAGGTGCAGCAGCACCGGCACCGCCACGTTGTAGGGCAGGTTCGCGACAACAACTGTGGGCGGCTCCGGTAGCACCTCTACTCGCAGTGCGTCGGCGTTGATCACTGTCAGCGCATCGGCGCGCTGCGGCAACCGCTCGGCCACCGTACGAGGCAGCTGTGCCGCGAGCCGATCATCGATCTCAATCGCGATCACTCGGCGGGTTGCCTGCAACAGGCCGAGTGTCAACGAACCTAGCCCCGGGCCAATCTCAAGCACCACATCGTCGCCCGTAGTGCCTGATGTCGCGATGATTCTGCGCACCGTATTCGCATCGGTAACGAAGTTCTGGCCACGCTGCTTGCTCGGCCGCAGACCCAACTGATTCGCCAGCTCACGTACCGTCCTGGCATCAAGCAGCCCACTGGCCACCGGGTCAGCGCAAGCCCAGCTTCGATGAGCATGCCGGCCAGGCGCCCCAGCCCGCATCCGCCTGGAGCTTCTTGGCAATCGCGATCTGCTGCTCCCGGCTCGCCTCGTTAGGCATGCCCGAGCCGCCGTACGCGCGCCAAGTGCTCAGGCTGAATTGCAGGCCGCCGTAGTAGCCGTTGCCTGTGTTGATCGACCAGTTGCCGCCGGATTCGCATTGGGCGAGTTTGTCCCAGACACTGCCTGACGGCGTACTGGAGCCGCCAGAGCTCTTCTTCGCGGTCGTGGTCTTCTTTGTGCCGACCAGGATGACCTCCGTCACCGGCTTGTTGATCAACTTGGACTTGATCTTGGAGCGCTTGACGATCTCGTCGTTGTGCCGAACGATCTTGTAGGTCACCGCACGGACACCGCGTTCTCCAGGCGTGTCGATCTTGGTGACGCCCTTCTTGAGCTTGCTTGACTCCTTGCGAACAGTGTCGAAGTCGACCTTGAGCTTCTTGGTCTTGGAGCTGATCTCAACGTCGGTGAAGGTGAATTTTGCCCCATCGACAAGACGCGTCTTCGGGCTAGCGCTCAGCTCGTCGTCAGCGTCTACCTTGATCTTGGCCGCGGCCAAGGCGTCGGCCAGTGTTTGTCCGGTGGTAGCAATCGTGCGCCTCTTGCCCGCATCAATAATGATGATCTTCTTCTGGGTGGCGATCACGATGGTGAGGCCTTGCCGTCCGATGCCCGAGCTGCGACTAGTGGACAGCTCCGCACCAGTAAGACTCATCCCCAGTGCCGTGAGAGCATCATCGACCGTCGTTGCCGTCGTCCATATCGTCTGCGCGGCACCATCAACGGTGAAGGTGACTTGGCGGCCGAACT
>Ga0307409_100000446_pt1 | contig 17523 bp, 16 predicted proteins | sample 322Ometagenome_2_FD_203888 | JGI IMG/M metagenome (GOLD analysis project Ga0307409, IMG submission 203888) | Maize rhizosphere microbial communities from greenhouse at UC Davis, California, United States - 322HYB-O-2 | ecosystem: Host-associated > Plants > Roots > Rhizosphere > Soil | place... | reverse complement strand
CGCGGGCGCCGACGAGCCGGCGCTCTTCGTCAGCAGCCGCGGCACGCGACTCACCGCCAGCCAGGTCCGGTCGCGATTGAAGGCGCGCGCGATCGCCGCCGGCGTGCCGACGCACGTCCATCCGCACATGCTGCGCCATTCGTTCGCGTCGCACGTGCTGCAGTCGAGCGGCGACCTGCGCGCCGTGCAGGAGCTGCTCGGCCACGCCAACATCGCGACGACGCAGGTCTACACCAAGCTCGACTTCGGCCATCTCTCCAAGGTGTACGACGCCGCGCATCCGCGCGCGCGGCGCCGCGACGGCAAGGCGAAGGCGAAGGCGAAAGCGAAGGCGAGCACGAAGGCGCCCGCGCCGGCGGCCGCCGCGAAGGACGGGCCGGCGTGAAGCTCGACGCGGTGATCCCCTACGGGGCCTGGTGGTCGACGCCGTTCGCACGCTGGCAGGGCAGCCTCGCGCACCTGCACAGCCTGACGTTCGCGGCGCACGTCGCCAAGCGCGCGCTCGCCAAGCGCGGCATCGACCCGCACGCCTTCGACCACGGCGTCCTCGGCATGACGGTGCCGCAGCGCGGTGCGTTCTACGGCGTGCCATGGCTGATGGGCGAGATCGGCGCCGGCAGCGTCGCCGGGCCGACGATCGGCCAGGCGTGCGCGACCGGGGCGCGCACGCTGCAGTCGGCCGTCGCCGAGGTCGGCTCGGGAATGGCGCGCGCGAGCCTGGTCGTCTGCGCCGACCGCACCTCGAACGGGCCGCACCTCTACTACCCCGCGCCCGAGAACCCCGGCGGCACCGGCGAGCACGAGAACTGGATCCTCGACAGTTTCGACCGCGATCCGTGGGCGGGTCGGTCGATGATCGAGACGGCCGAGAACGTCGCCGCCAAGCACGGCATCGACACGGCGCGCCAGCACGATCTCGTGCTGCACCGCTACGCGCAATACGGCGACGCGCTCGCCGACGACGCCGCCTTCCTGAAGCGCTACATGGACCTGCCGTTCGAGGTTCCCGATGTGCGCTACCGGAAGACGCGCGCCGTGCTCGCCGGCGACGAAGGCATCCATCCGACGACGGCGGCCGGGCTGGCGGCGCTGCAGCCGGTCCGCCCCGGCGGCAGCGTGACCTACGGCGCGCAGACGCACCCCGCCGACGGCAACGCCGCGATCGTCGTGACGGCGCCCGAGCGCGCTGCCGAGTTCACGCGCGAGCCGGCGATCGAGATCCGCGTCCTCGGCTTCGGCCAAGCGCGCGTCGCGCCTGCGCACATGCCCGAGGCGCCGGTGCCGGCGGCGCGGCGCGCGCTCGACGCGGCGGGTGTTGCCATCGGCGACGTGCAGGCGATCAAGACGCACAACCCGTTCGCCGTCAACGACCTCGTGCTCGCCGACGCGCTCGGCGTCGATCCCCTGACGATGAACCGGTTCGGCTCATCGCTGGTCTGGGGCCATCCCCAGGCGCCGACCGGGCTGCGCTCGATCGTCGAGCTGATCGAGGAGCTGGTGCTGCGCGGCGGCGGCACGGGCCTCTTCACCGGTTGCGCCGCCGGCGACAGCGCGATGGCGGCGGTGCTGCGCGTCGACGACCGGCGCGCGCGCTGAGCCGGCCGCGTGAAGACGAACGGCGGCGTCGTGGACGAGGCGCCGCTGCTGCGTGTCTGGCCGACCGTCGTGCACATGCTCGCCGACGCCGCGCGACTGCGGCCCGAGGCCGAAGCGCTGGTCTGCGGCGACGAGCGGCTCTGCTACCGTGAGGTCGTGGCGTGCGTCGCCGGCTTCGCGCTCGAGCTGCAGGCGGCCGGCATCGGCGCCGGCGCCCGCGTCGCGCTCGTGATGGGCAACTCGGTCGACATCGCGATCGGGACCTTCGCCGTCCAGGCCGCGGGCGCACAGGTCGTCCCGCTCAACCCGGCCTACACGGCGAGCGAGCTGGCGCCGATGCTGGCCGACGCCGATGCCGCGCTGGCGGTGTGCGACGCCGCAGTCGTCCAGACGCTCGACACGGCGGTCGGCGCGGAGCCTGCGCTCGTCGCGCTGCGCCGGATCGTGATCGGCGATCGGCCGGGCATGCGGCGCCTGACCGCATGGCGCGACCGGCCCGAGCTCGCCGACCGGCTGCCGCTGCCCGACCCGCAGCAGCTCTCGACGCTGCAATACACCGGCGGCACCACCGGCCGTTCGAAAGGGGTCGACATGACGCACGCCGCGGTCGCGGTCAACGTCAGTCAGCGCGAGGCGCTCGTCTCGACCCGCGCCGACGACGAGCGCGTGCTCGTCGTCACGCCGCTCTTCCACGTCTATGCGGTCGCGATGGGCCTCTACCTCGCGGCGCACGCGCGCGGCACGCTCGTCGTCCTCGCACGCTTTCAGGCCGAGGCGGTGCTCGAGACGATCGCGCGCGAGCGCATCACGCTGCTCGCCGCCAGCCCGACGGTGCTGGTCGGCCTGCTCGCGAGCGAAACCTTCGCGCGCGCCGACCTGTCGAGCCTGCGGCTCGTCACCTCGGGCGCGGCGGCGCTGCCCGAAGCGACGCTCGGACGCTGGGAGGCGGCGACCGGCTGCCCGATCGTCGAAGGCTACGGCCAGAGCGAGGCGGGGCCGGTGCTCGCCTACAACCCTCGCCACGGCTTGCGCAAGGCCGGCACCGTCGGTCTGCCGTTGCCGCGCACCGAGATCGAGATCGTCGACCTCGCGACCGGACGCGTCGCGCAGCCGGTCGGCGTCGAGGGCGAGATCCGCGCGCGCGGGCCGCAGCTGATGCGCGGCTATCGCCAACGGCCCGAGGCGACCGCCGAGGCGCTGCGCGACGGCTGGCTGCACACCGGCGACATCGGCGCCTTCGATGCCGACGGCCACCTGCGCATCTGCGGCCGCAAGAAGGAGATGGCGATCGTCGCCGGCTTCAACGTCTATCCGCGCGAGGTCGAGGAAGCGCTGTGCGCGCATCCGCAGGTGCGCGAGGCGGCGGTCGTCGGCGTGCCCGACGCGTATCGCGGCGAAGCGCTGGTCGCGACGGTCGTCGCCGCGCCCGGCGCCGCGGTCGACGGCGAGGCGCTGCTCGCCTGGCTGGCAGGCCGGCTCGTCCGCTACAAGGTGCCGCAGTCGATCCGCGTCGTCGAAGCGTTGCCGAAGACCGGCGTCGGCAAGGTCGACAAGGCCGCGCTGCGCGCCCAGGCGATGGCGACGCAGCGGCCATGAAGACGGTCCGCATCCGCCCGGGCAAGGAGCGCTCGCTGCTGCGCCGCCATCCCTGGATCTTCGAAGGCAGCGTCGCCGGCGGCAAGGCCGACCCGGGCGAGACGGTGCGCGTCGACGCGGCCGACGGGCGCTTTCTCGCCTGGGCAGCGTACAGCCCGCTGTCGTCGATCCGCCTGCGCGCGTGGAGCTTCGACGAGAGCGAGCGCATCGACGCCGCGTTCTTCGCACGCCGCATCGGCGCGGCGGTCGACATGCGGACACGCCTCGCGGTCGCGAGCGACGCGGTCCGCCTCGTCCACGGCGAGGCCGACGGGCTGCCCGGGCTGGTCGTCGACCGCTACGGCGACACGCTCGTCGCGCAGTTTCTCGCCGCCGGCGTCGAGCGCTGGAAGAGCGTCATCGCCGACGCCTTGCTGCTGAAGACCGGCGCGGCGCGCTTGTTCGAGCGCAGCGACACGTCGGCGCGCGAGCGCGAGGGACTGGCCGCGGCGAGCGGCTGGCTGCGCGCGGGCGCGGGCGACGCAGCGGCGGCGACCGAGCTCGAGATCCGCGAGCACGACTGGCGATTCTCGGTCGACGTCGAGACCGGCCACAAGACCGGCTTCTATCTCGACCAGCGCGACAACCGCAAGCTCTTCGCCGACGCCGTGCGCCACTTCGCCGTCGAGCGCGTCCTCAACTGCTATTGCTACACGGGAGGCTTCAGCGTCGCCGCGCTCGCCGGCGGCGCCCGCCGCGTGCTGGCGATCGATTCGTCGGCACCGGCGCTCGCGCGTGCCGCGGCCAACGTCGCCCGCAACGGCTTCGATGCGGGGCGCCACGAAGCGCTCGACGCCGACGTCAACGAGCGCTTGCGTGCGTTGCTCGATGCCGGGCAGCGCTTCGACGCGATCGTCCTCGACCCGCCCAAGCTCGCGCCGACGGCGGCCCACGCCGAGCGCGCCGCGCGCGCCTACAAGGACATCAACCGGCTGGCGCTGATGCTGCTCGCGCCGGGCGGGCTGCTGTTCACCTTCTCGTGCTCGGGCGGGATCGACGCGGGCCTCTTCCACAAGATCGTCGCCGGCGCCGGGATCGACGCCAACGTCGACGGCTTCGTCCACGCGCGCCTGGGCGCCGCGCCGGACCATCCGATGACGATCAACTTTCCCGAGGGCGAATACCTGAAAGGGCTGGTCGTGCTCAAGCGCTGAGCGGCAGCGCGATGCGCGTCTCGAACTTGGCGCGCCGGACGCTGAAGAACGCCTTGACGTTGCGAACGTTCGCGTCTTCGGTGAAGAGCCGTTCGACGAGCGCGTCGTAGGCCGCCATGTCGAGCACCTGGACGACGAGGACGAAGTCGGGACCCGGCGAGACCCGGTGGCATTGCCGCACCGCCGGCTCGGCGACCGCGCGAGCCTCGAACGCCACGAGCGCCTCGGCGCTCTGGCGGTCGAGGACGACCTCGACGATCGCCGTCAGCCCGTGGCCGAGGGCGTCGGCCGAAAGCAGGGCGACCCGGCGCTCGATGACCCCGGCGTCGACGAGCGCCTTGACGCGGCGCAGGCACGTCGCCGGAGAGACGTGGACCCGCTCGGCGAGCGACTGATTGGTCAGGGACGCGTCGGTCTGCAACAGGTCGAGCAGCCTGAGGTCGATGGAATCGAAGGGCACAGATTGGCGGGTCGGTGAAATAAAATTTCTATCCGCATACTGGATGAAATATCCATCCAATCATCAAGTCATTATGCAACCAAAAGACGCGCGTAGTCCTCGATAGTCGGCCAACTTCGAGGAGCTCTCCATGTGCGGAATCGTCGCGGCGGTCAGCGCCCGCAACATCGTCTCGGTCCTGGTCGAGGGGCTGCGGCGGCTCGAATACCGCGGCTACGACTCGTGCGGCGTCGCCGTCCACCAGGGCGGCGCATTGCGCCGCGCGCGCAGCACGGCGCGCGTCGCCGAGCTCGCCGCCAACGTCGCCGCCGAGCGCGTCGAAGGGGCGACCGGCATCGCCCACACGCGCTGGGCGACGCACGGCGCCCCGCTCGTCCACAACGCGCATCCGCACTTCTCGCACGGACCCGGCCAGGCGGCACGCGGCGACGGCGTGGAAGCCGGCGAAGCATCGGGGCTCGCGGCCGCCGGCAGGATCGGCCTCGTCCACAACGGAATCATCGAGAACCACGACGATCTGCGCGCCGAGCTGACGAAGAAGGGCTACGCCTTCGAGACGCAGACCGACACCGAGGTCATCGCCCACCTGATCGACCACCTCAACGACGGCGACCTGCTCGACGCCGTCCAGCGCGCGCTGCCGCGCCTGCGCGGCGCCTACGCGATCGCGGTGATCAGCCGCGACGAGCCGCACCGCGTCGTCGGCGCGCGGCATGGCTCGCCGCTCGTCCTCGGCGTCGGCACGACCGAGCGTCCGAGCGAGAACTTCCTCGCTTCCGACGCGATGGCGCTCGCCGGCGTCACCGACAAGATCGTCTACCTCGAAGAGGGCGACGTCGTCGACCTGCAGCTCGGCAAGGTCTGGATCAGCCACGCCGACGCCAAGGGCGACCATCGGCGCGTCGAGCGGCCGGTGCGAACGGTGATCGCGCACACCGGCGCCGCCGAGCTGGGCCCCTACCGCCACTACATGCAGAAGGAGATCTTCGAGCAGCCGAAGGCGATCGCCGACACGCTCGACGCGGTGCCGGGGGTCGCGCCCGAGCTGTTCGGCGATGGCGCTTACAGCGTCTTCAAGGACGCCGAGTCGGTCCTCATCCTCGCCTGCGGAACGAGCTACTACAGCGGCTCGGTCGCCAAGTATTGGCTCGAGTCGTTCGCCAAGATTCCGACCGCGGTCGAGGTCGCGAGCGAGTACCGCTACCGCGACAGCGTGCCGAACCCGCGCACCCTCGTCGTCACCATCTCGCAGAGCGGCGAGACCGCCGACACGCTGGCCGCGCTCAAGCACGCGCGCGAGCTGGGCATGGCACACACGCTGACGGTGTGCAACGTCGCGACGAGCGCGATGGTGCGCGAGTGCGCGATGGCCTACATCACGCGTGCCGGCGTCGAGATCGGCGTCGCCTCGACGAAGGCGTTCACGACCCAGCTCGTCGGCCTATTCCTGCTGACGCTCGCGCTCGCGCAGGTGCGCGGCCGGCTCAGCGACGCGCAGGAAGCGCAGCACCTGAAGTCGCTGCGCCACCTGCCGGTCGCGGTGCAGGCGGTGCTCGCGCTCGAGCCGCAGATCATCGCCTGGAGCGAGGAGTTCGCGTCGAAGGAGAACGCGCTCTTCCTCGGCCGCGGCATGCACTACCCGGTCGCGCTCGAGGGCGCGCTGAAGCTGAAGGAGATCAGCTACATCCACGCCGAGGCGTACCCGGCGGGCGAGCTCAAGCACGGCCCGCTGGCGCTCGTCACGTCGGAGATGCCGGTGGTCGCGATCGCGCCCAACGACGCCTTGCTCGAGAAGCTCGAGAGCAACCTGCACGAGGTGCGCGCGCGCGGCGGCGAGCTGTTCGTGTTCGCCGACGCCGACACGCGCATCGCCTCGGGCGACGGCGTCCACGTCATCCGCATGCCCGAGCACTACGGCGCGCTGTCGCCGATCCTGCACGTCGTGCCGCTGCAGCTGCTCGCGTACCACACGGCGGTCGCGCGCGGCACCGACGTCGACAAGCCGAGAAACCTGGCCAAGAGCGTGACGGTGGAATAGAACTGCCGCCGGCCGGGCTCCATTGTTCGCGACAAACAGAGTCCGTCGGAGACAAACAAAGTCCGTCGGAGAAATCTCGCATCGCGAGACTCGCCGCGGCAGCCGCGCCCGACGTCAGCTCTGGAGCCTTTGCGCTAGAGAGTCGGGCGGTCTATCGGCCACAAGCCTGTATAGGCGAGCGGCCGCCTTGCCGACGCTTTCGAGTCGGTGCCGCGTGCCAGTTTGGTCGACGTTCGCGCACCATGCGATGCCTACCGTTCCGCTTTGAGGTCCTCGTCGAGGAACTGCTGGACCGCCTGAAACAGCTGCATCCGATTCTTCTCCATGACCACCGTGTGCGTGCCCTCGCCGATTTCGACATATCGCTTGTAGGGCGCATTGGTCAGCTTGGCGAAGTATGCATGCAGCATGTAGCTCGGAAGATCGGCGTCCCACTCGGCATGCGCGAGGAACGTCGGCACGCGAATGAGGCCCGGATCGTAGAGTGGCCTTCCGGCGCTCCAGTATTCGAGACCGTCGATCACGACACCGTTCGGCGCACGCAGCGTCTTACCGTTGCCTTGCGGATCGGTTGCGAACGTCGCATCCGCCCACGCCTCGAACCAACCCGCGGGAATGAGTTCAGCTTGCTTGTCCTTCGTCACGCCCGAGAGCCACCGATCGCGGGCCGCCTCGCGCGTTACGGTCCGGTAGGCGGTGGGGGTGCTGCCTGCCTGGACGAGGGAGGCCGTGGTTCGAATCCATTGGGGTGCGTAGAGCACGAGCTTGTTGACCTTCTCGTTGTTGTTGATCGTGTAAAGGCCCATGATTGACGTGCCCCACGACCAACCCATGAGATTGATCTTGTCCACGCCTCGCCGCTTGCGGATGAATTCGACAGCCGCGCCGACGTCGCTCGCCGCGACCGCGGTTCGCACGATGGGAGGGTTCTTCTCCGCAGGCTCGCTCATTTCCTTCGGCCGGGTCGATCGCCCATAGCCACGAACGTCGACGAGGTACACGTCGTAGCCGTGACGCGCGATGTAGTCCATCCACGACATGCCATTGAGCTGCAGGTCGAACGCGGTCTCGGAAGGGTAGGTGGCGCCGTGCACGAAGAGGAGGACCTTGTCGCCCTTCACTCCAGTCATGCGTTCGGGGTGCTTGTTCCGCACGTAGAGTTCGATACCCGGGTCGGTTGCCGCCACCATGAACTCTTCCATGACGATGCGGGGCGGTGCAGCCCGGTCGTCCTTGGGCATCGATCCGCAGGCGGAGAGAAACGCAGCAAAGACGAGACCGGCGAAAACGCGGTGGATCATGTCTTCCTCCCTTGTGGATGACCTCGCGCAGGTGGCGACGAGCTCCGTTGAGCGATGGAGTGCATGTGCAAGACACTGAGCGCTCTTCTCCGTCGCTCCATTTCTTTCAGGCTGTCCACCCTACGCCGGTCAGGTGATCGATGCAATTGCAGAAAGGGCGTTGGCGGCTGTGACGGGCGCTTGCTGAGCGTCGTGGCTGCGTTCAAGGGTTGGGCGTCCGCTTCCTGTCGATCGATCTGGCGGCCCAAAAGGTGCTATGGGTCGCATCCTGCCGTTCGCGTCCAAAGACCCGCGGACGAGCGCCGACCCAGATCGGATCGAAGCGGCCGCGGTGATGACCGGCATCAGGATCTCCGCGAGCTGCTTACTGCTTGCGCCCCGCGGCGACGTTCATCTCTTCCTGCTGCTTGCGGATCTCGGCCGGCCACTGCGCCTTGATCCACGACAATACGGCGACGATCTCGGCGTCGCTCAGCACGCCGTCGTAGGTCGGCATCGTGCTGTCGTAGCCCTTCAGCTTGGCGGCCTTGGCGACGCCGTGCTTGGTGATGTCGAACAGCAGCTGATCGGGGTGGTGCCAGGTGTGACCGGTGGCATCGTGCGGGGGCGCCGGCATCCGGCCCTGGGCGTCGCGCTCTCGCCAGCGCGGCTGCCCCTCCAGGCGAGCGCCGTGGCACGCCGCGCAGTGCGCCTGGTAGACCGACTGGCCCGTCGCCAGGATCCTGGCATCGTCGGTGCGCAGGACCACGGCCGCTTTCGAGCCGGACGCGTCGCAGCCGGCAAGCGCGCCGAGGCACGCCGCGAGGGCGCCGGTTCGCAGGAGCTCGAGCGTTGTCACCTGGTCCGGAGTGTGCAGCCTTCGACGGTTTGGGGTCCGCCGGCGGACGCCGAGCACTCTTGTCACACCTGCTGACGCGCCGCGCTGCATCGTTCCTGAACAATGGCGAGCCCGGCATCGGCGCGAGCACGCTCGCCACGCGTCCATCATGACGACATCCTTCTTCGCAGCTCGTCTTCCTGGGCGCAGGCTCGCGCTGGCGCTGTGCAGCGGCCTGCTCTGCGCGACTTCGGTCGTCACGGCGGCGCCGCAGCCGAAGGCCGCGGCGCAGGCCGCGCCGGCACCGGCAGCGGCGGCGCCGGGTGCCGGCGTTCCCGTGCTGATCTACCACGAGGTCGTCACCGACAACCGCGCCGAAGGCGAGACGGCGATCTCGCTCGCCCATTTCGCCGAGCAGATGGAGCTGCTCGCCGACGGCGGCTTCGTCACCATCGGCGTCGCCGACCTGGTCCGCTTCATGAAGGGCGAGATCACGCTGCCCGCCAACGCCGTGGTCCTCGCGTTCGAGGACGGCTGGAAGAGCGTTCTGAACGCGACGCCGGTACTCGACAAGCACGGCCTCAAGGCCTCGTTCTGGATCATCACGGGCAACGGCATCGGCGGCGACTATCTGGGCTGGAGCGACATCGACAAGCTCGCGGCCAACCCGCGCTACGAGCTCTATTCGCACACCGTGTCGCACCCGTGGGACCCGCGCAACAACCTGGTGACGTGGGTGCAGGGTTCGGCCAAGGACGAAGGCCGCCGCGATGCGCTGCACGAGCTCAGCGAATCGAAGCGGGTGCTCGAGCAGCGTCTCGGCCGGCCGGTGCCGTTTCTGGCCTGGCCGAGCGGCTGGTTCGACGACACGCTCGTCAAGCTGGCACAGGAGGCGGGCTACACGGCGCTGTTCACGACCGAGCCCGGCCTGAACCGGCGCGGCGACGACGTGCTCCGGATCCGGCGGACCTTCGTCGACGGCGCCTGCGATCTGCTGACCTTCCGGCGCACGGTGACGACCGGTCGCCACCACGTCTGCCAGAAGCACGCTCGCGGCACGCCGTAGGGATTTCTCGCGCCGGGCACGCCGGCTGCCACCCGATCGGGATGGCTCGCATCGTCGTGATCGGCGCTTCGCTCGGCGGCGTTCCCGCATTGATGCAGATCGCGGCAGCGCTGCCGAGGGAGTTCGCCGCACCGGTCTTGATAGTGCTCCACGTCGGCGAGCAGCCGAGCATCCTGCCGACGCTGCTCGCCAGCGGCGCAAGGCTCGAGGCGTCGCACGCAGTGCACGACGAGCCGCTGCGCGCCGGTCACATCTACGTTGCGCCGCCCGATCACCACATGCTCGTGTCCGAAGACAGGATCGTGCTGACGCGCGGGCCCAAGGAGCACCACACGCGGCCGGCGATCGACCCGCTGTTTCGCTCCGCCGCCCTGGCGCACGGCGCCGACGTGATCGGCGTCGTCCTCACCGGCCGGCTCGACGACGGCACTGCAGGGCTGCAGGCGATCAAGAAGGCCGGCGGCATCGCCGTCGTCCAGGACCCGGAAGACGCGGTCGCGAGCAGCATGCCGGCGAGCGCGCTGAAGTACGTCGACGTCGACCACTGCGTTCCGCTGCCGCTCATCCCCGTGCTGCTGACCTCCCTCGTCGCCGCGCCGGTGGCGGCCGCGCCGGCGCGCTCCTCCGTTCGCGAGCGGCTCGACCACGAGCAGCAGCTCACTCTGCAGAAAGGCGACGTCGTGGAACACCTCGAAGCGATCGGCAGGCCGTCGACGATGGCGTGCCCGGACTGCCACGGCACCTTGTGGGAGATCCTCGACTCGCGGCCGCAGCGCTATCGCTGCCACACCGGCCATGGCTTCACGGCACGGTCGCTGCAGGAAACGATGACGATCGCAGGCGACGAAGCGCTGTCGAGCGCACGACGGGCGCTGCAGGAACGCGAGCTCCTGCTGCGTCAGATGGCGGACGACCATCGCAGCCAGGGCGAGGAGGCGCGGGCGGCGCGCCTCGAGTCGGCGGCGCAGCAGCTCGAACGCCAGGGCGAGCTGCTGCTGGATCTGCTCGAGAAGAGTCCCGAGCCGATCGAATGAGGCGAAGCCGGCTGGAACGCGTGCGCCGCTGGCGGCCCGGCGGCGCTAGCGCTCGCCAGCGGCAGCGCGACGACGTGCACGCCGATGCGCGGCGCCGCTCAAGGCGAGGCCGCATGCGAACGCTGCGTACACCAAGGCGACGCTTCCCGGCCGCAGGCGGTGCTCGAACCCCGGCGAGAGTCGCGGCGGCACCAGGCGCAGGTCGGTCCACGCAGCGACTGCCGCGACCGTCGCTGCGCCGGCCACGAGATCGGCCGTCGTCGGCGCACCGCGCACTGCCCTGTCGCTGCCCCGCGGCGAGCGGACGGCGTTGGCCATCAGCAGCTCGTACAACGCCGCCCAGAGGAACGACGAGAGGTGGTGGATCAACGCGCCGGTCGACGTGTGGCGCCAGGTCGCGCCGTCGACCGCGTACGCCCGCGGGCCGTGCAGCCAGTGGCTGATCGCGTTGATGCCGGCGAGCGGGGCACCGGTCTCGCGCCGGCTGCGCTCGACGACGGCGACAGCAGAGAGGACGCTGGCGGCGCTGCCGCCGACGAGGACGCGGCGGAGCCACCCGGAAGTCTGGTCCATGGTCGATCGCGAAGTGGGAACGGGAACGTCGCTTGCACCCGCCCGGGCAACCGCCGTTCCCGCATGTCACCATGAAGATCCTGCTCGCCGGCGCGACCGGACTGATCGGCGGCCGCCTGCGCGGGCGACTGCGCGACGCCGGTCACGAGCTGCTGCTTGCCGGCCGCAGGCCGCCGGGCCGCCTCGCCGAGGGCGAGTCGTGGCTCGAGCTCGATTTCGCCCGCCCGCCGGCGAGCGAGGCATTGGCAGAGCGCCTGCTCGACGTCGACGTCGCGGTCAACGCGGTCGGCATCTTTCGCGAGGCGCGCGGGCAGACCTTCGATGCGCTGCACCGGCGCGCGCCGATCGCGCTGTTCGAGGCCTGCCGTCGTGCCGGCGTTCGCCGCATCGTCCAGGTCTCGGCGCTCGGCGCCGATGCGGACGCGGCGAGCCGCTTCCACGCGAGCAAGCGCGCCGCCGACGATGCCCTGCTGGCGCTGCCGATCGACGGCATCGTCGCCCAGCCGTCGCTGGTCTTCGCCGTCGACGGCGCCAGCTCGCGACTGTTCCTCTGCATCGCGACCCTGCCGTTCGCTGCCTTGCCGGCCGGCGGCAGGCAACGCCTGCAGCCGATCCACATCGACGATCTCACCGCGGCGCTCGCCACGCTGGTCGAGCAGGCCGGCGCGCCGCGCGGGCGCATCGCGCTCGTCGGTGCCCAGCCGCTGACCTTCGCGGCGTACCTGCACGAGTTGCGAGCCGCAATGCGGCTCGCGCCGGCGCCATCGGTGGCGGTGCCCGCGTCGTGGGTGACCCGCGGCGCGCGCGTCGTCGACGCCTTCGCGGGCGCGCCATTCGCACGCGACGCGTGGACGATGCTCGAGCGCGGCAACGAGGCGCCGAGCGACGCCGCCGCAGCGCTCGCCGGCGGCAGCCTGCTCGCGCCGCGCGAATTCGTCCCGCCCGCGTTCGCGTCGGCGCTGCGCGTTCGCGCCCAGGTCGACTGGCTGCTGCCGCTGCTCCGGATGTCGATCGCGGCGGTCTGGATCGTGACCGGAATCGTCTCGCTCGGCGTCTATCCGGTCGCCGACAGCCTGGCGCTGCTCGAGCGAACCGGCGTTCCGGCGCCGCTCAGGCTGGCCGCGCTCTACGGCGCCGCGCTGCTCGACCTCGCGCTCGGCGTCGCCACCCTGGCCATGCGCCGGCGCCGCCTGCTCTGGTGGGCGCAGATCGCGCTGATCCTCGCCTACACGGCGGTCATCAGCGTGCGCCTGCCCGAGTTCTGGCTGCACCCGTACGGTCCGCTGCTGAAGAACGTGCCGATGCTGGCGATGCTCGTCCTGCTGCTGCAGCTCGAAGGCCGCGGAAGGGGACGGCACGATGGCATATGAGATCGCCAAGTGGCTGCACATCCTGTCGTCGACGGTGCTGTTCGGCACCGGCCTCGGCTCGGCGTACTACATGTTCTTCGCGAGCCGGACCGGCGACCCCGCGACGATCGCGCACGTCGTTCGGCAAGTCGTCATCGCCGATTGGCTGTTCACGGCCACGACGATCGTCTTCCAGCCGCTGAGCGGCCTGTATCTCGCGCATCTCGCCCAGATGCCGCTGACGAGCCGCTGGATCCTGTGGTCGTTCGCGCTTTACTTCGTCGCCGGCGCCTGCTGGATTCCGGTCGTCCTCATCCAGATCCGGATGCGCCGCCTCGCCGAGACGGCGGCCCGCGATCGTGCACCGCTGCCGGTGGCCTACACGCGCTTGCTGAGGATCTGGACGGCGCTCGGCGTGCCGGCGTTCGTCTCGCTCGTGATCGTCTTCTACCTGATGGTCGCCAAGCCGATGTGAGGCCGAGCGCCGAGCCCGACCGATTGCGCCTCGCATGAAACCGATCACCATCGTTCTCTGTCTGCTGCTGGTGCAGGCGGCGCTCGGCGCGCTCGACACCTTCGTCAGCCACGAGTGGCGCGAGCGCCTGCCGCAACAGCCATGGGCGGCGCGCGAGCTCGCATTGCACGCGATGCGCTCGGCGCTCTTCGCCGCGATCTTCGCCGGTCTCGCCTGGTTCGAGTGGCACGGTGCCTGGGGCTGGTGCGTGCTCGCCGTCATGGTTCTCGAGTACCTCGTCACCACCTTCGATTCGGTCGTCGAGGACCGGACGCGCCGCCTCTCGGCGTTCGAGCGCACCAACCACATGCTGCTGGCGTTGAACACGGGCCTCTACACGGCGTTCTACCTGCTCCAGCTCGCGACCGCATGGCAGCGCCTGCCGACCGCAGTCGAGCTCGCGCGCCATCCGCTCTGGCTGTCGCTGCCGCTCACCGGTTGCGCGCTCGCGGCCGCAGCGTGGGCGCTGCGCGACGCGCTCGCTTCGCTCCGCATGCGCGGCAGCGCAGCGGCGGCGATCGGTGCACAGGCTCCGCGCGCGGCGGTCGAATGAGGCTCGGGCCGACACGCACGTTCGCTTCAGGGAAATCCCGCTGGAAGGCGCGTTCGCGCTGCAGATACTCGGTGCAGAACGCCCGTGCGGCGGAGCGGGTCCGCCCACCGTTCAGGAGGGCAGGGCCATGTCGATCTCGCTTCGTTCCATCGCCAGGTGGGCGCTCGTCGCACTGGCCGTCGCCGCCGTGTCGACGCAGGCGACCAACTACACCGTGTGGGTCAAGGGCCGCGGCACCGCGGGCACTCCCGGCGACCACCTCGACTTCAGCTACTGGGGCTCGGGCAGCGTCGACGCGGGCGTCAACAAGGTCGCCGCCAACTGGGACGGCAAGGGCCACATCGCGGCCCAGAACTACCGGCTGCGCGACGCGCTCGACTGCTACTGCACCGGCGGGAACTGGTGCTACCTCGCCGCCTACAGTGCAGGCGACATGATGGTCGGCTACGCGCTCGACCTGTACGGCGGCACGGCACGCAAGAAGAAGATGCCGACGCCGAACTCGCAGGGAGTCTGCCCCGACCACCCGGACGGCACGAGCCAGTCCGGATGGAACATCAAGTGGGCGCTCGTCGCCGCCGGCGCTGCCGGCGGGTCCGAGCTCGCCAACGTCGGCGCCTGGGCGGTCTCCGAGGACCTCGTCTCCGACCTCAAGACGGCGACCGCGCGCTCGCTCTACAACCACAACAACACGGCCGGCGTCTGGTTCTACATGTACGCCGGCGCCAAGGGAGCGGCGTACTCGGCGATCCTGCCGGGCCAGGACGACGAGGTTGTCGCCTACCACTCGAGCGGCGCGATCTCCGGCAGCTCGGGCGGTGCCTACTGCAACCCGCGCGACTGGTTCTGCAACGACCTGACGTACGGCACCGCCGCGGCGCAGGGCGGGCGGGCGAAGTGGTCGTTCCACTCGGTCTTCTTCCGCGACGACGGCGAGGACTTCAACCATTACGTCAACGGCAGCTGGTCCGGGATCGCGGGCCGGATGCGATCGGACGTGGTGGTCTACGCGAAGTAGCCGGCAGCGCCATTGGAACGCGGGGCTTTCCGTGCGTCGACCGCACCCTGACCTCGTCGCCACGGAGCGGCGCGAGCGCCTGCGGCGCAAGGGCTGGTGGCTGCTCGGCGCCGCGCTGCTCGCGACCTGGCTCGCCTGGGCAGTCCTCGATTCGGAGGCGACGTCGTCGCCGCCGGCCGCGCGCGCCGACGCTGGCTTGCAAAGAGCCGCGCCGGTCGCCGCCGCCGCGCCGATGCAGCCGCCGGCCGACGCGGGCGCGCTGTCGCGGCAGCAGCAGCTTGCGCACTGGCAGCAGCGCCTCGCCCACGCCGAAGCGACGCTCGCCGCGTATCGCCACGCGACGCGCTATCCGCGCGCGTCGCAGCCGCTCGCCTGGCATGCCGACCAGGCCGAGCCGAACCGGCCTGTCGAGGAGGAGCACGCGTTGTCGCGCGACGACGCGCGCGTGCGCCTGCGGACGTCGCAGGAGCGCGTCTTCGTGCAAGGCGACGAGAGCGTCGGCTTCAGCGTCGCCGCCGCCGACGAGTCCGGCGCCACGGTGCCGTTGCGCGTGCTCCACGCGAGCGCGCGCGAGATCGCGCCGGCCGGCGCCGGCTCGCTCTATCCGGTCGTTCCGCTCGACTTCAACGACGACGGCCGCAGCGGCGACGCGGCGGGCGGCGACGGCAACCACGGCGCCCGCCTGCAGCCGAAAGCGCAAGGCTTCGCCGGGCTCGCCGGCCAGATCCGCGTCGAGGTCCACCTGCAGGTCGAGGGCCGCCAGGGAATGACGTACTTCGACATCTTCTACACGTCGGAGCCGCCGGCGGTCTGGCAGGGCAAGGTCCGCGAAGCGCTCGAGGACGGCTCGCTCCAGTTCTATCTCCCGTCGATCGTCAGAGACGCCGGCCGCTACGTCGCCAAGGCGCGCGTCGACGACGCCAACGGCACGCCGCTCGCGCTCCTCACCTTCAACGACGAGCTGCCGCCCGGCGCCCAGGAGATGCGCCTGACCCTGTTCGGCAAGCTCGTTCGCGACGCCAGGCCGGCGTTTCCCCTCGTCGTCCGCGACGTCGACGCCTTCCTGCTGCGTCCCGACGCGTTCCCAGACCGCAGCTTGATGCCGCGCCGCGCCGGCACCGTGCACACCAGCCGCGACTACCCTCTCGACGGGTTCTCGGACGCCGAGTGGAACGGCGAGGAACGCGCCCGCTATCTCGACGAGCTCGGGCGCGACGTCGAGCGCGCCCAGGAGCAGGTCAGCCGCCTCGCGGCAGGACCACGGTGAAGGTCGTTCCGGCGGCGCCGGCGTCGACCTTGACGTGGCCGCCGTGCGCGTCGACGACCTTGCGGACGATGAAGAGGCCGAGGCCGAGGCCGGCGTAGGTCGCGTTCTCCGATTCGACGCGCGCGACCGGATCGAAGATCGTCCGCAGCGTCTCGACGTCGATCGGCGTGCCGTCGCCGTGCACCGTGACGGTGACCTCGTCGGCCGCATGGCCGTCGACGGCGATCGTCACGGGCGAGCCGCGCGACGCGAATCGCGCGGCGTTCGTGATCAGGCCCTGGATCGCCTCGCGGATGCGCGCCTGATCCCAGTGGCCGCTCAGGTTGCCGTCGGACGTGAGGCGGACCTTGCGCTCGGGGTCGATACGCGCATAGGCGTCGAGCGCCTGGCGGCAGAGCACGCCCATGTCGTCGACGACGCGGTCGATCTCGAGCTGGGCGCCGAGCCTGACCTTGGTGAAGTCGGACAGCGCGTCGAGCGTGTGGCGCAACTGCTCGCAGCTGCGCAGGATGCGCTGGGCCGCCTTCGCTTCGGGCGAGCCGGGCGCGCTGCGGTGCGTCAGCACCTGCGCCGACATCAGGATCGACGCCACCGACGTGCGCAGCTCGTGGTTGAGGACGCCGAGGAACAGCGCGTGCGGCCGCTGCGACTCGGCCGGCGAGAAGGTCGCCGTCAGCTCGGCGAGGCTGCGGTCCATCGCCTCGTTGAAATGGACCAGGTCGTCGAGGTCGTCCGGACTCGGCGACGGGTGCTTCTTGCGCCACTGGCGGACGACCGACGCGCGCAGCGAGGCGTAGTCGCCGACGAGCTGGCCGGCGTGCGAGTGCGGCACCTGCGACGAGCCTTGCTCGCGGCGCTGCGCGACCGCGGCCGTCGGGTCGGCAGCGCGGATGCGCTTCATCTCCTCGCCGACCGCGCGCAGCACCCTGCCGAAGTGGAGCCGGCGCGCCGTCTGCTCGGCAACGGCGGCGCCGCACTCGCGCTCCCACTCCGACAGGATGTCGTCGAGGCTCTCGTGGAGAAAGTTCGGCAGGCTCATCGGAGTCGGCTCGGCTGCGGCGCCGCCGTCACGCCGCCGCGGCGAGGCCGGTGCGTGCGGGATGGCTCGCGAAGTGCTCCATCGCCGCCTGCACGCCGCTGCCGGCGAC
>Ga0307409_100000444_pt1 | contig 17536 bp, 16 predicted proteins | sample 322Ometagenome_2_FD_203888 | JGI IMG/M metagenome (GOLD analysis project Ga0307409, IMG submission 203888) | Maize rhizosphere microbial communities from greenhouse at UC Davis, California, United States - 322HYB-O-2 | ecosystem: Host-associated > Plants > Roots > Rhizosphere > Soil | place... | reverse complement strand
GGGGTCATGTAGTTGGCGGCGCCGATCTCGTCGCTCGCGCCCCACTTGCTCGGATACCACGCGGGGGTCTGTGCCGATGCGCCCATGCCGACGGCGAGCGCAGCGAAGAAGGGAAGCGTGTGTCCCCCGGTCGTCGGCGTCGGGGTGTTCCTGACCAACACCGCGGCGCCCGCTGTCGCTGGGGATCAAGCGAAGAACGCTCGTTCGACGAGCAGAACGACGGCGACGGCAAGCACCGCCAACGACATCGCCCGGACCGCTTGGCGGCGCCAGGAAGCGCGCCGCAAGCCGATGAGGAACGGGACCGCTGCCACGATGACGCCGGCCTGTCCCGCCTCGACTCCCAGATTGAACAGCAGCAGCGACCAGGCCAGGCCATTCGGCGGCAGCCCGAGCTCCTTCAGGACCGCGGAGAAGCCGAAGCCGTGCACCAGACCGAAGACGAGCGCGATCAGCCAACGTCTCGAGTTGCCGCGCTCGACAACGAGAAGGTTCTCGAGGGCGACATAGGCGATCGAAAGCGCGATCGCCGACTCGACGATCTGACTGGGCAAGGCGATCAGATCGAGCGCGGCGGCCGCGAGCGTCACGCTGTGCGCCAGCGTGAACGCGGTGACGATCTTGACCAGCGCCCATGCGGAGCCGCCGCCCACCATCAGTGCCAAGAGGAACAGGAGGTGGTCGTAGCCGGTCAGGATGTGTTCGATGCCGAGCGCGAAGAAGCTGCCCACGCCGCGCGTGGAGTCGCGGGCGGTGCCGACGCTGACGCGGGCCTCGCGGTTCTCGGTCGCGAAGGCGAATTGTTCGCTGGCGCCGTCGTGCTCGATTCGCGCCAGGATGTGCAGATCGCTGCCGAGGACATCGAACGTATCGTCGCGGATCGCGAGCGTGCGCATGGTCGACGGGCAGGCGAAATCGATCGTGACCGTGACGCTGACCGAAGCGCCCGATCCGGCGACGACCTGTGCGGGTCCCGCCGCACACGGAGTTGCGTCGCCCGACAGTCGGACGCTCTTTCGCACCGCACTGGCCAGGGCCTCGTGAGCACCGGCACCTGCGCGGGCGTCGCCTGGCGCCGGGGCAATCGGTCGGCTCGCGAGCTCCGGAATGGAGAGGCTGTAGCGCACGCTTTGCCCGCTCAGCGTGATGCGCGCGAAGGCCGTGGCGCCACCCTCATGGGCACCAGCCCACGGCAGCGGACCGGCGAGCAGGATCCAAGCCATGGCAAGCCGGCGAACGAATCGGTCGGTCGTCGGTGTGCTCATCGCCGCTGGACGGCTTCGATCGAGGCGTCCCACTGCTGGCCGACGAAACGCGACATCAGGTACATGCCGTCTCGTCCCGCAAGCGTCATGTATTGCAGCAGGTCCTCGGCGTTGCGCGCCCCGAAGCGCGCCTGCAACACGCGCTCCGGCCCGGCGAACAGCGTGATCGAGAGCTCGGGCGGCGCCAGCCCGAACTCGCTCGGCGCGATGCCGCGGATCTCCTCGGCCTTCATCGTTCGCACCGGACCGGCGGTGTGCATGTACTGCACGGCGAGGGACACTTTGGCCGCGTCCGGGGCCGACAGCACCTCGCCACCCTCGCGCGACCATCCGCCGCTGCGCGTGCGCGCCAAGGCGACACGCGTCGCGCCCCGTTCGATCTCGACGCGGTCGATCCGTTCGGGCGCCAGCGTCATCACGCCTTTCGCCTCGAACTTCACGCGGCTGCGGAGCTCCGGCAGTGCGCCGCCGATCACCATGGCACAGAGATAGCCGATGCTCGCGAGGGCCGCGAGGCTCCAGACGACGGAGCGCTTCACCGGCGGCGCCACCACATCAGGATTCCCAGCGCAAACACGGCCAGCGGCAGCAACACCTCGACGGCGAGGAAGATCGTGCGCATCTGCGCGCCCGACAGCAGGATCATCGCCGGCACCGGGATCCTCGAGGCGACGTTCGCGGTGCGCTCCTCGCGCACCAGCCAGCGGACCATCGAGAGCGCGAGATCGCTGTTGGCCAGATACGGAAGGAACGAGTTGCTCGCGAAATCGCCGTCGCCGACGATCACGGCGCGCAGCGGGGAAGCGCCGGCATCGGCCCCGGGCAAGCGGCCTTCGGCCGTCGCGGCGAGCAGACGCGCCCCTGGTCCCGAGGGCGTCGGAGTGGCCGGCTTGGACGCCGGGTCGGCGTCGCGAACGCCCGCGGCCAACACCGGGCGGGTGTAGCTGTCGCGACTGCTGGCGAACAGCGCTGTGACTTTGATGCCGGCGGCCGGCGTCCGAGGCGCGAGAGGGCGGGCTCCCGGGAAGAACGTCATCGACAGGTTGCGCGTGACCGGGCCGGCCTCGTAGCCGGTGACAGCGACCATCTCGCTGTCGCTCGCGTAGTGGCTGAGCGGGTCGACGACGGCCTCCTGCGGGAGGCTGACGCCGAGCTGCCCGACGAGCTCCGCGAGGCGAGTCTCGAGCACGAAGCCGAGATCGAACATCGCGAGCAGGCTGCCGCCGGCGCGCAGATAGCCTTCGATGGCGGCACTTTCCGCGGGCAGGAACGTGGTGCGCGGGTTGGCGATGATGAGCACTTGGCACTCGCGGGGAACGGCCGGCTGCGTGGCGAGCACCACCTTGCGGGCCGAGTAGCCCTGCACCTCGAGCGCGCGCCGCAAGCGGCCGATGCCATGGTCCGGCATCTGGACGTGCTGGGACGATGCATCGCCATGGTTGTGGTTCGACGTGCCTTCGACATGCGTGTGGTACTCGAAGTTGTCCATCGGCAGCTCGTTGTGCCCTTCGAGGAAGCAGACCGTCACCACCCTCTCGCGCAGGACGCGCTGGACGCCGATCGCGATCTCGGCCTCGTCGACCGATTGAACGAGGAGCTTGCGGTCTGCGGCCTCGAGAATGCCGGCGTTGTAGATCCGCACGCCGAACGCGCGCGCGAGCGTCGGCTCCTTGTCGGGGTCGGCCACGCGCACCTCGAACAACGGATTGCGCCGGCCCATGACGCCGAGCACCTCCTTGACGCGTCGGCCTTCGGGATCCTGGCTGCGGTAGAAGTAGGTCAGGCGCACCGGCTGCTTCAGCTCGTCGACGACTTTCATCGCCTGCGCCGACGGGGTGTAGATCTTCTCCCGCGTGAGATCGATGTGCGCGTCGTTCAGCGTCAGCGCGACATTGGCGAGCACGGCGACGCCGACCGCCGCGGCGACGATCGCCGCATGGAAGGCGACCGCCCGGAAGCGGCGCTGGCGAAACGACAGCGGCAGGCGCGCGCCGGCGAGAAACAGCAGCACGACCGCGACGAGCCAGCCTGCGAACCAGCCGAGCTTGCCGAAGTCGAAGGCGCCGTGCTCCATGCCTCAGCGGCGCGCGAGTGCGCGCATCGCGATGAACAGTGCAAGCAAGGTCGTGCTGATGAAGAATCCGGCGTCCGACGTGTACATCGCACCGGTCGCGAATGGCGTGAAACGCGCCAGCAGCGACAAGCTGATGAACACCCGCTCGAGGCCGTCGGGCAGCATCGCCGCCAGCGTGTCGACCATCCACAGGAAGAACGAGATGCCGATCGTGACGATGGCCGCGATCACCTGATTGGATGTGAACGCAGACACCGCGAGCCCGAGCGATACCAGGGTGCTCGCGAGCAGCGCCAGGCCGAGATAGCCGCTGTAGATCGGACCCCACTCGGGCGTTCCGTACAGGCCGAGCACGACCGCGTAGGCGCCTGTGAGACCGATCATCGTCAGCACGACCGACATGCCGGCCAGGTATTTCGCGAGCACCAGATGACTCTCCTTCACCGGCGCGGTCAGCAGGAGCTCCAGCGTGCCGGCGCGCCGCTCTTCCGCGAGCAGCCGCATCGTGATGATCGGCACGATCAGGAGCAACAGGCCCGCCACCTGGAAGAAGATGTGCACCAGCGTCGCGTAGCGGTTGTTGAACAGCGTGAGCGTGAACGAATAGCCCATCAGGCCCAGGAACACGCCGATCACGATCCAGGCGATCGGCGCCTGGAACAGGGTGCGAAGCTCCTTGTCGAGGAGGGCGGAAAAGACTCTCACTGCGGCTCGCCCTCGGTCAACGAGAGGAACAGCTCTTCGAGACCCATCCTCGATTCGGAGAGCGCCTGCACGCCGAGCAGCCGGCCATCGAGGAGGATGGCGACGCGGTGGGCGACGCGCTCGATCTCGACGAGGATGTGCGACGTCACCAGGATGGCCATGTCGTTCGCGAGCGCGCGGACGAGTTCGCGCACCTCGATGATCTGGCGCGGATCGAGGCCGTTGGTCGGCTCGTCGAGAACCAGCAGCTTCGGTCGACCGAGCAGCGCCTGCGCGATCGCGACGCGTTGACGGTAGCCGCGCGAGAGCTTGCCGATCAGCTGGTTTCGATAGTGGCCGAAGGAGAGACGTTCGACGACGTCCGCCACCGCGCGCGCGCAGCCCGTGCCTTCGAGCCCGCGCAGCCGTCCCATGAAGGTCAGGAACTCGTCCACGCGCATCTGCGCGTACAGCGGTACGTCCTCCGGAACGTAGCCGACGCATTGGCGCGCCTGCAGGCTCTGCGAGACGACGTCGAAGCCGCAGATCTGCGCACGGCCGGACGACGGATGGAGGTAGCCCGTCAGGAGGCGCAGGATCGTGCTCTTGCCCGAGCCGTTCGGACCGAGCAGGCCCATCACTTCGCCCGGCCGCATGTCGAACGACACATCGCTGACGGCGCGGCGCGCGCCGTAGTACTTCGTCAGGTGCTCGACGAGGACGACGGGAGGCACGGCGCTATCGGCCATCGCGAGCCGCGATCTGAAGGCGATAAAAAACGCCGGGGCCCATCGACCCCGGCGTTGCCTCGATATCGTTGTGTCGTGAAGCCGCGGTCAATCGTAGAACGCAGGCGCTTTCTTCATCGCCTTCCAGGCGTCGGGATCGTGTGCCGTGAAGTAGTCTGCCTTCTGCGAAGCCATCGTCTGGCGGATCCATTCGTAGGCCGTGTAGAAGCCGGTCGGCAGATACGCGAGCACGATGTTCGGCGGCAGGTTCTTCTCGACGTTCTCGCGGAAGTACACGTTGTCGCCGGTGAGGATGACGAGGCCGGTATTCCTCAGCTTCACGGTCATCATCTGGCTTCCCGGCGTGTGCGCGACCCAGCGCTTCACCATGATCGTGCCGTCACCGAAGACGTCGTGGTCCCCGCTCAGCTGGATCATGTTCACCGCGTTGGTCTGGTTGTCGTAGGGCTTGCGCAGCGGGAGATAGTCGCCCATGACGTACGGGCCGCCGGTGCCGTGCTCGGGCCAGAACGCGTTCCGGACTTCGTCCTTCTGGACGATGATCGTCGCCTTCGGGAACTTGGCGGCATTGCCGGCATGGTCCAGGTGCATGTGACTCAGCACGACATACTGGATGTCGTCCGGGCTCACGCCTGCCTTCCTGAGCTGGACGTCGATGGCGACGTCCGGCGTGGTCACCGGTTTCATCGCCATATGCCCAGGGGGCCAGTAGCTCGGGTCGGTGATGAGCCTGTCGTTGTTGCCGGTGTCGAACAGCACGTTGCCCCTCGGATGGCGGATCAGGTAGAAGCCTACCGGCAGCTGAAGGGGCGGCTCCAACGGCGCGAGATTCTGCAGGATGCCCTTGCCGAGCGTCAGCGCACCCGAGCTGAACGCGTACATCCGGATGTCTTGGGCCTGCGCGGTCGAGATCGCCAGTCCGGCCGCTGCTGCACACAATGCACCAGCCGCGCGGCCCGCCAAACGAGAGACGTTCATCTTCGATCTCCTTCTTCGTGAGGACGCAGAAATTGTGCGCCGCGCCCGGACGAGCGTCAATGCGAGTGGATAGGATGTCCGCAGCGGAATGCGCCGGGCTCAGCCGACGCTGCGGCCGCCGGGGAGGCGCAAATGGACAAGGAGAAATCGACCCAGTTCATGCTCAAGCTCGTCGGCGACGTCGGCACCGCCCTGGCTGCAGGGTTGCTGCTCGTCGGCGATCGAAGCGGCTTGTTCAAGGCCATGGCCGGAGCCGGGATGCTGAGCGCCGATGCGCTCGCCGAGCGCGCGGCGGTCGCTCCCAGGTACGTCGAGGAATGGCTTGCGGTCATGGCGGGTGCCGGCTACGTCGAGCACGATGCCGCCGCCGACACCTTCATGCTGCCGGACGAGCACGCCCTGTTCCTGACGGACGACTCGTCGGAGTACTACCTCGGCGGCTTGTTTCAGGGCCTTCCCGGACTGCTCGCGATGACGCCGCGGTTGGTCGGCGCCTTCAAAACCGGCGAAGGCGTTTCCTTTGCCGAGTTCGGTGCCGAGTTGCCGCGTTCGCTGGAGGCGATGAACCGCTCGGTCTACGAACATCGCCTGGTGCGCAGCTGGTTGCCCGCGATGCCGGACGTGGTGGCGCGCCTGCAAGGCGGAGGACGAGCCCTCGATGTGGGCTGCGGCACCGGCGTGGTTCCGATCACCTTGGCAAAGGCCTTCCCGACGGCGGTCGTCGCCGGGCTTGATTTCGACGCGCGTTCGATCGACATCGCGCGCGGCCATGCGCGCAACGCCGGGTTGGCGGACCGGGTCGAGTTCCTTGCCGAGTCCGTCGAGGCTCTGCCGACCGAACCGGGTTGGGACTTCATCAGCACGTTCGACGTGATCCATGACCTGCCGGACCCACTCGGCGCGATGACGCGCATTCGTTCGGCGCTGAACGAAGGCGGCACCTATCTGATGGTCGAGCCCAAGGTCGCCGAGCGCCTGGAGAAGAACGTCAAGAACCCGTTTGCGCGAATGCTCTACGGCATCAGTTGCCTGCACTGCGTGCCCCAGTCGCTGGCGCAAGGCGGACCGGGGCTGGGCGCCTGTTGGGGCGAAGACCGCGCGCGGAAGATGGCCGAAGAAGCCGGCTTCGGGAGATTCGACCGCCTCGACATCCGCAGCCCTGCGATGGCGTTCTATGCGCTCGGCTCGGCGCGCTAGCGAAGGCCGGAGCCGAACACCGACCGATTCAACTCAACATGTTCGTGTCGCCGCAGACGGAGAGCGCCTGCCCCGAGATCGTCGCGGCGCGCGGGCTGGCGAGATAGACCACGTAGTCGGCCAGCTGGTCGGCGGTGACGTACCGCTTGATGGACGTGCCTGCAAAGGCCATGCGCTCCACCTCCTCGAACGACAGCCCGCGTGCCTGCGCCTTGGCCGCCAGCACCCGCTGCTGCCGCTCGCCGGCGACGATTCCCGGCAGCAGCGCGTTGACGCGGATGTCGTCGGGGCCGAGCTCGATCGCCAGCGAGCGCGTCAGCCCGATCACGCCCCACTTGGCGGCGGCATACGGCGTGCGCAGCGCGAAGCCCAGCCGACCAGCGAGCGACGAGACGTTGACGATGCTGGCATTGCTCGATGCGCGCAACGCCGGTACCGCCAGCCGCAGGCAATTGAACTGCCCCGTCAGGCAGACCGCGATGCAACGGTCCCAGTCCTCGGCGGCGATGGCCTCGATCTTGCCGGTCGGGCCGGCGATGCCGGCGTTGTTGACCATGCAGTCGAGGCCATCCAGATGGGCCAGCGCGACGTCGAACCAGTTCGCCACCTCGTCCCGGTTCGAAACATCGCAACACACTGCATGCAGCGTCGGGTCGGAGCGCGCCAGCGCCGCGAGTGCGGCCGCGTCGACGTCGCAGACGCTGACCCGGGCGCCTTCGCGCACGAAGGCGCGCGCGATCGCCAGCCCGATGCCGCCGGCGCCGGCAGAGACCATCACACGCAATCCCCGAAGTTCCAGGTCCATTCATGCGCCCCCAGTCCTGCGGCATCGTCGCCGCGAGTTCGCCAAGTGCAGTGAAGGCCCGTCTGGACAACCAGCAGCGTTGTGGGCACGATAAACGCGATCATGGCTCGTCGCAAGCGAGGCGATGTCTGCGCGTCGGGCAGCGAGTCCACAGGCGATCGACCGTTTCGCCGGAAGCCAACCAACGCTGTTCAAACGAAGGGAAATCCATGAGCGAGTCCATCGATACCCGACGCCGCACTCTGCTGGCCGGCGCCTCGGCCGTTGCCGCCATGGGCGTTCCCGTGCTCTCGCGTGCACAGGCAGACGTCATCCGCATCGGACACCTCACCCCGCGCACCGGCTTTCTCGGCCCGCTCGGCGAGTTCGCGGTGCAGGCAGCCGACATGGCGGTGGCCGAGATCAATGCGGCCGGCGGCGTGAGCGGCCGCAAGATCGAGCTGCTGAAGGAGGATTCGGTCAACCCGCAGACGGCTTCGACCAAGGCCGAGCGCATGATCGAGCGCGACAAGGTCGCTTGCATCATCGGCGAGATCTCGTCGGCCTCGGGCCTGACCATCAGCCAGGTCGCCGAGCGGACGCGAACGCTGTTCATCAACACCGGCTGCAACTCCGACGAGCTGCGCGGCAAGGGCTGCAAGAAGTACATGTTCCACATCGAGAGCCAGAACTCGATGTACGTGAAGACCTGCGGTCGCTCGCTGATGACGCAGGGCTTGGTCAAGGGCAAGAAGTGGTTCTCGCTGACGGCGGACTACGCCTTCGGCCACGATCTGCTGCGCGTGGCGAAGCGCTTCATGTCGGCGAATGGCGGCGACTTCGCGGCCGACAAGCTCGTGCCCACGGATGCCACCGATTTCTCGCCGCTGCTGCTCGAGATCCGCAATGCCAAGCCCGACCTGGTGATTTCCAACCTGGCCGGCAATCAGATCACCAATTTCCTCAAGCAGTACTCGGAATTCGGGCTGCCTTTCCCGGTGGCCGGATTCGGCTTCGACACCGCGGTCGCGTGGGCCGCCGGGCGCGGCAATTTCTTGGGTACTTGGCCGCTGGTGTGGCACCACCTGATCGACACGCCCGACAGCAAGCGCTTCGTCGCCGAATTCACCAGACGCTACAACCGCCCGCCCGAAAACCAGGCATGGGGCGACTACAACGCCATCAAGCTCACGGCACAGGCGATGGGCGAGACCAAGTCGACCGACTCCGCCAAGCTGGTCGAGCACTTCGAGAAAGGGGCCAAGTTCGGGTTGATGAAGACGCGCGAAGGCTACTTCCGCAAGGCCGACCACCAGATGATGCACGAGATGTACACCGTGCAGGCGCTGCCAGCGGCCGAGGTCAAGAACAACTACGACATCTTCCGCTCGTCGCCGGCCGTGCCGGCAGCCAACGAATCGCTGGAAGTGATCGCGACCACGGCAGAGGAGAACGAATGCAAGATGGCGTGAAATGACGACGCCAGCGCTCTGCGCGCTCGCCGTCCTTCGAGGTCTTGCTCGAGCCGCGCGCGATGCCGGATCGCTGGCCTGAGCCTCGAGCAATCGCCCCGTGCTGTTCATCCAGCACCTGCTCAACGGCCTGCTGGCCGGCGCCTATTACCTGCTGATCGCGCTCGGGCTGTCGCTGATCTTCTCGCTCGGCGGCATCGTCAACCTGGCGCATGGCGCGTTCTACGCGATCGGCGCGTACCTGGCCGTCAGCATCGGCGGCTCGCTCGGTTTTTCCGGGGCGGCCTTGCTGTCGCCGATTGCCGTCGGTTTGCTCGGCGTCGTCATCGAGAGGCTGCTGTTTCGCCGCTTCTACAAGGCCGACCCGACGCTGTCGCTGCTGCTGACCTTCGGCTTGGCGATGGTCGCCGAGCAGGCCTTGCGCATGACGTTCGGTGCGCCGCCGCTGTCGTGGTCGATCCCGCCCGAGTTGCGCGGGCAGGTCTTCATCGGCGACTTCGTCTATCCGCGCTACCGCCTGCTGATCCTGGCGGTGGCCATCGCCTGCGTGGCCGCGCTGTGGTTCCTGCTGCAGCGCACGCCGTTCGGCCGCGTGGTGCGAGCCGGCGTGCAGAACCCCGACATGGTCGGCGCACTCGGCATCTCGCTCGAGCCCTACATGGCGGCAATCGCTTTCCTCGGCATCGGCCTGGCGGGCTTGGCCGGCGTGATGCTGGCACCGATCTTCACCGTTCACCCGGCGATGGGCGCGGAAATCATCACCTCGGCGTTCGTTGTCGTCGTGATCGGCGGCCTCGGCTCGTTCTGGGGCGTCGTTCTCGCTGCCGTGGTGGTGGGCCTGACCAAAGGCGTCGTCACGGCCGCCGGCTACCCGCAGTACTCCGAAGCGGCCATCTACCTGCTGATGTTGCTGGTGTTGCTGCTGCGGCCACGCGGCCTGTTCGGCGAGCGCATCCTGCGCTTCGAGTAGCCGTGCCCACCGGTCGCCACCTCGTCATTGCCGCGCTGGCGCTGTTGCTGCTGCCGTTCGCGCTGTCGGTCATCGGCCTTGGCGTGACCTCGGCGACCGAGGTCGTCGTCTTCGCGCTGGCCTGCATGGCGCTGAACATCCTCGTCGGCTACACCGGGCTCACGTCGTTCGGCCACGGCGCTTGGTTCGGCCTGGCTGCGTATGCGGCGGGCATGTCGCAGCGCGACTGGTTCGCGGGCGCGTTCTTCCTGCCGCTGGCGCTCGGTCTGGCAGTCGTGGTCGCGCTCGCGGCGGCGTTCGGCTTCCTCATCCTGCGCAGGCGCGGCGTCTACTTTTCACTTCTGACGCTGGCACTGTCGGCAATGCTGTACTCGGTGGCGTTCCGCTGGACCGACGTCACCGGCGGAGAGAATGGACTCGGCGGCATCACGCGGCCGCTGCTCTTCGGCGTGTCGTTCGAGAGCGCAGCGAGCTACTACGCGTTGGTTGCGGGCGTCGCGTTCGTCGCGTTGCTGGCGCTGTGGCGCTTCCACCGATCCCCTCTGGGCAGCGTGCTGGTGGCGATCCGCGAGAACGAGCAGCGCGCCCGCTTCATCGGCTATCCCACCGACCGCGTCAAGCTCACCGCGTTCGTGGCCTCGGCAGGTCTGACCGGCCTCGCGGGCATGCTGCTCGCCTTCAACAACCGCATGACCTCCGCCGAGCCGATTTCGGTGGCCTTTTCCGGCGAGCTGCTGGCCATGGTCGTGATCGGCGGCATGCATTCGTTCCTGGGTCCAGCGCTCGGCGCGCTGTTCTTCGTGATCTTTCGCGACTCGTTGTCGCGCGTCACGGAAAACTGGCTGCTCGTCTTCGGGCTGCTGTTCGTGGCCTTCGTCGTCTATTCGCCGAGCGGCCTGGTCGGCTTGTACGCACGGGCCACTGCGCGTTGGCGAAAGCCCGCCGTCGGCGAGGCCGCGATGGCGCAGCGCCTGGGCGGCACGGTCGCGCTGCCGGACTTCCTGCGGCCGCCTCATGGCGATGGCGACGTCATCCTCGCAGCCGATGGGTTGGCCAAACATTTCGGCGGCATCCACGCGGTCAAGAACATGTCGCTTCGGCTCCGCGACCGGACGCTGCACGCGCTGATCGGCCCGAATGGCGCCGGCAAGACGACCGCGTTCAACCTGATCTCGGGACTGTTCGCGCCCGACCGCGGCACCATCACACTCGGCGGTCGACCGATCGCGGGAGACAGCCCCGAGCAGATCACGCTCGCCGGGATCGGCCGCTCGTTTCAGATCACCAACCTGTTCATGTCCCTGTCCGTGGCCGAGAACGTGCGCCTGGCCGTGCAGGCCCGCCACCCGCGGCGCCACGCGGTCTGGATCGACGCGGCGGCGCTGGTCGACGTCAACCGCGACACCGCCGACGTGATGCGCACGATGGGTCTGGCCGGCATGGAGGCGGCGCCGGCGGCATCGCTGTCGTACGGCGGTCAGCGCCTGCTGGACATGGCACTGGCCCTCGGGACCCGCCCGCGCGCGCTGCTGCTCGACGAGCCGCTGGCGGGACTGGCCGCCGCAGAACGCGAACGCGTCGGCCAGCTCATCAAGGGCATCTCCGCCGACCTGCCGGTGCTGCTGGTCGAGCACGACATCGACCGGGTCTTCGCGCTGGCCGATGCAGTGACGGTCATGAACGACGGCGAGGTGCTGGTTGCCGGAACGGTCGACGATGCGCGCAATTCGCCACGCGTGCAGGAGGTGTACATCGGCGCCGGCTCGCATGCGCTGGCCGCGCGCGAGCGGACGAGCGCTGCCCGCGCGAGCACGCTGCTGCAGCTCGACGGCCTGAACACCTACTACGGCAAGAGCCACATCCTGCGCAACGTGAGCTTCGAAGTGCACGACAACGAGATCGTCGCGCTGCTGGGCCGCAACGGCGCGGGCAAGTCGACACTGCTCAAGTCGGTGATCGGCGTGGCGTCACCCGCCAGCGGCAGCATCACGCTCGGTGCCGAGGCGCTGGCACGACGCCCGGCCGCCGAGATCGCCCGGCGCGGGGTCGCCTACGTGCCGCAGGGCCGGGGCCTCTTCGCCGGCATGTCGGTGGCGGAGAACATGGAGCTCGGGCGCCTGAAGCGGCGCAATCACGCCGGCATGCACTGGAACGACGAGAAGATCTTTGCGTTCTTCCCGCGCATCAAGGAGCGCTGGCGGTCCCCGGCCGACTACTTGTCGGGCGGCGAGCAACAGATGGTCGCGGTGGCGCGGGCGCTCTCGGGCGACACGCGCGTCCTGTTGCTCGACGAGCCGTTCGAGGGCCTCGCGCCCGCGGTCGTCGAAGAGTTGTTCGAGGCGTTCGACAAGCTGCGCCAGGAGGTCGCGATCCTGATCGTCGACCACCACCTCGATCTCGCGCTGGCGCTCTCGGACCGCACCGTGGCACTCGAGCGTGGTGCGGTCACGCATATCGGGCCGTCGGCCGCGTTGTCGAACGACCTCGAGCTGCGGCGCAAGGTGTTGTGGCTTTAGCAAGGCAGGTGCAATGACGGACCAAACTCAAACGGCAGCCATCGTCGGCGCTGGCCTGATCGGCTGCTCGTGGGCCCACGTGTTTGCGCGGGCCGGCTGGAAGGTGCTGGTGTGGGACCCGACCCCCGCCCAACGCAGCGCCGGGCACGCGCGGATCGCGCGATCGCTCGACGACTTGCAGGCGCATGGACTGGTGCAGGATTCCGCTGCTGCGGCGGCGCGCGTGCAGGTGGTCGCTAGGCTCGAAGACGCAGTGCAGGCGGCCGACTACGTTCAGGAAAGCGGGCCCGAGGTGCTCGAGGTCAAGCGCGAGACGTTCGCCGCCCTCGACGCGGTCGCGCCGGCGAATTGCGTGCTGGCTTCGTCGACATCGGCGATCGTCGCGTCGCAGTTCACCGAGGCCCTCGCCGGCCGTGCGCGCTGCATCGTCGCGCATCCGGTGAATCCGCCGCATCTCGCTCCGGTGGTCGAGCTGTGCGGCGCGCCCTGGACGTCCGAAGCGACCAAGACGCGGGCGCGCGAGGTGATGCAGCGGGTGGGCCAGTTGCCAGTCGACGTGAGGCGGGAGATCGACGGCTTCGTCCTCAACCGTCTGCAGGCCGCGCTCCTGACCGAGGCTTTTCGGCTGGTCGAGGAGGGCGTCGTGAGCCCGCGCGATCTCGACCACACCGTCGCCGACGGGCTCGGGCTGCGTTGGGCGTTCATGGGCCCGTTCGAGACGATCGAGCTGAATGCCCCGCGCGGCATCGCCGACTACTGCGAGCGCTATGTCCCCTGGTTTCGCCGCTATGTCGCCGACTTGCCGACGGCGCAGGTCTGGGACGATGCGAGCTGGCGCGCCGCTGCCGCCGCGTGGGGCCCCGCCCCGACCGAGAGCGAGCTTGCGCAAAAAAGCGCGTGGCGCGACGATCGGCTTGCAGCGCTGGTCGCGCACAAGCGTACCCGCAAGCCGCCACAGAATTCCTGACGCAAGGAGCCTCGAATGGTCGACCCCGTCGTCAAGCGCCGCAAGGTGATGATCACCTGCGCGGTCACCGGCGCGATCCATACGCCGAGCATGTCACCGCACCTGCCGATCACCGCCGACGAGATCGCCGATGCCGCGCTCGGTGCGCACGAGGCCGGCGCGGCCCTGGTGCATCTCCACGCCCGCGATCCGGTCAACGGCGCGCCCGATCAGCGGCCGGAGGCGTTCGCGCCGTTCCTGCGGCGCATCAAGCAGGCGAGCGACGTGGTGATCAACATCACCACCGGCGGCGCACCGACGATGAGCGTCGAGGAACGGCTGAAGCCGTGCGCGCACTTCAAGCCCGAGGTCGCATCGCTCAACATGGGCTCGATGAACTTCGGCCTGTTCCCGATGCTGGCACGCTTCCGCGAGTTCAAGTTCGACTGGGAGCGACCCTACCTGGAAGGATCCGACGATCGCATCTTCAAGAACACGTTCGCCGACATCGCGAACATCCTGACGACCTGCGACGCGAACCAGACGCGATTCGAGATCGAGTGCTACGACATCGGCCACCTCTACACGCTGCGCCACTTTGCCGATCGCGGCTTCGTCAGGCCGCCGTTCTTCATCCAGTCGGTGTTCGGCATCCTCGGCGGCATCGGTCCGCACCCCGAGGACGTCGCGCACATGAAGCGCACCGCGGACCGTCTGTTCGGCGACCAGTACCACTGGAGCGTGCTCGGTGCAGGGCGCAACCAGTTGCCGATCGCGACCCAGTCGGTCGCGCTCGGCGGCAACGTCCGCGTCGGGCTGGAAGACTCGCTCTGGATCGGACCGGGCCGGCTGGCCGAGAGCAACGCGCAGCAGGTGCGCGCGGTGCGCCAGGTCATCGAAGGGCTCGGACTCGAGATCGCCTCCCCCGACGAGGCCCGCGAGATGCTCCAGTTGAAGGGAGCCGACAGGGTCAATTTCTGACGCGCCGCAGCGATCGACCACGGCCCCGAACGGACCGGCTTCGCGTCGGACGTCGGTTTGCTTCGGGTCGGAATCGATTCGCGGCTGCCCGGTTGTTAGGATGCGGGTCACCGGTCCTCGCTGCCGGCCGACCGAGGAGTCGTGCATGTTCCGATCGCTCTCGCTCCTGCTCCTGCTCGTCTTCGCCGGCCCGGCGCTCGCGCAGCCCAAGCTGATCGCGATCGCCAACTTCGGCGAGCACCCGGCGCTGCGTGCGGGAATCGAAGGCTTCAAGGCCGAGCTCAAGCGCCAGGGCATGGTCGAAGGCAAGGACGTCGTCTACGACGACCAGCACGTCAACTTCGATCGCACCCTGATCCCGCAGCTCCTCACCAACGCGCAGTCGAAGAAGCCGGCGCTGATCCTGGCGGTGACGACGCCGGTCGCGCAGTCTTCGATCCGGGTCGTCACCGACAAGTCGATCCCGATCGTCTTCATGTCGGTCGTCGATCCCGTCGTCGCGCAGATCGTCCCCTCGTGGCAGGCAGGGTCGGCGACCCACACCGGCGCGACCCTGTACCCGGACTTCAACGAGTCGCTCGCCTTCGTGAAGCAGCTGCTGCCGTCCGCCAGGCGCATCGGCGTTCCCTACAACCCGGGCGAGGACAACGACAAGACCAACCTGACCGAAATGCGCAGCGCCGCGGCGAAGGCGGGCCTGGAGGTGGTCGAGGTCGGGATCGACAGCCCGAACGACATCTCGCAGCGGCTGCAGTCGCTCAAGGACAGGGTCGACGCGATCTTCGTCATCCAGTCGAATCTTCTGCAGACGAGCCTGCCGGTCGTCGCCGCGTCGGCGCAGCGGATCGGCGTGCCGGCGATCAACACGCTCGACACTCCCGTGCGCAGCCACACCTTCCTGGCGGCGCATGCCATGTCGTACGAGCGGATGGGTGCCGCGGCCGGCAGGATCGCGGTGCGCGTCCTGCGCGGCGAGAAGCCGAGCGCGATCGCACCCTGGCGGCCCGCGCGCGAGGACTTCACGGCCGTCATCAGCCGCAAGCAAGCCGAGCAGTGGCGCGTGCCGGTGCCTGCGGCGCTCGCCGCCAGCGTCATCGACTGACGACGGATGGCGCTCCGCCTCGAGGGCGTCGTCAAGAGGTTTCACGAGGGAACCGCCGACGAGCGGGTCGCCCTCGACGGGATCAGCCTCGAGCTTGCCGACGGCACCTTCATGCTCGTCATCGGCTCGAACGGGTCGGGCAAGTCGACCCTGCTCAACATCGTCTCCGGGCAGCTCGCGCCCGATGCCGGAAGCGTGGCGATCGACGGCAACGACGTCAGCAAAAGCCCGGAGACCGCGCGGGCCGCGTTCGTCGCGCGCGTCCTGCAGGATCCGATGCGCGGCACCTTCGCGTCGATGAGCGTCGAGGAGAACCTCGCTCTCGCCGACATGCGAACGAGCGGACGAAGCCTGGCGTCGGCGCTCGACGCGAGGCGGCGCCGCCGCTACGCGGACGTCCTCGTCGGCTTCGGCCTCGGCCTCGAGAACCGGCTCGGATCCCGCGTCGCCCTGCTCTCGGGCGGCCAGCGTCAGGTGCTCGCGCTGGCGATGGCGACGCTCCATCCGCCGCGCGTCCTGCTCCTCGACGAGCACACCGCGGCGCTCGATCCGCGCACCGCGGAGCTCGTGATGGCTGCGACGGTGCGGGCGGTCGAGGCCGGCGGCCTCACCACTTTGATGGTCACCCACAACATGCAGAACGCGATCGCCTTCGGCAATCGCCTGGTCATGATGGATCGCGGCAAGGTGCTGCTCGACGTCCGCGGCGAGGACAAGCACGCGCTGAGCGTCGAGTCGCTCGTCAGGCGCTTCCATCTCGCCGACGACAAGATGTTGCTGGCGTGATGGGCGAGATCGCCACCGGGTTCTGGAACCTCGTTCCGGTCACCCTGGTGCAGGGCCTGCTCTACGCGTTCATCGCGCTCGGCGTGATGATCCCGTTTCGCCTGCTGTCGTTCCCCGACCTGACCTCGGAGGGCAGCTTTCCGTTCGGCGGCTGCGTCTGCGCCGCGCTCCTCGTCGCCGGCGTCCATCCGTTGCCGGCGACGCTGCTCGCGGTGACCGGAGGCGTCGCCGCCGGCGCGGCGACCGCGTTCATCCACTTGCGGTTCCGGATCAACACGCTGCTGTCCGGGATCCTCGTCATGACGATCCTCTACAGCGTGAACCTGCGCGTCCTCGGCAAGGCGAACGTCGCGCTGCTGTCCAACGAGACGGTCCTCTCGGTCGTCTCGACGCAGCTCGTCACCGACACGCGCCTGCAGCTCGTCGCGTTCACGGCTCTCGTCGTCGTCACGCTCGCGCTGCTCGACCGGTTCCTGCGCACCGAGGCCGGCCTCAGCCTGCGCGCGGTCGGAGTCAACGCCGGCCTCGCGCCGTCGCTGCGAATCGATCCTTGGTTCTGGATCGTCACCGGGCTCGCGCTCGGCAACGGCCTGTCGGCGCTGGCAGGAGCGGTCGTCGTCCAGCTGCAGGGCTTCGCCGACGTGCAGATGGGCTTCGGCGTCCTCATCACCGGCCTCGCGGCGCTCACCATCGGCGAGACGATCCTCGGCCGGCAGACGCTGGCGCGCCAGGTCGCGGCTCCGGTGCTCGGCTCGCTGCTGTACTACCAGCTGGTCTCGCTCGGCCTGTCGATCGGCCTGAAGCCCGCCGATCTCAAGCTCGCGACCGGCATCTTCGTGCTCCTGACGCTGGCGCTGCCAGCGCTCCGCAAGGGAGCGCAGGCCGAGCAGCTGCGCGAATAGCATCACCTCGGGGAACAAGCCCATGCGACCGCACATTCTCGGCATCGACCACGTCGTCATCCTCGTCCGCGACCTCGATGCGGCTGCGGAGACGTTCGCGAGGCTCGGCTTCGCGCTGACGCCGAGAGGA
>Ga0307409_100000443_pt1 | contig 17564 bp, 16 predicted proteins | sample 322Ometagenome_2_FD_203888 | JGI IMG/M metagenome (GOLD analysis project Ga0307409, IMG submission 203888) | Maize rhizosphere microbial communities from greenhouse at UC Davis, California, United States - 322HYB-O-2 | ecosystem: Host-associated > Plants > Roots > Rhizosphere > Soil | place... | reverse complement strand
TGACGCTGTCGCACCCGTACCGCCGCACGAGGTCCACGGCGGCGCGGGCGGTGCCCCGGGTGGGCAGCAGCATGCCGGCGGGGCGCCGGACGACGGGATAGGGCAGCGCCTTGTCGTACTCCGCTGAGCCAGAGGCATCGGAGGCGAGGACGACGACCGAACCGGGCGGGCGGCGGGCCAGCAGGGCGGCGACGAAGGTCTGGATGCCGCCCTGCCGGGGCGGGAAGTCGTTGGTGACGACGAGGGTTCGGGTCATGACCGCGCCAGCCGCACCCAGTCCTGGGCCATCGCCACCCGCTGCGCCACCGTCGGGTGCGAGCCGAAGAACCACTGCCACCCGGCCGGGGGATCCGGATCGCTGAGGTTGGTCACGGCGAGGTTCCGCTGCATGGCGGCGAACCCCTCCGGATCCTGCGTCAGGTCGAGGGCGTGCACGTCCGCACGCGCCTCGATGTGGCGGGACACCGCGTTCTGGACCGGTGCGGACAGCAGCCCGCCGATCGCGAGCAGGAAGAGCAGCAGCGGGATCACCCGGGGATCCCCGGGGGCCTGCGCACCGACCCGGCGCAACAGCCGCGACGAGGTGAGCAGCCATCCCAGCGCTGCCACGCCCGCCCCCGCACCGAGCGCCCCCATCAGGGTGCCGGTGAGGACGTCCTTGTTCGCGACGTGGCCGAGTTCGTGGGCGACGATCGACTCGATCTCGGCGTCGGGCAACTGGTCGAGGACCGTGTCGTAGACGACGATCCTGCGGGTCGAGCCGAAGCCGGAGACGTAGGCGTTCAGCGCGGTCGTCCGCCGGGAGGCGTCGGAGACCAGCACGTCCTGCACCGGGGTGCCGTTCTCCTCGGCCAGCGCCAGTAGATCGGTGCGCAACTGGCTCGCGGCCAGCGGCTGGAACCGGTTGAACGCCGGCTCGATGACCACCGGGTACAGGAACGACCCGAGCACCACGAGGCCCGCCGCGGCGACCGCCGACCAGGTCCACCAGGTGCGCGGCGCCCGCCGCACGAGCCAGACGAACGCCAGCAGCACCAGCGCCGTGAGCGCCGCGCTGATCGCCGTCGACACCGAGACGTCGCGCAACCAGAGCCACCAGCTGCGGGTGGACAGCCCGTACCGGTGCCGCACCATCTCGGCGTAGGCGGACAGCGGAAGGGTGGCCAGCCGGCCGAGGACTGCGAACGCGACCACGCCGAGCAGGACCTGAGGCGCCCATCCCCCACCGAGGGGCCGGGCGACCGCCCGCATCACGCGACCGCCCAGCGGGGTGAGCGCGAACGCCGCCGAGACGGCCAGGCTGAGCAGGAGCGAGAGCAGGGAGGCCGGGCGCAGCGCGGCCCCGAAGGCCTCCGCCCGCGCCACCTGCTCGGGCGGGAGACCGGCAGCGGGATCGATCGGCGTGTACCCGCCGGGAGGCTCGGGCAGCGGCACCCACGGCGTCCGGACGGCGATGACGACGACGAATGCGGCCCCCAGGACCACCGCGGCCACCAGCGCGGCGCGGCGAGTGGTCACGCGTCCTCCTCGCTGGCGCTGTGCCCTGTCCGTCGGTGAGCTCGCACGCTCGCTCACCTGGCCGATCCTAGGCACGTCCCCCCCGATGGCCCCCGACGACGAGGGCCGGTGACCCCGAGGGGTCACCGGCCCTGGCCGAGGTCGTGCGGAATTCAGCCGGCGATGCGGCGGGCGTGCGTGAACCCGCTCATCGAGCCGAAGTCCACCACCATCACGGGCTTGCTGGACGTCGACGCGTGAATCATCTGGCCGTTGCCGATGTACATGGCCACGTGGCTGGTCGGGCTGTAGTAGAAGAGCAGGTCGCCCGGCTGCAGTTCGCTGACCGACACCGGGGAACCCATCTGCGACTGGCTCCTGCTCGAGTGCGGCAGGCTGACTCCGGCCGCGGAGTAGGCGTACTGCATGAGGCCGGAGCAGTCGAACGCGTCCGGTCCACTCGCACCGAAGACGTAGGCGTCACCGACCTGCGCCAGGGCCGTGTCCACCGCCGCCTGCGCGGCCGCGCTGGATGCGACGACCCCGCTGGGAACCGCCGCAGCCGCCGTGCCGCCGTGGGCCTGGGCCACCTGCTCCTGCTGAGGAGCGGACAGGGCGTCGTACTGCCGCTGGTAGTCGGCGATCTGCCCCTGGAGCTGATTCTGCTGGGCGGCGATCTCGTCGACCGCCTGCTGCGCCTTCGCCGCCGCCTCGTCGGCGTCGGCCTGGGCGCGTTGGGCCTCGTCCGCGACCGCGGCGATCTCGGCGACCTGCTGGTTGGTGTGCCCGGCGATGGCGTCGAGCGTGCCCAGCTGGTGCACGAGGTCGTCGGCCGACGTGCTGGTGAGCAGCACGTCCAGACGCGAGAACCCCTCGCTCGTGTACGCGGACCGGGCCAGCTGGCGGACCTGGCCGTCGAGGGCATCGAGCCGCGTCTGCGCGTCGGCCGCGGCCTGCTCGGCGCCGGCAGCGGTGGCCTGCTGCTGCTCGAGCTGCACCTTGGCCTCGTTGAGCTGCTCGGTGACGACCTCCAGCTCGTGACTGGCCTGGGCGACGAGCTCGGCAGCCTGTCCGGCGTTGGTCACCTCGCCGGGAAGCGCCGAGGCGGTGCCTGGGAGGACGGTGAAGGTGAGCGCCACGGTGGCTCCGAGAAGGAGCCCGGAGCGCAGCCATCCGACGTGGCCGGCGCGCGCGGGAGCGGGCGGCGAAGCGGTGGCGGACTGTTCGAGGGCGTGCGGCAGTACGGCGTGTGGGGTCGCCACGGGGGCGGCTCTCCGTTTCTTCCTCTGCAACCGCCTACCGAGTTAGCTGACGGGTTCGGGCTGGGAAGACTGGCCCTATCCCCTGCGCACCGGCGAACCGGCCCTACAGGAGAACTCACCCCAGGACTGCGGTGGGTCCCCGGCTCGCCGTCGAGCACCTGTGCAGGCGCCGTCGGGCGATTAGGCGGTGCCCGTCCGAGGTCACCCATCTGCGGGCGACGACCACTCGGTCGGACCGGGCGACCTTAACGACCGTGATGTTGCTGTGACAAACGGAGGACCCTGCGACGGGTGTGACAAACGTCCCGATAGAGAACAACGCCGCAGGTCAGTCACCCCTCGTGATCGGACTGTGACCTGACGCGAGGCTGATGCGGACCGGTCCGTCCGGTCGTGCTCAGCCCGTCCTCCGGTCCCCGTCCGGAGCTTTCCCCGCCCCGTCCCGGTGCCGTAGCGGGGGCACGAGACCGACATCAGCGAGGGCGCGGACGGCCCGGCGCTCGACGTCGTCGAACTCGACGACCACGCCGGCGGGCGGGACGACGACGTCCTCGGCGGTGATGCCCATGCCCGGCGCCTCGGTGGCCGGGGTGCGGCTCCGGCCGGTCAGCGGGACGACGACCGGGTCAGTGCTCTGCCAGCCCGGCGGCGCCCCCAGCAGGACGGTGACGACGCAGTCGGCGCAGCCCGTCGGGCGCGCGGTGCAGGTGTCGCAATCGATCAGCATGGCTCTCTCTCCTCCGTGAGTTGTCCGCACGGTAGGAGCGGCCACCGACAATTCCGTTCGGGTACCGGCTCAGGTGCCGGCGTACTCCCAGTGCCACGGCTCCTCGCGCCCGCGGCCGGGCTCGGCCCAGTCGGGGTGGAGGAAGCCGAAGCGGCCCGCGTTGGCCTTCAGCCACGTGTATTGCGGCGTGTCGAAGCGTTCGATCCCCCCGCAGAGGTCCACCGCCAGCCCCCAGCCGTGGTTGCTCGTGCCCGGGACTGCGGCCAGTGCCGGCTTCTGCCCGTAGAGCCGCACCTGGCTCGCATAGGTCCGGTAGGAGTCGGTGATGCAGATCGGGATCCCGAAGGCGCCGGCGAAGGCGGCCGACATCGCGCGATAGGCAGCGGCGGCGTCGCAGCGCAGGACGTGGCCGGCAAGGCCCAGCGGACACATCGCGCTGGGTGGGACGAGCCCGTTCGGATAGCCGCCCCACGACCGGGCGCCGTCATAGCTCGGCGGGTAGACGGTGTTGCCGCATTCCACCCGGAGCGCCCCGCCGGTGGGCTCCGGCACCTCCACCGGCGCGCGCTGACCGAGGCTCGGGCGGCCGATGCCGAGGACCTGGTCGGCGGCCAGCGCGCGGACGACGACCGCACCGGCCCGCGCGTCGGCGGCCAGCATGGTCTTCGGGTCCAGCGCGATCCCCACGTGACCCGGGCCGGACTCGCCGTTGCCCAGGAAGACCAGGTCGCCGGGGAGCACGTCGGCCGGGGCGACCGGCGTCGTCACGGCGAAGAGGTCGGCCTGGTTCCCCGGCAGGGCCACCCCGGCCGCGGCGTAGACCGACTGCACGAGCGAGCCGCAGTCCCACGAGTCGGGGCCCGCGGTGCCGGGCGCGTAGGGCCGACCCAGGGCGCCCATCGCAGCGGTGACCGCGGTCATCGTCTCGGCCGGCAGCACGAGCAGGGACGTCGGTCGGCGAGGCAGCTGGGCCGCGCCCCGCTGGGCACCGCCCGCCCCGGAACCGACCGGCGCCAGCCCCTCCGGGAGCCCGGCGGGCGAGTTCAGCAGGGCCGATGCCGGTGGTGGGGTGATCCCGGCCTCGGCGAGCTGCTGCACGTAGGCCCGCCAGTTGACCGCGGTCCGGTCGTTGACCGACAGCTGCTCCTGCTGCAACTGCGCCAGCTGGCGGTCGACCGCGCCGAGCGCCTCGTCCAGTTCGTCGGTCACCGCGGCGGCCGCGGCCTCGAGCTCGGCCACCCGCGCGGCCACCGCATCCGCCCGCTCGCGCGCCTGGGCCAGCGCGGCCTGCGCCGCCTGCTCCTCGTCGAGCGCGGCCTGCCGCAGCGTCTCCGCCGCGCCGATGACCTCGGCGGCGTGCGCGTCGACGACGTCCAGGAAGGCCAGCCCCGAGACGACGTCCCCGGGATCCCCGCCGGACAGCAGAAGGGTCCACGGGGTGAGCGCGCCGCCGTCCCGGTACACCGCGGCCGCGTACTGGGCCACCGCCGCCTGGCGCACGGCGAGCTGCCCCTCGGCGTGTGCGACGACCGCCTGGGCATCGGCGACCGCGCGCTCCGCAACCGCCTGCTCCTCCCGGGCGGCAGCCACCTCCGTCTGCTGCTCCTGAAGGCCGGACTGCACCTCGGCGGCCCGCTGCTGCAACTGGTCCAGCGCACGGCTGTCGAGGACCGCCGAGGTCCCGCCGGGCTGATCGCTGGGTGCCGCTCCGGCCGGTGGGACGGCGGCCGTCGCGAAGGCGGCGACCGCCAGCGCCGTGAGGATCGTCCGGGCCAGCGTCCCACGACTGCGCCACCGGGAGGGCGGGGGCATCCAGACCACCTCTGCGCGTCGGGACGGCACTCGTGCTCGGGAGCCGCCCACGGGGGGAGATCGTCACCTGATCACCCCGGCATGCGCCAGATGAACCGTCCCCGATGCCCCGCCCGGGGGACAGCCCGGCAATGGGTCCGCGGCGCGGCATCACAAGAGTGTCATTACCCCCACCTACCTTCCGGGCCGTGCCCTTCTCCCCCGCTCCGACGCGCCCAGGGACTCAGTTGCATGACACCCAGCGCTACGAGCAGGTCACGATCGATGAACTCGGCACGCCGCTCGCCGACGTCACGTTCGTCGTGGTGGACCTCGAGACGACCGGTGGCTCCCCCAAGGACAGCGCGATCACCGAGATCGGTGCGGTCAAGGTCCGCGGCGGGGTCGTGCTCGGCGAGTTCCAGACCCTGGTGGACCCCGGCCGGGAGATCCCGCCATACATCAGCGTGCTGACCGGCATCACCTCGATGATGGTGGCTGCGGCGCCCCGCATCGGCAGGGTGTTGCCGTCCTTCCTGGAGTTCGCGCGCGGCGCGGTCCTCGTCGCCCACAATGCGCCGTTCGACCTCGGCTTCCTGAAGGCTGCGTGTGCCGAGAACGCGATCGCGTGGCCGGCCGCCGCATCGGTGGACACGGCCGTGCTCGCCCGCCGGCTGCTCAGTCGCGACGAGGTGCCCAACTGCAAGCTGGCCACGCTGGCGCCGTACTTCTCGGCGACCACCTCCCCCACCCACCGAGCCCTCGACGACGCCCGCGCCACGGTCGACGTGCTGCACGGCCTCTTCGAGCGGCTCGGTCCCCTCGGCATCACGTCCCTGGAGGAGCTGACCGGGCTCACCCGCCAGGTCGACCCGGAGCGGCTGCGCAAGCGCCACCTCGCCGACGGCGTCCCGCGCGGCCCCGGTGTCTACCTGTTCCGCGGTCCCCGGGACGAGCCGCTCTACGTCGGGACGTCGAACGATCTCCGCAGCCGGGTACGCAGCTACTTCTCCTCGAGCGAGCAGCGCAGCCGGATCACCGAGATGGTGGCGCTGGCCCAGCGGGTCGACGCCATCTCCTGCGCGCACGATCTCGAGGCCGCCGTCCGCGAGCTCCGGCTGATCGCGGAGCACAAGCCCCGCTACAACCGCCGCTCCCGCTTCCCCGAGCGGGCGCTGTGGGTGCGGCTGACCGAGGAGCCGTTCCCCCGCCTGTCGGTCGTCCGGCGGGTCCGGCCGGGGGCGGGCGTCTTCCTCGGGCCGTTTCCCGACCGCCGCGCGGCCGACGCAGCGGTCGCGGCGGTCCACGAGGCGCTGCCCCTCCGGCAGTGCACGACACGGATCTCGCCGCGGGTGCCGAGTTCGGCCTGCGCCCTGGCCGGCATGGGCCGTTGCGGCGCCCCGTGCACGGGAGCGCAGTCGGTGGCGGAGTACGCCTCGGTCGCGGCGGTCTTCCGAGCCGCCGTCGACCACGACCCGCGTGCGCTCGTGGCGCCGCTGCTGCTCCGGGTGGACCGGCTCGCCGCCGAGGAGCGGTACGAGGACGCGGCCGTCCTGCGGGACCGCGTCGCCGTCCTCGTCCGCGCCGTGCGGCGCCGTCAGCGGCTCGAGTCGCTGGCCGCGGTGCCCGAGCTGGTGCTGGCCCGGGCCGACGGCTCCGGCGGCTGGCACCTGTCCGTCGTCCGCAGGGGCCGCCTCGTGGCGGCGGGCGGGGCACCCCAGGGGACGTCGGTGCGCGGCATGCTGCCCGGTCTCCTCGCCACCGCCGAGACTCCGAACGGGCCGGACGACGAGCTGGCCGCGACCGTCGACGAGACCGAGCTGATCCTGCGCTGGATGGAGAAGCCGGGCACCCGGCTCGTGGAGCTCACCGGCACCCTCGCCTGCCCCGCGCCGGGCACGGGGGCGTTCAGCTCCTTCCTGGCCCGGGTGGAGACGGGCCGCACCGACCGGGATCCCTTCGCCGACGACCGGTCGCTGGGCACGCGGGCCCGTCCCGAGCGGGTGACGGCGGGCGTGCGCGACCGGGCGTGGTCCCGGCTAGGCTCGCCGGCGTGATCACCGCCATCGTGATGATCGATGCAGCCACCGACGCCATCCCCGAGGTGGCGGCGGCGATCGCCGACCTGGAGGGGGTCAGCGAGGTCTACTCGACCGCCGGGGAGGTCGATCTCATAGCGATCGTCCGGGTCCGCGAGTTCGACCACGTGGCCGAGGTCATCGCCGGACGCATCAGCAAGGTGCCCGGCGTGCTCGAGACCGAGACGCACATCGCCTTCCGCGCCTACTCGCGCCACGACCTCGAGGCGGCCTTCGCGATCGGCTTCGAGTAAGAGGACCCCGTCCTCCCCACCCTTCGCGGGCTCAGGGAGGGACCCGGGACGGGGCCGACCGCGGCCACGATCAGGGGCGGGCGGCCTGGCTGATCGTCACCCAGCGAGCGAGCTGCGCGACGGCCCGGCCGTCGTCGATGGCGGCCTCGGCCCGCGCCATACCGGCCGCGATCGCGTCGTGCAGCCTGGCCGGCCGGGTCTCGAACGCCGCCAGGGCCGCCGCCGCGTTGAGCACCACCGCGTCGCGCACGGCCCCCTTCTCACCGGCCAGCACGCGCCGGAAGACGTCGGCGTTGAAGTCCGGGGAGCCGCCGCGCAGCGCATCGGGCGCCGACGCGGGGATGCCCAGCGCCGCCGGGTCCAGCCGATCGGGCTCGACCTCGCCGTCGCGCACCACCCACACCGAGGACGTCGTCGCCGTGGTGAGCTCGTCGAGACCGTCGTCGCCGCGAAACACCAGGGCCCGGCCACCGCGGGCGGCGACCACGTCGGCCATGACGGGGGCCATCCGCGCATCGGCGCAGCCGATCGCGGCCGCCACCGGCCGGGCCGGGTTGGTCAGCGGACCGAGGAAGTTGAAGACGGTGCCGATGCCCATCTCCCGTCGCGGCGCGGCAGCGTGCCGCATGCCCGGGTGGAACACCGGCGCGAAGAAGAAGCCGATCCCGGCCTCCTGCACGCACCGCGCCACGGCCGGCGCCGGGAGGTCGATGGCCACGCCGAGCGCCTCGAGCACGTCGGCAGCGCCGGAGGACGACGACGCGGCGCGACCACCGTGCTTGGCCACCGGCACCCCGGCCGCGGCCGTGACGACCGCGGCCATCGTGGAGATGTTGACGGTGTGGGCGCCGTCGCCGCCGGTGCCGACGATGTCGACGCAGTCGAGCGCCAACTGCACCGGGGTGGCCTGGGCGAGCATCTCGGCGGCGAGGCCCGTGACCTCGGCGGCCGACTCGCCCTTCGCCCGCAGCGCCACGGCGAACGCGGCGACCTGCACGGGCGTGGCCTCACCGGTCATCACCTCGCGCATCGCCCAGGAGGTGTCGGCGGCGGAGAGGTCCTCCCGGGCCAGCAGCCGGTTGAACAGCGCCGGCCAGGTGGGCCGCCCGGGGGTGGCGGTGCTCATCGGCGGCTCACCGACGGACGACGGGGCGCCGTGCCTGGGCGCGCAGCAGGTCCGCGACCAACCCGGGCGCGGTGAGCGGGTCGATCGGCAGCGGAAGCGTCCCGTCCGCGCGGGACCAGTGCGCCAGCCAGCGGTCGGCATCCCGGGCGATGAGCACGCACACCGCGGGCCGGTCGGAGACCTCCTGGTCGAGCTGACGGGCCAGCGCCAGGCCGCCGGTGGGCTGCGCCTCGCCGTCGAGGATGCACAGGTCGACACCGCCGGAGTCGACCGTGGCGACGACGTCGTCCCCGGTCTCGCACTCGAGCCAGGTCAGGGGGCCGACGTCGGCGGCCGGGCGGCGCCCCACCGCCGTCCGGACGGCGTTCCGGACCTCGGGGCGGTGGCTGTACACCAGCACGGTGGCCGGATTCGAACCGGCGTGGGTGGCGTCGGAGGCAGACGGGGAGGCGGAGCTCACCCCGCGGAGCCTAGTGCCAGAGCAGGACATTTCCCGGGCAGGCGGCGACACCGGTAAAGAGCTGATCACTTTGCCGCCACGCCCATCGCACCCGCAGTCGTGACGACCCCTTGCCGATGCCATGATGACCCACGTGACAACGGCCCCCGTCGCGAGCAGCACCTTCGACACATCGCGGGTGCACTCCCTGACCAGACCGAACATGGTCAGCGTCGGCACGATCATCTGGCTCTCCAGCGAGCTGATGTTCTTCGCCGGCCTGTTCGCCATGTACTTCACCGCGCGAGGCCGGGCCACCGAGGGGTGGCCACCGGAGCCGACCGAGCTGAATCTCCCGTACGCCACGGTCTTCACGATCATCCTGGTGCTGTCCTCGGTGACGTGTCAGTTCGGCGTGTTCGCGGCGGAGAACGGCAACGTCTACGGCCTCCGGCGCTGGTTCACGATCACGTTCGTGATGGGCCTGGCCTTCGTCCTGGGCCAGGCGAACGAGTACCGCATCCTCGTGACCGAGCACGGCACGTCGATCTCGTCGTCGACCTACGGCTCGGTCTTCTACCTGACGACGGGCTTCCACGCGCTGCACGTCATCGGAGGCCTCATCGCCTTCGTCTTCCTGCTCATCCGGTCCACCATGGGCCGGTTCACGCCCGCACAGGCGACCGCCGCGATCGTGGTCTCCTACTACTGGCACTTCGTCGACGTCGTGTGGGTCGGGCTCTTCGCCACGATCTACCTGATCCGCTAGGGAACCGGTGTCCACCACGAACCCGCAGTCCGAGGCCACCCACGACGAGGGTGGCTCCCCCGCCGGCGACCCGGCCCGTCGGGCACGTGCCCGCCGCATGTCCAAACACCGCCGTCGGCTGGCCAACGTCGCGGGTCTGATGACCGCCCTGGTGCTCACCGGCGCCCTGTACTCGGTGTTCGCACCGGCCCAGGCTGCCGACGACACCACGGAGTCTGCCGCCGAGGCGGCCGGTCGCGACCTGTACGAGCGCAGCTGCATCACCTGCCACGGCAACAACCTCGAGGGGGTCCCCAACCGCGGACCGTCCCTGATCGGTGTCGGCGAGGCCGCGGTCTACTTCCAGGTGCACACCGGCCGCATGCCGCTGACCCGCCAGGAGGCCGACGCCTCGGACAAGCCCCCGGTGTTCTCCGACGAGGAGATCGACCAGCTGATGGCCTACGTCCAGGCCAACGGCGGCGGCCCCACCCTGCCGTCGGGCGACCTCCGCGACGGTGACCTGGCCCAGGGCGGTGAGCTGTTCCGGCTCAACTGCGCCTCGTGCCACAACTTCGTCGGCGAGGGCGGTGCCCTTTCGTCCGGCAAAGCGGCCCCGAGCCTCCAGAACGCCAACGACCTGGACATCTACACCGCCATGCTGACCGGCCCGGAGAACATGCCAGTCTTCGGTGACAACCAGCTGACCCCCGAAGAGAAGCGCTCCATCATCAACTACGTCCAGACCATGAAGGAGATGCCTGACCCGGGCGGTGCAGGCATCGGTCGGATCGGGCCGGTCGGCGAGGGTCTGGTGATCTGGCTCGTCGGTATCGGTGCCCTGTTGTTCAGCATCTTCTGGATGGGGAGCAAGGCGTGAGCGTGCGCGAGACCCGCCCCGGTTCGACCGGCGGCGCGGACGTTCCGGACCCGCTGTACGGCGGCCCGGACGACGACTACACCCCCGAGCAGCTCGCGGCCATGCGCCGCGACGAGCTCGACCGGCTGGGCGCCCGGTACGACGGCGTCGAGATCGTGCACGTGGAGCCCGGTCCCGAGCCCGGCTCTTCCCTCGAGAAGCGGGCCGTGCGGCAGGTCGGCCTGGCGTTCACTCTCGCCGGCGTGTTCGCCTTCCTGTTCGTGGTCGTCTACGTCGGGTCGGGCTGGTTCCTGCCCGACTGGCACTGGTTGATCACCGAGAAGGGCTGGAGCGCCCTGTTCACCCCGCTGCTCGGGCTGTTCATGGGTCTGTCCCTCGGCCTGCTCGGGATCGGCCTGGTGCTCTTCACCAAGAAGCTCCTCCCCCACGAGACCGCGGTGCAGGACAAGCACGACGGCTCGCACTTCGACCGCGTCACCGCCGGCGCCCAGCTTGTCGAGACCTTCCACAACAGCGGGCTGGCTCGGCGCAAGGTGATCACCCGCTCGCTGCTGTTCCTGGGCGGCGGCGTCGGCCTGATGCTGATCATGCCGCTGGGCGGCCTGATCAAGAACCCGAACAAGGGCAACCCGCTGGGCACCACCCCGTGGGCCGACGGCGTCCGCCTGGTCCGGAACGACGGCACGCCGATCCGTCCCGGTGATCAGGAGCCCGGCTCCCTGGAGACCGTGTTCCCGGCGGTGCCGGCCGGCAACTCCGTCCACCACGCGGACGCGGCCACCATGCTCATCCGGCTACGCCCGGAGCAGCTGGCAGCCGACCGGCCCCGGACAGGCCAGGAGGACTTCGGTTACGGCGACTACGTCGCCTACTCGAAGATCTGCACCCACGCGGGCTGCCCGGTCTCCCTCTACGAGCAGGAGACCAGCCGGATCCTGTGCCCCTGCCACCAGTCGCAGTTCGACGTCACGCAGGGCGCCAAGCCGGTGTTCGGACCGGCCACCCGGGCTCTTCCGCAGCTGCCCATCGGCGTCGACGACGAGGGCTTCTTCGTCGCCCGCAGCGATTACATTGAGGCCGTAGGCCCCACCTACTGGAACCGGGAGCGCATCTGATGGCTCGGACCGCCACGGCACCCGGTGCCCCGACGACCAAGCTGGGCAAGACCGCCTATGAGCTCGACGATCGGCTGATCCTCTCCCCCTGGCTCCGCCGGACCATGAACAAGGTCTACCCGGACCACTGGTCGTTCCTGCTGGGTGAGATCGCGCTCTACTCGTTCCTCATCCTGCTGCTGTCGGGCACCTACCTGACGTTCTTCTTCGACGCGTCCATGCGCGAGGTCGTCTACGGCGGCTCCTACGCGCCGCTGCGCGGCGTGGAGATGTCGGCGGCCTACGACTCGGCGCTGACACTCTCCTTCGACGTCCGCGGCGGCCTCTTCATGCGGCAGCTGCACCACTGGGCGGCGCTGCTGTTCGTGGCGGCGATCGTCGTCCACCTGCTGCGCATCTTCTTCACCGGCGCCTTCCGCCGGCCCCGCGAGACCAACTGGATCATCGGCGTCGTGATGATGGTCCTGGCGCTGCTCATGGGCGTCACCGGCTACTCGCTCCCCGACGACCTGCTGTCGGGCACGGGCCTTCGCATCATCAGCGCGATCCTGCTGTCCGTCCCGGTCATCGGGACGTGGGCACACTTCGCGGTGTTCAACGGGGACTACGTCGGTGAGCAGATCATCGGCCGCTTCTACATCGCGCACGTGCTGCTGATCCCCGCCATCCTGCTGGCGCTCATCGGGCTGCACCTGCTGATCCTGGTCAAGCAGAAGCACACGCAGTTCCCCGGCGCCGGGCGCACCGAGCACAACGTGGTCGGCACCCGGCTCTTCCCGACCTTCGCGGCCAAGGCGACCGGGCTGATCTTCGTGGTCTTCGGTATCTGCGCCCTGCTCGGCGGGCTCGTGCAGATCAACCCGATCTGGCTGTGGGGCCCCTACAACCCGGCGCAGGTGTCGGCGGCGTCCCAGCCCGACTGGTATATCGGGTTCCTCGACGGCTCGACCCGCCTCTTCCCGCCGTGGGACATCAACTTCCCCGGCGACTACACGATCCCGGCACTGTTCTGGCCCACGGTCGTCGTCGCCGGCGCGATGTTCACGGTCCTCGGGCTCTATCCCATGATCGAGCGCAAGCTGACCGGGGACACCGCAAAGCACCACCTGCTGCAGCGCCCGCGCGACGTTCCCGTCCGTACGGCCCTCGGCGCCATGGGGCTGACGTTCTACCTGATGCTCATGCTCTCCGGCGGCAACGACGTCATCGCCGACAAGTTCGACATCAGCCTGAACGCGATGACCTGGGTCGGCCGGATCGGCGTGATCATCCTGCCTCCGATCGCCTACGCGGTCACGTACCGCATCTGCCTCGGCCTGCAGATGCACGACCGCGAGGTGCTGGAGCACGGCATCGAGACCGGCGTGATCCGGCGGCTGCCGACCGGTGAGTTCATCGAGGTCCACCAACCCCTGGGCCCGGTGGACGCGCACGGTCATGGCCAGCTCTCCTACGGCGGTGCGCCGGTGCCGAAGCGGATGAACCAGGTCGGCGGCGCTCGTCGGGCCATCCGCGGGTTCTTCAGGCCGATCGAGGAGCCCGTGGACGTGGAGCTCGAGCAGCAGCGCGAGAGCCGGGGGGTGGCCGCCGCCGAGAGCGAGCGCGAGCTCACGCCGTCCGGTCGCCCGGCCGACGGCGGACGTCCGCAGGAGCCGCGCCACTGATCGCAGGCACCACACGCACGACCAGCAGGGCCCCGGTGGATTTCCACCGGGGCCCTGCTGCTGTGCGCGGGCACTGCCGTGCGCGCTGGCCCTGTCCGGCGGGCTCCCCCGCTCCTCTGCTGGTGGGGCTTTCCTCGTGCTTCCGGGGTTCTGCAGAATCCGGAAAGGGCGAGAACGACCCCAGAAGAAGGCCGCACAGCACCCCGGGACCGCGATATGGGCCCCTGGAGTGCACGGGACCGGTGCGCACGAGGGGCCGGCGGACGCGCGGACCATGGGCCGACAACACCCACCAACGCCCGAGGGCCCCTCCCGCGCGGGAGGGGCCCTCGGTGGAGCGTGCTCGGATCAGCCGTGCTGGGCGTTCTGCCCCACGTAGTACTCGAAGAGCAGTCCGCCGATGGTGATCATCAGCGCCACAGCGGCGATGATGATCAGCCAGGAGTAGAAGAACGCGAGCGCCAGGCCCATCAGGGCCGCGGACAGCGCCAGCGCGAACGGCCAGTAGCTCCCCGGGCTGAAGAAGCCGAGCTCACCGGCACCCTCGGCGATGTCGGCGTCCTTCCGGTCCTCGGGGCGGGCGTCGATGCGCCGCGAGACGAACCAGAAGAAGCCACCGATCAGGCCGGTGAGCCCGCCGGAGAGCACGAGCGCCGTGGTCCCGATCGGCTCGTGGGCCCAGATGCCGTAGACGGCGCCGGCGATCGCGCAGAACACCGCGATGATGAGAAAGATGAGCGCCTCGACCTTCACGGCCGTGCCTCCTCGTGCGTCGGAACGATCAGGGCCTGGGTGGTGCCGAACTCAGCCACCGGCGGACTGCTGGTCGACGTTCTTGTTCTGCAGCGACTCGAACGGGGTCGTCGTCGTGGCGAGACCCGGCTGACCGATCTCCTCGAGCGCGTCGAATGTGTCCAGCCCCGACTCGCGAGCCTGGATGTAGGCGTCGTAGTCGTCACCGGAGACCGCGCGGACCTCGAAGTTCATGAACGCGTGGTACGTGCCGCACAGTTCGGCGCAGCGCCCGACGTAGGCGCCCTCCTGCTCGACGGTGACCTCGAAGACGTTGTTGCGCCCGTTCTCGTTGCCCGGGATGACGTCGAGCTTGAAGAGGAACTCCGGCACCCAGAACGAGTGGATGACATCGGCGGAGGCCAGCTCGAACCGGATGGTCCGGTCGGTCGGCAGCACCAGGATCGGGATCTGGGAGCTCGAGCCCACCGTGTTGACCGGCTGACCGTCAGGCCCGGTCGTCTCGGAGTAGACGAACTCCCAGTTCCACTTGAACGCGTTGACCGCGATCGTCTCGTCCGGCCGGTCGCTGCGCTCCATGACCTTGTTCTGCACGACCACCGTGTAGAAGAACAGCGCGGCGATGATGATGAACGGGAGGATCGTGTAGACGATCTCGAGCGGCAGGTTGTACGCCGTCTGCTTCGGCAGCTCGTCGCTGCGCTTCCGGTGGCGGACCACCGACCAGAGGATCAGACCCCAGACGGCGAAGCCGACGATGAGAGCCGCGATGACCGAACCGGTCCACAGCTCACGCATGTGCACGGAGCGGTCGGTGATGCCGTCCGGCCAGCCGAACCGCCAGAACTCGTTGTTCGGCATCTCGCATCCGGTGAGGGTCACGACCCCCAGGAGACCGAGCGCGGCCAGCCGCGCGAGCCTGCTGCCTCGAGCCACTGCTCGCTGCCTCCTCGTCCTTCGTCCGGGTGCCCGGACGGTCCTCCCAGCGGGTCGTCCGCCGGGTTCCGGCAGACGGCATCCACGCCGATCACAGTGTGGGGCGAGACTAGCCGACCCCGCTCGGCAGCCGACCACCGGAGACACCCCATCGGCGGGTCGCAGGTGTGCAGTTCTGCCGGTGGCCGGTCCGGCCCCGCGGCACGTCGGTGCCGCGGCGTCCGACCTCGTGCCCGGGGAGGGCGGCGAGGTCGGCCGGTCCCCCGCCACCGGCGGTTAGAGTCAGGAGCGTGTTCTCCCGGCTACTGACCCCCAAGTGGCTGCTGCTGCACCTGCTCGTGGCGGTCCTCTTCGTGGCCACCTTCTTCCTCGGCTACTGGCAGCTGACCAAGGCCGAGGCCGGGGGCGGCGCCGTCAACTGGAGCTACGCCCTGCAGTGGCCGCTGTACGGCTTCATGGGCCTGTGGTTCTACCTGCGCATGATCCGCCTGGAGCTGCACCGCGATCCGGACGACGGCGCCCCCGGTGCGGCCGTCGTCCTCTACCAGCGCCCGCGCATCGACACGTCAGGAGATCCCGAGCTGGCCGCCTACAACGCCTACCTCGCCGAGCTCAACGAGAAGGCCCTCGGCCAGCGGAGCGGCGGCAATGGCCGCTGACCGCACCGCGCCTGCCCGCGACTCGGAGCAGGCCATCGCCGCGGCCCTGCAGCGCTACCGTGTCATGGCCAACGTCGTCGGCGTCCTGCTGATCGCGCTCGTCGTGATCGCCGTCCCGCTGAAGTACATGGCCGACATGCCGACCCCGGTGACGATCCTGGGCACGGCCCACGGGTGGCTCTACGCGCTGTTCTTCCTGTCCGCCGTCGACCTGGGGTTGCGGGCGAAGTGGAGCCTCAAGGGCGCGATCGCGACCGTGGTGGCCGGCACGATCCCGTTCCTGTCCTTCGCGGCCGAACGCACGGTGACCCGAAAGATGCGCACCGGCGATCGCGTGTGACGTCCTCCCCCACCCTGAGCCCTTTCCCGATCTCGAGGACCTGCGCCTGATGTGTGGCCTGCTCGCCTATTTCTCCACCGACGCCGACCGGGTCGACGACGCCACGGTGACCGCCGTCCGCGAGGCCCAGCACTGCATGCGCCATCGCGGCCCCGACGAGAACCAGGCCTGGTGGGACTCTCGTGCGGTGTTCGGCTTCAACCGGCTGTCGTTCATCGACATCGAGCACAGTCACCAGCCGATGCCGTACGCGGGAGGCCGCTACCGGATCGTCTTCAACGGCGAGATCTACAACTACCTGGAGCTGCGGGCCGAGCTGGCCGCCGCCGGAGCGGAGTTCGCGACCGAAGGTGACACGGAGGCGATCGTCGCCGGCTACCACCTGTGGGGCGAGGATGTCGTCAACCGGTTGCGCGGCATGTTCGCGTTCGTGATCTGGGACAACGAGACGAACACGACGTTCGGTGCCCGCGACCCGTTCGGGATCAAGCCGCTGTTCACCACCCGGCTGGCCGACGGCGGGATCGTCTTCGGCTCCGAGAAGAAGGCCCTGCTCGAGCTGCTCGGCGGCAGCAAGGCCGCCGGCGGCGTGGACCCCGCCTCGCTGCAGCACTACCTGACGCTGCAGTACGTGCCGGAGCCCGCGACGCTGCACCGCGGCATCCGCCGGATCGAGAGCGGCACGCGCTTCACCGTCGTGGACGGCGAGCTGCACACCACCCGGTACTTCCACCCGACCTTCCCGGTCCGGTCCGTCGCGAAGGACGAGGAGCAGGGACTCTACGACCGGATCGCTGACGTCCTCGACGATTCGGTGCGGATGCACATGCGGGCCGACGTGACCGTCGGCTCCTTCCTCTCCGGCGGCATCGACTCCACCGCCATCGCGGCGCTGGCCAAGCGGTACAACCCGAAGCTGCTGACCTTCACCACCGGGTTCGAGCGCGAGGGCTTCTCCGAGATCGACGTCGCCGCCGAGTCCGCCGCGGCCATCGGGGTGGAGCACATCACCAAGGTGGTCACGCCGGAGGAATTCGCCGATGTGATCCCACTCGTCGTCTGGTACCTCGACGACCCGGTCGCCGACCCGGCCCTCGTGCCGCTGTACTTCATCGCCCGCGAGGCCCGCAAGCACGTGAAGGTCGTCCTCTCCGGCGAGGGCGCGGACGAGCTGTTCGGCGGCTACAACATCTACCGCGAGCCGCTGTCCCTGGCGGCGTTCGAGAAGCTGCCGGCCGGCATCCTCCGTGCGCTGGGACAGATCTCGACGAGGCTGCCCGACGGCATGCGCGGCA
>Ga0307409_100000442_pt1 | contig 17578 bp, 14 predicted proteins | sample 322Ometagenome_2_FD_203888 | JGI IMG/M metagenome (GOLD analysis project Ga0307409, IMG submission 203888) | Maize rhizosphere microbial communities from greenhouse at UC Davis, California, United States - 322HYB-O-2 | ecosystem: Host-associated > Plants > Roots > Rhizosphere > Soil | place... | reverse complement strand
CGCCTGCCTGTGGAAAATTCTTGTCAATACCCTCCCGACGCCCCATTCCTCGCAAGCTGCTCATTCCGCTGGGAATATAAACTTTCCGAAAGTGTCACATTGCCCATACCCAATTTGCTATTCTAGAAATAGGGACAGAGTTCAAAAGAACTCCGTCCCTCTTGTGTTTTAGCCAGAAGCTAGCAGCCAGCAGCTAACAGCTTTGTTTTCAAGATTTTGAGATTTAAGCCCTACTCGCACAAGGTTTTAGCGGGAACGGCCATCGTAAGTTGCTGCAAACAATAGATTTCAGGGAGGGGGTAGGGAGCCCTACTGCCGATATCAACTAGTAAACAGTTTACGGAGGCCCAGGCGCCCTCGCCTGCGGCAGTGGAGACGTCCGAAAGGACGGCTCCGCTCATTGGCGCTGTCAGAACTCCCGACGACTAAATGCTAAGTGCAAATGCTAACTGCTTACTTGATCTGAATCACTGGCTCCCCAGCCGACGCCTGCAGCTCTTTCGTCCGCTCCATCACGTTGCGCGCGAACGCAAAGATCGACTTTGCGTGCGAGTTCTGCTCGCCTTCAAGCACGATCGGGTGGCCTGAGTCTCCGGCCTGCCGGATCGTGGGATCGAGTTCAATGCGGCCGAGGAAACTGAGCCCGAACTGCTGTGCCGTCTTCTCGCCGCCGCCCTTGGAGAACACGTCGATCTCGTGGTTGCAATGCGGGCACACGAAGTAACTCATGTTCTCGACGATGCCCACGATATCGGTGCGCACCTGGCGGAACATTTCGATCGCCTTGCGCGCATCCTGCAACGAAACGTCGGACGGCGTGGTGACAACGATTGCTCCGGTGAGCGGCACAGTTTGTACCAGTGAGATTGCAACATCGCCGGTGCCGGGAGGCAGGTCGATAACCAGGTAGTCGAGCTCGCCCCACTCAACCTGGCCGAGGAACTGTTTCATGATCGAGTGCAGCATGGGACCGCGCCAGATTAGCGGCTTATCGCCGGGATTGAGGAACCCGACGGAAATGACTTTCAAGCCGTACTTTTCGGGCGGCAGGATGCGGTCTTCGCCAACCACAGTTGGAGCTTCGTTGGTGCCGAGCATCAGCGGAACGTTGGGGCCGTACACATCCGCATCGAGCAGGCCGACTTTGTTCCCGAGGCGCGCAAGCGCAACCGCAAGATTGACGGAGAGCGTGGTTTTGCCGACGCCTCCTTTGCCTGAGCCGACGGCGATGATCGCCTTGATACCGGGAATGGCCTTGGGGCCCTCTTGCTGATGTCCGGGATGTGGTGCGTGTGTGTGACTCACGATGCTCCCTTGTACGTTAAAGTCCGCTTTCGCAACCTTCGATTATAACGAATGTGCGTGAGAGGCTTTGAACCACAGAGACACAGAGAAATCATTCAATCCAGAAACCCTGGTTTGGAATCGAAACAACATCACCAGGAGGCAAGATGGCTCAGTGCACTCATAAGGACCACATCCACAATGTTCAACCGCAGCCACAAGGCGCGTGCAAGGAATGCCTGGAAGAAGGTACGAAGTGGGCGCAGTTGCGCATGTGCCTGGAATGTGGACACGTCGGCTGTTGTGACTCGTCTCCGGGTAAACACGCCACGCGGCATTTCAATGAGACGAAGCATCCGGTGATGCAGGCGCACACCGGCGGAAGTTGGAAGTGGTGCTACGTGGATAAGACGTATGTGTGAGTCGCGGGTCGCGAGTTGCCAACTGTTGTCGCAAGAATGAGAGGGCACACTCTAGTGTGCCCTCTTCTCACTACTGACGACTCACAACTCACAACTGCTTTTCAGTGTCCGTACTCTCCGCCCTCTTCGAGGTTCACTTTGCCTTTGAACATTCTGAATATGAACACGAAGTAGCCGACTGCGATGACGATGCCGATGGACCACCAGACGAGTCCTACACGAAGGCCGTAGTCTGAGGTGATTGAGTTTGCGATGGTCAGGCTGTACGACGGATTCGTGCTCGCCGGCAGCACCGTTGGATACAACGCATATACAGCGCCAACCAGCATGAAGATGATGTAGACAGAAGACGCAAGAAAGGCGCCTTTGTCATCGCCCTTGGCGCGGCGGTTCCACATCATCGCCACGCTGGCGACGACGATCACCGGGATGAGATAGCCAATCTTCAGCTTGTTATAGTTGGTCAGCAGTTCGGGCCTGATCCACAGCGTAAGGATCAAGCTGATGCCCGTTTGCACGACAACGAGCGGCCACAACAGTGCGGAAACGAAACGCGCGCGCCGCTGCAACTCGCCCTCGGTCTTTACGGCGAGATAATGCGCGCCGTGAATTGTGAGTGTGATCAGCGCGACCACGCCACACATCACCGTGTACCAGTCGAGGATGCCGTTTTCGGCGCCGACGCGCCAGTTGGTCCAGAGCGGCTCGAAGAAGTAGCCGTCCTGGCGCAGAGGTACGCCGCGGATGACGTTGCCGAGTGCCGCACCGAAGAAGATGCAAAGCAGGATGCTGGAGAGGCCGAAGATGCCGTCGAAGAACGCTCGCCACACGTGCGACTGCAAGTGGCTGCGGAACTCGATGCCGATCGCGCGCAACATCAGCAGCCAGAGCACCATCATCAGCGGCAGGTAGAATCCGCTGAAGGCCGATGCGTAGAGTTGAGGAAATGCGAAGTAAAGTGTGCCACCAGCGGCGAGCAGCCAGACTTCGTTGCCGTCCCACACGGGCCCGATGGCGCGAATGACTGTGCGGCGTTCTTCGTCGGTCTTGCCGATCGAAAGGTGTAACGAGCCTGCGCCAAGGTCGAATCCATCAAGCACGACGTAAGCTGCGACCATTACAGCGACAATGCCAAACCAGAGAGTACCCATGATTATCTCGCCTCCGCTGCAACGGCACGCGCCGGAATTGCTTTCGGTTCAATGTGCTCTTCAGGACCTTTTTCCAATTCGCGCCAGACGAGGAAGATGAACAGGATCGACAGCAACGTGTACATTCCCATGAAGCCCAACAGCGTGAACCAACCGTTGCCGGCCGAGACCGTCCTCGAGAAACCTTCTACGGTCCGCAGCACGCCATACACCAGCCAAGGCTGACGTCCCATCTCTGCGGTCATCCATCCCGCAGTGTTTGCGATATATGGAAATGGGAAGCTGAGCATCAGCACCCACATCATCCACCTGGAGCCAAAGAGCTTGCCGCGCCACAGCAGGAACGTGGCAACGGCGAGCACGGCCATGAAGATGGTTCCGAGACCGACCATCACGTGATAGCTGTAATAGAGCAGCGGAATGTTCGACGGCCAGTCTTCCCTGGGGAAGGAGTTCAGGCCTTTGACTTCCGCGCTCCACTTGCGATAACTCAGGAAGCTGAGGATTCTCGGTACCTGGATCGCGTTATCGATCTTCTGGTTCTCAACGTCGGGCTGGCCGATAATCACTAACGGAGCGCCGGGTTGTGTGTCGAACAGCGCTTCCATACCCGCGAGCGTCGCAGGCTGGTGCTGCGCAAGGTTGCGTCCCTGGCCGTCGCCGGTTGGTCCAACCAATAACAATGCCGAGATGACGCCCGCGAGCACGCCATACTTCACGTAGATGCGCGCGTGCTCCATGTGCTTCTTGCTGAGCATGTAGAACGCGCCAACTGCGGCCATGGCGAAGGCGCCGGTTAAGACAGCACCAGCCATATTGTGCGCATATTGCCACCACGCCCATTGATTCAGGAGCAGAGCCGAGAAACTGGTCAGGTGAAAGGAACCGTCAGCAGCGCGCTCGTACCCGACTGGGTGCTGCATCCATGCGTCGGTGGCGATGATGAAGTATCCGGAGATCCACGAGCCAGCGAACACAGCCACCGCAGTGAGCCAGTGCTGCTTGGGGGTGAGACGCTTTTCGCCGTAAAGGAACAGGCCCAGGAACGCCGACTCAAGGAAGAATGCGAAGATTCCTTCCATGGCGAGCGTTTGGCCGATGACTCCTCCGGCGAATTTGGAGAAGTGCGACCAGTTGGTGCCGAACTGGAATTCCATTGGGATTCCAGTTACGACGCCGAGAACGAAATTGATGCCGAAGATCTTTGCCCAGAACCGTGCAGCGTTGTTGTAGGTTTCATTTCCCGTTCTCAAAGCCATGGTCTTGAGGGCGACGATCAGCGGCGCCAGTCCCATGGTGAGTTGCGGGAACAGGTAGTGGTACGTAATCGTGAACGCGAAATGAAGGCGGTGAACCAAAAATTGTGCGCTGTCTTCCATGCTCTCCTCGGACGGGCTTTGCCTGACCCGCTCGCACGCATTGCACGTGCGAGCGCGCAGATTCATCAGGAAGGGCCCGTGTTTGGTTGCGACCCCGACAGAGATTCTCGACCAATGACGCACGACGGTATGTGACGCGGGTCACAGCACAGGCATACAAATTTGCATGATTGAGGGCAGGAGGACAAAGCTTTTTATGTGTCTTTGCATGCTGAAGGCCCGCTCCACCCACATCGGGATCCGTAGCCGAAGGCGCAAGACCTACTTTGTTCCGCGGACTTCTTTCTTGCGTGCGAGTTCCTGCTTGCGCCATTCGCGGCGGCGGCCGGCGTCGTCGAAGCGGTGTTTTTCTTCTTCTGTTTCCGGGACCACTTGAGGGACGGGCAGGCGACGTCCGTGCGAATCGACCGCTACAAAGGTGAGATAGGCCGAGCTGACGTGCTGCCGATTGCCGACGATGTAGTTCTCGACCAATACCTTAACTCCGATTTCCATGGACGTGGTGAAGGCGCGATTTACGGATGACTGAAGGATGACCAAGTCGCCGACGCGCACGGGAACCAGGAAGTCCAGGTGGTCGATGGAAGCAGTGACCACGTAGCTGCGCGAATGACGATGCGCCGCCAAGGCTCCGGCCAAGTCGATCCAGTGCATTAGCCGACCACCCAGTAATGCGCCCAGAGGATTCGCATCGTTGGGCAGGACAATCTCTACCATCTCCGACTGGCTCTCGCGCACGGTGCGCCCTACCAGTCGCTGATCAGGGTGTTCACTTTCTCCCATGTATGACCCGCTCGTTCAGGGGCTAAAGCCCCAAATTTAACCCGGCACGTTACGGCACGACTGAAGCCGTGCCCTGATACGAACCATTCATGCCCTGCCGCATTTCTTCCCCGCCGCATTTCTTCCCTGCCGCATTTACCCGCATGCCGCGCGTTTGCGCGACCAGGACTCCAAATAGCATTCTGCCATGCGCTGCACGCATGCATTCGGGTGTGGTTTGGTCCACGTGGCCTGCGTACGGGAATACTCAACCTGTCCGCAATCCGCGGGAAGATGGTTGCGTTCGCATGCGTAGTGGAGCGCCACGGCGTCTTCTCTCTCCCATGCAAGGGAGAAACGAACGCTATCGGCTTCACGCTCCGCTGGAAGCCACGGACAATGTCTTGCATATCCGACGTTACAGTGTTCCTTCAACTCTTCTGCGGACAACAAGTGCGACTCACCGCGCAACGAGCAGAATCCTGTGAAGCCGTCGCCTAACGGGAGTCTTCTTCGGAACTGCCATAACTCGGCCTCGTGCCGCCGCACGGGCATGAAAAACGGACATGCCATCACAACCCTCGAACCGCCATTGTAAACGGAAGCTGCTCCATGAAACGCGGCCTCACCTTCATGTGGTTAAATAATTCGCATGGCTGAAGACCGCATCTCGCAATTGAAAGAGATCCTCACCGTCAACCCCGCCGACTCGTTTGCGCGATATGCACTAGGCATGGAGTATTCGAACTCCGGCCAGGTGGACACCGCCGTGGCGGAATTCAAGACGCTGCTTCAGCACAATCCGAATTACGTGAACGCCTATTTCATGGCAGCGCAGGCCCTCGCCGGAGCGCAGCGGAACGAGGAAGCCATCCAACTGCTGCGTGATGGCATTGCGACGGCACAACGCACGAACAACCGTCATGCAGAGTCGGAGATGCAGGATCTGCTGAACAGCATTGAGAATTGAGAAACCGGTAATCGGGGTAATTGTCGTTGAAGGTCTCAACCGCGTAGGGCTGCCTCAGGGGCTAAACAGGCTGCGGAAAAAGTCGTTTTCGTCGAAAAGACGACCCCCAGTGGCTGAAGCCGACGAACAAAACACGTGCTTTACGGCGCAGCTAAAAGCTGCCCTTTCAAACGCGGTGGCAACGACTTTTTCAGCAGCCTGTAAAGCCCAAATTCTATGACGGCCGTATCGGCACGACTGAAGTCGTGCCCTTCCACAAAGCATTTTCAAAATAGTTCAAGGCTGAGACTACCAATTGCCCGATTTTCAATTTCGCCGTCGTGTATCTCTCGTCACGCAAATCTCATCCAACCTGCTGTAACACTGGTTGGTGATGCGGCGTATAATCCGCCTCACACAGTGGGGTGCGCGGGCTGAGTTGGGCCGCGTCCGGAGGTATCCACCGGGAATCATGACTTTGCCTGCCACGCTCGGCGAGCTCCGCCGTAGTGCCTTTACTGAAGAACGACTTGGTTCACGACGGGTGAAAGACGAACTGCGCGATAACCTTGTACGCAAGCTCCGCGAGGGTGAAACCGTGTTCCCGGGAGTTGTGGGATACGACGACACGGTAATTCCGCAGATCGTGAATGCGGTACTCTCGCGACATAACTTCATCTTGCTGGGACTTCGCGGCCAGGCAAAGAGCCGAATTCTGCGGGCGCTCACTTCCCTGCTTGATGAGCGGACACCCTACATCGCAGGTTGCGAGATTCACGATAATCCTTACTCGCCAATCTGCCGGCGATGCCGCGAACTTGCCGCAGAGAAGGGCGATGCCACTCCCATCGCTTATCTTTCTGCCGATGACCGTTACGTCGAAAAGCTCGCGACTCCGGACGTGACGATTGCTGATTTGATTGGCGATATCGATCCAATCAAGGCGGCGCGTACCGGACACGAACTCGGAAGCGAACTCACCGTTCACTATGGGTTGTTGCCGCGAGCGAACCGCGGAATTTTTGCCATCAATGAGCTTCCCGACCTCGCGGGGAAGATTCAGGTTGGCCTGTTTAATATCATGCAGGAAGGCGACGTTCAGATTAAGGGCTACCCGATTCGCCTGCCGCTCGATGTTGCGCTCGTCTTCAGCGCGAACCCCGAAGACTACACGGCGCGAGGCAAGATTATTACGCCGCTGAAAGACCGGATTGGTTCTGAAATCCGCACGCACTACCCGGTGAACCTCGACGAAGGCATAGCCATCACTACGCAAGAAGCATGGGTTACGCGCGATGGCAATAGGCTGCTTGTGCCTAAGTACGTGCGCGAAGTGGTGGAGAACATTGCGTTCGTAGCGCGCGAGGACAAGCGCATCGACAAACGTTCCGGTGTCAGCCAGCGACTGCCGATCAGCGTGATGGAGAACGTCATCTCCAACGCAGAGAGGCGCGCGATTCGCAATGGTGAAGAACGCGTGGTGCCCAGGCTTTCGGACATCTATGCCGCCATGCCCGCCATCACCGGAAAATTGGAGCTTGAGTATGAAGGCGAGATGAAGGGCGCAGACAACGTTGCGCGGGAGATCATCCGCACCGCCATCGCACGTACCTACGACTTGTACTACGAAGGCGTGGAGATGCGGCAGCTGATCCAGTGGTTCGACCTGGGCGGACAGATCCAGTTCACCGACACTGCGTCCACGACCGAGTTACTTCAGCAGCTTGAGAACATTCAAGGACTGCTCGACAAACTCGGAGCGGTGAGCGTGAGGCCGAAGGATTCGCCTGCGGTGCAGGTTTCCGCTGCGGAGTTTGTGCTGGAAGGCCTGCACGCGCACAAGCGCATAGGACGAAGCGAGGAGCGAGTGTTCATGGCTGGTGAAAAGCAGCCTCGACCGGAAAAGCGACCTCGGCGCGAAGGAACCGGCGAAGACGAGTTCTTTAATCGGAACCGGAGACCGTACAACTAGGCGGCGCGATCGACAAGCTTCAGAAAACTGGAGTTCGGCTTAAATAGGGATTCCTCGGGGACTTCAGTCCCCGAGGAATGACAAAAACAAAAGAGCTTGGCGGCATGGCTGAAGCCGTGCCCTTCCCAAGACCATGGTTGTGGTACGGAATGAAGTTCATCCGCTACACCAAATACGTTCCTGATCCGGCCGGCGAAATGTCGCTTGAAGACCTGCTGGGCGCGCTCTCTGACTACCTGCTCCAGTCGGGCTTTCAGAACCAGTACCTGCGTGAATTTGGCAACCATCAACAGACGCTGGACGAACTCCGCCAGGCGCTTGCTGAGGCCTTGATGAACTCGGAGCAGTTCGACGAGAACATGCGCGAACAGCTCGAGCAGATGCAGCAGGACGGGCGACTGGACCAACTCATCGATCAACTGGTCGAACGAATGCAGCAGGAAGACTACATCACGGTCGACCAGCCGCATGACCCGTCGCAGCACTCGAGCGTGGGAGGACAAGTTGGAGACAGCCAGGCTCAAGCCAAGTTTGAAATTACCGACAAGGGCCTGGACTTCTTGGGATTTCGAACGTTGCGCGACTTGTTGGGCTCGCTGGGGAAGTCGAGTTTTGGACGTCACGACACGCGGGACATGGCGACCGGCATAGAGGCGAGTGGCGCTTCCAAAGAATATGAGTTCGGTGACACGCTGAACCTGGATATCACGGCGACGCTTTCGAGTGCGATTCAGCGTGAAGGTCTTTCCCTTCCCCTCAACCTTGAATACAGCGACTTGCAGGTGCATCAGTGCGAGTATCACTCTTCGTGCGCGACGGTCCTGATGCTCGATTGCTCGCACTCCATGATTCTTTACGGTGAAGACCGGTTCACGCCCGCGAAGAAAGTTGCGATGGCGCTTTCGCACTTAATTCGAACGCAGTATCCGGGCGACACACTATCGTTGGTACTGTTCCACGATTCCGCCGAGGAAGTGCCGCTGTCGCAGTTAGCGCGTGTGCGCGTCGGACCCTACTACACCAACACGCGCGAGGGATTGCGGCTTGCACAGCGCATCCTGCAACGCCAGCGCAAGGACATGAAGCAGATCGTGATGATCACGGATGGCAAGCCTTCGGCGCTCACACTCGAAGACGGGCGCATTTACAAGAACGCGTTTGGACTTGACCCTCTTGTGGTGAGCGAAACTCTTGAAGAGGTTTCAAAATGCAAGCGGGCGGGCGTGCTGATCAACACCTTCATGCTTGCTTCCGACTATGGCCTGGTGCAATTCGTGCAGAAGGTCACCGAGATGTGCCGCGGCAAGGCGTACTTCACGACTCCTTACACGCTGGGTCAGTACCTGCTGATGGATTACATGTCGCGCAAAACGAAGACCATTCATTAAATGGGCGGCTCGGCGGCCGCCCTTCGAAACGTGAGACAAGACCTCTATCCCTTGGCGGGACTGCTCGCGGGGGGATTGTTCTCGACCGGTTTCGCTTCTCCGGAAGTCGCGAGACCCGTTTCTTCGCGGCGCACCGCGGCTTCTGCTGCCTGGAAGCCAATCTTGGAATGCGTGCCGTCGCAGAAAGGCTTGTTTACTGAACCGCCACAGCGGCAGAGCGAAACGCCGGGTTTTCCTGTCAAGTCGTAGCGATTGCCATCGGCATCGTAAAGTTCTACGTCCTCGAGACCTTCCACGCGGTAGGGTCCATTCCTTCTCACCGTGATCTTTACAGTCATCTTTCTCTCCTCTTGATTCGTGCGGACATTGTACTCGTATCTCCACGAGCGGCTTCCTATGGTCGTGACTGCGCGTGTGGTCTGCCCTCAGGGGCTAGGCCCAGACTTTTTGAGCCTCTAGCGGCACGACTGAAGTCGTGCCCTTCCACACCAGTTCTAGTCACTTCCGGAACGCCACATTCACCAGCAGCTTGTCTCCTTCGATTCCGATGATGTTGCAGAACGTTCGATTCTGGCTGCGCGTAAATTCCAGGTCCACACGTGTATTGCCAACCCTCATATTCTGGATGCGCAGGAAGTCAAGGAAGGGCGGCAGCTCGGGGTTCACGATGTTGAGTTCCCGCCTTTGTGCGCTGGGACGAATGCCAAGCACGGATGCAAGCACAAGGAACATTGCTCCGGACGCCCAAGCCTGGGGCGAACATGAAACCGGGTAATGAACAGGCGTATCGAATTCCCGACGGTGCACCCCGCAGAACAATTCCGGCAGCCTGTAGTCGCGGAAATTCAAGGCAGTCTGAAATAGCGCGCTCAGAACATGCATGGCGGGCTCGCGAAGATCATTTAAAGCCATGCCGTGCGCGATGAGCGCATTGTCGTGCGGCCACACGGAACCGCGGTGGTAGCTGAGAGGATTGAAAACCTGTTCGTCGCGCGACATCGTTCTCCAGCCCCAACCGGAAAACATGTCATCGCGCATAAGACGTTGTGCCACCGTGCGGGCGCGCTCGCGACCGATGATGCGGGTGAATAATAAGTGTCCTGGATTGGACGAGATCACTTGTAGCTGTTTCTTGTCCGCATCGAGCGCCATGGCATAGAAGCCGCGTTGCGGCATCCAGAATGCTTTTTCGAAACGCTTCGCGAGTTCGCTCGAATCACGCTTCAGGCGGTCGGCAGTCTTTGAATCACCAAATGCCCGCAGCAACGACGCCATCCGGTACTTCGCGTCGTATACGTAGCCCTGCACTTCAGCAAGCGCGATAGGAGGCTTGGCGATGGTGCCGTCTCGATGAATGTTGGCATCCCACGAATCCTTCCATCCCTGGTTGGCCAGGCCCTTGGAGGAACGGCGCAGATACTCAACGAAGCCGTCGCCATCGAGGTCTGAATATTTGTCCAGCCACTCAAGCGCTTTGTACGCAGCCGGGAGCAACTCTTCGACAAGTTCTTCGTCGGAGGTCCAATTGAAGGTTTCGCTCAGCAGAATCAGGAACAACGGCGTCGCGTCGATTGATCCGTAGTACGGCCCGAAGGGCATTTCACCGCAGCGCGTCATCTCTCCGCTGCGGTATTCGTGAAGAATCTTGCCGGGCTCTTCATCGCGCCAGTCGTTCATCTCCTTGCCCTGGTATCGCGCAAGCACGCGAAGCGTATCGATGGCGAGTTGCGGATTCAACGAAAGCGACTGGTAAGCTGCGATGATCGAGTCGCGTCCGAAAGCGGTAGCGAACCAAGGGATGCCGGCAGCAATGATGTGCTCGCGCCCTTCCGGGATGAGCAGCGCGTGAAAGTCTCCGGTCGCGGTTTTAATCGCAGTATCGAAGACCTCATTGCTGCTGTCGAAATGTGTCGATCGAGCCTCCCACTCCTGAAACGCCGTTCGGCGGTTTCGAAGACTCTCCGCAAAACTCTGGCTGTGCGGACGTTCCCTCACATCCTGAACGTGGGGAGTGACACGCAACTCCAACTGTATCTGCTTCAGTGGCTCGAGGTAGAGTTCCCAGTGTCCCGTATTGTTCTCTACTCCAGTTGGTGGAGGGTCCATCAGCACAACGGTCTGACGGACGATGTCATCCAGTCCGCGATAGACGAAAACCATTTCGCCATCGCGAAACACCGGTTTGTAGTACTGGCCATGAACGCGTCGCGCAACGCCGCGCACCTGGAAAACGTCAACAAAATCCGTGTCGATACAGAGTTCGACATTGAGTTTCACCGGAGTGAGATTGAAGTTTTCGAGGGTGAAGCGATCGAAAAAGATGTCGCCGGAAAGCAGTTGCTCTCGCCGAATGTGGACAGTATTTTCCGGCACCTCGTAGGAATCCCGAAGATTTATGTGGCCGGTTGTCAGTTCGATCTGGGAGGCAAACGTTTTTTCTGTGCTCGACGACAGCACCACGCAACGATGTCCGTTGATGCGCAGTTCGAGATGACTCAGGAAACGCGTGTCGTCATGAAAGAAGCCAACGTCGGGAGCTCCCGCAGGGTGGATGTCACCGGCGACCGTGGTCGAAAGAAAGGTCTTTCCGTCGATCAGAGTCAGGTTGTTGACCTTGCGGGGCTCATGCGTCTGAAACGAAATCCGAGGCTCGTCGTGCGGGCACTCGATCGGAACCAGCAGATCTTCAGGAACAAGATATTGAACACTCATGCCACAAACCGAGGCTTGTCATTATCATCGGCAGCAGCCGAAGCCTTCAACTCTCGACCTGTAATTTCTCTGTAAAGGGTCAGGTACTCATCGACCATTCGCCCCGTTGAGAAGTATTTCTCGGCATACTTACGAACGGATGCCGACGACAGTGCCGATACGTCGGTCACACGCTCAACGAGAACGTCGGTGTCCTTGCAGACAAAACCCGAGACTCCGTCGTGAACAACCTCGTCAACCGCGCCACCAGGCAGCGCCAGTACCGGAGTTCCGCACATCATTGACTCGATCATGACGAGGCCGAAGGGCTCATTCCACTGGATCGGGAACAACATGGCTATGGAGCCACCAAGTAATTCATTCTTCGCCGCCATGTCGGCTTCGCCCACGTACTCGATAAACTTTCCATCAATGTGAGGCTTGATCGCCGATTCGAAATAGTCCTTGAACAGCGGCTGGACTTCTCCGGCAATCTTCAGCGGAATTCCGCTACGCTTAGCAACCTCAATTGCCAGGTGAGTTCCCTTTACAGGGGCGATGCGGCCCAGAAAACTCAGGTGGTCACGCTTGCCCATGTTCAGGGTAAACATTTTGGGATCGACGCCATGATGAATGGTGCGAATTCGGGGAAGCTTCTCCTGCCGTCGCTGGAAATCACTGATGGTGACGAACTGCACGTTAGTGACTTGAGCGTAGAAATCACTGAGCTTCTCATCGTGCTCGTGATGCATGGTGTAAACAAACGGAGGCGCTCCCGGGAACATCGAGTGAACCAGGCCGGGGACATTATTCAGGTGAATTACGTCGCAGTCCTGAAAAGCGTCACGCACCGACCATGCAGTGTGATACACGTCTTTCAGATTGTCGTAAACTTCGCCCTTAACGGGCCATTGAGCTTTCTTGTAAGTCCAGCGCTTTTTAACGTCGAGGGTCGACTCGCCGTTCGTGTACAGAACGACGTCGATACCTTCCGCTTTCAGTCCGCTGGCAAGTTCAGCGATAAATAATTCGGTTCCTCCGTATCTGACCGGGGGCACAGGAATAAATGGTGGTGCAACGATTGCTACTCTCATTTGCTTAACTCCGCTTGGAAGAACGGCAGGCTTGCACTACACCCAGAGATAATAGGGGTACTTAAAATGATGCGTGGAATGCACCCTGGGGTTTGCCTGGCTACTCTGACTGGCTCAGGCGATTAACGTCTGGGAAGTTTCGGCCGCAATATTTTTCCGCAGAGACTCGCGGGCCGTAATCGCGGCCTCAAATTCAGTGGCGCGCTGTTCGCTTGTGTGCTCCGCAAGAACGCGTTCCATTGCGTTCTTTCCTATGAATCTGCGCTCGTGATCGCTTAACTCAATCAGGTAGCGAACCGCGTCTTCGGTGTTAGCAGGTAGCAATATTTCACTATTTGGCTTGAAGAACGTGTCCAGGCCGGGCCAATTGTCAGAGATCATTGCGGCACCACTGGCCGCTGCTTCGAACAGCCTGACAGATGGCGAATAGCCCGCCTTGACCATGTCTTGCCGCGTAACGTTCAAGGTGAAGCGTGATGACGAATAGAAATGTGGATGCCAGCGCGGGTTCAAGTGCGTGATACGGCGAAGGTTCGAAGGCCATTTGATCGTCTTCGGATACTGTGGCCCGGCGACGATGAATTTTTTGTCCGGCAACTTCCGCGCAACCTCCACAAGAAGTTGGTCGATCCTGGGCTGCCGGTCGGGGGCATAGGTCCCCATGTAGCTCAAATCACATTCATACCTGCGCGACGCAGGCATCGGGTGATACCTTTCGGGATCAAACGAACAGTACAGCGGGACCGCTTCGCGCAGCCCGAAACGGCTTTCAATCTCCCGCAACATGGGCCCGCCCGTGAAACTGAAGTACACATCGAGCCCGCGCAACTGGGCTGCTTCCACGTAAGCCGTTCTCTCCTGTTCACGAAGTGTCGCGATCGTAATCGGCGTATCAATGTCGTAGAACGTCTTCACCGGGGCTGCTGATTCCAGCATCTCGGTCATCGCGGCAATGCCATCTGGGAAATACGAGCCGACCATCGCAACGTCGCAGTTCGCGAGCGCGCGGCGCGCGATCGGCCTTATCTGCTCCCAGTCTTCATAAAGGCGCACCTGGCAGAAATCGGGCTGTGGGAGATCGCGGTTGGACGCGTACCACTCGAGGTCTTTTTCGAAGAAAACGATCTTGTGTCCGCGGCTGTGGAGAGCGCGGAACAGGGCTCTGAAGGTCGTAGCATGGCCATTGCCCCACGAAGATGTGATGGATAGCCCGAATACCACGATCTTCATCATCCCTCCTACGCCGCCCCAGCCGGCTTGAGCTCGTCAGCAACATCAACTCGCTCGCCCGCTCTCGCGATCAATGCATTGAGCTGTTGGGCACGCAGAGCGTACGTATGCTCATGCACCGCCCTGTCGCGCATGGCTGCGCCGATCTTTTCGGCGCACGAATCGTCACAATTACGCAAATGGCGGACTACGTCGTTTGCATCCCTCGCAAGCAAAATCTCCTCTTGCGGGCTGAAAAACATTTCCACGCCGGTCCATTGATCAGTGATCAGGCAAGCACCTGCGCCGGCGGCTTCGAAGACGCGCGTGGGCGGCGAGAATCCAACATCGGCCATCGATTCACGGTTGATGTTCAACACCATGCGCGCGGAGCAATTCACGCGGTTATGGTCGCCGGTTCCGACGTGGCCGATCCAGCGGACATTGCTGGGCATCGGTTTTCCGCCCCATCCTTCCCCGCCCAAGATGAACGACATCTCGGGAGCGAGTTCTGCCGCGGCGAGGAAAAACTGTTCGACCCTGCGTTCGCGATCAGGAAGCCGATTGCCCACGAAGACCAAGTCGCAGCGGAGAGAGGAATCCGGCTTGACGGGTCGGTGCGTATCTGGGTCCAGCGCGTTGTAGATCGGGTGGCAGTTCCTGGCTCCCAGCTTCAGATAGTGCTCAATCACCGGCGGGCCGCCGCCATAAGTGAAGATGAAGTCGTACTTCGGAATCAACGCGCGGAATGGGTCGGAGCGGTTTGCTTCAACCCGTGCCAGCGTTGCTGGCGCATCTACGTCCCAGAAAGCCACTCGGGTGCGCGAGTTCCCGCACTCCAGCACTGCGCGCTCGAGTAGTTCGTCGTCTGCGCCTACGCCGCTGTGTTTGATGACGAGATCGGCAGTGCAACCCAAAGGAATGAGTTCGGCAATGTCCTTTGGCGTTTGATACACAATGACGTTCGCGTACTCGATCTCGCTGACGTCACGGTGTTGTTGTCGCTGGTAGATGTCGGGCTCAGCAAACGTGACGGAATGTCCAAGTGCGGCCAGATTCTTGTAAATGCCGCGGTAGTACGTAGCGGCACCGTTCCAGTAAGACGACGTGATACTCGATCCAAAGACAAAGATTCTCATCGGCTCAGTTCTGAACAGATCTCTTCCAGTTGTGCTGCGCGATGTGCGCACGTGTGACGGTTGCGAATCGTTTCCAGCCCGCTGGATGCAATTTGCCTGCGCGCAACCTCATCCTTCAGCAAATGGGCGATCTCACCTGCCATAGCGCGTCCGTCCGGCACGCAGACATAATCTTCTCCCGGACGAAACAGTCCTTCCGCATCACTCCACGGTGCGCAGATCAGTGGGACACCGCAGGCCAATGCTTCGAACACGCGAATCGTAGGAATACCGCTCAGGCCGTTCGTGTACTGGCGGCGCGGAACATGCACCGAAAGTAGGCTGCCGCCATATACAGCCGGTGACATCAGGTTCGGCAAATATCCGCGATAGTCGATGCCTGCATCGTGGAGTATGCGGACACCTTCTTCTGGATACCGGACTCCATGGACAACGAATCTCCGATCGCGAAGCTGGGCCGCAGGCCCAACCAGGAACTCCATGAGCTCGCGCGTCCGCTCTTCATCGCCCCAGTTGCCGATCCACACAACATCGCAAGATCGAGGTGCGGGTACGGGATGGAATACGCTGGTGTCTGCCGCCTCGTGGAGAGTAAACACGTTCGTGATTCCGAAGCCGTCGCGATAGATTGTGCTGATGGCCTCACCGAATGCCAGGACCCCGTCGAACAAATGCAGGTGAAAGCGCAAGATTTCGCCCGCCCTTGTGTATGCGCGATGGTGCGTATCGTGAAACAGCGCCTTGAACCCGTACTGGGCCTTACGTTCTAGCACGGCGTTTACAATTTCCGGGTCGTTCCACTCATGCAGGACAACGATGTCGGCGTCCCGCAGCTCCTGCTCGAGAAACTCGTCGAAGGCCTGGCTTCGCGAGTAGAAGCGGACATCAAGTTCAGGATACGTCTCCCGGAACTTGTCGATGGCTTGTGACGCGAGGTCTCCCTCGATTCGTACCAAGTTTGCCAGCGACCATGCACCTAATTCTTCGTAGCAACGTACTTCGTGACCGGCCTTGAGAAGTTCGCGCACCAGTCCGCGAAGGAAATGCGCGTTGCCATGGTTCCAGTCTGATACCCAAGAATGAGCGAAGAACCGGAACTGCAGCTTACTGTTCATGCCACCAGCTCTCCTGCCGAAGCCAGCGAGTTATAGAGCGCGATGTATTCCTCGACCATGCGGCTGGCGGCGTAGCGCACGCGAGCACGCGTGTATGCAAGCACCGAATACATCGAGCGCACCTCGCTTTCGCTCATCATGCGATCGACGGCTTCGGCCATCGCCTCAGGATCGTTGCGCTTGAAATAGCACGCCGTGTCTCCCCAGATTTCGCGCAGGCTGGGTATGTCGTTAGCAACGATCGCGCATCGTGAGAACGCGGCTTCCACCGGCGCAAGCCCGAAGGGCTCGTATTGTGAAGTGGCGATATAGATAGCGGCGCGGCTGTACAGGTCGCGAAGTTGTGTCTCGCTCTTGCTGCCGTGCAGCTCAACGCGTTTACTCCCGAGGTTCTTGACAACGTCAGGAAGCGAATCAGTCTCCGGACTTGTAGAAGCGCCCGCCACCACTACTTTGCTCTTGAGCTTGGCTTGCGCCAGCATCGCTACGTTCTTGCCGGAATCCCACACGCGCCCGACGCATAGGCCGAAATCCTGCTTTTCCCCATGCGCGTTGAATAACGACGGCGTGCGTCCGTTATAGATGACCAGCTTCGAGCAGGTCGGCGCATAGAACCGTTCAATGGCCTCAAGCATCCATCGTGATGGCGCTACGACAACGGACGCGCCTTGCAGCCCTTTCATGACGACATCGCGATACCAACCGGTCCAGCCATCGGCGGGAGGCTCTTCACCGTGGACCTCCATCCACCAGCTCACCACATCGCTATGCGCCACTACGATGCGCGGAACATTTACTGGCAGATTCCCATAGCAATACTGGTTCAGGTGCAGCACGTGAGGGCTGAACTCTCTTACAACATTCAGCAGATAGTCGGTCGAAGCATGGATGTCCTGCTGCGCTTCCTGCATCCACTCAAGTCGGAACGCCGTAGGAAGATAGGTGACGCCTCGAATCCCATCGAGCCACGTGACTTGTGCGGGTGCGGGGATGTCTCCGAAGCTAACTAGCACAACTTCAACG
>Ga0307409_100000441_pt1 | contig 17591 bp, 12 predicted proteins | sample 322Ometagenome_2_FD_203888 | JGI IMG/M metagenome (GOLD analysis project Ga0307409, IMG submission 203888) | Maize rhizosphere microbial communities from greenhouse at UC Davis, California, United States - 322HYB-O-2 | ecosystem: Host-associated > Plants > Roots > Rhizosphere > Soil | place... | reverse complement strand
AGGAAATACGAGGGATTATGACTGCGGAGGAATCTGCCTGGTTTCTCGGCGGTGGCCTTCGATCGGGGCGCTCTTGCCGCTCGATTTCGCTATCCCGGAGGGATTCCCCCTCCGGGATCGGCTGTTCTGTCGCGGCTACTACCGTGCGGTGGAAATTATGGAGTGTAGAGCTCGGTGTCGTTGGGGATCTCCAGATCGAGTCCGTGGCTGCCTCCTACCGCAACCAGGTGGGCGCTGCCGTTCAACGAGACTCGAACAACTCCATCATGCGGTTGCGCGGGTGCCGCTTTCCCCCGCCATGAGTTGGTTCCCGGAGTGTACACGTAGCTGCGCAGCCCACTCGAGCCTGACGTGATCACGAACAGCTTTCCACCCAGGACGGTCCCGATAGCCCGGCCCGCAGCTGGAATCGGCGCGAGGGACGTCCAGGTGTTGGTTGAGGGATCGTAGACATCGAGGTTGGCCACTGGAGTGAAGCCGTTGAAGCCCCCGACGACGTACAGTTTGTCGTTGATCACCCCGGCGGCACCGCTCCGGTGGAAGTGGGGGGACGCTTTCCGGTTCACCCAGGTATCGGTGGCCGGGTCGTAGCGATAAAAACGCCGAGTGGGCTCTTGGGCGCAGTATCCTGGGTTGGGGTATCTGTCTCCCGAACACGCACCCGGCAGGACGTAGAGCTTACCACCAATCACCCCGCTGACTCCTTCAGCGCCGAAGATAGGAAGATTCGCTTTGGGGATCATGCGGTCTCGGGTGTAGTCGAAGGCCCAGAAGGCGTTGGTAAAGCTGGACGGCGTCTCGACCGCGTTATATCCACCGGAGAAGTAAATCTTGCTGCCGATTTTGCTGGCGCCGTTGGAGCCGAACACTCCAGCCCTCGATGTCATGATGGTCCACGCATTTGTCGCCACGTTGTACGCGTGCACCGGGAAGCCAGTGCCTCCCTCTCCATCCGTTCCGCCCAGGCGGTACACCACGGGTTGCCCGGCGGAGTTCGGAGCCGTGGCAGCAAACCCCTGAAACAGGCCATGGCCAGGATATGGAGCTTTGGGACTCCAGCTATTCGAGGCAGCGGCCAGCGCTGCCTCGGCCCCAGCGTCGGCGCTTTCCGGTCCGGTAGGGGCATCCGAGCTGCATGCCAGGAGGCCGGTGGCTGCAGCGACGAAAAGGGAGGCGAGCACTTTCATGGGAATGCTCCTTTGAACTGACGTGCGGTCCAGAGACGCTGAGCTCTCGGCAGCCGGATTCGGCCGTCGAGGCAAGATACGGTACTGGATACTGGTGCGGCAGAATCAAGCGGGAGTCAAGTGGCGGGGCTGAAATGAGCAGAGGGCCACATTACCGTGGCCCTTATTGGCCTCAAGGCGTGAGCCAGTATGACACCTTTACCAAGAACGTGTCGTTCGCTCTCCTGCCGAACAGGTCGCCCAGGTTGCCTCGGAAGGACTCGGTACCCTCGATGGGCGACGACCCCTCCCTGCCCTGACTCCAGACCAGGAACAGCGTCGAACCGGGGCGATATTCCCAGCGAAACACCACGTTGGACCGAAATTGCTGGAAGTTGAAGCCGCCGGGCTCGTCGGCGACAGCAGGGTCGCCGTAGGGGCGATAGCGCTCCGAATACGACCTGGCCCGCGCCTGGGCAATCTCGCGCACGTTGCTGTAGGTACCCTTGGAGATGAAGGGCGAGGCATAGATCTGCAGCGAGGTCGTTGGGGTGAAGGTGTATCCCAGTCGCCAGGTCAGGCTCAGCGTCTTTTGGTCGAGGTGCGCAAAGGTGTAGTGCTGACCTCCTGTGACATCGGTGAAGGTGCCGAAGTACTGCAGGTCGTTACGGTTGTGATTGTATGCGGCGCCGAGCGAAGTGGTGAATCGGCTGGAGACCTTCAGCTTGAGCTCGGGGCTGAGATCGATCGTTTCCGAACGACCCTGGTCACCCCTGGTGTAATTCGCCGAGAGAATGGGTACCAGGGGACGGCGGTCGTCCCCCTCGATTGTAATCCAGGGTGCGAGATAGGGATCCTGCCGTACAGCCGGGCCGCCCCGGGCGCAGCGATCACAGTAGGTAGTGCCGACCTGACCGAGAGTTCCGCCCAGGTGCAGCCACCAGCGGTTGGTAAACTGAATGTGCACGTTGGTGTTGAATGCCCGCTCAGTAGGCAGCCCGTCGGCGCTCCAGTAGTCCCAATTGTTGAAGTTCCAGCGAAGCTGCTGGAAGACCTTGTTGGGCTCGTTGAATGCCAGATTGGCCCAGGTGGTCCACGCCTGCCGGTCAGCCTGGAGCAGAAATCCCAGATCATTGATCTCGAACCCCGGCGTACGCCGCTGATACGCGGTCTCGAAGCGGAGGCGCTTGCCAGCGACCTTGGCAAAGCGGATCTCCTGATTGGCGCCGCTGAGGGAGGTCCGGGTCGAATCGAACCGCAGGGGACCATCGGGTCGCTGATACAGATGCACCGGGTCTTGCTGAGTGAGAGCGATGGCCGCGGGATCACCCGCTACATGGCTGAGATCCAGAGACCCGGAGACCTCGTAGCGGCCCTGGAAACGCCACCGGGTATCGACTCCGCCGGTGTACGCACTGCGATGCAGGTAGCCCGCAGTGGTCGGGTCCAGCGACCGATTAACCGCGGTCAGGATGAAGCCGATGCTGCCGTCACCGCCCCGGAAGTCCTGGTTTCCCCGAATCACCCCGTAGTTCGTGGCGGGCTCCAGCGTGGACCCGCCCGGCCCCGCCACATGGTCGGTGACCGCGTCCAGCACACCTATCGAGAAGCCGCCCGGCAGCCGACCAGTCACCTTGCCGGCGCCGAGAATCTTGGTGGACGTTGGAGATGCGTCGTCTCCGAAGGTGGCGGCCAGTTGGGGGGAGCGCCCGATCCGGCGGGAATAGAACAGGCCTTCGCCCGTCTCGCAGTCCACGACCACGACGCAGTTCACCGTGAACGTGAACAGTCCCTTCCCTTCCACGAAGAATGGACGTCGCTCCTCGAAAAAACTCTCGAACGCGCTGAGGTTGAGCTCCGACGGATCCGCCTCGACCTGGCCGAAGTCCGGGTTGACCGTGGCATTGAGCAGCAGGTTGGAGGCGAGCCGGTACTTGAGATCGCCGCCTACCGACAGCTCCTGGTTTCGTCCGAAATCGGCTGAGCCGACGTCCTGTACGTTTTTTGTCACCACGTACGGCGTTATCTCCGCGCGCCCTGGACTGCCAAGATTATCCAGCCCGGTCAGCTCGCCGAACTGGGAAGAAAGTCCGGATCTCGAGGTGCGGTACAGTGGCCAGGTGATCGTGGTAGTGTGGCGCTGAACAACTCGCCAGATGAGCAGCCCGAATGTGCCTTTCCCTTTCGAGGAGTAGCGCAGCTGTGACAAAGGGATGCTGTATTCCGCCGTCCAACCGACTGAGTCGATTTTCGTTGCGGCTTCCCACACCGCATCCCAGGCGACGTCCTCATTGCCATCGTTGGAGATGGCGTAGTCCGCCTTGACCCCGGCGGGGTTCACCGAAAACTCGAATCCCGTGCGCCGGTCTCGGTAAGGGTCGAGCATTACGGTGACGTAGTCGGAAGACGGCTGCTCATCCCGCCGGGCCAGCAGGCTGACGATGCTATCCGGATGCGGATCGAACGATCGGATGAACACGTACAGATTGTTCTGGTCGTAGGCTACGCGGGTCTCGGTCCGGAACTTCGGCGGGGCACCCTCACTTGGCTTGGCTTCCAGAAATTGGTCGATCACCGGCGTCGACTGCCATGCGACATCATTATCCCGCCCATCGAGAACCGGTGGCTCGGCGGCACGAACGGCCTGGACCGTGGAGATAGCGGTCGTGGCGAGCGGGGGCGGGGCCTTGATCGCCTGAGCCTGGAACACCAGCAGTACGCCGAAGAATCCTGTCACCTGAGACACCCGGAGCTAAGGTTCACCGGTATGACATGGGTTCGGCCGAAAAGGTTGTACTGTCTCCCGGATCCCGTCTTACCCGTTGAGCCTTCGACTGCTACACCATTTACGAAAATCCAGCAGGGGTGCAGATTTGAAAGACATGGCCCCATCGCCCGGTAGGATGAACGCCGCACGAGCGGCGGCGCTGTGCCTTTCCGTGGCGACCCTGTTGTATGCCCGGCAGATCGGTATGTGGGCGGTCCCCCGGAACAGGTTCTACACCCACTGGCAGCGGGCAGACACGCTGATGCTCAGCCTCAGTCTGCTAGGCGTGGCGCTGCTGCTGTACCTCATCGTTCTGCTGGTGCGGCGAGCCCCTTGGGGCGCCCGGGTCTTACGCTGGCTCACCATCATTCTGGTGGCAGACATCCTGGTCGGCTATGTGGCATCCGGCCGGCTGGGGCGTCATGCCCCAGTGTTCACAGTAGTCTGGGTGATCCTCGCCGGCATCGGGATTTACACGACCTCCCGCCCCGGGTCCCGGTTGCTCGAGCGCGGCACCACGCTGCTGGCCGCTCTGGCCTGGCTCGCACCCATCTCACTGGTGCAGATGCTGCTGTGGAAGTCGTGGGACGTGCGGGCTACAACTCACGAGACGGCCCGGCCCGCAGCTCCGGCGAGCCGGACACCGGTCTTTCTCTTTGTATTTGACGAGTGGTCATATCAACGGAGCTACGAGGGCTCGGAGCTACGCCCCTTTTTCCATAATCTTCGCCAGCTCGCCAGCCACTCACTCGAGTTCACCCAGGCCCACTCGCAGGCAAACTCGACCAATCCCTCCGTCCCCCGGATCATCTATCAGCGGGACGGCGAACTCAAACCCAGGAACGGCACCGCCTTCTGGGTGGAAGGGGACTCGGCCGTGCCCTCAACCACGCTGCCCAGCATTTTCAGCGCGGCGGAATCACGTGGTTACGACACGTCGCTCATCGGGTTCTACTTTCCCTACCGGGCAGTGCTCGGCGATCAGGTCGATCATATCGTTCACCAGGCGTACGTGCCCAAAGGTGAGCGCCTGACCCAGCGCTTGGAACTGGTTACCGCCCGCAATCTGTCTTTCCTCACCGATCCGTTGAGCCGCCGGCTCTGGCGCCGGTGGAACGTTCCGACAGTCAGCGAGAACTGGGTGTACATCAACCAGGTCTGGCGGGGCGCAGTCCGGGATCTGATCCGGAGGTCGGACGCGAACACCTTTGCCATGGTACACTGGCCCTTACCGCATGGCCCCTGGGTCCTGAATGAGGACGGTAGCTACCGGGGCCCCTTCAAGGGTGGCCGGCTGCAGGGTACGCCGGCGGATTACCAGCGCCACCTCGCGTTCCTCGATCTGCTGCTGGGCGAAACCATGGCCGAGCTGGATTCGGCCCGCCTGCTGGATCAAAGCCTGGTCATCGTGACATCGGACCACTCCTGGAAGACCGACCCCGATTCCTCCTTCCATGCGTCACCCGACGCAAAGACCTGGGTGCCCCTTATCGTCAAGTTGCCGTACCAGACTACCGGCCACCAGCTCTCCCAGCGGTTCTGTTTAGGTCAGCTCGGCGCATTGCTGCAGCGGGTCATGGATACCACGCTGACCCACCGCAATGCCGCACGCGAAGTGGGAGGGCTTCCCTCCAGCACCACCTGTAGCAGCTGAACTCAGATAGACCGATCACCCCTGGTCAGCCACGGAACCAGATGCTGGAATTCGAAAAGAGGGAGATCCCTCCATGAAGTCACCTAACCGGAAGCGTCCCGCCTGGGCCCCCGGGATCCTGCTGCTCATCGCTCTGGTCCTTGCCCGGCCCGGGCTCGGCCAGACCCCGGACCGAGCCGCGGCGTGGACCGATCCCACCCCCCACCGAGTGCTCCGGGTGTCCATCGCGCCTCAAGTGCAGCTGGAAGTGCTCGACTGGGGCGGGTCGGGCGAGCCTCTCGTCTTCCTGGCCGGAGGTGGTAACACGGCGCACATCTATGACGGCTTTGCGCCCAGATTCGCCGGCCGCTTTCACGTGTTGGGGATCACCCGCCGAGGCTTTGGAGCATCGAGCCACCCCCCGTCCGGGTACGACACCACGACGCTGGTCCATGATATCCTGACCGTGCTCGATACATTGGGAGTCGGGCGGGCGAGCTTCGTCGGCCACTCTTTTGGCGGGAGTGAGCTCAACTACCTGGGGGCACATTATCCTCGACGGGTTCACCGGCTGGTCTATCTGGATTCGGCATACGAAGCCCACGCTCTGTTCAACAGCCCGGAGTGGAAGAGTGGTCAGCTGTACGGCCTGCCTCAGCCGCCCACTCCGGTGTACGACGACGACACCGGATCCGCCTGGACCTGGACGTTATGGGCGGAGCGACTCTCCGGCCCCGGGTATCCGGAGGCGGAGGTGCGGGCAACGGTCGAGTTCGATTCGCAGGATCGATTCGTCGCCAGCACCAGCGTGGACTCCTGGCTCAAGCGGTTCGAGCAAGGCACGGAGCGGGTGGACCTCACCCGGATCCGCTCCCCGGCTCTCGCGATCTATGCGGCCCCGGGGTCGCCCGAGGTGCTGTGTCCCTGGTGGCAGGCGCTGGACCCGACCTCCCGAGCCCGTTGTCAGAAGCGGTTTATAGCAATAAACCGGGCACTCAGCAGGCTTCACCGGGATTTTCAAGAGAAGGTTCCCAATGCCCGTGCCGTCACGATTCCGGGAGCTCGGCACTACGTGTTCCTGACCGATCCGGGCGAGGTGACTCATGCCATGCTGGAATTCTTCTTGACGTCGTGACCTGCTTGCCATGGACGTGGAGGTGAACTCAGACGCACAGGTCCGCAAATGCATGGCCATGGTCTAACGCGCGAGATCGAGACGGTCGCCCGCCTCCAGGAACCCCCATATCCTTACAACGCCGGGGAAACCGCCGGTCAGCCCTGGTTTATTAGGCCCTTCTCGGACCGGCTGGAAGGCGACGTAAAGGTGATGTCGGGTTTGCTGAGGATTTCGCGCGTTATTGGATAGGCGGTTCAAACTCGAGCCTTTCCTCTTTCTGGAGCTCATTATGCGGCTCACCTTCTCCAAACTCGCGGGAGCACTTTCGCCGCTCCCAATCCTGCTCGCATGCGCTTCCGGTGGGGCCACAGCCCAGGCTCCCAATGTGATCACTGCCCCGGAGCTGGCCGGCAGCCAGGTCGGGAGCACCTACCAGGCAATCCGTCGTATCCGGCCTGAATTGTTCCGCTCTAGGGATAACGGCTCGCTGATGCTCTTCAACGCCCGGAAGCCCGCGGTGGCTGTGGACAATACTCTCGTTGGCGACATCGAGGTGCTACGGACCATTCCGGTTGACCAGGTGGTTCACCTGGAGTACATCGGCGCCCGGAAGGCCGCGAACCGGTACGGAATGACTTTTCGGGATGGAATCCTGCTGGTGCAAACCCGAGGCAGTTTCGGGGACCAGCTTTCGATTGCACGCTGACGGTAAAGGCGCGGGTCCGGGTTGAGCTCAGCTGCCAAGCTCCAGCGCCAACCAGTCCCGCGCCTTTCTCCAATCCCGCTGCACCGTCCGCTCCGTGATTCCCAGCGCCTCCGCGGTCTCTGCTTCGGTCAGCCCGCCAAAGTAGCGGCACTCCACTACCTGGCTCAGCCGCTCATCTACCGTCGCGAGGCGCTCCAGCGCTTCGTCGAGCGCGACCAACCGGTCGCTTTGCTGCGCGACTGCGACCTCGTCCTCCAATGAGAGTGGGGGTACTCCGCCACCACGGCGCAGGGCCCGGTGACGGCGGGCGTAGTCCACCAGCACCCGGCGCATTGCCCACGAAGCAACCCGAAAGAAGTGCGCCCGGTCGCGCCAATGAACCCGCGGTTGATCCACCATCTTGAGGTAGGTCTCGTGCACCAGGGCACCAGTGTCGAGGGTATGACCCGTTCGCTCCTGTTGCAGTTGCCAGTGAGCGAGGCGGCGGAGTTCCCCGTAAACCAGCGGAAAAAGGTGGCTCATTGCCTCCGGGTCGCCCCCACGCACCTGGAGGAGGAGCTCAGTGATCGATGAGCGATCGGCTGGCTGTTCGTCTGGGGCCATTGGATCGCGCCTCCCTGGCGCGCTTTGTGACCTCAAGGTCCCTGTTTCCCTCGATTCAGTGCTGCAGATAACAAGGCTCAAGATGAGTGCTGGGACTGGGGGTCGCAAATCAGGTACCGCCCGGCGGCTGCCATAGGCTCATTCCCTTCGGGCGAGCCTCGCGAGCGCCTCCCGTGCCTCGGTGACGTACGGCTGCAGCTCCGGATCCGGCCGGCGCCATGCTTCCGTCACGAAGCGATAGCTCTCGATCGCCGTCTCCCGCTCGCCCAGCCGGTCGGCCACGCGACCGCGCTCCAGTATCGCCAGAACAAACCACGGGCTGGGGCCGTTGTTGGCCCCCGCGCTCCAGCGCCAACGTTCCAGCAGGGCGCCCGCCCGGCGATCATCACCCCGCGCGGCGAGGAGCCGTGCGAGCGTGAGATTCAGGTGGAAGCATTCGGAAGCGAAGTCGACAAAGCACAGCGTGTCGGGTATCGCTTCCAGATGCGTCAGTGCCTTGGCGGAATCGCCGCGGGCGAGGGCAGCATAGGCGGTGGCCGTGGCGCGGAGCAGCCTCGCTTGAAGGATGACGGGCGGAGGGCTGGGCCGGCGGGTCTCCGCTGCAGCCCGGGCGGCAAACCGCCTGAGCGACAAGGTATCGCGGTGGGCGAGCCACCAGGTGATTCCGTTAAGATGGCGTGGTAAATCAGCCTCCCACGGCGTGGCCGGGTCGAGCGCGCGCGCGAATACCGGCCCGGCTATGGAGTCGGGGAGTATCCCCAGCAGGGCCAGATCGAGGAATGGGTCCCAGATCGGGCTCCATTTCGAAGCGGCCGGATCGAGCAGCAGGCGGCGGTTGGTCCGGTAGGCCTCGTGAAGGTGGCCCCGGTAGGCGAGTGCCTTGGCCAGATACTGTGGCCACATCAACGAATCGAGTATCGGGGCCACGTCCGTGCCCGCGCTCCGGTGTGCGTCGCCCATCTTTCGAAGCAGCCGGACCTGGGTTTCTGCGGAGTCGGTGACGAGGGCAAGCATGTCGACGACATCATTGATGGTCCTGACGGAAGCGCTGTCGACCAGCGGGGCTGTGTCCACGGCGCCGGCTTGCGCCAGCAGCAGGAGGACCAGCCGAGTGGTCGAGGCGCTACCGGCATCAGGATACAGACGGAGATAAGCGGCCGCGAATCGCTGGGCCTGCTGCGGTTGCCCAAGGGATAGGAGCAGTCCCGGCATGTGCTCGTAGGCCGGCGCGAATCCCGAGTCCAGCGCGATCGCCCGGCTGAAGGTCTCGACGACCGTGGCGGGCGGAGTCCCGATCGGAAATGGCGAATGCATCCGAGCTTCGCCCAGTACGTACCAGGCCTCCGGGTCTCCGGGATAGCGGCGGACCGCCTCCTCGTGCGCGGCGTGCGAGCGAAAGTGGAAACCGACGAACGCTGCCGGGTCGGTTGCGGCCTCGGCCGCGAAGGAGAACGAGTCGGCTGCGATCAGCAGGCTTTCCCGAGGCGACAGGCCGTGGTTATACAGCGTCGAGCGCCGGGCGTATTTGTCGGGCGATAGGTACGCTCCCCGAGTGTGCGGGTACCAGTACAGAACCCATTTCATCCGGCTCATCGCGAGAGCGAAGGTGCTGTCAGCGGCGATCGCCTGGTCGTACCGAGCCAGGGCGGAGTCCCATACCCCCCGGCGGTAGAACTGCTCGCCTTGCAGGAAGGACTTCACCGCCGCCAGCGAGCGCGACCCCATCGACACCTGCCGGACCGACCCGATCGCCCGACTCCCCCCCAAGGCCTGAAGGATCCGGATTCCCAGGGAGTCCGCCAGCTCGCCGATCCTCGCGGATCCGCCCGATACCTCGACCTCCCGCTGGCCTGACCCACTCATGGCATCCAGCACGCCGGCCCGGATTGTGACCGAGTCCCGCCCCTTCGGAACCATGGTGCCGAACACGACGAGCCCCGCTCCGGTGCGTCGACCGAGGGCCTCAGCCGACGTTCCGTCCGCGCGACCCTGCCATCCTCGCAGGGCCACTGTCGGCGAGACGGTCCGGAGCGGACCGGCGCCGTCGAGGCTCCGGGAGAGGATGTCGCCCAGCCCCTCGCGCCAGAGCTGCAGCGAGGGATCGAGCACATCGAACGGGGCGATCGCGAGGAGGTTCCGATCGAGCGTGACTTCGGGCGCGCGCGCGAAGCCACGGTACCGGCCGAGCAGAACGGCGACCCCGACCAGCGCACCGGCCGCGGCCAGGAGGCGACGTCTGAAAGCTGGAGGGCGGGCGGCCGGCGCCGTAGGCCTGGCTGGCTGGGCGCCGACGGCGGCCTGGAGAGCCCGAGCGAATTGTGAGGTGTCGACGAAGCGGTCGGCGGGCGAGCGTGCCAGGGCCTTGGCGACGACCTCCTCGACCGACTCGGGCACCTCGCGGAGGGTGCGCAGGTGCGGGACCGGCTCACTCAGGCGGCGGGCGAGGATCGCCTGTGCCGAGCGGCCGGTGAATGGTGGTTCGCCGGCGAGCATCTCGTAGAGGACGCAGCCCAGAGAATAGATGTCGCTCCGGCCATCGAGTCGCCGCTCGGCGCTCGCCTGCTCCGGGCTCATGTACAACGGGGTCCCGAACGTGATCCCCGTCTCGGTCAGCCGCTCGCCGCCGGCCACCTCGAGCGCCTGGGCGACACCGAAGTCTGCAATTACACAATGCTCGCCCGAGAGCAGGATGTTCTCCGGCTTGACGTCCCGGTGGACGATGCCCTGCCCGTGGGCATAGCCCAGGGCATCGGCGACCTCGAGCGCGATATGGACGGCATCCTGCAGCGGGAGCTGCGGCTCGCGGGCGAGTCGCTGCCGGAGTGACTCGCCCGCGACGTACGGCATCGTGAACCACAGGGACTCCGCCGAACTGCCAGGCTGCTTCGCTGTCCCGCTATCGAAGACCGGCAGGATGTGGGGATGCTGGAGGCGGGCCGCGACCTTGATCTCCCGCACGAAGCGCTCGGGGCCGAGCGCATGGGCCAGCTCCTGGTGCAGGACCTTGAGCGCCACCGACCGATCGTGCCGGAGATCGCGCGCCAGGTAGACCGTAGCCATGCCGCCGCGGCCGAGCTCGCGCTCGAGCAGGTAGCGATCGCGGAGGGAATCCGCCAGCGGCGAGTCGATTGTGGTCACGGTGATGCCGTGTGGGAAAGCTGAAATGTGCGTGAGATGAAGCGAAAAGGCCACGACAGCGGCTGGCGGAGCTTGGCCCGATTCCTGAGCGTCTCGGCACTCACCGACCGGGCCGTCGCCGAACACGATGGATGGTTCGCTGAATTCATCTTCCACCCAACCTACGACCCTTTGCGCTCGCATCCACGATATGCAGCGCTGCTGCAGGCGCTGGGGTTGAGATGATTCAAGCGCGAGTTCGTGACACCGATGCTGGCGTTCATGCTTGAAGTTGCTGTACCTTAATCGCCATAGTCAGAGGCTGCGGCTCCCTTTCCGAGACTTCCAGCACCATGGTCGGGTGATCAACTCGTAAGAGTACCGCGGAGCCTCGCCTGTACTGCACCATCACACTCAGGCTCACCGCGCCACTAAGTCTGAGGGGGCACAGCGCAGATCCGAAACATCCCTCCAACCTCGCAGGACCCGACTTGATCAACGGGATCCCTCCCGAGCTGGCCGAAGCCCTGGGTGAACGGTACGTGATCGAGCGGGAGCTCGGCCGCGGCGGCATGGCCGTGGTCTACCTTGCACAGGACTCGCGGCATCACCGTCGTGTCGCCATCAAAGTACTCCACCCTCAGTTTGCCCAGGCAGTAGGGACCGAGCGCTTTCTCCACGAAATCGAGATCATAGCCCAGCTTCAGCACCCTCACATTCTCCCGCTGCATGATTCCGGCGAGGGAGGGGGCCTGCTCTACTTCGTTATGCCCTATGTCGCAGGTGAGTCGCTGCGTAACCGGCTGGCCCGGGATAGGCAGCTCCCGCTCGACCAGGCACTCGAGATCACCCGCCAAGTGGCCTCGGCGCTGACCTACGCGCATAGCCATGGCGTGGTGCACCGCGACATCAAGCCCGAAAATATTCTGCTCACGGACGACCAAGCGATTGTGGCGGACTTTGGTATCGGCTGGGCTGAGGGCCGCTCCGGCGGCGATCGGTTGACCGAGACGGGGCTCACACTGGGCACCCCGGCCTACATGAGTCCCGAGCAGGCAGCAGGGGAGCGTCACCTGGACGGACGCAGCGACATCTACTCCCTGGCCTGCACCGTCTATGAGATGCTGGCAGGCGAGCCACCCTTCACCGGCCCGACCGCGCAGGCGGTCATCGCACGGCGGTTGGGTGAGCCGCCGCCCCGGCTGCACGTGATACGTGAGGGGGTGCCAGAGGCGGTGGAGCGTGCCATCGACCACGCACTCGCAAAGGTTCCGGCAGACCGATTCAGTACTGCCCTTCAGTTCTCAGCCGCGTTGTCTGCCCGTACAGACGCTTTCGTGCCGCCGGCGAGCGATCCGCCGGTGAAGCGAGAGCGAGGTCGGCGTCGACTACTGATTCCAGGGCTCGTGGGAGTGGCGTTGGCCGTAGCAGCCGCAGCGGGAGCGCTCGTCCTCCGCGACACCCCTCCTCCATCTCTCGACGTGAATCTGATAGCGGTCGCACCGTTCGATGTATTCAATCCGGAGCTCAGCCTGTGGCGCGAGGGACTGGTTGACGTCCTCTCGCGCGGCTTCGACGGTGCGGGAACGCTGCGCTCGGTGTCGCCGAGGCTAGCCATACGATGGTGGAACGGCCGCGCCGAGCCGGCCGAGGCGAAGACTCTGGGCCGCCGGACGGGCGCCGGGCTGGTGGTGTTCGGACAGTTGGTGGGAAGCGGCCCTGATTCGGTCCGACTGACAGCAACCCTCCTCGATGTGGGGGGCAATCAACCACTGGCCGAGGTCGATCTTCGCGACGCCTCCGCGCACATGGACCGATTGGCTGACTCGACTGCCGTGGCCTTGCTGCGTGCTCTCGGACGGCATCGCCCCATCGGCGCGATCAGACAGGCAGCATTCGGTGGGACTTCCTTCCCGGCGCTCAAAGAGTTCCTGCGCGGCGAGCAGTTCTACCGGCGAAGTGCCTGGGACTCTGCACTGGCCCATTATGAAGCAGCGACGACCCTGGACAGTACATTCGCGCTCGCCTTCCGCCGGATGCGGCTCAGTCTGACCTGGAGTCCACCGACAGCACACTCCTTCCAGTCACCCGAGGCGTACGCCTTCCGTGCCGGGGCATTCAACCGAGGCCTTCCTGTCCGCGACAGCCTCCTGATCATGATGGATTCGCTCCTATGGGGCGGACTGGGATGGGACGACACGGCGTATTTCTCCCACCGCCGGCGCGCCTTCGTCGCGCTGGATCAGCTTGCTCGGCTCAACCCCAACGATCCCGAGGTCTGGAACGAGATCGGGGAAGTCAGACATCACTGGGGGACCCCCGCGGAGTTCACCGCTGAGGACATCCTCGCGGCCCTGGAGCGCGCCATCCAACTCGATCCGGAGTACGGTCCAGCGTACGAACACACAGTGGTTTTCGCCATAGGGCTTGGGAGGCTCGATCTCGCCAGGCAGTATGCTGAAGCCTACCTCGACTTCGTACCGTCTTCTCAGCAGAATCGGCTGGACGCCCTACTTCTTGATCCTGCCCTGGCGGCTTCGTCGCAAACGGCCAGGCTAATCGATACCTCTGCCGCCGGCCCATTGCTCCAGGCCGTCTTCGACCTGAGCGGCTGGGTGGACTCGGCGGAGACGGCGCTCCGGCTCGCACGCAGCTTGGCGTCGGGTACCCACAGCCTTGCCGGTGCGCCGTCATGGTTGACCGATACCCTACGGAAGGAAGTTTTGGCAGGCCTCCTCGCCTTCCGAGGTCATTTTCAGGAGGCGCGAGCTACTCTACCAGGCTCGCCGATCCTAGTGACTGGGTTCCCGTCCGATCCAAACTTGGATCTTGCTCTGCTAGGTGTGTTCCCGCCGGATTCACTCAGAATCATGGTTCGAGCGCTGGTCGCAGGAGACTCACTCTGGCCGCCCTCCAGACTTCACTACGCGCTACCCTGGTGGTACGCGGATCGTGATACCGCCGCGCTCAAGCGGTTCGAGATCCAGGTAGCGGCAGCCGCTCGGAGATATCCGAACCCCGTCGCAAAGGCCTACCTCAGCAACCTGGCCGAGACGGGACGCGCCTATCTCGTCCTCGCCAGAGGGGACTCCAGCGAAGGGCTGCGCATGCTCGCCGCGCTTCCGGATTCGCTCTGTGCGCTCGGCAACTGCTTCTTCGAGAAGTTCACGCTGGCCGAACTGCTGGCGGCCCGGGGCCAGGACCGCGAAGCGGCGGTGATTTACGATCGGTGGCTTCGCGCCCGGGGCGGGAGTCCCCTCTTGGTGCTCGGGAGGTTGAACCGGGCCCGCGTCGCCGAGCGCCTGGGAGATCGCGAGCGAGCGGCCGACCTGTATCAATACGTCGTCGATGCCTGGCGTCACGCCGACCCCGAGCTCCAGTCTCATGTGGCTGCAGCGCGGGACGGTCTCGAGCGACTGGCGGCGGAGCCCAGAGAGTAAGCCGCGCGTCCGCACCGCATTCAGGGCGCGCGTCGGCGACCCCTGCCGGTCAGCGGTGGCCCACTGTCGAATACCACGCCCGCCGTTCGACGTATTAAGAAAGCCCTGCTTCGTACAGGGAGCACCACCCACCCCCATCCACCGGAGCGTCACGATGCTGCTGATCCGCGAGGTATTCCACTGCCGGCCCGGCAAGGTCCGCCCCCTAGTCGAGAAGTTTCAGGCGATGAACCGTATCATGGCCAACGCCGGCCAGGGGAACATGCGGCTGATGACCGACTTCAGCGGCGAGCGCTACTGGACCCTGGTTGCCGAGTTCGAGACACCCGGCATGGCCGAGTTCGAGAAGATGATGCAGGGCGAAGGGATGAGCGAGGCGGACACGAAGGAGTTCGAGCGCCTCATGGAGGGATACCATGACCTGATCGACAGCGGGCACCGGGAGATCTACCGGCTGGAGCCGGCCACGAAGGCGTGATCGGAGTCGCGCTTGGCGCGCTGGGAATCCTTGCTGACCTCCTGCGGCGAGCGGAGATCCTAGCTCTCCAGCACGAGACCCATCGCGACATCTCTTCGCCGGACCCGCTCGATGGCTTCGTTCACTCGTGCGAGTGGCATGACATCGACGGTGGCGGCGATACCATGCTTCGACGAGAACGCCAGCATCTGCGTTGTATCAGCGCGACTCCCTATGTAGTTCCCATATATGGAGCGCTGGGAATTGTTCAATAGCCCGCCACTCAGCGACAGCTGCTTCAACGGCGACGCCACCAGGCAGAGCTGGCCCTGTGGCGTCAGCATTCTCACAAAGGAGTCAATGTCGAAGGTGACATTCAGCGTCGAGAGGATGAAGTCGAACTCCCCCTGGTACTCGGTCAGGCGCTCAACGTCCGAGCTGTCCGCGAATGCGCCTCCCAGCCGCTCAATCAGCGCTCTCTTGGCTGGGGAATGCGAAAACGCCGTCACGCGGTGCCCCATCTTGTGGAGGAACTGTATGGCTAGGTGACCGAGCCCTCCGGCGCCCAGCACCGCCACTCGAGAACCGTCGGCCAGTCCGGCCCGAAGAATGCCTGCGTACACCGTCAGGCCGGACGAGAGCAACGGGGTTGATGTGGCCGAATCGAGCTGCGGCGGGAGCCGGAAAGCGAACCGAGCATCGACAATGATGTGTTCGGCCAGGCCGCCGTAACGGTCGACGGCAATGACCTTCTGATTGGCGCAGAGTTGCTCGGTGCCCCGCTTGCAGAAGGAGCAATTGAAACACGCCTCCTGCTGGTATCCGATACCGACGCGATCGCCGGTGTGCAAGTCGGCGACCTCGGAACCGGCCTCTTCGACGATTCCCACGATCTCGTGGCCAGGGACCAGTGGATACTGCGCGTCACCCCAATCATTATCGATGAACTGGATGTCGCCCCTCGCGAGGCTACGATGCGTGATCCTCACCAGGACGTCACGGGCGCCGAGAGTCCTCTCATATAGGAAGGGCTCCGCCGTCCCGCCTTTCTGTCTGATCGCGTATGCTCTGATCTGCATGATTCACTCGGGTTGCACGGCCCGGAGGAGCTAGGGCGAATACGCTCTAGCGGGCCACTCTGTCCAGCCAGATATTGATGCGCATGCGGCAATCTGACTGGCGCCAGGCCGCTGTTGGGGTGGCGCTGCTCACACTAACATGTCTGGGGGCGTGTAGCCGTGGCGGTGCGGCTAACACTGCAGCTGGACCGGACAGCCGCAGCATTCGGCCATTGCCGACGCGCCCTCTCGGTGAGCAGACTCCGCAGCTCCTAGCGGCATGGCGTCGTACCGCTGCCGAATGGGCTGACTGGGTAGACCCCTCGGCAAAGCGGGTTCGATTCATTGCTGTCCCGAGTAAGGCCGGCAGGACTATCCCCCTGGAAGTACTCGATTGGGCAGGTCATGGTCCGGCTGTCCTGCTCCTCGCGGGCCTCGGCGAAACGGGTCATATCTACAACGACCTCGCTCCCCATCTCGCCGATCGATTCCGCGTCATTGCCCTCACTCGGCGGGGACACGGTGCGTCAGCCCACGTCGACTCCTCCAGTTGCGTGCTCGATACGCTGGTGGCGGATATCCGTGCACTGATGGACAGCTTACAGCTCCAGCGAGCATCCCTCATCGGGCATTCCATCGCCGGAGCTGAGATCACTCGCTTTGCCGCGCGCTGGCCGGAGCGAACCGATAAGCTCGTCTATCTGGATGCTTCCCACGATTTCGCCGGGATCGACAGCATCCTTTCCCAAAATCCTGCTTGGCCCCCGCGCTTTTCTTCCCCGCCTGGGACTGCGACCGACACTCTAAATGCCACACGGAACCGGCTTAAGCGCTATCGATTCGGGTATTGGTCCGATGCGTTGGAGTCCGGCATTCTCCGGTTGCCCGACCCCGACGAGGCGTGCATGAATGCACTCCTGAACGACGCGACAGTCCATCCAAAGGAGTATCCCGCGGTCCGGGCTCCGGCGCTTGCGTTCACCCCCCGGTACACGATGCAGAACTGGTTCTTCTACCTGGATCCCGTGGCAGATAGGGTAAAGTGGAAGGGTGGCGAGCACTGGCTCACGAGGCTAGTCCAACCCTGGCTCGACGCCGGACATCAGCGCTTTCGCCGCGAAATGCCGACCAGTCAAACGATCGAGTTCCAGGGTGACCACCACTTCTTCAATTCGCAACCCGCGTGGGCACTCCGGGAGATCCGGAAGTTTCTGCTGTCATCGCAACGATTCCGGACCCGCGGCCGCGAGTAGTTCCCATCCATCGACCAACTTCCTCCCTGGCCACGGACTTGGCGGCAGAGCCCATGATTGAGGTCACTGTGCGACCCCTTACTTCCCGTCAATCGTCATGTTGCCGTCGATGTCACTTAGCGAATGGTTGGGTCCGAAGTTGAGCAACCGGCTGCTGGTCTCGACCCGACGCCCCTTGTTGGCGCCTTCGGTGATCTTGCCGACCAGGTGGGTCTGACCCGAGACCACCTCGGCGGTTCCACTCAATTCTGCTTTGAAGGATTCTGAAACCGGC
>Ga0307409_100000439_pt1 | contig 17654 bp, 10 predicted proteins | sample 322Ometagenome_2_FD_203888 | JGI IMG/M metagenome (GOLD analysis project Ga0307409, IMG submission 203888) | Maize rhizosphere microbial communities from greenhouse at UC Davis, California, United States - 322HYB-O-2 | ecosystem: Host-associated > Plants > Roots > Rhizosphere > Soil | place... | reverse complement strand
TGAAATCGATCATCTGTCCGGTGCGCCCTTCGATGACGAAGACGGCGGCGTAGGCTTCGAAATATGCGGGCCTTGAAAGCACCTCGCGACGCTGTACCGCGCTGCGCATCAAGACCAAATGGTCGCAACCGATCACGGTGGAAATCCGGCGCCCCTCGTCGGTCGAGAGGTTGAAAGGATTTTCGATCGTGACGGAACGAAATGCTGCCTCGGACATCGATCCGTCGAGGACGCGGAAGTTTTCGCTTAATGCGGCAACAACTGACTCGCTGAATTCTTCGATCTGATCGCTTTTCTGCGGAATGATCACAGCTACCCGCTGAGCGTTTGCAACGATCGCGGCGGAGCAGGTAAGAACCGCAAGCAGGAACAGTTTTGTCTTGACGTCAGGCACGGTATAAAGCTTCGATGCGTGATCGAGCCTCGGCGGGGAAGCAGATTCGGTGGACGCGGTAGCCTTTTTGAAGACCGCGGACGGCGGCGCTTAATTCGGATATCTCGCGTGCTGGCGGGTTTCGCGGTCCGCCTTCGACATAGATCAGGTCTTTCGGTTTGGCCCGGTCGCTGGAGTAGAAGAAATGCGGTTCGTTGCCGGCAGTGTCTTCGATGAAGTAATAGTCGGGGTCGAGACCGCTGTCGGCGACCGCGGAACGAGCCGCGGTGACGAACGCCGCACGCTCTTCGTCGGGCATTTCCAGATCGATGGCTTTGAACAGGCGGCGGTTGATGAATCTGTCCGAAAGATCGGAGAGGACCACGTCGCCTTCGTCGCGCCAGCGTTTGATGTGGAACAGGAAATCGGAATCGTCGAGCGAGAGGTGTTCGGCGAGGGTCAGCTTTCGGCCGGAAACGACGGAACCCATACCGGTTCCATCGGCGTGCCACGGGGGCGACCCCTGAGAATGCAGCCACAAAGCACGCTTCAAAACGGATTGAAGAACGGCCTCGGCGGCGCGAAGCGTGCGGTGAAAATAGACCTGACGGAACATGTAGTAGCGAGCCTGGAGGTAGTCCTCAACCGCGTATATGCCGTCGGCGGAAACGCACAGTTGGTCTTCCGATTCGTTGATCTGGATCGATTTCATCACCCACTCGAGATCGTAAATGCCGTATTTGACGCCGGTCATTAGCGAATCGCGGAGCAGGTAATCCATCCGGTCGACGTCGAGCTGAGAGGAAACAAGCTGGCCCAGAGCCATTCGGCGGAAATTGCCGCGGACGATGTCTGCCACGTCGCTCGCGAGCGTCGGGGAATGCCCCGCGAGAAGCCGCCCCATCTCGGTGTCGTCGCTCAGGACAGCTTCGATCGTGAAATCTTCGTGGTGAAACCCAAGCACCGATTCGATCACGTGCGAAAACGGACCGTGCCCGATGTCGTGGAGCAGGGCCGCCACTCGAACGGCCAATTTGTCATCATCCGCAATCTCGTATCGCCGAGAGAGCCGCTCAAGTATCCGCGTCGCAAGATGAAACGCCCCCAGACTGTGCGTAAACCGCGAATGCTCAGCCGTCTGATACGCAAAATACGCCAACCCCAACTGCCGCACCCGCCGCAGCCGCTGAAATTCCCGCGAATCGATCAGCCGCCCGATCAGCTCGCCACCCGGCGAACCCATCTCCACCCGAACAATATTGTGCACCGCATCGCGGTAGTTTCTTTCCATCAATACTCGAATCGGTCTCCGTCAGGCTACAGGTTTTAACTCCCTATTACTAGCGAGGGCAGAATTGAAACTTTACTCAGTATATTGTGAAGGAAGCCACAGCAAATCTGAATTTTATCTAAGCAATATCCAAGTCAAGCAATAAAATTCAAAAAAATGGATACGAACGGAGTTTGAAAAATAGAGGGCATCGCCTGTAACGCGTTCTGATCTTCGAATCGCGTTGAAAATATTGAACTTATGGGATTTTACCCCTTTTGTCGGTCGAGTAAGACGGAATGGCTTAAGGCTTGCCTTAATAGTCCCGAAACCTCCTTTGTTAGGAGTACCTATGCCTTTTTAGTTAAAAGGCTTTCATGAAAAAGAGATTTAGGAGCGTAAAATGAAAGCAAATTTCAAATTTGTTATATCGGTGTTATCGCTCGTTCTCTGTCTCGCCTTTACGGTATTTGGACAGGAAACGACCGGTAACCTCGAGGTGACAGTTAAGGACCCGGCTGGAGCCGTTGTCCCGAACGCATCAGTCACCGTACAAAGTTCACAGTCGGGAAGAGCCCAAACAGCAGGGTTCCGACGCACTGTTACAACCAATGCGGACGGGTTTGCCCGTTTATTGCAGCTTCCCCCGGGTATCTATCAGATCACCGTCGGCGGTACTGCAGGGTTTGCCGAGAAAACCCTCGACGGCATTGACGTCGTCCTCGGTAAAACGACCCCCGTCTCATTTGATTTGGGCGTTGCTGGCGCAACGGCTGTCGTGGACGTCGTGGGCGGTGAAAATCCGATCGACACCACAGATTCAAAGATCCAAACAAATATCACCGCACAGTCGGCGGAACTTCTTCCTAAAGGCGTCGGGTTTGCGAGCCTTTTGAAGATCTCACCGGCAACGCGCCCGGAATCGATGACCGGTGGTTATCAGGTTGACGGAGCCAGCGGTTCCGAAAACACGTTCATCATCGACGGTAACGAAGTTACCAACCCGATCTCGGGAACCCTTGACAGTAACAACAACCTGCCGTTCTCCATCGTTCAGGAAGTGCAGATCAAGTCGAGTGGTTTCGAGGCCGAATACGGCGGTGCTACGGGTGGCGTTATCAACGTCGTTACCCGCGGCGGAAACAATGCATTTCGTGGCGAATTCGGCGTGAATTTCATGCCGGCAAAGCTGCAGGCCGCACGTCGTAATACACTATACGTCGATGATGACGGCGCCCCGATCTATTTGGGCTATTCTGGCCGCGATCACCAAAATGGATTCTTCCCGGTTGGCAGCTTGAGTGGTCCGATCATCAAAGACAAGCTGTGGTTCTTGGGCAGCTGGTCACCACAAATCCTTGAGTCGGATCGCACGATCCCCTATCAGACGGGACTAGACCCACAGAATTATAGACAGAAAACTGTGTATGAATATGGCTTTGGGCGTATTGACGCTCAGCCGTTCAGCAACCTTCGCTTGTCGAGTTCTTACATTTGGAACCCGATCCATGTGGAAGGTTCGCTGCCGGCGATTACGAGCCAGTTTGACACTGCCTACCCGAGCGGCCTCGGTCTTGAGGGCCCGGAGTTCATGAATCAGCGCGGCGGGCGTCAGAATTCAAACGTCTTTACAGTATCAGGTGTTTGGACCCCGACGAGCAATTTCATTCTCGACGCACGATTCGGACGTAATTTCCTCAACAACAAATTGGGAACCTACGGTCTTGAGCCGCCTCTGCCGGCTTCCTTGACGAATACCCTAATTCTCGTTGAGCCGAACAGTTTTAATATTCCTGCCGGAACCGGCGCTTCACCTGGCGCTTCCAACGGAATTCCCTGGGCTGACGCAACCATCTTCGACGCAACGACCCGCGAAACTTTCGACGCGGCCGCTACGTTTATCACCAATTTCGGTGGCCGTCATGAGTTCAAGGGCGGATATCAGTACAACAAGATATTCAACCAGGTTCAGGCCCCGAGAAATCCGTACATCCGACTTTTCTACGGGTACACGATCGCTCAGGCCGCCGGACGAACCATCACGTCAACGGCAAATGCCATCGGCGTTGGACGTGTTCGCCATTTTGGTGCTTTCGGCGAAGCGAGCAGCACGAACGACGGCATATTCTTCCAGGATAAGTGGCAGCCGACACGGCGTCTGACCCTTAACCTAGGCGTTCGTTTCGAGCAGGAAGCGGTGCCGAGCTTTAACGACTTCCCCGGAATAGAATTTGGCTGGAAGGATAAGTTCGCTCCGCGGCTCGGGGTTGCATACGACCTGACCGGTGACGGGAAAACAAAGGTCTCTGCTTTTTACGGCTGGTTCTACGACCGGTTCAAGTACGAACTTCCTAGAGGATCTTTTGGTGGAAACGTCTACCAGGATTACTACTTTGAGTTGTTCGATGTTAATCAGCAGTACGACACGATCTCCGCGGCTACGGCGTGGGGAGCGGGCGTACCGCCTTTGTTTAATGGCGGGAATTGCCCCCAGACGGGCTTTGTCACCGGTCAGATCCGGTGCGTCATCGATCGCCGCGTTCCTTCGAATGATCCAAATTTGGACATCGCGGAGCAGGGCGGAATCGATCCTGACATTCTTCCTTATCGCCAGAACGAGTTGACGTTTACGTTTGAACGCGAATTGAGCAGCAAATTTGTATTCGCCGCTCGCTACACTCGCAAGCGACTTGATCGGGCGATCGAAGATGCCGGGTTTATTACGGCTGAGGGCAGTGAAGCATACATCATCGGTAATCCGGGGATCGGTCTCACCAAGGAGTTCTACGAACAGAATGGATGGATCCCCCGCAAGGCCGTTCGTAACTACGACGCTGTTGAGTTTAGGCTTGATAGACGTTTTGCTGACGATTACTACTTCAACGCCAATTACACGTACAGTCGCCTATATGGTAACTATTCGGGTTTGGCGAGTACTGATGAAAACGGTCGTACCGATCCAAACGTTTCCCGCGCATTCGACGCTCCGTTTACGGAGGCCACGATCGCAGGGGGAGAAACCCTAGGAAGGTTAGCAACGGATCGTCCGCATGTGTTTAAGCTCGCTGGTGCGTACAGCCTAGACTGGAACAAACGTTTTGGCACGCTGGCAAACAACACTACGGAGTTTCAGGGGTTCTTCACGGCACAGAGCGGTACCCCGCTTACTACTATTGCTACAGTAGCTGGTTACGACAGTATTATTCTGAACCGTCGCGGTGATCTGGGAAGATCCGATTTCTATAACCAGACGGACTTGGCAATTCGGCATCGGTATAGGTTTGGCAGGGACAACCGCTACACTCTCGTTGGGGAGGTAGATGTGATCAACGTCTTTAACCAAAACGCTGTCTCGAATGTTTATAACCTGATCAATAGTGAGGACTTTGATTTGACGGATCCGGCCAACGGTCTCGTCACTCAAGCTGAGGCTGATAATCCTTCGATTAATCTGGTTCAACTTGCGGAACGTCGCTTCCAAGCTAGCGGTGCTCCTTCTATTCTGAGTGCGATTAATGCCGGAGAGGGAATTCCCGAAGATCGTTTCGGAATGCCTACTGAATTCCAGGCTCCGCGCACTTTCCGTTTCGGATTTAGATTCCTTTTCTAGAATTCTTTTCTAGTATTGTTGGTTAAAACCCAATTTTGGCCCGTCCGATTTAATCGGACGGGCCCTTTTCATTTTTCGGCGGATGAATTAATTGAATGTCAGTACTGCAAAGCTGGTCACATTCTCTGACGCTTTTATGTCGGGGCAGCACATTCAGGTAAGCGCATCAATGCGTGGAACGGATTCAGCAGCGGGCATGCAACGGTTTAGGAAATTCCCGATCGAGTAAACCGTTGCGGAATAAGCCTAAGGGGATGCGACGTATGGGGCAAATTTGCAAACTTAATTACAGAAACCATCGATGGCGGAGGTAGAGAAGGAATTGCGTTCGTCACGACAGCATCGAGCCGGTAGAAACGCGGCCCGATGCTAGACGTTTATCAGGATTGTTTGGATTTTTCTCGAAACGTCTTTATCAGCAATTTGATCTTTTCGGGATCTTTGTCCTTGGGCAAATGCTTTAACAGTTGTTCAAGTTCGTCGGCGGCATCGTTATACCTTTTAAGATTGTTCCCATAAAGTAAGGCAAGCTGCCAATAGACCTCTGGCATCGGCTTTTTTGAAGCCTTTTTGACCTTAACTAAAATCGATTCGGCTCCCTGAAAATCCTTGGTTTGTCTCAGCAATGTTCCGGTCAACAGCATCGCGTCAGGTGACGATGGATTTAACTCCAATGCCTGTTTCGCTGCTTTAGCGGCCTCCCCATTCTGATTCATTGATTGCAGAGCAAACGCCAATCCATACCAGCCTTTAAAGCTTTTTGGATTGATCTCTACAGCTCGCTGAAGAAGGATCCGTGCAACTTCATAATGTCGTGCATTGGCGTATTCCAGCCCCAGGACCTCGATGGCCATATAATAATCCGGAAAGGATTCAATGGCGGCTTTCAATTTCTCAAATGCTTCCGATGACTTTTTCTCTCTTAAAAGGTCTAAAGCTTCGTTATAAAGACCCTGAGATTTTTCGGGAACATTTTGAACAAAAATGGTTTCATTTGAAACTGGCTCATCACGCTTATCTATCCGCAGATAGAAATCCCTTTGAGCACTGTCAAATCCGGAGGATATGTTATTTCCCCTTGAGTCCGTGCGAACGATATTCTGGATTTCGATTTCCTGCTCTTGTTCCTGGTAATTCGTGCCTAAAGGCAGCACTCGGACTCGGAACCTTCCGGCAGCGAGACGGGTGAAGACGAACCGTCCTGTCGAATCCGTTCGCACGCGCGAAAGCGTTCGAGAAAATTCATCCAGCAAATCAACAGTAATCCCGTCCAGGGGGGCCCGATCGACTCCAAACACGTGCCCTCCGATGGAATTGCCTGACTGCCCGAACGCATTCGCCATTAGGGCAAAACATATTAAGTAAACGACACGTGCTGCTATCCCAATCCTTTTCATAACAATTCCTCCCAAACTTATACATTTACCCCCGAAGGTACCGTTTCCCAAATCAAAATCGAACAAGGGTCGCCGAGTGAAGCAACGGCGTTTTTTTCTCTTTGGCACCACCCAAAGAGAATATTGCTTTTCTCCATGCCGTCGGAACTCCTGTTGCGCAATAGCCCAAGATGCGAGGCGGCATTAGAAGAGCCTCACCAAAAAAGTCACCGAGTTCGGCACTCATATTTTCCGGCCCTGATACGCGCTACTTAACATCCGATTTATTTTTGAATTGTTTGATCAATTTATTGATCTCATTTTTATTAGGCACGTCAGGAGCGGCCTTTAAGTACAATTCCAACTCATTCGCGGCGTCAGAAAACCGTTCCATGTCTTTGCCGTAGAGCAGGGCGAGGTTCCAATGGACGTCTGAGTTATCTCCACCGGACATCTTTGCGGCGCGTCGCATTGACTTTTCCGCCTTCACGAAATCTCTCGTCAGGCGGTAAGACATGCCGAGCAATAGATTCGCCTCCACTGAGTCTTGTTTCAAGGCGACCGCCTTCTCCGAGGCGGTGACCGATTCGGGAAGGTTCCGGACTGAATATTTCGCAAACGACAACCCGTACCAACAATCGAAACATCGATCGTTGACCGCGGCTGCCCGTGTGAAGATATCGGCCGCTTCATTAAAACGATTTTGAGTAAGTCGGACCAGCCCTAGCCGCTGCAATGCCATAAAGTATTGCGGGAAGGAGGCGACGGCCTTTTCCAAATTCTCAATTCCGGCAAGGGTACGCTGACTGTCAAGATCTTCAATCGCCTTTTTATAATAATCTTCAGCCTCTCTCGGAACTTCCTGAGCGAAGACGACCGCGTTTTGGAACGGGACCGTGGCCGCGGTCCGGCGCGGCTTCAGATAGACGTCCTTCTGAACGTTTTCGGCCAGTAGTTGGCCCCGGACGCCCATTCCGGCAATTTCTATCTCTTCGGATTGTTCACTCAGCCCAGTACCCAACGGCATCACGCGAACCGTGTATCGACCCTGGGCGAGCCCCCCAAAATAAAATCGCCCGGAACCATCTGTTTTGACACGCCCGAGAGTACTAAATTCGCCTTTTAGCTCGACAATGACTTGAGAAATGGGGCGTCTAGCGTCGTCGAAGACAAACCCCGAAATCGTACTTCTATTCTGTTGTCCAAATGAATTGGTAAGGGAAAATAATAAAAACAGCGACGACAAAATGGAGATATTAACCAATTTGTATCTCTTCATGGGGCCGGCCTCACTTTAGATTTAGACTTGCGCGATTATACCTTTAAAAGGCGTCAGAGTTTCTCCTTTTTTAACTCTCAGGCGATGTTCGGCCGAGGGGCGATCCCGACCTCGACGGGGACTGCGGGGGCGCATGGATAAGTTGGCCTGCGTGTTCCGTCTGTTATCTCAAAAAGGCCAATAGATCTTGGTCGCCGACCAAACTCTCCGATAGGCGTGGCGGAACTTTTAAGGTGTTGAGCCTCGACCACGAGCCGCACCCGCAAGTTTCGGAGAAGAACGATCAGTTTTCCGCGCTTCGCCTATTCATTCCCGGCAAGATTATTCAAAAATCTGAATTTTTTAAGGCGGGTGAACCGGCACAAACCTGTGCCCCGGCCCTGCTGTTTTTCAAAAATAATTGATTTTATTGAACGTCTGATCGAAATGCTGAAAAAAAATCAAATTTCCGTATGCTGGCTTACAAATTGCGTTGTCGTTGACGAATTGTCCGTTCGATTCGCATTGCCTGATTTTAAGGCGTTCTACTTTCAAGAAATATTAGAAGTTTAGGAGCGTAAGATGAAAACAAATTTTAGATTTGTGTTCTCGGTAGCCGCCCTTGTTGCTTTGTTTGCCGTTTCGGCATTCGCACAAAGGACAACTGGCGACATCGAGGGCACAGTGACCGACCCCAAAGGGGCTGTGGTCCCTGGCGTCACGGTGACTGTAACCGGCGTCAGTGTCGGGTTTGAACGCACCGTTCAGACCAACAGCGAGGGCCGCTACAAGATCAATTCCGTACCCGCGGGAACTTATCGCGTAACGACCGCCGCAGTGAGTGGTTTCGCAGAAAACACGATCAACAACATTTCAGTTAATATCGAAAAATCCACGTTTGTGGATGTCACCCTCGGTATTACGCAGAATGTAAATACCGTAGAAGTTTCGGGTGATCCCCTGGGTGTCTCCATCGACCCTTCGGACAGCAAGGTTCAAACGACCATCACCCGGGCCCTGATCGAAAAGCTCCCCACCGGAGCTTCGGTCACATCCCTTTTGAAGATCTCGCCAGCGACCAGACAAGAACCGCTTTCCGGCGGTTTTCAAGTCGATGGTGCCTCCGGTTCCGAGAACAGCTTTCTCGTTGACGGGCAACCGCTCGAGAATTTCAGAACCGGTGTTCTAAATTCGGTTAACAACATTCCGACCTCCCTTGTTTCTGAAGTCCAGATCAAGACCGGCGGCTTCGAGGCCGAGCACGGCGGAGCTTCAGGCGGCGTGATAAGCATCGCCACGAGGTCCGGGGCAGACGTATTTCACGGGGACTTTGGCTCGTCGTTCGACGTTGCACAATTCAACCCCGCCCCGCGGTTCTCTCCCGCGCGCTTCGTGTCGAGCAGCAGCAGCCCGGCGGCGATAGCGGCTAATCCGGATTACGTGTATGCGATCGCGCAACCGAAAGATGATTATTTGAACGTGTTTCCGACAGCCGTGTTTAGCGGTCCTGTTGTGAAAAAGCATATCTGGTTTATCGGGTCTTACTCACCACAGATCTTCGAAACCAATCGCACTTCGCGATTTTATAATGCGCTGGCGAACTCGAATTTTTCGACCGGAAGCTTGGTTTTGACCCCACGTCCGACGCAATTGGATCCGATCGAATATCGGGTGAAGCAAACATTCAATTATGCCTTCGGACGAATCGACGCGACGTTTTTTGATAAATTGCGCGGCACGGTTTCTTATCTGTGGAATCCTTCGGTGACGGAGGGCAACACGCCTTTCGCCGCGATCTCAACGTCCAACCCTGTTAATACGGTATACGGAGGAGTCTCCTACCCCTCGGGTGAGTATGCAAAGCTGCAGGGCGGCCGGACGAATGCGAATACCTTCTCGAGTCAGCTTACCTGGACCCCGACTAGTAAGTTAGTCGTGAACGGACGTTACGGGCGCAGCTTTTTGAATGAAAAGGCTGGCAATTACGCCCTTCCGAATGAGCCGCGATACGTTTGCGGTGGGGACCAGACCGCGTACGGCACGATCGCGACCAATTGTCCGGGCGGCCGCGGATTTCAAAACCTGACGACCAACACTATTTTGACAAGAGACGTGTCGGTCAAGAATGAGATCAATGCGGATGCCAGCTACCTGGTTGGAAATTTTGGCGGCAGCCATGAGTTCAAAGGCGGGTATCAGTGGGGCCGGATCACTAATGATGTGCTGACCGGAAACGCCAGCACAGGTACCGTTACTCTGTTCTATGGCCAGAACTATACGCAGGCCGGAACCGGCGTGAGCCTCCCTTGCGCTCTCGGAACCGCTTCGTGTATCGGCGTCGGAACTCTTTCAAGAAGTGGAACGAGAGGGATCGGCCAAAATACTTTTCAGGGCATATACTTTCAGGATCGGTGGAGACCTTTCTCGCGTCTGACCTTGAACCTTGGTGTCCGAGCCGAGAGCGAAGATCTGCCCTCCTTTAACGCCGGTGATGTGTTGGCGGGAACGGCCATTCCTGGAATTAAACAGGGATGGGGTAAGAAGATCGCTCCGCGTCTGGGCGGATCGTATGACCTCATGGGTAATGGCAAGAGTAAGATCTATGCCAGCTACGGTTGGTTTTACGACCGGCTGAAGTTTGAAATGCCGCGCGGTTCGTTTGGCGGACAGTTCTTCCGAACGGATTACTTCCCGATCACGGCGGCTCATCCGAACTACGATTACTACACTCCGAGTTTGATCCTTGGAACCTGGACCGACCCGCGCGGCGGGGGAAATCCCTCGACCACAGGCGGTTTGAGCCAACTGCAGCGTGACTTTCGTATTCCGTCGAACCTGACGAAAGAGCAGTTTGAGGCTTTGGGCCTTGTTGTTACGGGAGTGGATCCCGACCTCAAATCTTTCCGACAGGATGAGTTTACTGTCGGATACGAGACTGAACTGTTCAAACAATACGTATTTTCGGTCCGTTACACGAACAAGAACGTTGCACACGCAATGGAAGATCACGCGATCCTGGGAATCGGAGAATCGGAGAATTACCCGGTTGGCAATCCCGGAGAAGGACTTGACCTTGCTCTTGACAAAGCTAACGGCACCGCAAAATCGGCTAAAGCAAAACGTGAATACAACGGGCTGGAGTTTATTTTTACGAAGCGGTTTTCGAATAACTACCACTTCAGCGCAAATTACACTTTGAGCCGCTTGTATGGTAACTACTCGGGCCTCGCAAGTTCTGACGAGAACGGAAGAACTTCGCCGGGCGTTAACCGTTTCTTCGATTACCCGATCAATGGATTTACGGCGACCGGGGATCCGGACGACGGAAATCTTCCGACCGATCGGCGTCATACCTTTAAGGCATATGGCGGGTATACGTTTGGTTGGTGGGGCAGCAACAGCAACACTACCGACTTCTCGTTCTTCCAGCAAATTTTGCAGGGAACGCCGCAGACGACCTTTGTCAGCGTCGTGGCCACCTCGATCCCTCTTTCGAAGAGAGGAGATCTGGGCAGAACCCCAAATTTCTGGCAGACTGATCTGTCATTGTCGCACAGGTACAAGTTTGGCAGAGACTCGCGTTATGCGTTGGTCTTTGACGTAAACCTGCTCAATGCGCTGAACAATAACAGTGTAATCAGACTCGTGACTGCCAAGTACCGAGTGTCGAACACTATCTCGGGTGAAGATATCGACCCGAATTACGATGCTGACACGCAGACGCTGATTCCGATACTGAACAAGATACTGACAGGACAGATCGGGCCACAGCTTGCGGGCCTTGAAAGCGGCCAGTTACCCAGTATTCAGGGGAACTGTACGGTGACCCCAGCTCATCCCAAAGCTGATGCCACCTGCGGCCGGACGAATCCGATCAGCTCGCTTTACGGTGAGCCGGCAGCTTACCAGGGTGAACGTAATATTCGATTTGGTTTCCGTTTCGTTTTCTAATCGAGACGCGAATCGAACCTTTAAGCCTGCTCTATGAGCAGGCTTTTTTTATTGCACCGATTTTCTATTCATGACCTGCGCGGCTCCGGCATCGTGACAGATTAGCGATCGTCCGACACGGAAATGCACAACGAACAACCCGCCCCGGGCCTTGATCTATACACTCGCTGTCGCGTAGCGTTTGTGCGGTAAATTCCGGACCGGACGGCTCGAACTGGTAGGATTTGGATTAGCTTCTGTTAACTCGGTCCGCGGTCGCTTTGACGGGCTAATTGGGCTTGTTTGCAGAGGCTTTCAGTTTTGCGATCAACTCTTTGATCTTTACCTTGTCCGGCGATTTAGGCTCAAGCTTAAGATACATTTCAAGTTCATCGATCGCTGCAGTGTTCTTATCGAGTCTGTTGAAAAGCAACGCTAGCTGCATATGAACTTCGGCGTTCTTGCCGCCGGCTATCTTGTTTGCCGCTCTCAATGCTTTTTCCGCTTCGACATAACTCCCGCCGATCCTCGCAACGGTACCGTAAAGAAGCTGGGCGTCCGAGGAGGTTGGCAAAAGCTCAACCGATGCTTTTGCGGCACCCAGGGCCGCGGAGTATTGTTTGCCCTGATAGAGAACATAGCCGAGCCGAAAATAGTTGGAGAAACTTCGAGGATTCACATCAACCGCTTTAAGCAGATAAGGATACGCCTTCTCGTAATCCTTCTGCACAATGTAATACTTCGCGATCAGGTCGAGAGCATCATAATAATTTGGGACGATCTCCAGTGCATTTTCGAGTTTTGTGAGGCCGGTCACACGGTCTTCCTTCAAGTCGTTGTTCCCGTCTTCAAACAATTTCCTGGCCGCGGGTGGAATATCCTGAACGAATACCACTTCCGGAGCCGCCTCCGGTTCCGAATCCCTTACACGTTTGTCGACCGCAAGGCTGAACTGAACAAAAACCATGTCGCTGGCGGCCCTTGTGATGTTGGTGACCGTTACTTCTTGCTCCTGCGATGCCAGATTTGTTCCTAACGGCATTACCCGAACGTTGTATCTTCCGGGACTCATTCCGGAAAATGTAAAACGGCCCGCCGACGAGGTTTTTGTGTTTCCGACTATCGAGTTTGACTCGTTTTGTAATTCGACGCGGGCATTTTCGACCGGCTGACGATCAGGCCCGTAAACCTGGCCTTCAATCCTATTTACCAGTGTTGGCGGCGTGGAATAAGCGTCAACCGAGAAAAACACAAGGACCGAAAATGCTAATGTGAGACAGCTTATCCCTTTATTCATTTCCTTGTGTCCTTATCTTGAATGTAATCGATCAGATGCCCCATTTTTTCCTTCTTTACTCTCAAATAATGAGCGGCGGGGGGGTCGGTTTCGACTTCTATGGGGATGCGTTCGACTATGGTTAGGCCGGCCTGTTCGAGGGCGTTGAGTTTGTCGGGGTTGTTGGAGATCACTTTGACGTGGCAGAGGCCGAGGTCGAAGAGGATCTCGGCGCATTGTTCGTAGACGCGGGCGTCGATGGCGAAGCCGAGTTTTTCGTTGGCTTCGACGGTGTCGGCCCCTTCGTCTTGAAGTGCATATGCCCTTATTTTGTTGAGGATGCCGATCCCGCGGCCTTCCTGCTGCTGGTAGACGATGGCTCCGCGGCCCTCGGCCTCGATCATCTCCATTGCCTTGTGGAGCTGCGGGCCGCAGTCGCATTTGATCGAGCCGAACACGTCACCGGTCAGGCACTGGGAATGGATCCGCACGAGAGTAGGGACCTCCGGCTTCATCTCGCCCTTGATCAATACAACGAATTCCTCGTCGCTGATCAAGGACCGGTAGCCGGCGATCCGGAAATCACCCGTTTCGGTGGGCAAGTGGGCGGTCGCCACCCTTTCGACGGTGACGGTGCGCACGGAAGCGGGCGGGCAGTCATTTGCTTGATTCACGGCCAGATTATCCATACAGGTGACGAAAAGAACTTCTCGCCATACGGTTAAGATTCTTTCGATAAGTATAGCGCCGAAAAGCCGTATTCGTAACATTGTTGTTTACAGATGCGAGTCCGGAAACGATGACAAAAGAAATCGGCCCCGAGATTGAGCAACGCTCGCACCTGGGGCCGATCCTTCTTTGGGGGAAGAACTTATGAACTATTCGGTCTCTCCGGTCTCCTTCTTCTCTTCCTTCTCCTGCTCTTCGTGAGCGAAGACGGCCGCGTCGGTGGTGCCGAAGATCTTGGAGAAGATCCCGCTCAGGACCTCGGATATTCTTGACGGTTCGCCGGCCGTTTCGACGCGGGCGGGAACTTCTTCCCCGGCGAACGCCAGGTCGAGCCTGACGAGTTCGGCGGTGGTGTGGCGGCAAAAACCGCAATCCACTAGGTGCGAGACGATCGAGGTGGATTCTCTTTCGTTCAGCGTCCCTTCGACGAATGCCGAGAGCGAATCGTCGTCGATGTGGCCGGTTTCGGCCGCGTTGTTCGTGTTAGAAGTGAGATACCGGGCCAAAAGTCCTTGGATCTGCAGTTCTTGTGGGTTTAATTTGATTTCGTTTTCCATGATCGGTATCCCCTCCGTTAAACAGACGCGAAATGCGGTTCACATTTGCGTAACTTTTTCTCCGGTCAGGTTAATTGGATACCTCCGCTGCAGATTTGGAAACGGAAAGATTGTTGAAGAAGCTGTTCCCGGCGAGATCCTGCGTAGCCAATTGCGTGCAAATTGCGATCTCCGCGTCGTTTAAGCCGCCCTCGGCCAGCAGATTTGAGCGGAACGCCAGCAGAACTTTTGAATAACATTTCTCCAGCCAGCGCATCACGGTCGATTCGTGAATGCGGCCGGCCGGGTTCTTCTCGCGGGCCGCGGATTTTCGTTGGAACCAGGCACGCAGCGGCGATTCCTCGCTTTCGACCAGGCGTGAGATCTCGCGCAGCTTCATGTTCTCGACGTGGTAATAAAGCAGTAAGAGCTTTTCGTGGTTGTCGAGCGTGTCGAAAGCACCCTGGATAGCGGAGACGGTCGCTTTCCGATACCGCTCACGGGTGAGGTGGTCGACCATGTCGGAGTCGCCGCCGGAGGGCTGTTCGGCAAAATTTGCATGCGCCCCGCCCTCGCCGATCGTTTCGGTCATTTCGTCGAGCGAGACCTCGTCGTGCCCGGCCCTGTGGCGGTCCACCAGGGAATGCCAGATCACGGTACGCAGCCAGCCGCGAATGCTTCCGCGGCCGCTGTAAGTGGCGAATTTGCTGACCCTTTCGCCGTCGACGATCCGAGTTCCGTAGAGCTGCTCGTAAACCGAATCCACGATGTCGGTGGCGTCCACTTCGGTTCGGGCGAGGTGGCGTGCGACGCGTTCCATGTAGGAACGGTGCTGCTGGTCGAATTCCCACCACGCGCGCTCGTTGCCGTTCGCGCATGCCAGGGCCATAAAAAGGTCATCGGCCTGGATCTGCCCTAGAAAATCGGATGCGTCTTTTTCCGTCAATTGAGATGGCGAAGAGTTGGAAAAGCGGGTCAGCGTGTTGTTGAGCGATTTGGCGAAACACTCAGACGAGACGGCGTAATTGGGCGCGGTCTCGTGACAGCGCTCGAACATCTGCCCGATCACCGTCTCACAATGCTTCTGAATTACCTCGTTCATAGTAAAGCTGGGCTCCGCGATGCCCAACATTATAGTTTATGTCGAAAAATAATCCTAGTTTTGCGGATTGGCTCGACCTGGCGGCTGCAAATGATCGAGCTTTGCAGGGGGACTACGTAGAGATCAAGACGCCGAGAACGCAGACGTGGAGGCTCGACGTTCGCGAATTGGCGTCAAAATGCGTTAACTTTCGGCGGCCGCGGGTTGATCGATAGAGAGGTTGCCGGGATCGGAGACGTGGAGTTTTTCGTCGGAGTATTGAAGCTGATAAAGCCGCCAATACAATCCACGGAGGCCGAGCAGTTCGTTATGCGTGCCGCTTTCGCGGAGCTCGCCGTGGTGCAGCACCATTATGCGGTCGCATCGCTGGATGGTGGAGAGCCGGTGGGCGACGACCAGGGAAGTCCGCTTTTCCATTACCCGCTCGACGGCGCTTTGGATGAGCTGCTCGGTTTCCGTGTCGATCGAGCTTGTCGCCTCATCGAGAATAAGTATCTTGGGGTCGAAAGCAAGGGCCCGGGCGAAGGAGATCAGCTGTTTTTGACCTACAGACAGGCCTGCACCCCGTTCCTTGACCAGGGAAGCGTACCCGCCTTCGAGGTTGTTCACGAATTCGTTCGCCTTTACCTCTTTCGCTGCCCATTCGATGCGTTCGCGGTCGATCGTGTCGTTCCCCAACCTTATGTTGTCCTCGATGGAACCGCTGAAAAGGAAAACGTCCTGCAGCACGACGGCGAAGTTGGACCTAAGGTCGTGCAAGTCCCAGTCCTTCACATCGACGCCGTCAACGAGGATCTGCCCCTTCTGTACGTCGTAGAAACGCATTAGAAGGTTCGTGATGGTCGTTTTGCCCGAGCCCGTGTGCCCAACGAGCGCGATGCTTTCCCCAGGTTCCACGGAGAAAGAGATGTCTTTAAGTATCCATTCGTCATCCTTGTAGGCGAACCAGACGTCGCGGAACTCGATGCGGCCCTCGACCTTTCCCGTTTTCTTGGGGTTTTCGGGGTTCTTTACATCCACTTCAAGGTCCAGGAGGATGAATATCCTATGTGAAGCAACGATCGCCGCCTGAAGCACGTTGAACTTGTCCGACAGGTCGCGGATCGGCTGGAAGAGCTGAAGCGAATACTGGATGAAGGACGCGAGGATGCCGACGGTGAGAGCCTGCCCGGCGGTGGAAAGCCCGGCCAGATATTCGTAACCGAAAAAGAAAATAACGAGAGCGATCCCGATCGCACCGATGAAATCTACCAGCGGGTAAAAGACCGAATAGTAATAGATAGTTTCGATGTTCGCCTCGCGATATTCGTCGTTGATCTCGTGAAAGCGCTTCGTAGCCTTATCCTCGGCGTTCATCAGTTGAACGGTCTGGGCGCCGGAGAGATATTCCTGAAGGAAGGCGTTGAGCTTGGCGTTGCGCGTTCGGACGAGATCGAAACCGCGTCGCGCGTGCTTGCGGAACCAATTGGTGCAGGCGAAGAGCAGCGGAACGGTGACGAGCGAGGCGATCGCGAGCTTCCAATCGAGCCAGAACATCATCCCGACGATCGCGAATATGACTACGAGGTCGCCGAGAACGTCGATCACCCCGGAGGTGAACATTTCGTTCAGCGCATCGACGTCGGACGTGAGCCGCGTGATTATGCGGCCGACGGGATACCTGTCGTAGTAGGCAAGCTCCTGATTTTGCAGCTTGGTGAAGATCTCCGTCCGCAGGTCGAACATCACCCGCTGGCCTACGGTGTTGAGCAGGATCTCCTGGATGTAGGAGAACACGAACCTGAAAAGGAAAAGACCGAAAAATGCCAGAGCGAAAAGCCAGATCCCGTCGGTTTTTTTCGGGACGATGAAATCATCAACCGCGACCTTTGTGAAGTAAGGCTGCAGGCTGACCAGGATGTTAGTAAACAACGTCAGTGTTAGAGCGGCCGCGACGATGTGCCAGTAAGGCCTCAAGTACCTCGCGAGCCGGCGGGCGACGCGCAGATCGTAGGTCTTCCCGATCGCGTCTTCTTCGTGATATTTCTGGGCTTCCGTTGACACTTGTAAGATTTAGATTTTAGATTTTGGATTTTGGATTAGCAAAGCACTAGAATCCTATTCGGATGAATCGGTTCATCGACGAACGGAAAGACAACTGGCAGCGGCTCGAAGACCTGCTCGGGATGCTTCGCGGCTCGAGCCTTCGTTACCT
>Ga0307409_100000435_pt1 | contig 17719 bp, 15 predicted proteins | sample 322Ometagenome_2_FD_203888 | JGI IMG/M metagenome (GOLD analysis project Ga0307409, IMG submission 203888) | Maize rhizosphere microbial communities from greenhouse at UC Davis, California, United States - 322HYB-O-2 | ecosystem: Host-associated > Plants > Roots > Rhizosphere > Soil | place... | reverse complement strand
GAAATTGCCCGCGGCGAAAGCCTCCTCCAGTTCCTCCAGCGAGCGATCTTTGGTCTCCGGAAGGAACTTCGTCAGGAAGGCAATCGCGAGCAGTCCGAGGACGACGAAGACCAGGAAGGCACCCTGGATCTTGATGGTCTCGACGAGGATCGGGAAGACGAACGCGATGATTGCGTTGGTTATCCACAGACACAGCACGCTCACGCCCATCCCCAAACCGCGGATGTCCAGCGGGAAGATCTCCGCGATGATGACCCACACCGGGATGTTCAGGGCCAGCTGCATGCAGAAGACGAAGAGCACCATGAAGATGAGGATCACGAAGGCCTTGGTCAGGCCGTCCGGCAGCAGCCACGAGGAGATCACGATCAGCGCGTGGGCCGTCGTGGTGGCGATAAAGCCGCCGATGATCAGCTTGCGCCGTGGCACCCGATCCATTAGCCAGAACAGGCAGATGGTCGACCCGATGACGGCGAGCACGCCGTTGGCGACGTTCGCGATGAGTGCCGCGCTGGCCGAGAAGCCGGCCACGGTCAGTACCTGGGTGCCGTAATACATGATCGAGTTGATGCCGGTGCACTGCTGCGCGACGGCTACACCGATACCGGCGATGAAGAGCCGGCGGACCCAGGGAATCTTGAGGTCTTTCCAGCCCCCCATCTTCGCCTGTTCCTCTTCCTCGTGCAGGAACTCGACCTCTTCCATCTCGGCGCGGGCCCGTTCCTCGGACCGGACCTGCATGAGGACCTCGAGGGCCTCGTCGTGGCGGTTCTTTGAAATCAACCAGCGCGGGGACTCCGGCTGTTGCAGCATCCCGATGAACAGGCCGACCGCGGGGATGGCCGCAACCGCGAGCATGTAGCGCCATACCCCGGGGTGCTCTCCCCAGACGGTGCCGATAATGGCGTTGATCGCGAAGGCCAGCAGCTGGCCGACCACGATCGCCAGCTCGCCTCGGCCGGCAAGGCTGCCGCGGCGCTCGGTGGGGGCCAGCTCGGCCAGGTACACCGGCACGGTAACCGAGGCGCCGCCGACCGCGATGCCGAGGATAATTCGCGACGGGATCATGACCGCGAGGTTCGGGGCCAGCACACCGCCGATGGTGCCGACGAAGAACAGGACGGCCAAGATGATCAGCGTCTTCTTTCGGCCGAGGTTGTCGTTGAGCTTGCCGCAGGCGGCCGCTCCGATCGCGGCCCCGACCAGCAGGGTGCTCGTGACCAGGCCCTCACCAGTCGCGGTCAGTCCGAGATCGACTTTCATCGGCTCCAGGGCGCCGTTGATCACGCCGGTGTCGTAGCCGAAGAGCAGGCCGCCGAGCGTCGCGACGATCGTGATGAGGTCCAGTCGCCGCTGATGCGGACCTGCGGTGAGTGGCGGCAGTGTGACGGTGCCGGGCTTATGAGTATGAACGTCCATAGATGCCTCCTTGGGGCTACACAGCGGTGGTACCTGTCGACCGCGATTGGGCGTTCGCCCACTTGCGCGGTCGACATGGCGACCTTCCTAGCCATACAGCGCGCCCCGTACCCGTAGCCCCGTAGTCCCCCGAACGGCATGAGGTTCCGCGACGCGGTACAGCGTTCTACTATGCGGCACGCTAGACCCGACGATCATGACTGTCAACAGATGAAATCAAAGGGCCTAGCTCGCCTTAAACCGGCGCGAAATACCCGCTTGACAGTTGCGAAACAACACGGGATTTTGAGGTTGCGCCCTCTGCGTCAGTCAGCCGTAGAGGCAGTAATACCGGTGGGGTGATTCCCCGCTGACCGAAGATCATCTCGCCGCCAATAGCCAAGCCGTGTCGAGATTTCTTCGCAGGCGTGCAGTAGGGACAGCACCTGTGTTTGCTTTGGTGGCAAAACGTTCTGTCGCAGACCGCCGAAACTCAGCGCCGCGATGGCGACGCCGTCTGCACCGAGGATTGGGGCTCCGATGGCTGCGATGCCTACGGTGACGTCCTCGTCGGAAATGCTGTAGCCGCGCCGCCGCGTGTCAGCCAGATCGCTCTGCAGATCTGTGGGATCGATGAGGCTGTGCTCAGTCCTCCGGCTCAATCCTTCCTCGAGCAAGGGCGGCAAAAGTCTGTCCTCGTCGAAGGCCAACAAAGCCCGCGGGGCCGCTCCCAGATTTAGAGGCTGTGACCCACCGACGTAGAGGTCTGCTAGGCGCACGCCCTGCCCACTGTCGATTCGCTCCAAGCACACTGCGCGCGTCCCGGCGGCAACGACTAAGTACACCGACTCGTCAAGCTCAGCGGCCATCCTCGCCATGATCGGGCCCGCCTCTTGGCGCAACTCCAGGCTGTCGACGAGGACGCTGCCCACTTGGAAAGCCTTGATCGTCAGCCGGAACGCGCCAGCGGGGCTGCGCTCCAACCAGCCTGCCTTTACCAGGGTGATCAGCAGTCGGTAGGTCGTCGACTTCGAGTACCCACTCCGGCGCGCAAACTCAGCCAGAGACATTTCGGGCTGACCACGCTCGAACAGCTCCAACAGCCGCATTGCTCGAAGCACCGACCCCACAATGGCCCGGCTCGGGTCGAGATTCCCTGATGTCAATAGATCGAAACTCCTAGACGTCCATCAACCGTGCCGCAATGCGGAACAGGGCAAGAGTGTCACACCCGGCGGAGTCAAGCCAATCTCTCGACGAGGGATCGACCCCACATTGCCGACCACTCCCGTGAGGAGATTGACTACGACAAACCAAAATCAGCACGGCGTACGACCGGCTGGCGTCCAATCCGAGAGGAGACTCAAAGATGAGTACGACGAACTTGTCCCGACTGCAGCTGGGAATCGCACCTGACTCCTGGGGCGTATGGTTTCCGGACGACCCGTACCAGGTGACATGGCGGCAGTATTTGGATGAGATTGCCAGAGCCGGCTATGTGTGGACTGAACTCGGCCCGCAGGGATTCCTGCCGCAGGATCCGGCCCAGCTCCGCGACGAGCTGGACACCCGAGGTCTGCGCGTCTGCGGCGGCACGGTCTTCGCTGCCCTCCACCACGGAAAAGAGGCCTTAGACAAGGCGATCAAGGACTTCAGCCGCGAGGCCCGGTTGCTCACCGCCGTCGGCGCGACCTACCTCATCCACCTGCCCGAGCAATACACCGATATGCACACGGGCGCCGCCACCGAAGGCGCGGACATCGACCCCGAGCACTGGGCGAATCTGATCAGCGGCACCAACGAGCTTGGCAGTGTGATGCTGGAAGAGTTCGGCGTCAATCTGGTCTTCCATCCGCACATTGACACGCACGTCGATACTCAGGAGCGGATCGAGCGCTTCCTGACCGATACCGACCCGCAGTATGTGAACTTGTGCTTGGACACCGGACACATTTCCTACTGCGATGGCGACAACGTCGAGATCGTCCGCAAATTCCCCAGCCGGATTACGTACGTCCACCTCAAGCAGGTCGATCCTAAGGTCCGCGAACGCGCCCGCGCCCAAAAGCTTCCGCTCTCCGAGGCGGTCAAGCTCGGCGCCATGGTCGAGCCACCTTACGGGGAGCCGGACATGCCGCCGCTGCTGGACGCACTCGGCGCCCTCGATGCCGACATCTACGCGGTCATCGAACAAGACCTGTACCCCGTCGAACCCGACGTGCCGCTGCCAATCGGAGCTCGCACCGCCGGCTACTACGTCGCTCTTGGCCTCGGCCCTGTACGCCGGTGGCCATACGATGCGTCGTAGCGGCGACCAATCAGGAAGCCGGCTCCCCAGGAAAGGTGAGTTGCCGCCAATACCAGGGGTAACCGCGCCCGAGCCGCTGCCGTCATCGGTCGCACAGCGGCCACCGAGCCACCCACGATCAGAGCGAAATAGCCAACGGGAGCAAGAAAACCGGCTCGCAGCAGCCGAGAATCCAACACGATTCCCAACAAGCCGAGGAGCGATCCCCCGAGTACACCCACTACCGCAACCGGAGGAGCCAGATACCGGGGTGTGGCAGTCTCGGGATGGCGCCTGACTAGTTCGCGACGCCATTTTCCGGTCTCATACATCTGCTTCATCAGAGCCCGCAGCGTTGATCGCGGGCGATAGGTCACCCGCAGTTCTGGTGAAAACCAGATCTTGTGGCCACTGCTGCGGAGGCGGTAGTTCAACTCCCAGTCCTGGGCACGGTGCATGGTCTCGTCGAAGCCACCGACATCGATCAGCGCATCTTTACGGAAGACCCCAAGAAACACAGTTTCGGCCTCGGCCGCCGGTGACTCGGTCAGGTGGAAGGCAGAGCCGCCCAATCCGAGTCGCGTGGTGTAGGCAGTTGCCACCGCTTCCTCAAACGGCGTGGTGCCTTGGGCGTCCATGACACCGCCAACGTTGGCGGCACCGGTCTCCGCTAGCAGCTCCACTGCTCGCCTGATGTAGCCGTCGGTCAGCTCGCCGTGCCCGTCAACTCGGACGATGATCTTGTGCCTGGAGGCAGCGATACCGAGATTGAGCGCAGTCGGCGTACGCGCCGCCGGATTGTCCACCACGCGGATCCGCGGATCTGACGCTGCCAGGGCATCGGCTATCTCGCGCGTACGATCACTGCTTGGCCCGACGGCAACGATCACCTCGAGCTCACCTGGATACCCCTGGTCGAGCACGCGGCGAATCGCGGACTCGAGGTGGCGCTCCTCATTGAGCACAGGCATGACTACGGAAACACCTGGCCAGCTCGTGCGGACTGCATCGACAGCTGAGGTCACGCGAACATCTTGGCAGCCCTCACTTTTGTCCTGCTCGCTGCCAGGCTCTTCCCACCCAAGGCCACGAGTGAGGGCTCAAGCGGCCTAGTCGCGCTGCACTTGCGGCCTTGACCTGAAAATAGCCCGACCACCGACTCGTTTCTCCGCACATAGCCACGAATGGGGGCCAAAACGGGGGCGCGCCCTCTCATTCGTGGACTTATGCGGAGAGACGCAAATCGACCCGGGTCGCGGCTCGGGAAGGCCGCACCCGACCACCATTCTCCAATCCCGGGCCGACCCCCCGGGTCGCTCCTGGTTGTGCGGAGAAACGTTGCGTGAGCGATCAAACTGCACAGACCTTGCTGAGATCATCAGTCTGGGCACTCCGAGAAGGCGAAGGCTTCGATTTGGGCTTGGGGGTGCCTTCGGGCGTCGCTACTGGGGTCGGTTCAGGCGTTGAATTGTCGATCGCCTCAGAAGCCTCGATCTTCTGCTGAACGGTGCTGTGTACCAGGTCGTAGTTAGGTGAGTTCGGATTGATCAGCGGGGGAACGATGGCCGCGCTGGACACTGGCAGGGCCTTGGCCTTGAGCGCCAGCTCCATCATGGTCCCGATTTCGGATGGTGGAATGTCGGTCGCCACGACCTCCTTGCCGACTGCCGCGATCTTATTGAACTTTGTCAGCACAGTGATCGGATCCAGCTGGTTGAGCATCGCACGCATCACGCACTTTTGCCGGACCATGCGGTCGTAATCGGAGGAATCGGCTCGTGATCTGGCGAACCACAATGCCTCGAAACCGTTCAGATGCCGGTTCTTGCCAGCCTCCACGTAGCCGTAGATCTTGCTAGTGCCGCCCCCGATCGGCACCCGGCGGTAGACATCCATCGTGATACCGCCAACTGAGTCAACCAGAGACTGGAAACCCTTGAGATCGATCAGCACCCAATAGTTGATCTTGAGTCCGGTTGCGCCTTCGACCGCCTCCTTAGTCGCCTGAGCGCCGGGATTCGAAATCCCTGGATAGAGATTGCGGTGCTCCGAGGCGTAGGTGTAGATGGCGTTCAGCATGCAGGAGCCAGTGGAGCACTGGAAGCCGTCCGGAAAACGATCAAGCAGTGGCGAATAACTTGGAAACGGCGCGGACTGCAGATTCCGGGGCAAGCTGATCAACACGGTGCGGCCGGTTTCGGTGTCCACGCTGGCCACGGTGAGGCTGTCCGGTCGAAGCCCGACGCGATCTGGCCCGGCGTCGCCACCCATCAGCAGGATATTGAAACGTCCATGTTCGGCGGCCTGATCACCACCGCCGGAGAACACCGTCTTTGTCAGCTCATGTTGCGCCGAAGCCATTGAGGCTACGGCGATAAAGCTGCCGAAGATCGTAAAGGCCAGTGCCAGGCCGAGCGCGGAGAAGATCAGCTGGCCTGACCGACCGAGCTCTTGCGGATGGCCGAGTCGCCAGCCATCGACGATGAGCGCAGCCCAGCCGAGTCCCAGGGTGATGAGCCCGAACTGCATGGCCTTCACGGTGGGACCAAAGCTGATTACGGTCAGAGCCAGCTTCGGGCTAAGAATCGCCAGCAGGCCGGCGAGCAGCGCGAGAAATCCGAGCGCGGCCCAGATCCGAATCACTAAGCGACCTAGGCGACGGTTTCCAGCCACCAGCTGGGCAGAGCCCGGCAATACGATGGTCATGGCCAGCAACGTCAGGCCGCGGCGCCGTTTGACACGTTCGCTTCGCAGTTGTGGCTTGGGCAACTCCGGGTGCCTCCGGGGGAAGGAGATTGGGGAAGAACCCTGCCAGTATCTGGGTTTTCTGCCGTTTGGGTGACGAAGGCACGCCGAGAAGGGCGCACTCCGCTGACGGCTCTCGTCGTAGCCGCCCAGGTACCTTTGCGACATGTCTTCGAGCGACGACGAGGATCTGGACTGGCTGTACGGGCGGGAGCGGGAGCAGGCCCAGCCCGAGCGCACTCGCGTGATGCCAAACCCCTCGGGAACTGCACCAGATTCGCCGTCAGGCGGCGCGCCATATCCTTCGCCCAGCGGATACGGCACAGCGCCACCCCGGCCAGGAACGGCACCCGCCGGACCGCCCCGCGGACCTGGGAATCGAGTGCGGTCGGCAGTACCACGAACCAAACCGGCCAAGCGGCGACATCCAATTCGGAACTTCTTCCGGGTGCTGTTGATCTTGCTGCTCTTGCTGATCTTGTGGCTTGTTGGCGTGCCGGCGTACGCCTGGACCCAGATTGCCCGGGTCGATGCTGCCCCAACCGGTCAGCGGCCAGCTGATCAACCTGGGAAGACATTCCTGCTCGTCGGCTCGGACTCTCGAGCAGGTCTTAGCAAAGCTGAGCAAAAGCGTCTGGGAACCGGCAGCACGGGCGGTCAGCGTACTGACACGATCATGATCGTTTACCTGCCTCCAGGCGGCAAGCCCGCGCTGATCTCGGTACCACGTGACTCCTACGTCGAGATTCCTAAGCACAGCAAGAACAAGATCAATGCCGCGTACGCTTTCGGCGGCCCCGAGCTGCTGGTTCAGACGGTCGAGCAGAACACCGGACTGCGGATGGACGGCTACATGGAGATTGGATTCGGCGGTTTCGTCAACATCATCGATGCCCTCGGCGGCATCCGGATGTGCCTCCCGAACGCGATTAAAGACCGTGACAGTCACATCGACCTACCGAAGGGCTGCCAGACGCTGGCTGGCACTGAGGCCCTGGGCTACGTACGAATGCGCAAGGCTGATCCGCTTGGCGATCTTGGCCGGGTGCAACGGCAGCGCGAAATGCTGGCGGCCATCGCCGACAAGGCGGCATCACCGGCCACCGTGATCAATCCCGTGCGTTATTGGCGGTTCAATGTGGCAACCGCCGAGGCGATCAAGCTCGGCCGGGATACCACGTTGCCCGAGGCAGTCTGGCTGGCCTACGCCATGAAACGGATCTCCGGCGGCGATGGATTGACGCTGACTGTGCCGGTGTCTACGACAGGTGCGTCCACGCCGGTCGGCTCCGCCGTCTTATGGGACCCGACCAGGTCTAAGGCAATGTTCTCTGACATCGCTCGAGGCGACACGTCCGGGCTGGCCAAGTTCGCGAAGTAGCAGCTCCGAGCTTTCATTTTCGCCTGTTGACAAGGAATGGTCAGCAGGCCTAGCGTCCCGCATTGAAGAACACTGTACCGTTTAGCGGAACGCCCACGCCGCCTGTTATACCGTAACTCCAAGTCAGGCCTAAGTAAGAATGTTAGAACAAATCCTTGACAACGTCTCAGTGAATAGGCCACGCTAGGGCGCGTCGGCAAGGGGCACCGACCTTTGACACTGGAGGTCAGCTCAATGTGCAGCCCATCCCATGAGGTGTCTCGAGTCTCGACTCGAGCGCATCGCGTGGTGCTGGGTGTCTCTCAACCAGCGTCTGGTCCATCATCTGTACGATCACGCAGCAAGCAGTACGCCGGTACCGACTATCGCGCAGCCAGTGACAGGCTTCTCGCCCTCACCAGGGGCACAGTTATCACGTGTAGGCGACGATCTCGCCTGACTTCTAGCCGCAAGCCTTCCTCACTGCCTACCTTCAACATCGTGAGCTCCGCTCACATAATTTCGCAGTCCGGGCCTTGCCCGAAACACAAAGAAAGGAATCACAGATGATTCGATCCGCAAAGGGCTGGGCCGGAAAGGGCCTGACCTTCACCGCCCTTGCGGCGGCTGCAGTACTCGCACTTGCTGGCTGTAGCGGCGGCGGCGCTCCAGAGAGCCAACCACAGAACCAGGGCGGCGGCGGTGGCGGCGGCAACTCTGGCTACACGTTCGCTATGATCACCCACGAAACGCCTGGCGATACGTTCTGGGACCGGATAAGGGCAGGTGCCGAGCAGGCCGCCAAGGACACTGGGTCGACGCTGAAGTACTCGGCCGATCCCGACGCCACTAAGCAGGCTGTTCTCATTCAGAACGCGATCGACTCCAAGGTCGATGGCATCGCGACCACGCTTGTCACCCCGGATGCCCTTATTCCCACCGTCAAGAAAGCAATCGCTGCAGGGATTCCGGTAGACAGCTTTAACTCCGGATTCGCCTACTGGCAGCAGGCGGGCGCTCTCACTCACTTCTCTTCCGACGAGTTTCTCGCCGGACAGCAAGCGGGCAAGCGGGCGAAGGACGCCGGCGCCACCAAGATCCTTTGCACCATCCAGCAGACCGGCTCGGTCGCGCTCGAAGACCGCTGCAAGGGCGTGAAGGACAGCTTCCCCAACACCGAGAACCTGCAGGTGAACGGCGCGGACGACTCCGCCGTCACCTCAGCGATCCAGGCCAAGCTCAGTGAGGACAAGTCGATCGACTGGGTGATCAATCTCGGCGCGCCATCGGCCCTGGACACCGTCAGGGCTCGCGAGGGTTCCGGCAGCAACGCCAAGATCGGCACGTTCGACACCAACCCGGACTTGGCGCAGGCTGTGAAGGACGGCAAGGTCCAGTGGTACATCGACCAGCAGCCCTACCTGCAGGGCTACATGGCCGTCACGCAGCTCTATCTCTTTAAGAAGAACGGCAATATCCTCGGTGGTGGGAAGCCGGTCCTGACCGGCCCGTCGTTCGTCGACAGCAGCAACATCGACGCGACCCTGCCCTTCGTCAAGAACAACACTCGATAGTTCGAAGCCTCGGCGGTGGTCGGGCGAGTTATTCGCCCGACCACCGCGGACTCAAGTCATCGGAGCTGCACCATGAGTACACCTGTCAAGACCGCACCGCCTACACCGGCTGAGGCCGCCGGCCGCGTCCAAGTCAGCTGGACGACTCGACTGCTCGGCCGCCCCGAGGTCGGAGCCTTGGTCGCGGCCATCGTCATTTTCATCTTCTTCCTGATCGTCGCACCGGCATTCCGCACACCGGCGGCGTTCTTCACTGTCCTCTACCAGGCCTCGACCATCGGCATCGTGGCTGTCGGTGTCGGCATGCTGATGATCGGCGGCGAGTTCGACCTGTCCGCGGGCGTGCTCGTCACCTCCGCCGGCCTGGTCAACGGCATGCTGTGCTATCAGCTAGGGCTGAACCTGTGGGTCGGCGTGATCATCTCGCTGGTCTTCTGCCTGGGGGTTGGCTTCATCAACGGCTACCTGGTGATGCGTACCGGCATTCCAAGCTTCCTGATCACCTTGGGCACGTTCTTCGTGCTGCAGGGCGCCAACCTCGGCGTCACAAAACTGGTCACCGGATCAGTGTCCAGCCAGAATATTAGCCAGATGGACGGCTTCAACTCGCTGAATTTCATCTTCGCCCATGAGTTCAAGATCGGGTCCGTCTCACTGTCGATCACCGTCATATGGTGGTTGTTGTTCGTCTTCTTGTCGGCCTGGATCCTGCAGCGGACCAAGATCGGCAACTGGATCTTTGCGGTCGGTGGCAACGCTGCCAGCGCCCGCGCCGTCGGCGTGCCGGTAACCCGCGTAAAGATCGGCCTGTTCATGACGGTGTCATTCCTGTGCTGGTTCACCGGCATGCATTACCTTTACCGGTTCGTCACTCTGCAGGCTGGCAACGGCGTGGGCAACGAGTTCCTCTACATCATCGCCGCAGTTGTGGGCGGGACCTTGCTGACCGGCGGCTACGGCAACGCGTGGGGTGTGGCCATCGGTGCGTTCATCTTCGGCATGACCAGCCTGTGCATCGTCTATGCCGGCTGGGACCCGAACTGGTTCAAGGCATTCCTTGGCGTCATGCTGCTGCTCGCCGTGATGGTCAACCTGTATGTGAAGCGACTCTCCACGATGAGAAAGGTGGGTTGACATGACCGACACTCTGCAAGAACACGCCGATCCGACACTGCACAAGGGTGAGCCTCTGGTCGAAATGATCGATGTTGGCAAGACCTACGGAGCGATCCGAGCCCTCACGGGAATCAGCATGGTTGTCAACGCGGGTGAGGTGACGTGTGTGCTTGGCGACAATGGAGCGGGCAAGTCAACCTTGATCAAGATTATTTCTGGCTTGCATCCCCACAATGAGGGACACGTGAAAGTCGATGGCGAAGAGGTTCACTTCGGCTCTCCCCGTGAATCTCTCGCTCACGGCATAGCTACGGTGTATCAGGACCTTGCCGTGGTCAGCCTGATGGAGGTGTGGCGGAACTTCTTCCTCGGCTCGGAGATGACTGGGAGCAAGCTGCCGCTATCCGGAATGAAGATCAAGGACATGAAGCGCATCGCCGACGAGGAGCTGCGCAAGATGGGCATCGTCGTCAAGGACATCGATCAACCCATTGGAACCTTGTCCGGCGGTCAGCGGCAATGCGTCGCAATTGCCCGCGCGGTGTACTTCGGCGCTCGAGTTTTGATCTTGGACGAGCCAACGGCGGCACTCGGTGTCAAGCAGTCCGGCGTGGTACTCAAGTACACGGCGGCAGCCCGTGACGCAGGTCTCGGAGTGGTGTTCATTACTCACAACCCGCACCACGCGTACCTGGTGGGCAACCACTTCATCATCTTGAAGCTGGGTCAGGCCGTCCTGGACAAGAAGAGATCCGAAGTCAACCTTGACGAGCTCACCCGACAGATGGCCGGTGGCGACGAGCTCACCGAGCTAGCACACGAGCTGCAAAGCACTCGGTGATCCGCTTCGCCCTTCTGGGTTGCGGACGCATTGGGCGCGTACACGCCGACTCGATCGATGTCCATCCCCGGGCCGAACTGGCCTGGGTATATGACCCGATCGAGTCGGCCGCCGATGAGGTAGCCAGGCGATATGGCGCGGCCACCGCATCCTCGGTTAATGCCCCTATCGATGACGCGACTGTCGACGCGGTGGTGATTGCCTCCGCTACGCCTACGCACGTTGACCTGCTAACCCGGGCTGCACAGGCCGGGAAGGCAGTACTCTGCGAGAAGCCGATCGACTTGGACTTGGCGCGAGTCGATAGGTGCTGGACCGACATTGCTGCACTTAACCCGACCGTGATGCTTGGCTTCAACCGGCGTTTCGATCCATCGTTTCGTGAGGCGCGCGAACGGATCGCCGCTGGCGAGATTGGCCGCCTCGAACAACTCACCATCGTAAGTCGTGACCCTGCGCCAGCGCCGCGCGAGTACCTGGCCGTCTCCGGCGGTTTGTTTCGCGATATGACGATCCACGACTTCGACCTCGCCCGCTTCTTTTTAGGCGAGATCGTGGAGGTGTACGCCACCGGCGCCAATGTCGTCGCCGACTACATTGCCGAACTAGGTGACATCGACAGCGCTGTCGTCGTGATGCGCGGCAGCGATGGAGAGCTATGCCACATCACGAACAGCCGTCGCAGCGTTTTTGGCTATGACCAGCGGCTGGAGGCATTCGGCTCCAATGGACTGCTGAGCGTCGGCAATCAGCATCGGACCAGCGTCAGGTTGTCCAACGCAGCACAGACCGAGGCGGCACCGGAATACCTCAACTTCTTCCTCGACCGCTATACGCCGGCCTACCGCGCCGAGCTTGACCATCTGATCATGGCCATGGAACAGGGCAGCCAACCGAGCCCGGGATTCGCCGACGGGCGGGAGGCATTGGCACTGGCCGATGCAGCCCTCGAAAGCCTCCACGTGGGTCGAACAGTGCGACTCAGGTCGCCGTGAGTGTGTGAGGTGATTCCGATGAACACCCGCCTCCTTGAGGACAAGATCATCCTGGTCAGCGGTGGAAGTCGAGGACTTGGCGCCGGAATCGCCCGAGCGGCCGCCGATGCGGGTACGGCCGGGATCATGATCACCGGCCGCGACCGAGCAGCGGGTGAGGCTCTTGCCACCGAGCTTGCGCGGAATGGAACTGATGTAAGGTTCCTCGCTGTTGATCTTGCCGATCCGCAGGCGGCCGCCGGGAGTGTGACCGCTGCCGTAGACAGCTATGGCCGGGTTGATTGCGTGGTCAACTCCGCGGGTCTCACCACGCGTGGGACGTTGCTGGACACCACTGTCGAACTCTTCGACGCTCACATCGCCATCAACTTGCGGGCGCCGTTCTTCATCATGCAGGCTGCTGCGCAGGATATGCGCAGCCGTCAGGCCCCCGGATCGATGGTCAACATCATTTCCTTCTCCGCACACGGCGGACAGCCCTATCTGGCGCCGTACGTTGCCGCCAAAGCGGGCTTGGTGGGCCTCACTCGGAATGCTGCCTACGCTCACCGCTTTGACCGCATCCGAATTAACGGACTCAATATCGGCTGGACCGAGACCGAGGGTGAGGATGCCACCCAACGCGCATTCCATGGAGCAAGCGACGACTGGGTTTCCGCGGCCGCGGCCAAGCTGCCCATGGGCAAGCTCGGTCAGGTCTCTGAGATCGCCGAGTTCGTGGTGTTCCTGCTCTCTGACCGCAGCGGCGTGGTCACCGGCTCAGTGATCGATTGGGACCAACAGGTGCTCGGCGGCCACGACTGAGGCAAGACGCGCAAGCGAAGCGTCGTGGGCCGACGACAACCCAGCGGGCTGAGCTAACCGAAGCCTTTCGACCGGCTCAGGGCAAGTCAGGCGCCGGACCGGTGCTCCCTCGCACGATCAGTCGCGGTTCCAGGACTGACTCCTGCGTCTCGTGCCGCACTCCTTCCAGTCGCTCGACCGCGGCGCGTACCGCCCATTGAGCCTGAGTAGCCGCCTCCTGACTCACCGTCGTGAGATTGATCGCCGTGAACTGTGCAATCGGAGCATTGTCGTAGCCCGCTACCGATACGGCATCCGGAACGACGACACCGGCACGGGCTAGCCGGTCGATCACACCGACAGCGCAATGATCATTGAACGTGGTGACCGCTGTCGGCAGAGGATCGCACCGGAGCAATTGGTCCGCGGCTCGCCGACCGTCAGCCTCAGTCGAGCCGCCGGCCACGACTTGAATGTGCTGTCCTTCACCGTGCCTTCGCATTGCCGTCCGGTAGCCGCGTCGCCGGTCCGCGGATATGGTGTGCCGGCCACCGTCAATGTGTGCGATGTGATGATGGCCAAGGCCGACAAGATGATCGACCACAAGCCCCAATCCCTTGTCATCAGCAGTACGCACAACATCGATGCTGTCGGTTGCAACCCGACGACCAACGAGAACGACAGGCACACTCGATGCAAGATCATCGAGCATCTGCCTTCCCAACTCGGAGCCAAGCAAGATCAATGACTCACACCGGAATTCCAGCAAGGTCTCGATTGCCCGGCGCTCATCGTGGCTCTCGGTTACCGTGCTGAGCACGATCTGGTAGCCCTCCCGGTCCGCGGCTTCCTGAATTGTCTCCACAAGCTCAGCGTGAAAGGCATTTCGCACGCTCATCGTCACGCCAAGATGTCGAGTCCGCCGAAGCTTGAGCAGGCTCGCGGTACGGTTCGTCCGATAGCCCAGCTGCTCGGCAGCTTGGAAGACCCGGGCACGTGTCGCGTCGCTGGCACCGGCCGCACCACGGAAGACGATGGAAACCAGCGCTTTGGAGACCCCGGCGGCCGCGGCGACATCAGCCATCGTGGGTGGCGTTACTCGCGCTACTGAGTTGGCCATCTCAAGACTTTCCACTTTGACTTGACAAATGCGAAGCTGCGGACGCATTCTACTCTAGACCGATCTACTAGACCGGTCTAGTGAAACCTAGTGACCGCATGACCTCTGCGGCTGAGAGAGGACAAAAGATCATGACGATTGGCATCGCAGTGATTGGCGCGGGCATGGCGGGCCGCGCCCACGCGGCCGGTTATCGAGTCGCACCAACGCTTTACCAGTCCACCTTGCCGGACTTGCGATTCGTCTCTATTGCGGACGTCAGTCCCGAGCTCGGCTCGCTCGCGGCTCGGCGCTTCGGGTATGAGCGGTCCGACACTTCTTGGCAGGCGATTGCCGAGGACCCTGACATCAATGTCGTCAGCGTGGTTGTAGCCAATCACTTGCATCGTGAGATGGTCGAAGGCTTAGTCGCCGCCGGCAAGCACGTGCTCTGTGAAAAGCCGCTGAGCGACAATCTCGAAGATGCCCGCGCAATGGCGGACGTCGCCCGTAGCGCTGACACGGTGGTCCGTATCGGCTTCACCTTCCGGCGGGCCCCCGGCATCGCTGCCCTCCGTGAGCTCGTGACCTCTGGTTCGCTCGGTCGCGTTCTGCATGTTGACGGGCGCTACTGGTGCGACTACGCGAGCGACCCGAAGGGACCGATGAGTTGGCGCTTCAAGGGAGCCCCCGGCTCGGGCGCGCTCGCCGATATCGGCAGCCATGTCGCCTACCTCATGGAGTTTCTCGCCGGCGACGTAGCAGAAGTCAGTGGGGGCCGATTCACAACCGCCATCACAGAGCGCGCGGTGCCCGTCGGTACGGTGGTCGGCCACGGGCAGGCAGAGCTGAGCGACACCTACGAGCCTGTAGAAAATGACGACTACGCCAGCTTCAGTGCCCAATTCGAGAATGGCGCCGGGGTGGTACAGGTCTCCAGGGTGGCTGCGGGCCACCCGAATGGCCTCGCTCTCGAGGTGTTCGGTGAGAATGGCGCAGCCAAGTGGGAGCAGGAACGGTCGGCTGAGTTCCAACTCATCCTCAACGAGGGACCCGCCAGTACCCGCGGTTACCGTCGCGTCGTCATCGGTCCTGACCACCCATACTTCGCCGGCGGCCTCCCAATGGACGCACCCGGCGTAGGCATTGGTCAGAACGACGGCTTTTTCTTCCAAGCCCGGGCTTTCCTGGAGGAGGTCGCGGGCATTGATGCATCCGACTCGCTGCCCCGCAACGCCTCCTTCGACGAGGGCGTACACAACATGGAAATCCTTGCTGCAGTCGCCGAGTCAGCCGCCAACGGCGGCGCCGCGGTGAAGGTAGCGCCACAGCGAACGGAGGTCACGAAATGAAGTTTGGGGTCTACAACGCAATCTTGCACGACCGATCATTACCGGAAGCGATCGAGGTGATCGCCAAGCTTGGCCTCACCGGCATCGAACTTAACTCCGGCGGCTTTCTGCCAGCCGTGCACATCCCCACTTTCGACGACATCCTCTCCTCCGATAGCGCGCGGGACGACTTCCTCGGACAGTTCGAAGGCACCGGCGTGGAAATCTCGGGTCTGAATTGCAACGGCAATCCGCTGCACCCAGATCCGGTGATCGGTGACAAGCATGCCGAGGACGTACGGCGCAGCATCCGGCTCGCGAACCGGCTAGGCCAGCATCGTGTCGTGACGATGTCGGGCCTGCCGGCGGGAGAGCCCGGTGGCCGGCGGCCTAACTGGATCGTCAACGCCTGGAACTCCGGCGCACTCGACGTGCTCGACTATCAGTGGACCGTCGCCGAGCAGTTCTGGCGGGAGATCGACCGCGAGGCGGCCGATCTTGACGTGAAGGTGGCGCTCGAACTGCACCCGCAAAACCTGGTCTTTAACCCAGCCGGTATCCGCGAGCTTGTGGAGCGCACTGGCGCGACCAATATAGGCGTCGAGCTTGACGCATCGCACCTGTTCTGGCAGTGGATGGACCCCGTTGCTGTGGTACAGGACCTCGGCCCGCTCGTGTTCCATGCCGCCGCGAAGGACGTACGCATCAATCCGGCCGCCGCTGTCTACGGCGTCCTTGACAACCGCTTCCGCCGGCTTGGCCCGGACGAGCCGCGGACCAACCTCGGTGGCGACGAGTGGGCCAACGAATGGCCCAAAGACGCCGCCTGGGACTTTGTGGCACTCGGCCGCGGGCACGACGCCGTCTACTGGTCGACCTGGCTCTCCGCCTTGCACGCTGTCGATCCGGACATGCTGGTCAACATCGAGCACGAGGACGTCAGCCTGGGCCGCATCGAGGGCCTCGAAGTTGCCGCAGGAGTTCTGCTCGACGCCGCCCGCCGGGCCGGTCTGGCCGCCTCTTGAGGCGCTCGATCTATGCGCGTTAGCCATCGTGAGACGCCTAGCGAGGCATCTTGTGACCCCCTTGACACTCGCTATCCGCCTCGAGATGGCTAACGCGCCGCGGGCTACCGGACTCGACCGACCGGAACTGCATTCGAGGTGACCCTCTAATGACCCAGCTCAAGATCGGCATTCTCGGCGCCGCACGCATTGCCGATGACGCGATCGTTGATCCTTCACGAGTGCTGGGCCACCGGCTGGTGGCCGTGACAGCCCGTGACCGATCGCGAGCCGAGGCATTTGCGGCACAGCGTGGGGTCGAAAAGGTGCACGCGACGTACGCCGACGTCATTGACGACCCAGAGGTCGAGGTCGTCTACAACGCGCTCGTCAACTCGCTGCACGCCAAGTGGAACCTATACGCATTAAACGCCGACAAGGACGTGCTGAGCGAAAAGCCCTTTGCCAGCAATGCAACTGAAGCATTGCTGGTACGCGATGTCGCCCGGACCGCGCCAGGTCAGATCGTGGAAGGTTTCCATTACCTCCACCACCCCGTGAACCAGCAGCTCCGAGAGCTCGTCACCTCCGGCGAGCTCGGTGACATCCAGCGGGTCGATATCGAGCTGAGCATTCCAAGCCCGCCAGACAGCGATCCACGATGGTCGCTGGAGCTGACCGGCGGAGCGACGATGGATCTCGGTTGCTACGTGCTCAACGCCGCCCGTCAGGTCGGTCGCTGGTTAGGTGGGACTCCATCGGTGATCAGCGCCGAGGCCACCCTCAAGGAGCCCGAAGTCGACTCTGCCATGCGAGTCGAGCTCGCCTTCCCAAGTGGAGTCCAGGGAAAGCTGCATTGGGACATGAACGCCGCAGACCGCCAGATGGTCTGGACCGTCGTCGGAACGGCAGGCACAGCCGTCGTGCCGGCGTTTGCCGTGCCGCATATGGACAACCGGATCTTGATCACCAGAGATGCCAGCACTGAGGAGCACCTCCTCGGCGACCAGACGTCCTACACCTACCAACTGGCTGCATTGGCAGAGACGCTGCAGGGCGGCGCCGGGTTCTTGATCGACGTCGACGACTCGGTGGCCAATGCCCAGCTGATCGACGAGGTGTATCGAAGAGCAGGACTCTCAGCTCGCGGCTAGGGCGATTGCTGTGAGGAGAGAGCCGGTGCGGG
>Ga0307409_100000434_pt1 | contig 17725 bp, 17 predicted proteins | sample 322Ometagenome_2_FD_203888 | JGI IMG/M metagenome (GOLD analysis project Ga0307409, IMG submission 203888) | Maize rhizosphere microbial communities from greenhouse at UC Davis, California, United States - 322HYB-O-2 | ecosystem: Host-associated > Plants > Roots > Rhizosphere > Soil | place... | reverse complement strand
TGCCCGGTGTCGGCGATCTTCATGGGCAAGGACTACGAGCTCGCGGTCTACAGCAAAGATGATTTCATCTGGGACAAGAGCGATCTGCTCGTCAAGCCCGCCGCTGACGCCAAGCTTCCCGCGTAAAAGGGGGTCGGGAGTCATTTTCGTTGATCGGTGCAGGCTAAAATGACTCCCGACCCCTTTACAGTCGGCGCCGTCGCAGACATTCACGGAAACTTCGACGCGCTGACGCGCGCGATGGATCGCCATCCCGACGTGCCGTTGTGGATCTGTGTCGGGGATGTCGCCAGCCGTACCGGCAGCTACCCGGAGCCGCCGCGGCCGCTGTTCTGGATTAAAGGGAACAACGAGGACTTCGAGCGCATTGCGGCGTGGGAGTCGGGCGAGGCCCAGCCGAAGAACCTCCACTACATCCGTAACGGAACCGCGGCCGACGTCGGTCCGCTGCGTGTCGCCGGTCTCGGCGGGACGTTTGCGCCCACGTGGTTCGACGCCGCTCGTGCCTCGTTGCCGCACGGGCGTCCCGGCGCGGCGGTCGAAAGGCGCGACGATAAAAGACGGCATTTCGTCCGCGAGGAAGCCGAAGCGTGCAAACAGCTGGCACCCGTCGATATCCTGATGACCCACGAGGCGGCCCGGCCGTTCATCGTCGTGGACGAGCCATCCCCCGGGCGAAAGGGCCGGCGCCTCGATGCGGGCAAACCGGCTATTAACGACGTGCTCGCGGCGTTGAAGCCGCGCCTTCACCTGTGCGGCCACCACCACAGATTCAGCGAAACCGTGCGCGAAGGCGTGCCGTCCGTGTGTATTGACCGCGTCAACCGGTCGTACCTGTTGATTGACGCCGGCACACTTGACTACCGTCGCCTCGACCAATGAATGGTATAGTCGCGAAGCCGCTGATGGCTCACCTCTCTGGAGCGTGAATGGCGCTGTTCGAGCGAGAAGAGACTGATTTCGGAAGCGACGTTGGGACCCGGGCGCTGTCCGTGATCGCCGTTGAAAATCACTTCGTCGAACGCGTCTACGAAAAGCTCGCGAGCGTCTACGACCTGATCTTCGGTCCGACGCTCCATCCCGGGCGCCTGGTGGCGCGCGACCGGATGGAAATCCGACCGGGGAGCCACATCCTCGAGGTCGGTGTCGGCACCGGCATCAACGCGTCGCTCTACCCCCGCAATTGTCACATCACCGGTATCGACCTCTCGACCTCGATGCTCGACAAGGCGCGGGAGCGTGTCGCCCGCGAGGGTCTGCGCAACGTTCGCCTGATGGAGATGGATGCGGCGAAGACCACCTTCGCCGACGATACCTTCGACATCGTCTACGCCCCATACCTGATCAGTGTCGTCCCGGATCCGGTGAAGGTCGCCTGCGAGATGCGGCGTGTCTGCAAGCCGGGCGGGAAGATCGTCATCCTCAACCACTTCCGCAGCGCCAATGCGATTCTCTCGCGCGTCGAGCGTGCGATTTCGCCCCTCACCGTTCACATCGGCTTCAAGTCGGATCTCGATCTGCCAGCATTCCTGGCGCAGGCGGAGCTTCGCCCGGACTCGATTGAAAAAGTGAACGTGCCGAAGATCTGGTCGCTCGTCACCTGCGTGAAGTGACGTTCGAGTCGTTCGGATCGTTCGAGTTGTTCGGGGCGTTCGAATCGTTCTGACGTGCTTGCGCCCGACGTTCACGTCGCGCTCGCTCCTGACAGGTGTTACCAACAACTAATCTCCGACGACGACCAGATTGACGTCTGGCGGATGCTTCGTCGTCCGCTCATCGTCGCGCTTGTCATCGGAACGGCCGTGCCAATCATGGCCGTGCAGCGAATCACGCTCGGGCTGCTGGTGTCGTCGGCGCTGTCGTTCAGCTTCGTCGTCGCCATTCAGATGGCGGCGGGCGCGGCGCTCATCGCGACGGGCGCGTCGCGGCGCGCCAGCTTGCCGCGCGCGCTCGATCTCTGGTTTGCCGGGCACGCTCCCTACAGCCTCTGGTTGCTGGCCGTCGCTGCCGCCTTCGCCTCCATGCCGGCGGCATCGATGTTCCTGTTGATTGCGCTGGCGGTTGTTCCCGCCGTGTGGACCGCCGTCATCGTCGCCGCGTTCTGCCGCCAGGTACTCGGAGCCAGCCGGGCAGGGGCGCGCTGGCGCGCCGCCGTGCATTTCCTTGCGATCTGGGCCATCGGCTTCGAACTCGTGGCCCTGAGCGCCGGCGGCTGGTTTCAGGTGTACGCGCCGGTCGTGAGGATGTTCCAGTGATCGGGGTGTCGCTGCGCACGGGCGCCGCCACGTGTCTTCTTGCGGGTGCGGCGCTCGGCAGCCTGACCGATCGGGTTCCGGCCCGTTCTACGCTGCGCGCCGGTAGGTACCTCGTGCTGTCCGGCGACTTCCACGTACACGCGTTTCCCGGCGACGGGTCGCTCGCGCCCTGGGTTCTGCGCGACGAAGCGGCCAGGGCCGGCCTCGACGTCATCGCGGTGACCAACCATAACCAGTCGCTCACCGGCCGGCTCGCGGAATGGGTAAGCCGACGAGGAGATGGTCCGCTGATGCTGGCAGGTCAGGAGATCACCAACCCGCAGTACCACATGATTGCCGCCGGTATCGAACAGGCTGTGAACGCAGACCAACCTGCCGCCGGTGCAGTCGCCGAGGTTCATGCGCAGGGCGGCGTTGCCATTGCTGCGCATCCGTCACGTCGCTACCGCGGGTATGACGACGCGGCCGCTATCGCGGCTCTCGACGGCGCCGAGGCGGCACATTCCGACGTCCATTTCGACGATGCATTTCGCAACGATCTGCGCGCGTTCTTTGCCCGGGCGCGGCGCAGCTCTGGGGACATCGCGGCGATCGGATCGTCGGATTTCCACGCGATGCCGCCGGTCCTTGGCCGATGCCGTACCTATCTGTTCGTGACGGAGCGGACGAAGCCGGCGGTGCTCGACGCTATTCGGAAGGGGCGGACACTTGCGGTCGACGGTGACGGCAATCTGACCGGCGATGCCTCGTTGATCGCATTGCTCGGCGAAGTCCGCCCGGCAGGCCGCTCGGATCCGAACCGGATGTGGCGGAGGCTGTCGATGGCGCTGTCGTGGCTCGGCGCAGCCGGTCTCGTTGTCGTCGGCGGCCGGACGCGATCCCGCGTCTAGAACCAGCTCCGCTCCAATCCAGCCGCGCGCCGCGCGTCCGCCAGGTGACCGCGATGCATGTACCAGTGGTCGGCGACGTACTGCAGGCACAGCCGGTAAGTACCAAACATGCCTGCAAAGCCCGGGGGCGCCTTCCCACTCGGCCGGTCGAGATCGTCTTCCGACAGTGAATCGACGACTGCGAGAGTCGACGCGCGCACGTCGCGGCACGTCGCCAGTACCTGATCGAACGGTGGGTAGAGGCCGCTGTCTCCGCTGACGTGGCCGCTGTCGAAGGCCGGTTCCCAATCGGCTAGAGGATTTTCTTCGCCGAGCATGAACCGGCGGATGACGAGCGTCTCGATGTAGGCGAGGTGTCCGAGCACCCACAGCGTGTGACAGCCTCCGTTCGGAGTCGGAAACACCAGGCAATGCTCCCGCATCTCCTCAACGCGAACCAGCACACGATCCCGGCTCTTTGTCAGGTTGTCGCGTATGAGATTAATGGACTGCATCGAACGATCCGAACGATTCGAACGATCCGAACGGTTCGAACGATCCGAACGGTTCGAACGATCCGAACGGCTAGATCTTTAGTTTCGGCCGCCCGCGCGGCTTCTTGGGTGGCTTGTCGAGCGCCTTCAGCAGCATCTCGGCGGCCACGTCGGCGCCGTTGGTTTCCGGCTTCTTCTTCAGCTTCGGCTGGGCGAGCAGCTTGTCGAGATGCGACTCCCACTTGGCGTTGAAGAGATCGTCGTGGCTGAATGATGCGCTGCGGACGTACTTCGGCATCTCCTCGACGAGCACGTCGTATTCGGGGAAGTGCCCTCGTGACGTGTACAGGATTGCCGCTTCGTTGGCGATGCATTCGGCAATGATGCCGTAGCCCGGTTTCGTAACGACCGCTTCCGCTGCGAGGACGAGATCCTCATACCGCACACCGGCGTCGTACATGCCTTCTTCGTTGATATTGATGAACGAGCCCTTCTTTTCCACGAGCGGAGTGTCCTTGCGCGCGCGGCTGAGCGACACGTTGGCGGTGGTGATGACCGTGTACTTCTTGAACTTCGACAGCAAGTCAGTATCGAGTCCGGGCAGCCCGTAGCCGCCGAACGACGACAGCACGATCGGCTTGTCGGTCGGGATCTTCAGCTGCTTGCAGACCTCTTCACGCGTCCTCGTCGAGTGCCGGGCGATGAAGGGGATGTCCTTGACGTTCGAGAAGCTCTCGAATCCGCCGGACATCGGCAGACGCAGCGCCATCGACGCCTTGGCATAGGCCCCGCGAATGGCCGGCAGCAGCGACGGCGCCAGCCGCACGCGCGGGTAGTCGGCGTACACCCAGTCCCATGTGAAGTTGCCGAGTCCGATGGACGGGATGCCGGCAGCAGCGCCGACGGCGAACGCCAGCGGCGGAATATCCCCGACGATCAGCCCGGCTCCCAGCTCGCGCAGCGAACGAGTTTCGCTGGCGGCGCGGGTCACCAGATCGCTGTGAAACGACGCCGCGCGGCGGATGCTGTCGGCTTCGTCGAGCGTCAGCGCGTCGATCTGGACGACGCCGGTGTCGGTTTCGAGTGTGCTGAACGTGACCTTGCCTTTGACGGTGAGGTCGAACAGCCATCGCGGCGCGGCGGTGCGGACCCCAATCCGGGTTTCCGGCCGGAGGGCGAGGATCGCGTTGATGACTTCGATCGAGCGCGACGCGTGGCCGAACCCGTGACCGGAGATATAGAAGACGATCGCTTGAGCCAATCTGTTATGAGTCCTTTATACAGGGCTACAGGGCCCCTTGCGGCACCGGCGCGAGCGCGACGCTGACGACTTGTTCCAGGGTTTCCACCGGTATGAACGTCATGTCCTTCCGGATCTCCTCGGGAAGCTCCGCGAGATCCGCTTCGTTGAGCGCCGGAAGAATCACCGTCTTGATCCCGGCCCGCCGCGCCGCAAGCGCCTTCTCCCGCACGCCGCCGATCGGCAGCACCAGGCCGCTCAACGTTATTTCGCCGGTCATCGCCACGTCCTGCCGCACGGGCTGATTGCGCGCCGCCGACAGGATGGCCGTCGCCATGGTCACGCCGGCCGACGGGCCGTCCTTCGGTATCGCGCCGGCCGGGACGTGCACGTGCAAATCGTGTTGTGCGAGAAAGTCCGGGGAAATCCCAAGATCCGCCGCGCGTGCCCGCAAGTGGCTCAGGGCCGCACGGGCGGACTCCTGCATCACATTGCCGAGCTGCCCGGTCAGAATGATGTTCTGGTTTCCGCCCGGAAGCAAGGTCGCTTCGATATAGAGGACGTCGCCGCCGGTTTCCGTCCAGGCTAGTCCCGTCGCTACTCCGGGCCGGGAGGTGCGGAATGCGGCCTCACGCCTGAACCGCGCGACGCCTAGATAGTCGTCAACCTGGTCCCGGTCGATCACGGTTTTTGCGATGGTTTCGGTGCCGGCAGGTGTCGTCGCCACGCGGGCCGCCACCTTGCGTGCAATCGCCCCAAGCTGCCGTTCGAGGTTGCGGACACCGGCCTCGCGCGTGTACTCGGTGATGACGACCTGCAGCGCGGCATCGGTGATCTCCAGCGCGTCGGGCGGCAGGCCGTGTTCGGCGATCTGTCGCGGCAGCAGGTATCTGCGCGCGATGTGCACCTTCTCCTGCTCGCTGTAGCCGGAGAGCGAAATGATTTCCATGCGATCCAGCAGGGCAGGGTGGATCGTGCCGAGCTGGTTCGCCGTGGCGATGAACAGCACTTTCGACAGGTCGACGGCAATTTCAAGGTAGTGGTCGCGGAACGCATGGTTCTGCGCCGGGTCGAGCACCTCGAGCAGCGCCGCCGCCGGGTCGCCCTGGTAGCCCGCGGCGATCTTGTCGATCTCGTCGAGCATGAACACCGGATTCATCGAGCCGGCGTTCTTCAGTGCCTGGACGATGCGGCCGGGCATCGAGCCGATGTAGGTCCGGCGATGTCCCCGGATTTCCGCCTCGTCGCGGACACCGCCGAGCGAAATACGCACGAACTTGCGCGACATCGCCCGCGCGATCGACTGCCCGAGCGACGTCTTGCCGACGCCCGGCGGACCGACGAAGCAGAGGATCGGCCCCTTCATGTCGCCCTTCAGCTTGCGGACGGCCAGGTACTCGACAATGCGCTCCTTCACCTTGTCGAGGTCGTAGTGATCTTCGTCGAGCACTTTGCGCGCTTCGATCGGATCGATGCGATCCGCCGTCGTCGCGCTCCACGGCACGTCGAGGATCCAGTCGATGTAGGTGCGCAGCATCTGGTGCTCGGGCGATGCCGCATTCATCCGTTCGAGCCGATCCACCTCGCGCAACGCGGCGGTCTGAACCGCCTCGGGCAGTTGCGCGGCCTCGATCCGTGAGCGCAGCTCCGCGAGGTCGTTGCCCTCGCCTTCGCCGAGTTCCTGCTGGATCGCCTTCAGCTGCTGGCGCAGGTAGTACTGACGCTGCGCGTCGGTCATTTCCTGCTGTGCCTGCGACTCGATCTTGCCTTTCAATTCCAGGAGCGAGACCTCGCGCGTCAGCGCGGCGGCCACCGCCTGCAGTTTCTTGACGAGGTCGTTCTCCTCGAGCAGCGCCTGCTTGTCCTCCGGCTTCATGTCGATGAGCGTGGCCAGCACGTAGACGAGCCGCAGCGGATCTTCGATGTTCATCACGACGCCGCGCAGCTCTTCGGAGAGTCCGGTCGCGAGCGAGAGCGCCTTGTCGATGAGCTCCTGGATGCGGCGGACGTGCGCGTCCACCTCGATCGTCCGCTCGAACTGCTCGGGCAGCGGGGTGATCCGCGCGCGCATCGAGGTGCCGGTCCGCGTCACCACGTCCGCGCGAACGCGTGCGACGCCTTCGATGATGATGTTGATCCCGCCGCCGGCCTTGGCCATCTGCCGGATCATCCCGACCGTTCCAACGCGGCGGACGTCCTCCGGTCCCGGATCTTCCTGGTCGTTCTCCTGCAGCAGGAACAGGATCAGGCGGTTTTCGGCGAGGGCGCGGTTCACCGTCTCGATCGAGACCGGCCGGTTGACGGCCAGTGGCTGCAGCGTCAGCGGAAAGGTGACCGTTCGTCGAAGTGGAAGGACGGGCAGTTCGGACGGAAGAGTCGGATGCGGCGGCTCGGCCAAGCAAATCCCAGTTTAGTTGGTAGTTGGATAGTTGGGTAGTTGGTAGTAAGTTGGACCTGAACCCGGAACCAACTACGAACTACGAACTACCAACTATCCAACTGACGTGGATGAACGCCAATTCTTCACCGAGAAGCCGGAGCAGCGAACCGGCCGCTTTCAGTGTCCTCGCTGCCGCCGCACGAACGAGTACTCGATCCGCTGGCTGAGGCGTACGCGTAAAGCGCAGCTGCCGGGCGGCGCCGACGAGCGCGCCCGTGCCATGTTCGCCAAAGTGAAGGACCACCTCGTGCGCATCGATGCCGACGTCACGTGCAAGAGCTGCGGCAAGCGCTTCGAGATTCCGTCGCACCAGAACATCGTCTTTCTCGAGCAGCTCGAGGGTTTGCCGCAAGAGGATTACGACGAATAACCAACTGTACCCGGACGTTGACCGCGAAGGTCGCGAAGCGGGAATTCTGATGGGACTGCCAGCCGCGCCAGCAGGCATCTCGCTCCGCGCGGCCGCTCGGCACGCCCCTCAGGTTCGACGAGCAGTGACGGCCTGCGGCCACGGCGACCAGGACGAGGGAAGCGACGATGCCAGCAATGGCCGCCAGGCGGCCCAACCGCCGTGCGCTCGGGATGGGCTCCAAAGCTGCAGGACGCCGACAAAGAAGGAGACGAACCCAATCGCCAGAACGACTTCGGCAGCAACGAAGAGCAGCGCACCCCAGGGATTGATTTCACCTCCCCACGAGCGCGGCATCCCCAATTCACTGAGAAAGTTCTGGAGGAATAGATAACGGTCGGAATCGCGATTCAGATAGGTGCCTCCGGGGTAGCGGAACATCGAGGCCAGAGTGAGCAGTGCGAACGCACCTGTTGCATAGCGAGCGTACGCGAAGCATCCCTTCACCAGCGACACTTCCGTGAATGCTGGACTTGCACATGGTTCTCGTCTACAGACCAAGACGACATAAGAACGACGAACCTTCTTGGCGGCCTTCGCAATCTTCGCGCCCTTCGTGGTTCAAAAGAACCGTGGAATCAGCTTCCACGGAACGCGTTTCATGTAATCGTCATACGCGCGGCCGGAGTGCGCGCGCAGTGTTCGCTCCTCGAACGGGATCGCGATGAGGATGTAGACGCTGCTGACCAACGCCAACACCAGCCGCGTCATCGTCATCGTCCCGACCGCAAAGACCAGCAGAATCCATCCCAGGTAGATCGGGTGACGTACCCAGCCGTACGGGCCGTCGGTCTTGAACTCCATTGGGGATTGGGGATTGGGCCCGCCTTCGCGCCCGAAGGGCGCTTCGGCGAGGCCCGCCGAAGCCTTGGCGGAGGCGGGGGATTGGGGATTCATGACCTGCCGTAACCCGGCGAGTTCGAGGCCGTCGATCACCGCGGTGGCTCTCAGGGTGAGCCAGACTCCGCACAACTGTACGGGGACCAGCGCCCAGTTCCACGGCGACGGGATTTGCCACGCCAGGCCGGCAACCGGGCGCCAGGCGTAGCAGACTCCGATGAGCATCAGGCTTGCAACCCAGACGTACACCGAACGTTCAAGCGGCGCGAACACGGCCCTCCGGACGAATGCGCGAACCGCATCGCGCGCAAAGATGCTGTGATGCAGAGCAAAGGCGCTGAAGAGGACGAGATTGAACGCGATCGCGCCGGGTGCCGCCTTACCTTCGACGATTTCGCCGAACGTAACGGAGTACGAGAAGAGGAAATAGACGAGGGCGGCAACAAACAGCGCCCCTCCTGCCCACGCGAAAGCGCGGGCGGCGGGGTGCGGGGCATTCACGGGCCGCTATTATAGGTCTGACATGCGGGCAGTCGCCCAACCAGGCGTCGTCATCACCGGCATCGGCGTGGTCTCGCCGTTCGGTGTCGGCCGCGAGCGCTACTGGAACCACGTCGCACACGGTTGCAGCGGCATCAGCCGCATCACGCAGTTCGACGTATCGGCGTGGCCCTGTCAGGTTGCCGCCTCGGTGCCGCCCGTCTCCATCGAGGACGCTGTCGTGCTCGACGGCGACGACGAGGAAGGCGGCAGGTCGGATCCGAAGCGTTATTCGCGCGCCGCCCTCTTTGGCGTCATCGCCGGCCGCGAAGCGTGGGCCGACGCTGGGCTGCGCGCCGGCGAGCCGGGCGCAGGGGTCATCATCGGCACCGGCGGCGGCGGCATCGACGTCGGCGAGCGTCAGTACGAGGATTTCTTCACCACCGGCGGGCGTCATGTCACGCCGTACGCGATCGCGGTTGGTATCTGCGGAATGGTCTCGAGCGAGGTATCGATCTCGCTCGGGCTGCGCGGCCGGAGTCATGTCCTGTCGTGCGGGTGCACGAGCTCGACCGACGCGATCGGATATGGCGCGGCCCTCATTCGCGCCGGCGAGCACGATGTAATGCTGTCGGGCGGCACCGACGGCTGCGTTCTGCCCGGCATGATCTTCGGTTTCGCGCGTATGCGCGCCGTCTCCACTCGCTACAACGAGCGCCCGGCGGCGGCCTCCAGACCGTTCGATCGCAATCGCGACGGCTTCGTCCTCGGCGAGGGGGCGTGGATGCTGGTGCTCGAGCGGGAGGATCGCGCGCGTGCCCGCGGCGCCACCTGCTACGCGCGCGTCGAGGGCTATGGCTCGACCTGCGATGCGTACCACCGCGTGCAGATGGACCCTGACGGCGACGAGATCGTCCGCTGCCTCGACACGGCGTTGCAGAAGTCAGGCCGCCGCGCGGAGGAAATCGGCTACGTGAACTACCACGGCACGTCGACGCAGCTGAACGATGCGATCGAATCGCGCTGCGTCCGCCGGTTCTTCGGCAGCCATGCCGATCGCGTCCCGGGCTCCTCGACGAAGTCGATGATCGGCCACCCGCAAGGTGCGAGCGGGGCGGCCGGCGTGGCCGCGACGGCGATGGCGATGTCGCGCGGACTGCTGCCGCCGACGATCAATCTCGACGATCCCGACCCGGCCTGCGATATGGATTTCATCCCGCACACGGCGCGGCCAGCCGATATCGAGGCCGCGCTCTGCAACTGCCTCGGATTCGGATCGAAGAACAGTGCGCTCGTTCTCGGGAGAGTTCGGTGACCGCATTTTGAATTTTGCATTTTGAATTTTGCATTTCGACTGTGACGTCCTCGTCGTCGGCGCGGGACCTGCTGGAACCGTCGCTGCCCGCCAACTTGCGGCGGCGGGGGCGCGCGTACGCATCGTGGACCGCGCGACATTTCCTCGCGACAAGCTGTGCGGCGATACGCTGAATCCCGGCTGCCTGGCGATGCTGGACCGGATCGATGCCGCGGTGGCGAAGCGCATCCGCGCGCGATCACTGGCGATCCGCGGAATGACGATCACCGGCCCCGGCGGCGTGACGGTGAAGGCGGATTACCCGTCAAGTCTGACGGGAGCGGCACTGCTGCGTCGCGACCTCGATCAGTGGCTGCTCGAGGCTGCCGTCCAGGCGGGTGCGCGCTTCGACCCTGGCGTCGCCGTGCAGCGCCCGGAAGTGGTTGAGAGTCCATTCCGAGTCGCCGGTGTCCGCTCGACGTGCGGACGGCGGGAATTTGCGCTGCGCGCGCGCGTGCTGATCGCCGCCGACGGCCGGTCGTCGCGGCTGGCCGCGACCCTCGGGTTGTCGAGGTTCGTGGGGAAGCCGCGACGGTGGGCGTACGGCGCTTACTTCACCGGCGTCAGTGGGATGTCGTCGCACGGCGAGATGCACATTCGCCGCGAGGGCTACGTCGGCGTTGCCCCTCTGCCGGGCGGCATCGCCAACGTGTGTGTCGTTCGCGAGCGTGCCGCCCTGACCGCCGGCCAGGCCGCGGCCGCGGTGATCGCGAACGCCGTCGCTGCCGATCGCATCCTGCGGGACAGATTTGCGAGTGCGGGGTCCGTGTCGGACGTCACGGTTCTCGGCCCTCTGGCGGTCGAGTCGGAGGCCGCCGGCTGCCCCGGGATGCTGCTCGCCGGGGATGCCGCCGGTTTCGTCGATCCAATGACCGGCGACGGACTGCGGTTCGCGATCCGCGGAGGAGAATTGGCCGCAGAGGCCGCGCTGCGTGAACTCGAGACCGGCGTGCCGGCGCACCAGAGCCTCCTGGCGTCGCGAACACGCGAGTTCGCAGGCAAATGGCGCCTGAATCGTGCGCTGCGGTCGCTCGTCGGTTCCAGACCCGCTCTTGCCTGTGCCGCGGCTGCGGCCCGCGCATGGCCGGCGCCCGTGCAGCAGCTGGTGGGCATCGCCGGCGATGTGAATCTCGCCCGGCGGTCAGCGTGATCGCGCTCGCGCTTGCCGTCGTCGCGGCGCTGATGCTCCTGGAGTTGTGGATCTCGACCCGCAACGAACGGGTACTCGTCGCGCGTGGCGCCCTTACGGCCCACGACCCTGTGTACGGAACGATGCGCTGGGCCTATCCCGCGGTCTTCGTGGCCATGGCCGTAGAAGGCATGCTGTCGGCACCGGTACCGCGATCGCTGGTGCTCGCGGGCGCGGCCGTGTTTCTCGCTGCGAAACTGTTCAAGTTCTGGGCGATCGCCACGCTCGGCGAGCGGTGGACCTACAAAGTGCTCGTATTGCCCGGCGTACCGCTGGTGACGAGCGGGCCGTATCGATTCATCCGCCACCCGAACTATGTCGGCGTCGTCGGTGAACTGATTGGAATGGCGCTGTTAACCGAGGCCAGATTCACCGGAGCGGCCGGGGTAGTGTTCTTCAGCTGGCTTCTCTCGCGGCGGATACGGGCGGAAGAACAGGCGCTTCGGTAGGCATATACTGGCCACGACGCTTTACTCCGGCACCCCTGACCCTTCGACCCCGCTCAGTTTCACCCTGAGCAGAGTCGAGAGGTGAAGGGGGGCCCTACGTGCCAGCATGAAAAGGTCGCTTGCCAAAATGCGCTCATTCATCACGTTGCGCCGGACCGCAATCGTTGTCGCGCCGTTGCTCATCGTCGGTACGCTGCTGTCGCAGACGCGTTCGGGCGGGACGGCGGCGGACGAGGCGCTGCGCGCGCTCAATCAGGGTCGATACCAGGACGTCGAGCAGATTCTCAATGGACAGACCGATGCACGGTCGATCGCGTTACGCGGTCGCGCCCTGATCGAGCTCGGCCGCTATGCTGACGCCGAGAAGCTGCTGGCTGGTCCGGCGAAGTCCCAACCGACGAGCGACGCGGCGCTCGAATACGGACTGCTGCAGATCATCGTCGGGCGGCGCACCGACGCGGCGCAGACATTGCGCCGCGTTCTCAGCCTGACGCCGCGCACCGCTGCGGAGAACTTTCGACTCGCGCGCGCTGCGGTGGCGCTGGGCCGCGAGACCGCCGAGACGGAGACGGTTCATGACGCCAATCGCTTCTTCCGCGAGGCGAACCGGCTGGCGCCGGACGATGCGATCATCAACGCGGAATGGGGATTGTTGTTCCTCGAGAAGTACTACCCCGACGACGCCCTGAAATCGTTCCAGGTTGCGCTCAAATCGGACGAGACGAATGTCACGGCCCGCGTCGGACTGGCGAACCTTCTGGCGGAGCAGAATCCTCCAACCGCGAAGTCGGCGATCGAGCAGGCGCTCAAGGTCAACCCCAACTCCATACCCGCGCATCTGTTCGTCGCGGAAAGCGCGCTCGACGAACGACGTCTGGATGATGCGCGTCAGTCGATCGACGCGGCACTGAAGGTCAATCCCAACAGCCTGGAGGCGCGGTCGCTTCAGGCGGCGATGCTGTTCATCCGCGGCGACGACAGGGAATTCGAGCGCCTGGCCGGGGAGATTCTGAAGATCAACCCGACCTACGGCGACGTCTATCGGACCGCCGGCGATCATCTGGCGCGGCAATACCGCTTCGACGAGGCCGTGGTCATGACACGGCGGGCGCTGACGCTCGATCCGCGCAACGCCCGCACGCTGGCTGATCTGGGATTGCAGTTGATGCGGACCGGCGACGAAGCGGCGGCCCGCAAGTCGCTCGAAGCGTCGTTTGAGAACGACAAGTTCCAGAGCAACCTGCTGACGAAGAACCTGCTCGAGGTGCTGGACGAACTGGAGAAGGACTTCGAGACGATCACCGACGGCAAGATCGTCATGAAGCTGCACAAGAACGAGATCGGCGTGATGCGCGAGCACGCGCTGCCCCTGGCCAAGGAAGCGCTGGCCGCTCTGGAGAAGCATTACAACTTCTCCGCAGAAGGGCCGCTGCTCGTCGAGATGTTTCCGAAGCACGACGGCTTCGCGGTCCGCACGCTCGGCCTCCCCGGCATGATCGGTGCGCTCGGCGCCTGCTTCGGGCGCGTCGTGACGCTCGATTCGCCGCGGGCGCGGAAGCCGGGAGAGTTCAGCTGGCAGGAAACGCTGTGGCACGAGATGGCGCACGTCGTCACGCTGCAGATGTCGAAGAATCGCATCCCGCGCTGGCTGAGCGAGGGCACGTCGGTATTCGAGGAACGCCGCGGCCGCCCGGAGTGGGGACGAGAGTCGGATCTCAGCTTCGCTCAGGCCTACAACGAAGGGAAGCTGCTCAAGCTGGCCGATCTGAACGAAGGCTTCAGCGACCCGCGGATGATCACCATCGCCTACTACCAGGCATCACTGGTGGTGGAGCACTTGATCAATAGTTTTGGCGAGCCGGCGTTCCACGCCTTCATTCGCTCGTACGGCAAGGGGATCGAGACCGAGCAGGCGGTGAAAGAGGTGTTTGGAACGTCGCTCGATGCGATTCAGAAGTCCTTCGACGCATATCTGGAGAAGGAATACGCTGCCACCAAGCGGGCCCTGCAGCGGCCGAACGTCAAGGAAGTGGAATCCGTCGACGCGTTCAAGGAGCTGGCGGCATCGAATCCGGACAGCTTCGCCGTTCAGATGCAGCTGGCGATCAAGCTCGCGGAGACGGGCGACAACGCCGCGGCGATCCAGGCGGCCGAGCGTGCCGCCAAACTGCTGCCGCGGGCCGGCGATGACAACAACCCGCACCGGTTCATTGCACAGGTGGCGCTGAAGGCCGGCGACAAGGCGCGCGCGATTCGCGCGCTGGAAGATGTGCTTCGCGTCGATCACAGCGACGTCGAATCGGCGCGCACGCTGGTGTCGCTGGTCGAACCGTTGAACGACGCGACCCGGCTCGAGGCGGCCTACAAGAAGATCGTCGAGATCGATCCGTTCGACGCCGTTGCGGAAGCGGGCCTCGGGAGGCTGGCGCTGCGCCGCAAGGACTCGGCAACCGCCGTGAAGGCGTTCCGCAGTGCGCTGGCCGCGAACCCGGCCGATCGCGCGACCGCACATACCGACCTCGCCGAGGCGCTGTTCACGGGAGGTCAGCTCAAGGAAGCAAAGACCGAAACGCTGAACGCGCTGGAAATCGCGCCGGGCTACGACCGCGCGCTTGATCTGCTGCTGAAGATCAACGAATCCGGCGGCGGCTAACTGGTGGAGCCGGCTATAGCCGGATGATCAGCGCAGATCGTTCCACCACTCCACCCGCTGCCGCTCCGGCCTCCTGAACACCAGCACGCCGCTGACGCCGGCCACGAAGCCGGCGACGTGCGCCCAGAACGCGATGCCGCCGGCCGGCTCACCGCCCGTCGCCGCGGCGATCGAGCCGACGCCGCTGACGAACTGCAGCACGAACCACAGCCCGAGAAAAACCAGCGCCGGAACTTCCATCACGTGGAAGAACACGAACAGCGGTATCAGCGTGACGATACGGGAGTGTGGATAGAGTACGAAATACGCGCCCATGACGCCGGCGACCGCGCCGCTGGCTCCCACCATCGGGACCACCGAATCAGGGCTCATCGCGGTCTGCGCCAGCGCGGCAGCGGCGCCGCACAGCACGTAGAACACCACAAAGCGGCCGTGCCCCATTCGGTCCTCGACGTTGTCCCCAAAGATCCACAGGAACAGCATGTTCCCGCCGACGTGCAGCAGGCCGCCGTGCAGGAACATCGACGTCAGCATGGCGACCCACGAGAACGCTGCCGGCACGAGTCCGAAGTAGAGGATGAACTCCTCGAGGGCTGTCTCGCCGAGGGTCATCTCGTAGAGATAGACGAGCGCGTTGACGGCGATCAGCGCGATGGTGACGTAGGGAGTCGTGCGCGAGGGGATGACGTCGCGGAGCGGAATCACATGGTATCTCTAGGTTCAAGAGGTTCACGCGGTGCAGCGGGTTCAGGACGTCGCCTGAACGCTCTGCACCTCCTGAACACATGAACCAAGTCAGATACAGTATCCCGGAGCCCATGATTTGCGCACACTGTGGAACCGAGATCGCCGACAAGGCGCTGATTTGCTACCGATGCGGCAACGCGACGACCGAGCCGCGCATCAAGCCGCCTGTGGAAGGCTCGTTGTTCGAGCGTCCGCGGCGCTCGCGGTTGCCGATCGTCGCGATCGTGATCCTCATCATCCTGGCGATCCTCGCCGCCTGGGCGTTCGGGATCCTCGACTCGACTCCGTCATCCGGCTGAAGCCGCCCGCCTTCGCGCCCGGGCTTCGGCGGGGACTCCACTCAGCCGCGCTCTTTCACGCCCTCTGAAATCGACTGCAGCGTATCGCCGGAGCGGGAGTCCTTCCCTTCCTTGACGGCGAGGTCGCCGAGCGACACGATCCCGACGAGCCGTTCGCCTTCGACGACGGGCAGCCGGCGGATTTGATGCTCGCTCATGAGCTGGGCGGCGTCGCGTGTGGACATGTCGGGCGTCGCCGTGACGACGGCGCTGGTCACCACGTCGCGAACCGGACGGTTCGGCTGGCCACCATCGGCGACCGCACGCACGACGATGTCGCGGTCGGTCACCATGCCGACAGCCCGGCCGTTTTCCACGACGGGCACGACGCCCGTGTCTTCGTCGCGCATGATCTGCGCAGCGCTCTGAATGGTGTCGTTGGGCGTTACCGTGCGCGGGTTGGGCGTCATCACGTCACGAATATGCATGGGTTTCTCCTGCTCGCTGGACCGCCTGAGGGCGGAAGTCACGGTTCTCTTCCGCGTGTAGGCGGAAGCTACGTAAGTCACGAAGCAAGAGAGGGGCCGCCCAGCGGAACCATATAATCGTTCCGTGGGCCGCGCCGCCGTGTTCACCTGTATTGCAGCCATTGTCGTGTTCGCAGTCGTTCAGGACCGCGTCATCGTCGCCGGCGTCGGCGAGTACGTCTCGGCGTCCCGCGATGCAGCCGCCGGCAGACGGCCGCCGGTGACCATCGACGAGATCATGAAACCTGCCGTTGCCCGTTCCGTCCGGCAGGGGGCGCTGTGGGGCGGAGCGGCGCTGATCGCCGGCCTCGGCGGCACGCGTGCGGTGCGGAGGCGCCAGTCTCGTGAATGACCGTCTGATTTACGACTGGAACCGGCAGGATGACGCCGTCCGGCCCGCCCGCATCATGCTCCTCGACGAGACGCTGCGCGACGGGCTGCAATCGCCGTCGGTGAAGGCCCCGACCATCGAGCAGAAGGTGCGGATCCTGCACCTTCTCGATCGCATCGGCATCGATACCGCCGACATCGGCTTACCCGGCGCCGGACCGCACGTCGTGAAGGATGCCGAGCGCCTGGCGGAGGAGATCGTCGACTGCCGTCTCAAGGTGCAGGCCAACTGCGCCGCGCGGACGATGGCGGCAGACATCCAGCCGATCGCCGATATCGTCCAGCGTACCGGCCTGCCGATCGAGTGCTGCTGTTTCATCGGATCGAGCCCGATCCGGCGCTACGCCGAGGACTGGACCGTTGACTACCTGCTGCGGTGCACGGAAGAAGCCGTCGGGTTCGGCGTCCGCCAGGGACTTACCGTGATGTACGTGACCGAAGATACGACACGCTCGGATCCGGACACGCTGCGGCGTCTCTTCTCGACGGCGATCCGCGCCGGCGCCTCACGGCTCTGCATCGCGGACACCGTCGGCCACGCCACACCGGACGGCGCACGCGCCGTCGTTCGCTTTGCGAAGACGATCGTCGACGAACACGGCGGCGGCGTTGGCATCGACTGGCACGGGCATCGGGATCGCGACATGGGCACGATCAACAGCATTGCGGCGCTCGAGGCCGGTGCCAGCCGCATCCACGGCACGATGCTCGGGATCGGCGAACGCGTCGGTAACACGCCGATGGACCTGCTGATGGTCAACCTCGTGCTGATGGGCTGGATCGAACGCGATCTGACGCATCTGAACGACCTCGTGCAGACCGTGTCCGAGGCGACCGGCGAGCCGATTCCCGACAACTATCCCGTGTTCGGCCGCGACGCGTTTCGTACGGCGACCGGCGTCCATGCGGCGGCGGTCGTCAAGGCGTTCAACAAAAACGATGCGGATCTCGCCGATACCGTCTACTCGGGGGTGCCGGCGCGCCTCGTCGGCCGGTCGCAGCAGATCGAAATCGGTCCGATGTCGGGAAAATCCAACGTCGTGTTCTGGCTCGAGCGGCGCGGACTTCCCGCCGACGACGAGATGGTCGAGCGGATCTTCCGGCGGGCGAA
>Ga0307409_100000433_pt1 | contig 17738 bp, 10 predicted proteins | sample 322Ometagenome_2_FD_203888 | JGI IMG/M metagenome (GOLD analysis project Ga0307409, IMG submission 203888) | Maize rhizosphere microbial communities from greenhouse at UC Davis, California, United States - 322HYB-O-2 | ecosystem: Host-associated > Plants > Roots > Rhizosphere > Soil | place... | reverse complement strand
CACGCGCCCCGCGTCCCGCGCCCCGCGCACGAGCACTTCCGCCAGCCGCCGGGCGATCGCCTCGGGGTAGCTCGCCCGCAGCTCGGCGATCCGCGCCTCGTAGTCGGCGTGCGCCGCCTCGAGCTTCGCCGACAGCTCGGCCTCGAGCGTCTCCCGCACGCGGTCGCGCACGGCGTCGCTGACGACGACGCCCGCCAGCTCGCGGAGCTGCGCCCAGTGGAGCTGCCGCTCCTCGGCCAGCCGTACGATCTCCGGCGAGACGCCCCACCGCTCGAGCCGCTTGCCGGGGCCGAGCATGTAGATGAAGGGGCGCCGGCCGGCCCGGTCGCCCGGCGGGGCCGCGACGTACTCGTGGAACGGGACGAGCGCGCCGTCGTCGGCATCGCCGGCGGTGTCGGCGGCGAGGCGCGTGAAGTGCTTGCGAAAGCGCCCCTCGGTCGCCGCCCAGTCGGCGGTCGTGAGCGGGAGCTCCATCGCTGTCGCGGCGCCCCGCTCGTCGACGTAGTCCAGCGTGTACGTCGGCCAGTCGTCGTCCACCGCCGGGTTGCCGTCGAGACTCAGGCAGTCGGCCCAGCCGCGGCCGGCGTCGGGGTCGTAGGTGAGGTACGGGAACGCCCGACTCTCGAGCGCGAGTCGCGCCGAGTGCTGCGCCCAGTCGTCGGGGAGGCCGTGCTCCACCGGGCAGGGCGTGTAGATGTTGAACAGCGCCGGCCGGCGCGTCTGCAGCCCGCGCAGGACGCCGGCCATCAGGTGCGACGGCGACGCCTGCGACGACTGATGCACGAAGACGCCGCGATGGGCGAGCGCGATCAGGCCGAGCTCCTTGCGCGTCTCCGTCTTGCCGTGCACCTCGCGGCCGTACCACGCCATGTCCGACACCTGGCCGGTGAAGCCGCTCGTGCACGCCTGGCCGCCCGTGTTCGAGTAGACCTGGGTGTCGAGCACGACGACGCGGATCGGCTTCCCCGACGCCATGAGGCGCGACAGGTTCTGGAAGCCGATGTCGAGCATCGCGCCGTCGCCGCCCATCGCGATCACCGGCGGGCAGAGGTGGAACTCGTCGTCGGTGAAGTGCGACCAATCGAGGTCGTCGAGCTCGCGCTCGGTGCGCTCGGCGTCGTACTCGCCGGCGAGCATCGCCTCGGCGCGGCGCACGGCGACGAAGCCGTCCGCCATCTTCCGCATGTGCCCCTCGAACAGGCCGATGGCGAGCGATGGGCTGTCCTGGAAGAGGTGGTTCGCCCAGGGGAAGGGGTACGGGTTGTAGGGGTAGGTGCTCCCCCACACCGACGAGCACCCGGTGCTGTTGGCCATCGCCAGGTGCGAGCGCCCGCGTCCGCCGGGGCCCTCCACGTAGCGCCAGCGCAGGTCCTTCAGGTCGCGGATGGCGCGTGCGATGCGCTCGACCTCCTCGCGCTTCTCGGCGTCGAGGTGGAGCGTGACGTCGTGGCCGGCGCCCCGCGCGACGGCGTCGAGGTCGGCATCGGCGGCGAGGAGCTCGCGCGCCTTCGCGTCGAGGCCGGTGGCGAGCTCGTCGAGCCGCTTCACGTGGCGCTCGACGCGCGGGCGCATCAGCGCCTCGACGGTCGAGACGATGAGGTGGACGGCGGTCTTCTCCCCACAGCCCATGCACGCGCCGTCGCCGCCGGCCATCGACCGGTAGCTCCCCTTCTTGAGGAGGAGCGTCGGCAGGACGCCGATCCCCTGGTCGATGTCCGACACGTTGACGAACCGGTCGGGCGTGTCGGGGAGGCGCTGCCAGAGCTTCCAGTTGTCGCGCAGCTCGGCCACCACGGCGTCGTCCTGGCGCACGGCGAGGAGGGCGCCGTCGGGGCAGACGTCGACGCACAGGTTGCACCCCTTGCACGCCTCGGGGTTGACGGTGATCGAGAGGAGGCCGCCCGTCCCCTTCTGCTTGCGCTCCGGGGTGTCCCAGAACGCCACCGTCTTCGCGAGCGGGAAGCGCACGACGGCGTCGCGCACCCGCGCCAGCTCCGGCTCGAGCGCGGCGCGCTTGTCGAGGTCGAGGGCGAGCTTGGGCAGGAGCGCGTCGTAGGCGCGCGTGAGCGCGTCGCCGAAGTCCGTGAAGGTCCCCGCGTCGACGATCTTCCGCACCTCCTTGGCGAGCGGCTTGACGAGGGGGCGCACGCGGTCGGTCGGGCCGCGCGCGGCGCCCTGCGCCAGCGCGGCGGCGAGGATGTCCTCGGGGTCGCTCACGAGCCCGGGGATCGCGGCGTCGGGGCACTGCATCCAGCACTGCGCGCACCCGGTGCACTTCTCGGGGACGAACTTCGGAACCTCCATCCGGACGTCGGTCATGTCGCGGACGGCGCTCGTCGCGGCGGGGATCGCGCTGATCGCGGCGAACGGGTCGGCGAGGCCGTCCTGTCCCAGCTTGCAGACGGCGCACACCTGCTCCCAGAAGCGACCCGGGTTGGCGATGCCGTCGGCGGCGGCCGGCACGTCGAGGAGCACCGGCATCTCCGGCACGCGGCCGGGCTGCGGCGCGTCGCGCGCCTCCGTGACCGGCACGGCGCGCAGCTCGGCGGCGCCGCGGCGGATGACGCGCAGGTTGTCCTCGACGACCCGCTCCCCCTTGGCGCCGAACTTCTTCGCGAGTTGGACGCGGATCCCCTCGTACAGCGTCCCCTCGTCGAGCCCCTCCTGGCGGAGCAGCGGCGACGTCGCGAAGAAGGCGCCCATGAACGCCGCCCCCTGCATGCGGTAGCGCAGCTCGGGGTCGGACGCCTCACTCGAGGCGATCTTGAAGGCGTCGAGCGCGTAGACGCGGAGGTGCCGCGCGGCGATCTCGCGCCGCGCCGCGGCGGGGAGCGTCAGCCAGAGGTCGGCGGGCTCGAGGTCGCTCTGGATCACGAACACTCCCCCGTCGCTCAGCCCGGCCAGCGGGTTCGAGTGGCGGAAGACGTTGGGGTCGGGGGAGAGCACGACGCTGACGTGCTTCAGCTCGCAGTTGAGCCGGATCGGCTCGTGCGCGAACGTCGCGTAGAACGTCGTCGGCTGCCCCTTCTTCTCCGAGCCGTACTTCGGGTTCGCCTTGACGTGCATGCCGAGCAGCTCGAAGACCGTCAACGACAGGTTCTTCCCCATCGTGATGGCCCCCCACCCGCCGACCGAGTGGATCCGCAGCGAGAGCGCGCCCTTCGGCATCAGGTCGAGGTCCCCCGCCATCGGCAGCGCGAGCTCGGCGAGCTGCGGGTAGCTCTCGAGCAGCGTCTCCTGCCAGAGCTGGACCTTCGGCAGCCGCGTGCCCGGGCGCACGAAGTCGATCCCGAGGTAGAACTGCCGGCGCCCTCTGCCGCCAGGGAGCATGTTCTCCACCGCGGCGACGACGTCGCCCGGCTGGAGGTCGCGGCTCCCGAGGCCGAAGCACCCCGAGTAGAAGTCGGGCACCTCCTCGGGCGCGACCGCGGCGAGCTTCGGGAAGGGGAGCGCGCCCGGCGTCGCGCGCGCGCCGTCGTCGCGCGCCGCGCCGCGCTGCCCGTTGCCGCGGGCCCGCCCCCAGACGAGCTGCGCGACGCCGTCGTCGCTCGGCGGCGCGTGAGCCGCGGCCTTCGTGCGGCCGGCGGCGGCGGCGGCCGCCCGCCCGTTCTCGAGCGCCTGCGCCATCGCCGCGCGGATCTCGCGCAGCAGTGGCGCGTCCACGGCCAGCGGCTGGTCGGTGCGCTCGAGCACCACCGCCCCACGCTTCCCCGCGAGCAGCCGCGTCACGAGGTCGGCCGGGAAGGGGCGAAACATCGTGAGGTTCAAGACGCCGACCCGGAGCCCGCGCGTCTCGCGTAGCCAGTCCGCGACTGCCTCGGCGTTGGCGACGACGCTCCCCTGCCCCACGATCACCCACTCGGCGTCGTCGAGCCGGTAGCCCGAGCAGCGCGCGTAGCGCCGCCCGGTGAGCGAGGCGAACTCGCCGAGCGCGCGGTCGGTCAGCTCGGCCACGTGGTCGAAGTAGAACGGCCGCTGCGCGGCGACGCCCTGGGCGTAGCTGTCCTGGTTCTGCACCACGCCGAGCATCGCCGCGTTGTCGACGTCGAACATCTCGGGGATGCGGCGGCGGTGCTCGCCGAAGACGAGCCGCTGCGCCGGCGTCGGCGAGTCGATGAGGTCGCGCGGGTCGCCGAGGAACTCCTTGATGAGCGCCCGCTCGGGGAGCCGCATCGACTCGAGGACGTGGCTCGTGAGGAAGCCGTCCTGGGCGACGATGCCCGGGTTGAGCGAGAGCTCCGCGACGCGGTGCGCGATCAGGTTGAGGTCCGCCGACTCCTGCACGTCCTTCGCGAACAGCTGGAAGAACCCGGTGTCGTCCACCGCGTGGTAGTCGTCGTGGCCGGCGTGGACGTTGAGCGCGTGCTTGGTCATCGCGCGCGCGGCGACGTTGAGGACGTAGGTGAGCCGCTTCCCGACCGCCGGGTAGAGCGACTCGTGCATGTAGACCACGCCCTGTCCGCTCGAGAAGTTCGCGGCGCGGAGCCCGGTCATGCTCATTCCGGCGGTGACCGCCGCCGCGGCGTGCTCCCCCTCGGGCTCGAAGAAGAGGAGCTTGCGCCCGTAGACGTTGCGCTTCCCCTCGGCGACCGCGGCCGCCCACCCCTCGCCCATCTGCGTGGAGGGGGTGATCGGGTAGGCGCCGGCCGCCTCGCTCGCTGCGGTCTCCATGAGGACGACCGCGGTGCTGCCGTCCATCGTCGCGAGCGTGCCCGGGTAGTGGGGCGCCGGTGGCGCGGCGTCCGGTCCGTACTGCGCGGCGGTCGTGGCCGCCTTGGTGAAGATGCTCACGGTGCGCTCCCGATGAGTCGCGGCGCCCGGGTGGGGGCGCCGCCCTGGAAGGCGGTCGGCGCGCGCGCGGCGGCGAACTGCGCGCGCTCCAGCCACACGATCGCGCCCGTCGGGCAGCGCGCCGCGGCGCGCGGGTCGGCGAGCGCGTTCACGTCGTAGTCGATGACGGCCACGCCACTGGCGATGCTGATGAGACCCGGCGCCCCGTCCACGACGCACTTGCCGCACGCCGTGCAGGCGACCTTGCATTGCTCCAGCGCCTCGTCGCCGGCGACCAGGTTACGGCACTGGACGAGGAGCTGGCGGTCGAGCGGCATGAGCGCGAGGAGCTCCTTCGGGCACGCCTCCACGCAGTCGCCGCACGCGGTGCACTTGTCCACGTCCACGACGGGGATCCCGTCCTCGCTCATCACCATCGCGTCGAAGGTGCACGAGCGGACGCAGTCGGCGAGGCCGAGGCACCCCCACGCGCACCCCTTTCCGCCGCCGGCCACCGCGGCGGCCGCGGCGCACGTCCCGAGGCCGCGGTACTCCGCCTGCTGCGCCGCGACGTGGCTCCCCCCCGCGCACAGCATGCGGGCGACGACCTTCACCGCGTCGCCGGCGTCGACGCCGAGGTAGGCCGCGATCGCCTGGCGCGCGTCGGCGCCGGCGACGTTGCAGCCGGCCGGCTGCGCCTCGCCGCCGACGAGCTTCTGGGCGAAGGCGCGACACCCCGGGACGCCGCAGGCGCCGCAGTTCGCGTTCGGGAGCATCGCCGCGACGGCGTCGATGCGCGGGTCCTCCCACACCTTGAGGGTGCGGTTGGCCAGCGCGATGAGGATCGCGAAGACGAGGCCGACCCCCCCGAGGATCGCGACGGCGGTGAAGATCATGGCCGCGCCCCCCCGGGAGTGGCCGGGGCGCCGTTCGACGACGGGAGCCCCGCCTGCGCGAGGAGCCAGCTCGTGAGCGCGCTCACCGCGGCTCCGTCGTCCGCCGCGCCGGCGGCGACTACCGTGGCGGCCGCGGCCTGATGCGCAACCGGCGACGGCGTGGCCGCGAGCGCGGCGAGCTCGGTCAGCTCGACGAGGTGCGCCAGTTCCTCGCGCTGCTGCGCGACGCTGTGCCCGCCGACCGCGGCCCGCGCCCTCTCCTTCGGCAGCGCGACGACGCGGAGCCGCTTCGCCAGCGTCGCGCCGGCGCCCGGGTCGTGCACGAAGCGCGCGGCCGACTCGGGAACGAACGCGACGACTGCCGGGCCGTCGAACGCCACCACGCGCGCCAGCGCCTCGACGTCCGTCGCGCAGGGGTCCGACGCGGACGCGTCCGACACTTGCGCGACGTAGGTCCGGGGCGCGACCAGCCGCGCGAGCGGTACCGGCGTCACCGCCCCACGCGCGACGACGAGGATCTTCTGCCGGCCGTCGAGGTACTCGGCGAGCGCGCCGGCGTGCAGGTCGCCCCCGTCCACCGACACGACGAGGGGCGGCGCGAGCAGCCGCTCCCCCCGGTTCCAGCGGCAGTACGGGAATGCGCGCAGCGCCGCGGCGTGCTCCTCGGCGCGGTAGCTCCCCGACTTCACCGCCTGGAAGACGAGCGCGGCCCCGAACGCGCGACCCGCCTCGGCGAGCGTCGCCTCCACCGCCGCGCGGAGCGACCCACCCGCCGGCACGTCGCAGACGAAGAGGCCGTCGCCCCGCGCCAACACCTCGTCCATGACTTCGGCGCACCGGCGGAGGACCGTCTCCTCCTCCGGGCTCAGGACGCGCGCCGCGGTGACGAGCGCGGCGAACCGTGCCGCGTCGACCCGCCCGCCGGCGAACGGCCCGAGCTCGAGCGCCGTCTCACGCGCCCGCTCGTCGGAGCGCGGGCCGTGCGCGGCCAGGAAGGCGCGCGCCTGCGCGTACGCCGTCTCCACCGCCGCGCGGAACTCCGCGCGGCGCCCGGCGAGCGCGTCGAGCGCCCGCCGCACTCCCTGCTCCCGCTGCACTCCCTCGTCAGACGGCATGCTTGTCGAGCTCCGTGTCGAGCAGCGCGCTCCGCTCCGCCACCGTCCGCGGGGCGACGCGCCGGATCAGGTCGTAGCGCGCCCGCGTCTCGTCGCGGTAGAAGACTCCGAGCCGCACGCGCTCGCCCGGCGTGGCGAGAGCGCGCGCGCGGTCGAGGTCGCGCGGGTCGTGCGTCAGCCGGTTCTTGTACGTCTTCTCCAGCTCCGGCACCGTGACGCCGTCGTCGTGCACGAGCAGCTCGATGGCGTCGGGGCGCTGCACCGCGCGCTGGTAGACGTCGGGGGTGTAGACCGGGCAGCGCTGGAGGATGCGGACGAAGGCGAGCCCGTCGTGGTGGTACGCCGCGCGGAGCGTCGCCGCGAGGTGCGCCGGCACCCACTCCGCGGTCTGCGCGACGAACGACGCGTTGGTGACGCCGAGCGTGGCGGCGATCGGGTCGAGCGCCGGGAGCCAGCTCCCGCGGGGCTGCGTGTTGCTCGGGTGCCCCTGCGGCGTGGTGGGCGACGTCTGGTTCTTCGTCAGCCCGTAGATCGCGTTGTCGAGCAGCAGCGCGACCATCTTCACGTTGTAGCGGATCGCGTGCACCCAGTGTCCGGCGCCGATCGACGTGCAGTCGCCGTCGCCCATCACGACGAACACCGTGAGGTCGGGGCGGTGCAGCTTGATCCCGGTCGCCACGGGGAGGGCGCGGCCGTGGATGCCGTGGAAGCCGTACGTCTTGAGGTAGTGCGGGAAGCGGCTCGAGCAGCCGATGCCGGAGACGAAGACCGTCTGCTCGGGGCGCAGCTGCTCGGCGACGAGCAGCTTCTCGACGGCGGTGAGGATCGAGTGGTCGCCGCAGCCGGGACACCAGCGCGCGGTCGCGCCCTCGTAGTCGGAGAGCGCGAAGTCGCGGTCGTCGGCCTCCGCGGCGGCGACGAACAGCGGGCAGGACAGCTCGCCGGTGAATGTCATGCGGCACCTCGCGGGGTCGGGCCGGGGGGGGTGACGGCGGCCGGGTCGGTCGCGTCGCCGCGGCCGCGCAGCATGGCGCGGATCGCCTCGAGGACCGCGCCGGGGCGGAGCGGCTCCCCCGGCACGCGCGTCCAGCAGTCGACGTCGGTCAGCGTCGCGGCGCGGAGCAGCCAGGCGAGCTGGCCGAGGCGGCGGTTCTCGGCGGTGATGAAGGGGGCGTCGGGCTCGTCGCTGTAGTTGATCTCCACCGTGCAGACGCGGCGGAAGCGGGCGAAGATCTCGCGCAGCCCGGGCTGGAGCGGCGAGAGGAAGGTGAGGTGGAGCGACGACACCGCGAGCCCATCCGCCCGCGCGCGCGCCACCGCCTCCTCGATCGTCCCCTTCGTGCTCCCCCACCCGACGACGAGCAGGTCGCCGCCGTCGGCGCCGTTGACCGCCGGCGGGACGAGCGAGCGCTGGAGCACGGCCAGCTTGCGGCTCCGCATCGCCGAGCTGTGCTGGTGGATGCCGGCGCTGTAGGCGACCTTGCTCCGCGCGTCGTGCTCGAGCCCCGTGAGGGTGAACATCCCGTTCGGCTGCCCCGGGATGACCCGCCGCGACAGCCCGGTCGCCTCGTCCCAGTCGTACGGCTTCGTCCCCTCGGGGACGGGGTCCTGGTCGAAGCCGGCGCGCATCCAGTGCTCGTCGAGCACGGGGCGCGGGAAGGGCTGGACGCCGGTGGCGAGGTTGGCGTCGGTAAGCACGAAGACGACGCAGCGGAACGCCTCCGCGATACGCCGGGCGGTGACCATGACGTGGAAGCACTCCTCGATCGTCGCCGGGGCGAGCACCACCTTCGGTGCGTCGCCCGGCTGGCCGTAGAGCACGGCGAGGAGGTCGGACTGCTCCACCTTGGTCGGCAGCCCCGTGCTCGGGCCGCCGCGCTGCACGTCCACCACGACCAGCGGCGTCTCGGTCATCACGGCGAGGCCGATGAACTCGGTCTTGAGCGCGAGCCCGGGGCCGCTCGTGATCGTCAGCGCCACCTTGCCGGCGTAGGATGCGCCGATCGCCACGCCGGCGGCGGCGATCTCGTCCTCGGCCTGATGCAGGATCCCGCCGACGCGCTCGAACACCTCGCCGAGGTAGTGCGACGCCGACGTCGCCGGCGTGATCGGGTACATCGCGCACAGCTCGAAGCCGGCGGCGACGGCCCCCATCCCGATCGCTTCGTTCCCGTTCATCACCACCATCGGCCGCGACGGCGGCGTGGCCGGCACGTCGACGCGGAAGTCGAGGTGCGACTCGGCCCACGCCGCGCCGAGCTCGAGGAGGGCGACGTTCTGCTTGTAGACCGCCTCCGACTTCTTGCGGAAGGCGTAGGCGATCTGCTCGCGGACCCGCTCCACGTCGCGCCCGTAGATCCAGGCGAGGAGCCCGAGGGCGAACATGTTCTTCCCCTTCCGCGGGTTCTCGACGAGCGTCAGGCACTGCTCGTTCATCGGGACGGGGATGATTCGATAGGAGCGCCCCGAGAGCTCGTCCAGCGCCGCGTGCCAGGCGCGCTGCACGTCCTCGTCGGGGTGCGTCGCCCACATGTCCTCGAGCAGGATCACCGCGTCGGGGGCGAGGGCCCCGAGCCGGTGGCGGGCGAGGAGCACCTGCTCGTTGAAGGCGACGACGAGGTTCGTCTGGTCGCCCCAGTTGGTGACCGGCGCGGCGCCGATGCGAACGCGGTTCCCGCTCGCCCCCTCGGGGATGCGCGGCGGCGGCTGGATCTCGGCGGGGATGATCTCGACCGTCCAGACGCCGTTCCCCATCTTCGCCGACACGGCCCCGAAGACCTGGCCGCACTTCTGCGCCCCCTCGCCGGAGTCGGAGACGATCTCGATCGTGTGCTCGGGCAGGCGGAGCACGGTGGGCCGTCCACCGGCGGTGGGCGGAGGAGCGAGAACCTCGCCGCTCGGAACGGTGCCCGGGGCGGCTGAAAGCGATGGCATGGCGCGGAGGCCTCCGATGCAGGAGTGCTGTCTGCCAATGGCTACGCCACGCCGGGGCCCGGGTCAGTCAGGACGAAGGGACGGGGTTGTAGGGGAATCTCCGGCTGCGGACCGTCCGCCTCCTCGACGCGTCCTCAACGCGTCGGCCAACGGACGCTCGCCCTCGCCCTACAGCTCGCGCGTCTCCCCGTGCGCCGGCATCCAGAGCAGCTCGGCCGGCAGCCCGGCCGCGGCCCAGGCGGCGCGCGTGCGGCGCGGCGGGTCGTCCATCGACTCGTCGGTCAGCTTGAACGTGCCCCAGTGCATCCCCGCCATCACCGCCGGCGGGCCGGGGAGGGCGGCGGCGAGCTCCTGGTACGCGCGCACCGCGTCGGCGGGGTCGTTGTGCACGGGGCGCATGAACCAGCGCGGGTCGTAGGCGCCGACCGGCATGAGCACGAGGTCGAACGGCCCGCCGCCCCGCCGCGCGGCGTCGGCGATGTCGGGGAAGTAGCCGGTGTCGCCGACGTAGTAGACGCTCCGCTCCCCGGCGCGGATCGTCCAGCCGCACCAGAGCGTCTCGTTGCGGTTGGTCGCCCGCCGTCCGGAGAAGTGCTGCGCCGGAACGCAGGTCAGTGCCGCGCCCCCGATCGACGCCGTCTCCCACCAGTCGCCTTCCTCGACCAGCGCTCCCCGGCGCTGAATCCACGGAGCGACGCCGAGCGGCGCCAGCCACCGCGCCCGGGGGTCGCGCTGCACGAGGCGCCGCACGGTCGGCTCGTCGAGGTGGTCGTAGTGGTCGTGCGAGACGAGCACGAGGTCGATCGGCGGCAGCGCGTCGAAGTCGAGCCCCGGCGGCGCCCACCGCTTCGGGCCGGCGAACGGCACGGGCGACGCGCGCTCCCCCCACACGGGATCGGTGAGCACGTTCAGCCCGCCGACCTGCAAGAGGAACGTCGAGTGGCCGACCCACGTCGCGAGCAGCCGATCGGGCGCCGCGCGCGGCAGCGCCGGCGCCGGCGCCACCGGCGGGAAGGCGGCCGCGAAGTCGGCGCGCGAGATGCCCGGCGGGCGCCTCCCCGCGAGCCGCTCGACGACCGTCCAGCGCAGGAAGTCGCCCAGCCCGTGCGACTCGTCGGTCGGCCACGGGTTGCGGAAGCCGCCCGCCGGCCGGTGGTGCGCGGGACGCGTCACTCGGCGCGCGGCGGGCCGTCGGCGGGGAGGACGAGGGAGAACGTGGAGCCCTTCCCGACCTCGCTCTCCAGCGTCAGCTCGCCGCCGAGCAGGCGCGCCAGCCGCCGGCTGATCGCCAGGCCGAGGCCCGTCCCCTCCGTCTTCCGGTCGCGCGGCCCGACCTGCACGAACTCGGCGAAGACGCGCTCGCGGTCCCCCGGCGCGATCCCGACGCCCGTGTCGCGCACGCGGAGCGCGACGCGCCCGTCGAGGCACGGCTCGACGACGATCCGCACCTCGCCGCGCTCGGTGAACTTCACCGCGTTCGACGCGAGGTTGAGCAGCACCTGCCGCACGCGCGCCGGGTCCGAGCGGACGCGGAGCGTCGGCGGCGCGTCGAGGGGGAGGGCGAGGCGCTTCCCCTGCGCCTGCGGCTCGACCGAGGTCATCGTGTCGCGCGCCAGCTCCACGAGGTCGAACTCCGACGGCTCGATCCGCACCTTCCCCGCCTCGAGGCGGCTGATGTCGAGCACGTCGTTCACCAGCTCGAGCAGGTGCCGCCCACTGCGCCGGATCCGCGCGACCATCTCCTGCGCCGGCGGCGGGACGTCCCCCGCCAGCCCGTCGGCGATCAGGTTGCTGTAGCCGAGGATGGCGTTGATCGGCGTCCGCAGCTCGTGCGACATCTGGGCGAAGAAGCGCTCCTTGAGCTGCGTCGCCTTCTGCACCTCCTCGACGAGCCGTGTCCGCTCGGTGACGTCGCGGAAGACGAGCACCGCGCCCGCCACCTCCCCTCCCTTGTCGCGCAGCGGCGAGGCGCTGCCGAGCAGTCGGATGCGCGACCCGTCGGGGCGCTCGGCGGTCCACTCCGCGCCCTCGATCACGCGCCGCTCGCGGATCGCGCGGCGGATCGGCAGCTCGTCCACCGTCACCCGCGCGCCGGCGACCGTGCGGATGCCGAGCGTCTCCACCCACCCCTCCGCGGCGACGCCGGTCAGCGGCCGCCCGTAGATCCGCTCGACCGCCGGGTTGAAGCGCACGTACTCCCCGCGCTCGTCGGCGATCAGCACGCCGTCGGCCATCTGGTCCAGCACCGCCGCCAGCTCGGCGACGCGCGCGTCGAGCTCCGCGTTGCGCTCGTGGAGCTCGGTGTTGAGCATCTCGAGCTCCGTCGCCTGCTGCTCGAGCTGCTCGTGCTGCGCCTCGAGCGCCGCGTTGGCCTCGCCGAGCTGCATCGCCCGCTCGCGCGACGCCTCGAGGACGACCGACTTCGTGATCGCCAGCGCGGCGAGGTCGGCGAGTGCCTGGACGAGCGTCACCGCGCGCTCCGGCACCGCGACGTCGCGCCGCCAGCCGACGACGATCGCGCCGAACGGGTGCCCGCCCGTGCGCAGCGGGACGCCGAACGCCGTGCGCATCCGCTCGGCGAGGTGCGCCGGGAACTCCTCGCCCGGGAACGCCGGGTTGTCGGGGAAGCCGGTGATCACGACGGGTGCGTTGGACGCGATGATCCGTCCCGCCGTCCCGCGCCCCTCGGGGAAGACCGTCGTGCGCCAGGCGCCCGACTCCATCCCGTCGGTCGCCCGCCACACCGTGCGCCCGGCGTCGTCCACCGTCGCCACGGCGGCGTAGTCGGCCTCGGCGATCCGATGGGCGCGGCACGCGAGGCGGTGCAGCTGCTCGCCGAGGTCGAGCGCGCCCACCAGGTCGCCGGCCGCGGCGACGAGCTCCTCCTGCTCGCGCGCGCGGCGCTCGGCGTCGAGGGCGCGCGGCGGCGACTCGCCCGGACGGAGCGCTCCGGACACCTCGCGCTCGACGCCCGCGCTCCGCGCGCGGCCGGTCGGTGGCGGCGGGATTTCGTGCATCGGCATGGCGTCGGCGTCGACGCGGGGTTCGGACATCGGTGCGGCGCGAGAGCGACGCGCGCTGGGTCGGGTGTGACCCGCGTCGCGTTAGGGCGAGCGTAAAAGCAAGCGGCGGGCCTCCCTCCCGGGAAGCCCGCCGTCCTGCAGCTACCCGGTACCCTCAGGTACCGGGTGCTCGGAGTCGTGTTTCTTACTGCCCCGCCGGCAGCGAGTTGCCGGTGACGGCGCGATACACGTTGAGCCGGCCGTTGCCGAAGCTCGTGTCGTAGCCGGCGGCTCCACGGTCGTCCGCGGTGCTCTCGAGCCGGGCACGCAGCGCGGCCCCGCGAAGCCCGGTCATCGACGCGACGACCGCCGCGGCGCCGGTGACCTGCGGGGCGGCCATCGAGGTGCCCTGCATCCAGGTGTAGCCGCCCTCGAGGTAGGCGCTGTAGATGCACCCCTCGGGCGTCGTGTTCGAGTAGCAGTTGCCGCCGGGCGCGGAGATGTCGAGGCCCGGGCCCCAGTTCGAGTAGGATGCCAGCTTGTCCTGCCACTGCGTCGCGGCGACCGAGATCGCGTTGGGGTCGCAGGCCGGGCAGCTCACCGTGCCGGTGCCGTCGTTGCCGGCCGAGGCGATGACGAGGACGTTCTTGCTCAGCGCGTAGGCGATCGCATCCTTCTCCGCCGTCGACAGGCTCGCGCCGCCGAGGCTCACGTTCACCGCCACCATTCCCGGGACGTCGGCGGCGGCGCGGATCGCGCTGGCGGTCGCCGAGGTCGGGCAGCCGCGCCTTCCGCAGACGCGCTGCACGTAGACCTTCACGTGCGACGCGGCGCCGGCGACGCCGGCAACGCCGACCGTGCTTCCGGCCATCGTGCCCGTGGTGTGGCTGCCGTGGCCGTTCTCGTCGTTCGGGTCGGCGTCGTTCGAGTACCAGTCGCGGCCGGCGATCAGGCGGCCGGTGAACTCGGGGTGATCGAGATCCACGCCGGTGTCGATCGAGCCGACGACGACGTCCGCGCCGCCGGCGGCGAAGCCCTCGATGTTGTCCTCGTCGGCGTCGGCGAGCGAAGCGTAGGACGCGGGGAGGTTCGATCCCGCCGAGCCGCCGCGCGAGTACTTCATGTTCAGCCCGCCCGGGTTGTAAAACGCCCAGAGCCTCTGGTCGATCGCGGTCGGCTGGCGGAGGTAGTTCGGCTCGGCGTAGGCGACGCGCGCGTCGGCGGCGAGCTTGGCGGCGGCGGAGCGCTCGGCGCCGGCGGCCGCGCCGCGGAGGACCGCGAACGCGTTGCCGTGGCCCCGCTGGCCGAGCGCGAGACCGTGGGCGGCGGCGACCGCCTCGGCGTCGGCGCCGGCGCGAAGCCCGACGATCACCTCGCCCGGCATCACCTGCTCGGGCGCGCCGCCGCCCTCGACGACTCGCGCCGCGGCGGGAGCCGCGACATCGGCGGTCGGTGAGACGGGGACGTCGGAGCAGGCGGCGAGGGCGACCGCGGCGACCGCGAGGGCGGTGTTCGCGGTGACGGCCTTGAGCGAGACACGGGGCATCTGTGTTCCTCCGGGATGTGGCACACGCGCGTCCGGCCTGGGTGCCGGGCGCCGACTGACGGCGCGCCGGACCGACACCCGGACTGGGTGGGGCGGCGCGCGACATCTAGGCGAACAGCTGCGACGGGCGCAGCGAACGACAGCGTGCGGAGGAACTGCGTGCTCGAGGTCGCGTTCCGACGGAAGCGCACTCGGCGCCGCGCCGTGGATGGGCGGGCTCGGGCGGCCGGTGCAGCAACTCGGGTCAGGAGACGCGACGGCGCAACACTACAGATGTTTGGCGCTACACGCAAGGGCCGGGTCAAGGGAAGACCGAACCGAAGCGCGCGGCGGGGAGTTCGTGGCGGTACGCGAGGGACGGGGTGAGCATCGCCAGCCGATGGTCGCTGGTCGAGCCGGTGCGGCGTCTCGACACGGCGCGCCTCTCCTGCAAGTCGCAGACCGACGAAGTCAGATGTTTTTCCTCTAATCCACGACCGCCGATGGCCACCCCGGTAGACGAGACGCCGCGCGTCCGCGCCCCCGACTTCCCCGAGCGCCTCGACTGGATCAACGGCGGCGGGCGCCCCCTCGCCCTCGCCGACCTGCGCGGCAAGGTCGTCCTGCTCGACTTCTGGACCTACGGCTGAATCAACTGCATCCACGTCCTCCCGCAGTTGCGGGAGCTCGAGCGCCGCTTTCCCGACGAGTTGGCCGTCGTCGGCGTGCACAGTGGGAAGTACATCGCAGAGCGCGACACGGCGCGCATCCGCGAGGCCGCGATCCGGCTCGGCAACACGCACCCGATCGTCAACGATCGACAGTTCCGGGTCTGGCGGTCGTACGCCGTGCGCGCCTGGCCGACGCTCGTCGTGATCGACCCGCAGGGCTACGCGGTGACGAGTCACGCCGGCGAGTTCACCGCGGCGATGGTCGCCCCGCTCGTCGAGCGGCTCGTCGCCGACGCCGGCGCCTCGCTCGACCGCGCGCCGCGTCACTTCCCGCTCGACCCGCCGGCGATCGCGCCCAGCGTACTGCGCTACCCGGGCAAGGTCGCGCTTGACACCCCCGGTGACGGCGGCGGCCGCGGTCACCGCCGGATCGCCATCGCCGACACGGGGCACCACCGCGTGCTCGTCGGCACCCTGTCCGACGACGGGCGGCGGATGACGGTGGAGCGCGTCGTCGGGTCAGGCGAGGCGGGGCTGCGCGACGACGCGGACGCGCGCGCCGCGCGCTTCACGATGCCGAACGGGATGGCGTTCGGCGGCGCCTCGGACGGCGCGCCGGCGGGCACGCTCTACGTCGCCGACAGCGGCAACCACGCCCTGCGCGCCGTGGACCTCGCCACGGGCACCGTGCGCACGCTCGCCGGCACGGGCCACCGCATCCGCACCCGCGCCGACCTCGAGGCCGGCGCGCTCGCCTCACCGTGGGACGTCGCCCTCGTCGGCGCGACGCTCCACGTCGCGATGGCGGGCTCGCACCAGCTGTGGGCGCTCGACCTGGCGCGCGGTACGCGTCCGCGCGTCCACGCCGGCCAGGGGGGCGAGGACATCCGCGACGGCGCGCTCGGCGACGCCCTCCTCGCCCAACCCATGGGGCTCGCCGCCGACGCCCGCGCCGGCCGCCTCTACTTCGTGGACGCCGAGTCGAGCGCCGTGCGCTGGGCCGAGCTCGACCCCGCGGCCGGCGAGGTGCACACGATCGTCGGCACCGGGCTGTTCGACTTCGGCGACGCCGACGGCGTGGGCGACGCGGTGCGCATGCAGCACCAGCAGGGGATCGCCCTCCACCCAGGTGGCCGCCTCCTCGTCGCCGACTCGTACGACGACGCGCTCAAGTGGGTGGACCCCGCGACGCGCCGCGCCGAGACGTGGGTGCGCGGCCTCCACGAGCCCGGTGGCCTCGCGATCGGCGACGGCGTCGTCTACGTCGCCGACACGAACGCGCATCGGATCGCGGTGGTCGAGGAAGAGAGTGGGGAGGTCGGCGAGCTGGAGATAGAAGAACGGTGAACGGTTCACGGTTGATCGTTGACGGTTCACGGTTGAACCCCCGGGAAGCCTCTCGACGCGTCCCGGGGGTTCTCCGCAGTTACCGTCCACGGTCCACCGTCCACCGTCCACCGTCCACCGTCCACCGTCCACCGTGAACGGTTGACGGTCGATCGTTCATGGCGTTCGCGCCGCCCCCAGATTCTCCTCCACGTGCTCCACCCGCTTCATGCCGACGAGCGCCGCGGCGACGCCGGGGAGGGCGCGCGAGAAGGCGATCGCGCGCTGGGCGTCGGTCGCCAGGTGGGGGAGCGCGTCGCGGAGCTGATCGGGGAGGCCGCGGGTGAGCTGGCCCTGCATCAGCGTCGCGCTGGCGACGACGGCGACGCCGAGCTCCGCGGCGGCCTCGACGAGCGGCACGTTGCGCGTCGCGCCGCGCGAGATGCGCACTTCCTGGGTCGGCGCGCGGACCGCCTCGGTCATCGCGAGATTGATCGGGAGCTGGACGACGGCGAAGTGGTGTCCGTCGCCCGCCACCTCGCGGGCGATTTCGACCAGCTCGCCGAGGCTCAAGTGTCCGCGGGTGCGCGGCGGGGCGCGGAGCCCGGTCCAGGTGGCACAGCCGTAGCGCCCGATGTCGCCCCGCGCGACGCGCTCTTCGAGGAAGGCGAAGGCGTCGCGCAGGCGGTCGCGGAACACCGGGTGCTCGACCGCCTCGAGCTGCTGCTCGGGGTTGTGGAGGTAGTAGACGTCCACCGCCGCGACGCCGAGGTTGGCGCGCGACCGCGCCAGCTGGTGCGCGAGGTAGCCGGGCGCGAGGCAGTGCCCACCGGCGACGACGTCGCCCGGCGCCATCACGCCCTGGGAGAAGAACTCACGCTCGAGGTAGGCGCGGTACTCGTCGCGCGTCGCCGGCGGCTGGCCGTCGAGCGGCACGAAGCCGCCCTTCGTGCACAGCACCACCTCGTCGCGCGCCACCGTCCCGTCGCGCGTCGCGGCGGCGAGGGCGGCGCCGAGCGCGCGCTCGGATCGCTGGCAGCGGTAGTTGATCGCCGTGTCGAGGAGGTTGACGCCGCGCTCGAGGGCGCCCCGCGCCGCCCGCTCGTAGGCGCGGTCGTCGGCGTCGTCGCACTCGCCAAGGTAGGTGCCGAGCCCGATCGAGGAGACGAGCGGCGCCGCGTCGCGCAGCGCCGCGGTCGCCGCCGCGCCGACGAGCGGGCGGTAGAGATCGGGGGCGACGGCGTCGTGGTGGCGCGCCGCGTACCGGCGCGTGCCGGCGGCGCTGGCGCGGCCGGCGAGCGGCGCGGCGCCGCCGGCGCGCCCCGCGGCCGGCGCCGAGGGTCGGTGAGTCATGCGAGCGGTCATCGTTCGGGACGCTACAGACCGCCGGGCGGGTCGGCAAGGGCGCAGTGGGGTACGAGGCACTAGCGTTGCAAGGTGCCGCGCTCGGCGCTCGGCGCTCGGCGCTCGGCAGTGCAGCGGCCGGGAGCCGAGCGCGT
>Ga0307409_100000432_pt1 | contig 17763 bp, 17 predicted proteins | sample 322Ometagenome_2_FD_203888 | JGI IMG/M metagenome (GOLD analysis project Ga0307409, IMG submission 203888) | Maize rhizosphere microbial communities from greenhouse at UC Davis, California, United States - 322HYB-O-2 | ecosystem: Host-associated > Plants > Roots > Rhizosphere > Soil | place... | reverse complement strand
TTCGTCAGGTACCCGTCCGGCCCCGGCGCCCCGACGTTGGCCGGCGACTCACAGCCGGCCAGGCCGACCCCGGCGGCCAGGGCGGCGGCGATCGCGGCGGCCGCCAGCCGGCGATGTGGGGAACGTGCGGCCCACAACCGGCGTCGGCTCACCGGCACACATGCACCCGGATCGTGGTCGCTCCCGGGCGTGTGTGCACGCGGACGAGGTCACAGAGGTGGTTGACGAGAAGCAGCCCGCGGCCGCCCGGGGCGTCGCGCCGGGCCGGCGGCCGTCGCCCGGCCAGTGGGTCGCCGATGTGCCCACCGTCGGTGACCTGGCATACCACGTGAGCGTCCTCGAGCCAGAGGTAGAGGGTGCCCCGACCACCCGCGTGGGTCATCGTGTTGCTGACCAGTTCGTTGACCGCGAGCCTCAGGTCCGCGACCCGGTCCGGCGGTAGCCCGGCCGCCGTGGCGTACTCGCACACCGAGCGGCGCACCTCCGCCAGTGCCACGTCGTCCAGCACCAGCCAGATCGCGTCCACCGGCGGGTCGGGCAGGTCCAGGTTGAAGTCGGCCGCCACCGCGAACGGGTCGGCGTAGGTCGTGCTGCCCCACCGGATTCCGTTGCCGGCCATGACCGGGTGGGTCCGGTGGGCGTCGGCGATCCGCGCCTCGTCCAGCCCCGCCACGTCGTACGGGCACAGCACCGCAGCGTCCCGACCCTCGAACACGGAGTTGATCAGTGCCTCGTGCTGCACGCAGGCCGGGTACTCCATCTCGTCGCGTCCGGGCCAGATCGGCTCACCGATGATGCGTACCGGTTTTCCGGCATGGGCATCGGCGAAGCGCAGCAGCATCCCGGGAATGATGCGCCCCGGGTTGCGTCCGGCCGATGTCATGTCGCGCATCGTGATCTTGGCGGCGGTGGCCGGGCCGAGGGCGTCGCGGATCAGCCCGAGGTTCACCTCGGGCACGGCGACCATGACCGGCAGTCCGGCACCGAGACCGTCCTCGATGAACGGCAGGACGCCGGAGAGGTATTCGTCGCGATCACGGTAGAGAAGTGCGGGGTGGTCGAAGCCCCGCACGATCATGTCCGTGGTCATAGGACTCACCCGGACGCCTCCCTGAGCCTTCTTGGGCTACCGCGCCCCCCGCGGACCGGCCTCGCCGCGGGTGTCGGTAGGGCATACCCAGTGACGAGTGTGACACACGCCATCACGGCCGCCCGATCGCGACCGGACTCGACCCTGCCATAGAGTCGTCGCCTGATGGCACACGCTGGCGGGCGGTCGACCCGGTGAGGGTGGCGCGGTTGTACGGCGCGGGCGACGTCCGGGTCGCCGACGAGTCGCCGCCCGCCGTCGAGCCGGGCCTGTGCCTGGTACGGGTCACCGGCGTAGGACTGTGCGGCTCGGATGTGCACTGGTTCGCCGAGGGAGGCATCGGCGACGCCAGGCTGGACCGGCCGCTGGTCGTGGGCCACGAGATGGCGGGGATCATCGTGGACGGGCCGCGGGCCGGCGAGCGGGTCGCGATCGACCCGGCGATACCGTGCCAGGCCTGCCGGATGTGCCGGGCCGGGTATCAGAACCTGTGCCCGGAGATCCGTTTCGCCGGCCACGGCGCCTGCGACGGCGGCCTGCGCGAGCTCATGGCCTGGCCGCCGGCGCAGCTGCACCGTCTGCCCGACACGGTCTCGGACGCCGACGGCGCGATGCTCGAACCACTGGGGGTCGCGCTGCACGCGCTGGACCTGGGCCGGGTACGGCTCGGAGCGCGCGTCGCCGTCGTCGGATGCGGTCCGATCGGCCTCCTGCTCGTCCGCGCCGCACGGCTGGCCGGCGCGGGCACGGTCGCCGCGGTCGAGCCGCTGCCGCACCGCCTGCGGGCCGCGGCCGCCATCGGCGCCGACCACGCGTGGGTGCCGGCCGATCCCGAGCGGTCGGAGTTCGACGCGGACGTGGTGTTCGAGGTGGCCGGTACCGACGACGCGGTCCACTCGGCGCTGGAGCTGGCCCGGCCGGGCGCGCGGGTCGTTCTGGTCGGCATTCCCGACTCGGACACCACCACGATCGTCGCCTCGCTCGCCCGCCGGAAGGGGCTCACGCTCCTGCTGGCCCGCCGCATGAACGACGCCTACCCGCGGGCGATCGAACTCGTGGCCAACGGGCTCGTCGACGTGACCTCGCTGGTCACCCACCGCTTCCCACTTGACCGGGCCGCCGAGGCGCTCGCCGCCGCTCAGGCCCGACAGGGCATCAAGGTGCTCGTCGAACCCCACCGCTGACCCCGGCCCGCCCGCCCGCTGACCTCGGCGCCTCGGCCCGGCCGCCCGGTCGGCCCGGAAGGTCCGGCTTACCCTGGACGCATGCCGACGCTCCTCTCGATCAACCTGGCCGTACCCGGACCCGGCCCCGAGGGTGTGACAGGCATCGACAAGCGACCCACGGACGGTGCCGTGCGGGTGCGCGCGCCGGGCCCGCGTGGTTCCGGGTTGACCGGGCTCGTCGGCGACCGCGTCTTCGCCGTCGACGTGCACGGGGGCGACGACCAGGCCGCGTACGCGTATGCCCGCGAGGACCTGGACGCCTGGGAGCCCGAACTCGGCCGCGAACTGGCCAACGGCGTCTTCGGCGAGAACCTCACCACGTCCGGCCTGGAGGTCACCGGCGCGCTCGTCGGCGAGCGGTGGCGGGTCGGCGACGCCGTCGTGCTCGAGGTGACCCGGCCGCGCATCCCGTGCAACACGTTCGCGACCTGGATGGCGGAGCGCGGGTGGATCAAGCGGTTCACCGCGCGGGCCGTGCCCGGCGCGTACCTGCGGGTGATCGAGGACGGCGAGATCCGCGCGGGTGACCCGATCACGGTCGTCAGCCGCCCCGACCACGACGTGACGATCGGCGTCGCGTTCCGCGCGCTGACCCTCGAGCCGGACCTGCTGCCGCGACTGGTCGACATCGAGGCACTACCGGTAGCCCTGCGGGACAGGGCCACCCGCCGCTCCGCCCGATCCTCGCCCTGACTCGCCCCTTCAGTGCCGATCATGAAACGTCATGATCGACGGGTTTGGTGACGCCGACCTCAGGGTCGTGGTGATCTTGGTGCGGCCGGTCGGGCGAAGCCACGCGGATCGTGCGCACGGCCGACGCGACTCGCGGTGGAGCGCCCCGGGCACAATGGGGCCCGTGGATCTCAGCGATACCGGTACCGCCATCGCCGTCATCAGCGGCGTGCTCATCGTCATCGGGCTGTTCGGCATCGTGATCCCGGTGATACCCGGCATCATCCTGTGCTGGCTGGGCGTGCTGCTGTGGGCGTTGCTGGGCGACGGGGGATGGTTCAAGTGGCTGGTGCTGGCCGGCGTGACGGTCATCGCGGCCGTGGGTACGGTGGTCAAGTACGTGTGGTCGACCCGCAGCCTGAAACGCACCGGCGTGCCGAGCCGTTCGATCATCGTGGGCGGCGTGCTCGGGATCATCGGCTTCTTCGCCATACCGGTGGTCGGCCTGCCGCTGGGGTTCGTGTTCGGGATCTGGCTGTCCGAGCAGATCCGCCTGCGCGACGGTCGACGGGCCTGGCGGGCCACGGTCCAGGCGGTCAAGGCGGTCGGCCTGGCCCTCCTGGTCGAGCTGACCTCCGGCCTGCTCATCACCGTCATCTGGGTGGTCGGCCTGTTCGTCGCCTGACCGCCCGTTGGACCTGGTACTCCTGGCGGCATGACGGATCTGGCAGCGGTGGTGTTCGACTGGCGCGGCACGCTCGTGACGACGCTCTCCCCCCACGAGGGGTACGCGTGGCGCTGCGCCGGCTCGGGCGCGACGAGCGCCCCGGGGCGGTGTGGGACGCGATCTCCGCGGCGGCCGGCGACCCCAACCGGCTCGATGCCCCGGGGATCGACGCCGACCGCGATGTCCATCGGGAGACCTACTACGCGGTCTTCGCCGACGCCGACCTCGACGCCGAGCTGGCCGACGCCCTCTACGCGGTGGAGTCCGATCCGCGGTGCAACCCGTTCGCCGTCGACGCGGCGCCGGTGCTACGGGCGATCGCGCACCGCGGTATCCGCATCGGCGTGTTGAGCGACATCCACTTCGACCTGCGCCCGGCGTTCGCCGCCGCCGGTCTCGGTGACGTCGTGGACGCCTTCGTGCTTTCCTTCGAGTACGGGATGCAGAAGCCCGAGGAGGGATTCTTCCGCGCCGCCCTGGCCGCGCTGGGCACCCCGCCGGAGCGCACGCTGATGGTCGGTGACCGGCCCGGGCCCGACGGCGGAGCGGTGGCGCTGGGCATGCCGACGCTGCTGCTTCCGCCGTTGACCGGCGTCGGTGACCAGCGGCTCAGCCTGGCCGCCCGGTTGCTCGACGTGCCCCCTACCGGCACCCGCGGCGGTGGAGGTCACGGGCCAGCCGCCTCGCGATCATGAGGTTACGGACACGAAATAGCGCCGATCATGACGTTGACTTCATGATCGGCGCAACAAAGTAGGGCGGTTCAGGGCTGGGAGAGGCGGTCGCGGAGGAGTTGGGCCACCGCGCTGAGGTCGGCCTCGCCGTAACCGGCCTCGATCGCCTCGCCGACGACCCGCCGGTTCACCTCGGCCTGGGGCACGGGCGCGCCGGTGCGCTGGGCCAGGGCGAGGATGAGGTCAAGGTCCTTGCCCACCAGGTCCAGCGAGAAGGCCACGTCGGCCTTGTCGGGATCGGTGAAGGCGGACCGCTTGTAGACCACGAATGGGGCGGCGGCCGCGCTGGAAGCGAACACCTCGTAGGCCGACGACCGCGAGACGCCGGCGCTCTCGGCCAGCACGAGCGCCTCCGACACGGCCCCGTTGATCGCGTGGATGATGCCGTTGACGGCGAGCTTCATGGTGGCGCCGGTCCCCAACGGTCCAACGTGGATGATCCGGCGGGCGAATGTCTCGAGCACCGGCCGGGCCTGGTCCAGGGCGGCGGCGTCGCCCCCGGCCATCACCATGATCTCGCCGCTGGCCACCGACTGGATGCTGCCGGACACGGGCGTGTCGAGCAGGGTGGCGCCGCACGCCGCGATCTGGGGACCGAGCCGTAGCACCGTCTGCGGGTCGACCGTGCTGGTGTCGGCCACGACCGCTCCGGCCGCGATGCCGGCGATGATGCCGTAGGGCCCGCCGTAGGCCATCTCCAGCGCCTTGTCGTCGGCCAGGGACACCAGCACGACCGGCGCGGAGCCGGCGGCCTCGCGGGCCGTGGCCACGGCGACGGCCCCGGTCTCGGCGGCCAGGGCGCGGGCCCGCTCGGCCGTGCGGTTGAACACGACCACATCGGTACCGGCCCCGCGCAGGCGCCGCACCATGGCCGACCCCATGCGGCCGGTGCCGATGACCGCGACGCTGGCGGTCACGTCAACAGCCACCCTCCGTCGACGTTGAGGTTGTGGCCGTTCATGGACGGGTTGCGCAGCAGGAACTCGGTCGCGTCGGCCACGTCGTCCATTGTGGCCAGTCGGCCGGTGGGCGTGCGCGAGCGGTACACCTCGAGCACCTCCGGCGGCTTGGCGCTCCAGAAGGGACTGTCGCCGACGATGCCGGGGTGGATCGCGTTGACCCGGACCGGCGTCAGCTCGACGGCCAGGGTGTGCACCATGCCCATCACGCCGCCGTTGACCGTCGACACGGTGGTCGAGCCCGGGTAGGGCCGGTCCTTGGCCAGGCCGCCGTACAGCACGATCGCGCCGTCGCGGCTCATCCGGGACAGCAGCGCGTGCACGACGGCGGTGTAGCCGACGAGCTTGAGCGTGGCCAGATACGTGGCCCGGGCCACGTCGTAGGAGGCCGCCGTGTTCATGTCGCGCTCGATGGCCGCGATCACCAGGTGGTCGACCCGCTCGATGCCGGCCAGGCGCTCGGCCACCTCGGCCGGGCGGGCGATGTCCACGCCGACGCCGCGGGCGGTGCCCCCGACGTCCTTGGCGACGCGTTGGGCGTTGTCGGCGTCCCGTCCGGAGATGACGACGTCGTCGCCGCGGGCGGCCGCGCGCTGGGCGACGCGCAGGCCGATGCCGGCCGTGCCGCCGATGACCACGAGGCTGCGTCGATCGCTCACGTGTCGTCTCCGTTCGGGCTCAGAGCGTGCTGAAGGTAGTCCCAGTCCCGCGCGAACCGGTACGAGTAGCGGCTCGGCGGCTGCGGCGCCTGCGTCTCCAGCCAACGTACCGGTGGATCGCTGGCGTTGCGGAAGCCGTGCACGCAACCGACGCCGGCCCAGGCCACGTCGCCCACCTCGAGCCGGTAGGTCGCTCCGTCGAAGTACGCGTCGGTGGCTCCCTCCTGGATGAAGTAGGTCTCCTCCAGGGGGTGGTCGTGCTGGCCGGCCGCGCCCTCCCGGTCGTACTTGACCATGAACATCGTGCTCATCCGGGCCCCCTGGTCGCTGTCGACCATCATCTTGACGGTGATCCCGCCGTAGACGAGCAGGGCGGTGCGCATGCTGGCCGACACGGCGAGCATGTCCTGACTCTGCTTGCCCATGTCCATGTGCTGTGGCGTGATGTTGCCGAACCGGCGCACCCGCAGGTCGCGTACGTCCAATGGGGACGGATCGCGCTCGGCCAGGGCCGGGACGAGTACCGTGTCCTCATCGAAGCGCGCCCGCGGCACCGGGGCCTGCATGTCGGCCCAGCGGACCGGCTCGCCGGCGTCGTTGCGCCAGGCGTGCGGCACGCCGATCGGCAGCAGGCCGTAGTCGCCCGGGCCGACCCGCCAGGAGCCGTCCGGCGTGTCGACGATCCCGGAGCCGGAGACCACGAAGAAGCTCTCCTCGAAGGAGTGCAGGTGCGTCGGGACCGACCCGCCCGGGTCCAGCTCGTTGACCCGGAAGCCGGTGTGCACCGCGCCGCAGGACTCGTCGACCGCGCTCCAACGCCGGTACCCCCGGGCCGCGGCCGCCCATCCGCCCGGCGCGACGAACTCGGCCTCGCCGGCCCGGCGCACGACATGCCTGCTGACCATTCGCCGACACCTCAACGATCTTGTGAGTTGATCAACTTAACACGGCGTCAGTACGCCACGGTGCCCTTGACCGCCGCCACCAGCTTGTCCACCGAGGGGATGACCTGGTCCTCCAACGCGTCGGCGAACGGCAGCGGCACGTTGGCCGCCGCCACCCGCTTGATCGGAGCGTCCAGGGTCTCGAAGCCCTCCTCGGCCACGATCGAGACGACCGTGGCGCCCCAGCCGCCCTGGTACGGGTTCTCCTCCACGGTGACCAGTTTGGACGTACGCTCCACCGACCGCAGCACGGCGGCCATGTCCAGCGGGATGAGGCAGCGCAGGTCGACCACCTCGGCGGAGACGCCCTCGCTGGCCAGCTGCTCGGCCGCCTGCAGCGCCAGCGGCACGGTCGCGGCCAGGGCCACCAGCGTGACGTCGCTACCCTCGCGGACCACCGACGCCTCGCCCAGCGGCACCATGTGCTCGGCCGCCGGTGCCGGTCCCTTGCTGGCGAACAGTCCCTTGTGCTCGAAGAACACCACGGGGTCGTCGCTACGGATCGAGGACACCATGAGGCCGATCACGTCGGCCGGCGTCGACGGTGCCGCGATCTTCAGACCGGGTACGGTCAGGGCCCAGTTCTCCACCGACTGGGAGTGCTGGGCGCCGAAGCCGAGGCCGCCGCCGTTCGCGGTGCGGACCACCATCGGGACCGTCACCTGGCCGCCGGTCATGTACCGCACCTTCGGTATCTCGTTGGCCAGGTAGTCCCAGCAGCAGGCGAGGAAGTCGGAGAACATGATCTCCGCCACCGGGCGCATGCCGGTCATGGCGGCCCCCATCGCCGCGCCCACGATGGCCTGCTCGGAGATCGGCGTGTCCCAGATCCGGGCCCGGCCGAACTCCTCGAACAGGCCCACGGTGGTCTTGAACACACCGCCGGCCTCGCCGATGTCCTCGCCCAGGCACACCACGGCCGGGTCGCGGCGCATCTCCCGGGCGATCCCGACCGCCACCGCCTCGCGGTAGGTGATCTGGGCGCCTTCTTTCGGGTCGGTCAGGTCCGCCACACCGCACCTCCATCGGCCCACACGTCGGTGAACGCCTCGGCCGGGTCGGGGTCGGGCGCGTTCTTGGCCGCGTCCACGGCGGCGGCCACGCGCGCGGCCGCCCGCTCGTCGACCCCGGCGATGTCATCGGGCGTCACGCCCAGCGCCTCCAGGCGGGCCCGGGCGACGTCGAGCGGGTCGTGCTTGAGCCAGCGCTCGACCTCCTCGGCCGGCCGGTACTTGCCGGGATCGGTGCGGCTGTGCCCGAACTGGCGGTACGTCTGCGCCTCGATGACCGTCGGCCCCTCGCCGGCGCGGGCCCGGGCGGCCGCGCGGAGGACGGCGCCGTACACGAGCACCACGTCATTGCCGTCGATCACCTCGGCCGGGATCCGGTACCCCGGTGCGCGGTCCGCGGCCGGGTTGTCGGCCGCCGTGACGGACGCGATCGGCGTGTACTCCATGTAGAAGTTGTTCTCGCATACGAACAGGACCGGCAGCTTCCACACCGAGGCGAGGTTGAGCGCCTCGTGGAACGCGCCGATGTTGGTCGCCCCGTCGCCGAAGAACGCGACCGCGACCTGGTCGGTGCCGCGCAGCCGGGCCGACCAGGCCGCGCCGACGGCCATCGGCAGGTGCGCGCCCACGATCGCGTACGAGCCCAGCATGCCGCGGTCGGCCTTGGTCAGGTGCATCGACCCGCCCTTGGCCTTGCAGACGCCGGTGGCCTTGCTCATCAGCTCGGCCAGGCATTCCTCGGCGGTCGCCCCGCGGGCCATCGCGTGGTGGTGACCGCGGTAGGTGGCGAAGACGTAGTCGTCGGGGTGTAGGGCGGCGCTGGCGCCGACGGCGACCGCCTCGTGGCCGGCGGCGAGGTGGGTGGTGCCCTTCACCAGACCGGCCAGGAACAGGTCCTGGGCCGCCTTCTCCGTCCGCCGGATCACCGCCATGAGCTCGTAGGCCGCCAACAGGTCCTCAGTGGACAGATTGGCCCCTGTCATGGTTTCCCCCTCGCCATCCTCGGGTGTGGGACCCCGTCGACCACGCGTCCCGGTCCGGTGGGATCCGGTGCGGCGGTACGATCATGCTGTCGGCTCGTGGGCCGGCGCGAGGGCCGGTGGTAGTGTTCACCGCAAGTTAACGGACCGGCTCGCGGGCCGTCAAGCGTAGTCGGACGACGCCGAGGAGCGTCCCGATCGTTCGTGACGATAGCCTGCTCTGGACCAGCCATCGCCAGAAAGGCCGACCAGTGAGCCCTTCCGCGGTGCCTCCGATCGGCGGACGCCTCCGCGAGGAGCGCACGCGCCGCGGCATCAGCGTGCGCGGGCTGGCTCGGGACATCGGCGTCTCGGCGAGCCTGATCTCCCAGATCGAGACGAACAAGAGCAGTCCGTCGGTGAGCACCCTGTACGCGATCACGACCGCGCTCGGCATCTCCATCGAGGACCTCTTCGGCGTCGGGCCGGCCGAGACCCGCGGGCGCGACGGCGGCGACGGCGGGCGCGATCCCGAGGTGGCCGGCGCGGCCACCGGGGCCGGAAACGGTGCCGGGGCCGGAAACGGTGCCGGGGCCGCGGTGGAGGGCGCCGCGCCGGGCGAACACCGGCCGGTGGGCGCCAACCGCCAGCGCCGGGTCGGTCCGGTCGTGGACCCGAGCATGCGCGAGATCCTGACCCTGGACTCCGGCGTGACGTGGGAGAGGCTCGGCCAGATCCCCAACACCCACGTGGACTTCCTCCTGATCACGTACCAGCCCGGGGGTAGCTCCTCCAGCTCGGGCCTGCTCATGCGCCACTCGGGCGCCGAGTACGGCTATGTGATCAGTGGCGAGCTGACGCTGACCCTGGGCTTCGACAAGCACCGCCTGGTGGCCGGCGACGCGGTCTCGTTCGACTCCACGCTGCCGCACGCGTACCGCAACGACGGCGTCGAGCCGGCCGTCGGCGTCTGGTTCGTGCTCGAACGCTTCCACTGAACACCCCCACCCGCGCCCAACCGTGACGTTCGGGTTACCGGACCGTAGGGGCACCCTTATGGCGGAAAAGGGCCCGTAGGGTGCCCCTGCGTGCACCAAACCACGCAGGGGGACGGGGTGAACACTCGTATTGCACGGTGTGAATCACCAGCTTACACTCGCGCCAACGGGGTCTCGTGCACGCATACGTGAATCGATGAGCCGGCGTCCGGCCGTCGAGAGCTACCACACACGCTCCGGACCGGACCGCGCGGTCGGGAGCCGTGAACCGTTCACGACCACAGGTGGGCAGAGACATGTTGAGACCTGGCGCCACACGACGGCTTATCACCCTCGCCGGGGCCGTCGTCCTGCTGGCCGGCGGCACCGCCGCCTGCGAGCGCAAGTCCGGCGGGGGCGGCGGCACGACGAGCGACGGTCCGATCGTGGTCGGATCCACGCTGTCGCTGTCGGGGGCGTTCGCCGCCACCGGAGTCATCCACAAGATCGCCGGAGAGCAGTTCGTCGCCCGGCTCAACGCCGCCGGCGGGTTGCTGGGCCGGCAGGTCACCTGGCGCGTGCTCGACGACGAGTCGGATCAGGCGAAGGTGGCCACCCTCTACGAGCAGCTCATCTCCCAGGACAAGGTCGACCTCATCATCGGGCCCTACGCCACGCCCAACATCCTCTCGGCCATGGCGGTGGCCCAGCGGCACAACTTCACGATGCCGCAGCACACCGCCGTGTTGGCTCCGCTGATGACCTACCCCTGCCAGTTCCCGGGTTGGTCCATCGGCTCGGCCCCGAACGAGTACGTACCCAAGCTGCTCCTCGACGCGGTGGCCAGCCTGCCCGCGCCGCCCAAGCGGGTGGCGATCCTGACCAACCAGAACGGGTCCACCGACTTCGTGTCGTACGGCACCGGCAACAACAAGGTGGGCATGGTGTCCATCGCCAAGGACCGCGGCCTGGACGTCGTGCTGGAGCGGCGGTACCCGCCCAACACCTCCAACTGGTCGCAGATGGCGGCCGAGGTGCGCGGCGCCCGGCCCGACCTCGTCATCAACGACGGGCTCGGCGTCGACCCGGTCGGCCTGCTCCAGGCGATGACCCAGCTGCGGTACCGGCCGCCGATGATGTTCAGCCTGTTCCCGGCGCCCGGCCCGCCGCTGGGACTGGGGGCCGTGTCCGACGGCATGCTCGCCGTCTCGCTGTTCGAGCCGAACAAGGCCGCCCTGGACAAGATGGGCGCGCCGGCATCGGAGATCGTCAACGAGTTCGCCACCCGGGCCAAGGCGGCCAAGCTGCCGTATCCGGTCTTCGAGACCCAGGCGGCGGCGTCCTGGAACGCCTGGGAGATCCTGGTCGCCTCGGTCAAGGGCGCCGGGTCGGTCGACCAGAAGGCGATGTGCGACTTCCTGCACGCCAGCGGGACCGACACGACGTTCAGCGGGCACCTGGCGTTCGACGCGAGCGCGAACAACTTCTGGCCCAGCACGTCGGGCCTCAAGCAGATCCAGAACCGTGAGTGGGTCACCGTGTGGCCCGCGGACCGGGCCTCCGGTCAACTCAAACCGCCGCCGGCCGGCTGACGCTTACGCGAGCTCGCGAGCGGCGCCAACGCAACACTGCGGTGCCCGCGCAGGTCTTGTGCGATCGCGCGGGCGCCGCCGCACACCGAGAGGGGCGAGATGATCCATGTTCAGGCCGCCCTGACCGGGGCGCTGGCCGGCGGGCTCTACGCCCTCATGGCCGCCGGCCTGTCGGTCACCTGGGGTGTGCTGCGGATCATCAACCTCGCCCACTTCGGACTGATCCTCACCGGTGCCTACCTCACGTTCGAGCTCGCCTCGTCGTGGTCGGTCAACCCGCTCGTCACCCTCGTCGTCACCGTGCCGGGCCTGTTCCTGGCCGGAGCCGGGCTGCAGTGGGCCTTCGACCGGTTGAACGTCACCGAGTTCAACTCCCTGCTGCTCAGCTTCGGACTCCTGATCATCATGATCCAGGTCATCAGCATCGTCTGGAGCGCGGACTTCCAGCGGATGACCGAGACCGTGAACCCGTACGCCACGCAGTCGCTGGCCGTGGGCGGGTTGGTCGTGCCCTCGGCCACCCTGCTCGCCTTCTCCTTCGCCGTGGTACTCATCGCGGCGGCCCACGTCGGGCTGCAGCGCACGTTCCTGGGTCGGGCCATGCGCGCCTTCGCCCAGGACCGGACCGTCGCGGCGGCGTTCGGCATCGACCACCGCCGGGTCGGCATGCTCGTGGCCGGCGCGTCCGGCGCCACCGCCGCCGTGGCCGGGACGCTGTTCGCCCTGGAGACCGCGCTGACCCCGGCGACGGCGTTCGAGTGGTTCGGCATCGTGTTCGCCGTGGTGATCCTCGGCGGCATCGGGCACGTCCTGGGCACCCTGGTCGCCGGGGTGCTGGTCGGGGTCACCTCGGCCGTCGTGGCGGTGCTGCTGTCGCCGTCGGCGGCGCCGTTGGTGCTGTTCTCGCTGATCGTCGTCGCCCTGCTGGTGCGGCCGACCGGCCTGTTCTCGCGCGGCGGCACCCGATGATGGCGCGCGGGCTGCTCGGCCTCAGCGGCGCGCTGGCCGGCCTGGCCGTGCTGTCCCTGTACCGGGAGACGATCGGCCTTCCCATCTTCTATCTCGGCCTGCTGACGTCGATCCTGTTCTGGGCGGCCCAGGCCACGAGCTGGAACATCCTGTCCGGCTTCAGCGGGTACTTCAGCTTCGGCCAGGCCGCGTACCTGGGTGTCGGGGCGTACACCACCGCGGTGCTCTACGGGCGGCACGGCGTCAACGTCGCGGTCACCGTCGTGGTGGCGGCCGCGCTGTCGGCCGTGCTGGCGTTGGTGATCGGGGCGCTGGCCTTCCGGCTGCGCTCGCTGCGCGGTGAGATCTTCGCGCTGCTGACCCTGGCCGTGCCGTTCATCCTGGCCGCGACCGCGCGCATCAACGATGTCATCGACGGCGGGCAGGGCATCGTCGTGCCGGTGCCGCCGTACCCGGAGCAGATCGGCCAGTTCCAGGACCTGCTGTACCTGCTCGAGCTGGGTCTGGCCGTGGCCGCCGTCGCGGTCGCGTTCGCCATCCAGCACTCCCGCTTAGGCTGGGGTCTGGCGGCGATCCGCGACGCCGAGGACGTGGGCGAGGCGCTGGGCGTGGCGACGTTCCGCTACAAGCTGCAGGCGATCGTCGTCAGCGCGGTCATCGGGGGCGTCGGCGGCAGCCTGTTCGCGCTGCAGATCGGTTTCGTCACGGTGGAGAGCGTCTTCAGCCTCACCGTGCCCCTGTTCGTCATCGTCATGAGCGTGCTGGGCGGCCGCACGCACTGGCTCGGACCGGTCATCGGCGCCGTGCTCATTGTCATGCTCCAGGAGCGCCTCACCACGGCCAACCTGGCCAACTGGCGGCTGATCGTGCTCGGCGCGATCCTGGTGCTGCTGGTCGTCATCGCGCCCGACGGCCTCTACGCCCGGTTGCGCGCCCGCCCGCGGGCCGCCCTGATCACCCTGGCCGGCACCGTCGCGCTCCTTGGTCTGGTACGGCTATGGGGCAGCCTGCTCGACTGGCTGACCATCGGCATGCTCGCCGCCGCCGCAGTCGTCGTCTTCCCGCGGCGCCGCCGCCCCGCCGTGGTGCCCGAGGAAGCCACCGACAAACCCCAGGTGGATACGGCACCGGAGCCGGCGGTGCCTGGACTGAGGAGCGCAGCGAGGAACGAGTGGAGCGACGAGGGAAGGCAGCGCCCAGAAGGCTCCGGGGCCCGCGCGAGCGAAGCGAGTGCAAACGTAATTGAGTGCGACGGAGTCTCGCGGTACTTCGGCGGCGTGCGCGCGCTGGACGACGTGAGCCTTCAGATCCGGGAGGGCGAGCTGGTCGCCCTGGTCGGGCCGAACGGGTCGGGCAAGACGACGCTGGTCAATCTGCTCTCGGGGTCGCTGCGGCCCACGCGGGGCGTCATCCGCATCGCGGGGCGGGACATCGCGACGCTGCCGCCCCACCGGATCGCCCACGTGGGCGTGGCTCGCACGTACCAGATTCCCCGCCCGTTCGCATCGATGACGGTGCGGGACAACGTGGCCATGGCGATCATGTTCGGGCGCGCGGGCCGGCGCCTGGCCGACGCCCGCGAGGCGGCCGCCGAGCACCTGGGCTTCGTCCGGCTCGGCCATCTGGCCGACGCGTACCCGTCGGCGTTGAACCTCCACCAACGACAGTTGCTCGAGATCGCCCGGGCCATCGCCACCAGCCCCGCGGTGCTCCTGCTGGATGAGGCGCTGGCCGGGCTGAACCCGACCGAGATCGACGCCGCCGTCGCCGTGGTGCGGCGGATCCATTCGGCCGGGATAGCGATCGTGATCGTCGAGCATGTGCTGCGGGTGGTCAACCAGCTGGCCACCCGGGTCGTGGTGCTGGACCGGGGCACGTGCCTGGCCGACGGCGACCCGGCCTCGGTGATGAACGACCCGGCCGTGGTGCGGGCCTACCTGGGGAAGCGGGCCCATGCTTGAGGTGCGTGGTCTGGATGCCTTCTACGGCGACGCCCGGGCGTTGTGGTCGATCGACCTCACGGTCGGCGACGCCGAGATCGTCTCGGTGGTCGGCCCGAACGGGGCGGGCAAGTCCACTCTGGTCAATGCCATCGCCGGCCTGCACCGGCCGGTGGCCGGCCGCATCGACATCGACGGCATCGACGTCGCCGCCGTCCCGCCGCACCGCGTGTGTTCCTACGGGGTCGCGGTCGTGCCGGAGGGTCGGCGGGTGTTCGGCCACATGTCGGTGTACGACAACCTGAGCCTGGGCGCGTACCGGCGTTCGGTCCGGCCAGGCCACCGCGCGGGACTGTCGCGTGTGTACGAGCTGTTCCCCCGGCTGCGGGAGCGGGCCACCCAGCTCGCCGGCAGCCTCAGCGGCGGCGAGCAGCAGATGCTCGCGATCGGCCGGGCCCTCATGGCGGCGCCGCGTCTGCTGCTGCTGGACGAGCCGTCGCTCGGCCTGGCCCCGATCGTCGTGGACGAGGTCCTCGGCGCGGTCGAGGCCATCAATGACAGCGGGGTCGGCGTGCTGCTGGTGGAGCAGGACGTCGAGCGGGCGCTGGACATCTCGGGCCGGGCCTATCTGCTCGTGGAGGGAAGGGTCGTCGCGGCCGGGACGAGCGCGGAATTGCGCTCCAGTGACGTGGTCCGCCGTCGCGTCCTGGGGCTGTGACGGCTGGGGCCGCTGTGGAGCGAATCGGGCGGAATTCGCCGACCGACATTGGTGGAGTTTGTCGGGATGGCAAGATCAGGTGCAGTCGGCGGTAAAGGCGCGTACGCTATTGATCGCCGGGGCGGTTTCCCGGGCGCGTTGGCGTCCCCACAAACCGACCTGGCTTCGCTCTTCGTCGCCGCGTCGTCGCTGATGGCAGCTAGGATCACGTTGCGTCGATAGCAGGGAAACGATCAGCAACGCACCTAACCTGTTCCGCTTACGAATCGTCCGAGAACCGTTGATCTTCCGCAACTGATGTGTTGAACTGCAGGTCCGAAATTCGAAGCCGCGGTAGCGAGCGCCGGAGTTTTCGGAGCCGACTGGGAGCCAGCGCCTGGCGGGGGGCGCGGCGACCGGAGGCGACCCTACGAGAGAATTCTCAAACAGGAAGGGAAGTATCCTCTCCATGGCACGAAAGGTTGAGGTTCGGCTCATCGACGACCTGGACTCGAGTCCGGCCGATGAGAGCATCACGTTCGGCCTCGACGGCACCGACTACGAGATTGACCTGTCCTCCAAGCACGCGAAAGAACTGCGCGGGGCGCTGGAAAGGTACATCTCCGCGGCGAAGCGGGTGGGCCGCGGTCGCAGCCCCTCCGGTGGGCGGGCGCGCCGTTCATCGCGGGCCGACCGGGAACAGAACCAGGCGATCCGCGAGTGGGCCGCGCGCAAGGGAATGGATATCGCTCCCCGTGGGCGCATCGCCCAGGCGGTCCTCGAGCAGTACCAGGCGGAGGCGGCCCGCGGAACCGGCGGGGGCCGGCGGCGCCGGGGCTAGGCCCCGGCCGGCGGCACAGACCCCTCACTCCACCCCGTACCCGCGTACCCGATCATCTCGCCATCATGAGGTTGACGTCACCGGACCTGCCGATCATGACGTTAACTTCATGATCGGCGTGCCTGGGGGCGCCGGCGGCGCCGGTCTGGGTGAGCGCCGGGTCTGGGTCAGCGCTGGGCCCGCAGCGGGATGTCCTCCACGGTGATCGAGCGCTGATCGCCGCGTAGCGTGCCGAAGATCGTGGTGAACGTGAGGCTGGCGCTGGTGGTGTCGGCCGGCAGGTGCTTGGAGAAGACGAGCCATCCGCCGACGGGTTCCCGGGTGCGCGGGACGTCCTCGGGCCAGTCGCTCTTGAACGGGTCGGGCTTCATCGTGGTGCCGCCGCCGGTCAGCTGGGAGAAGCCGACGACGAGCTTGGGGATCTCGTCGCCGGTGTTCGTGGCCGACAGGTGCACCCGGGTGAAATGGCGGGTCCGCTCCACCTTGTCCACGGTCAGCGTCAGCGGCCCGGCCTCGGCCGATACCGGACGGACCAGGAGGTCGGTGCCGCGCTCATCGCCGGTGAGCAGACCGCCGAGGAACTTCACGCCATAGGTCGCGCCGGCGGCGCCGCCCCCGCACAGCACGAGGAGCACCAGGGCGGCGACCAGAAGCGGGGCCCCGCGCCGCCGGGCCGGCTGGGCCGGGCCGAGGGGCGGACTCTGGGGTGCCGTCCAGTCGTACGGGGACGGCGGGCCACCGTAGCGGGGCACCGACGCCTGCCCGTACGCCGGCGGTCCCGACGGGTACACGGTGCCTCGGGCCGGCCGGGTAACGGTTTCGGTCCGGTCGGCCTGCAGGAGCGGGATCACGCCGGACGCGCTCGCGAGCACCGCGACGACCGCGATCCCGATGGGGTTGGTCCAGTCCTGCCGGGCGTAGTCGAGCGCCGCGTTGATGGCCACGCCCAGAAGCGTGCCGAGTGCGCCGAAGAGCATCGCCTTGCCGAGTTGTCCGCCACGTATGCGCCGCATCCGTCATCCGATTCGGTCGAGGTGAACTCCCGCGCCGCGCCACATGCTGCCATACGCCGGTTCGGTGGGCGAGTCAGAATGGCCACGTGTCACGGGATACCGCCGCCATGTCCAGGCTGCTGACCTTCTTCCGGCCACGCACCGGTCGCTGGAAGATGGCCAGCGGGGAGGCTTGGCAACCCGCGCTCGCCGTCGACGCGGTCATCAACACCTACCAGCGCACCGCGGATCCGGCCTATCGCTCGGTTGTGGAAAGGTCCTTCGCCCGCTACGTGGGCCGCCGGATGCCTTTCTACGACGACGACGGATGGTTCCTCAACACGTGGCTGCGGGCCTACGAGGTCACCGGTGACCAGGCGTACCTGGACGAGGCCCGGTCGCTGTTCGCCGGCCTGACTCATGGGTGGGATGAGGTCTGCGGCGGCGGTATGTGGTGGCGAAAGGACCGCACCTACAAGAACGCGATCACCATCGAGCTGTTCCTTCTCGGCGCCGGTCGGCTGCATCGCCTGACCAATGGCGCGGGCGACTACGGCGACTGGGCGACGCGGGCCTGGCGGTGGTTCGACGCCAGCGGAATGATCAATGCGTCGCGCCTGGTCAACGACGGCCTGGGTGGGGACTGCACCAACAACGGCGGCCCCACCTGGACGTACAACCAGGGCGTGATCCTGGGCGGCCTGGCCGAGGTGTGGCGGGCCACCGGCGACCGGGACTGCCTGGCCCGGGCCGGGGCCATCGCCGACGCCGCCCT
>Ga0307409_100000431_pt1 | contig 17768 bp, 9 predicted proteins | sample 322Ometagenome_2_FD_203888 | JGI IMG/M metagenome (GOLD analysis project Ga0307409, IMG submission 203888) | Maize rhizosphere microbial communities from greenhouse at UC Davis, California, United States - 322HYB-O-2 | ecosystem: Host-associated > Plants > Roots > Rhizosphere > Soil | place... | reverse complement strand
TGCAAGGGTTTTGCCTCGCCGGTCTTTCGATCGATGGCGAGCAGCGTGTTGCGCTCGCCGTCTTCGTGCTGGTTCACGGCCGCGATGCGGCCATCTTCGAGCAGGCCATACATCTGCAGCGGCAGGCCCATTTCCGACACATCCTCCAGGATCATGCGGTCCTTGCCGTCTTCGTAGGCATAGAGCTTCCAACGATTGTTGAAGTCGTTGATGTCGACGCGCGCGACCACTTCGCCTTTTTCGTCCAGCAGGTAACCTCGCGTCAGCATCTTGCCGGTGAGCACGGTGGAGGCCGTGCCGTCGTCGAGATTGACGCGATAGACAGAGACCAGCGAGCCGCCACCCTTGGATCCGCCCGCGGCGACCATGCGTCCGAAGCCCGGATCACCTTCTATGGGGGCCTGCAGATTGGCGAGCGAACTGCTGTAGCGAAAGTCGGCGCTTTGCATGAGCTGCGTGAACTTGCCGGTGTCCAGCGAGAACACTCCGAGCCGGAAGAACTCGTACTGGTAGCCACGAAAGGTGTTCACGGTGCTCGGCACGATGTCGTGAATGTTGGCCGCGCGACTGATCACGTAGTACGGGCGGCGGTCGTCGGCCCAGCCAGCGCCGCGCAGCTTGTTGCCGGGCAACGGCGCCATGGTGTGCTCGAAGGCGCCGGTGTCGATGTTCAGCACGCGGAAGACGTTGGATTCGCGCGAGGGGTCGGCTTTCTGGAATTCATAGCCGACAGTCATGGCCAGGCGTTTGCCGTCGGGGGAGAGCGCGGCGTCGCCGATGGCGGGGAAGCGGCCGTAGGCTTCTACCGGAGGGGGGGCGGCGGCGGAAGTCGCGGCGAGCAAGACGGCGAGCGCGGCGAGAAAGATGTTTGTTCTAGGCATGGGTCCCCCTGCGAGGAGATTGTGAATCCGGTTGAGGAAAGTTGAAAGGGTGCCTTTTGGTCCCTCGCGCGACATTCATCTGCCACCAGCCCGGAATCGGTGACAGAACAATAAACCGGGGTGTATGAGCATTATGCGTTTGCCGCACTTGATCCGGATCAGCGATAAGGTGAGAGAAATAGCCCGCTGGCGACACATAGTCTGGAGACGCGCATTAGTTCGCTGGCATGCGCCCAGCCTATGAGGGGGAAGGACTAATGGCTTTTTCGATCCGCGTCATCGTCGCCGTGAGTTGCCTGGGCGTTTCAACCGCCGCATCCGCGTTGGACTACGGTCGCACGAAGGGTTCTGCTGGAGTTTCCTCGAGCGGCGCTGCGACGTACACCATTCCCATCTGGACTCCGCCAGGGCCCAATGGACTCACACCCGTCATATCGCTGAACTACAACAGTCAAGTCAGCAACGGGCTCGTCGGCGTCGGCTGGACTCTCAATGCAACACTTTCCATAGAACGCTGTCCGCGCACGAAGCACCAGGATTCGAGTGCAGCGGCCGTAGATCTGAGCGCGAACGACAGGTTCTGCATAAATGGCAATCGCCTTCGGCTAGCCAGTGGCAGCTATGGAGCCGCTGGCTCTGTCTACTTCACGGAAATTGCGGACTTTTCGCGCATCACTTTGTATGGAGGCCCCTCTGTCACCGGCCCGGAACATTTCATCGTTGAGGCCAAAAACGGGCTCTACTACGAGTATGGCAAAGCCGAAAACTCGCGAGTCATGCTTGGCACGACTGCGCTTCGATGGATGCTGAGCAAAGTTCGCGACAGAAGCGGCAACAACTACGTCGTTACGTACAGAAATGAATTCGGGTTTGCCTATCCCGACGTGATCTCTTGGACGCCGACGACTTCGGGTGCGAGCACCTATAGATACGAGGCAAAATTCAACTATTTCAGCGATCGTTCGGACGCAGACTCTTACCTGGGGAGGCTCGCCAGCCACTACTTGATGAACGAGAGTCGTCTCGAAAGCATCCAGATCAAGAGCGCAGGGGTGGTTGTACGCAAGTATCTGCTTGGCTATGACATCTCGCCCACCACCTCCCGCTCCCGCCTTACTTCCGTAAAAGAGTGCTCGGACAACGCAGATTCGAACTGTCTGTTGCCGACCACTTTCACATATCAGAGCCCGCCCGCAGGTGTGGTTCCAGGCGCTGGTTTGCCCCCGGCGGGAAGCAGCAATGGATTGATTCCGGGACGGTATGACTTCAACGGAGACGGCAAGAACGACATCGTGTACATCAACGGCGGCAGCTGCCGCGCCGCATTGGGCGCGAACACAGGGTTTGCCGGCCCTTATAACGTCGGTGCGCCAAGCTGCGGGATCATTGATCGCTTCATGCCAAATGGTCGCGATGCAATCGCCGTCACAGTTTCCGGCACGCGTTGGATTTATCGATGGGACGATGCAACTTCCGCCTTCCTCGCCGTGAATACTGGCGCTGGCAACGGAGAAACAGCTTCGGCCGACTATGACGGCGACGGGCTCGCCGACCTGCTCAGAACTTCTGGCCCGAATGTTTGGCTGTATCGCAATACGAGTTCTTCCGCGAGTTCCAATCCAACTTTTGCGTCGGCGTCGCTTGTCGCAACTTTGCCAAACGGAGCTTTCGGAGGAACGCCAAACTTCGATTCGGTGACTGCCTACTTCGGCAATGGCCTGCAGAGAGCGGATCTGAACGGTGATGGACGTCAGGAGATTTTCGCCCTCGTGATGGTCAATCTCGGGATTGGCGGTGCCACTCCGTATTCCATGGTCTTGCAGGCCTCGAGCGCAGGCTATCTGGTTCCGCCAACGAGCAGTTGGACATCGCCGGCGCCGCACTTCAGCATCAACTTCAACGGCGATGCATGCACGGACAGAGTTCTCTCTTCGACTGTCTACATTTCACAGTGCAAAGGGACAGAAGCCACTACGCTCGCCGCTCCAGCGACTCCTAGTCTCATACTGGATTGGAATGGCGACGATAAATCCGATTTTCTGATCTGGAGCGGAGGCTCGTACTCCGTTTATCTATCTACCGGAGCCGGGTTCTCCAGTCCAATTGCCACTTCAATAACGTCCGGGTCGTCTTTGTACGCGTTCGATCAGGATGGCGATCGTCTGGAGGACATCATCGGCACGAATGGGGTGTCCGCGATCAGCTATTGGACGCACACCGCTGGTGGATATGTTCCAACGACGTTCGCGACGAACATTCCGGATCTGCTGTCAAGCGCGACGGATGGTTTTGGCGTCAGCTTCACACCTGGCTATGTGTCGACGGCCTGGAGTAACTACGACAATCAGCCGCAAGCGTTGTTTCCATTGCAAGAGGCAGCTCCTCGGATAGTCGTCGCGCAATCGACGATCTCCGACGGCATTGGCGGAAGCTATAACAAATACTACTACTACACTGCCTCGCGGACTTACTCGGGGCGCAATGACGCCGCAACATTCCTGCGGGTGGATGAAACCGACGCTCGGAATGGATTGATCTCGCGTACTTACTTCGATCAGACGTTTCCGGTTGGCGGCATGGTGAGCCAAAGAGAGATCATGCAGCCCAACGGAGTGACTCCGATCAGGCGCGCGACATTCGCGAATAACTTCGCGACCTTGCCGAACCTGCCCAACATCGCAAAAAACGACCGCTTCTTCCGTTACGTGAGTGGCAGCTCGAAGACTGAATTCGAAATGGGTGGAATGCTCAATGGAGCACTGCTGCGGACTGTTCAGACGACGGATTTCTTCGACAATGAAACCGGCACTGTTCATGATCACTTCGAAACAACGACAGAACCCGCATCGGCCAACGGTATAACGGCGGGCGGATCGTGGACTAAAAGAATTTACGCTCCTGTCCCACAATTCTTGACCGACACGACGAACTGGTGCATCGGTCGTCCGCAGTACGTCCAACAGATAAATTCGACAAACCTGCCTTCTGGTACGCCGCTCACACGTACGACGAGCAGGTCTTGGGATGCAGCACTTTGCCGGTTGACCCAGACAGTTGACGAGCCTGGTAGCAGCACTCTGCAAGTTATCACGGACATCGGGTATGACGACTTTGGCAACGTCCAATCGACCACGGTGACCGGCATTGATATGGATCCGCGCGTCACCGAGATGAAGTATTCGGATGCGAATAACAAGACAGGACAGTTCCTGCTGTCAGTCACTAATGCGCTGTCGGAGACTTCGTCTGTGTCGTGGAATTACGATCTTGGTGTGCCGCTTACCGACACCGATGCCAACGGAATTACGACGTCGCGACAGTTCGATCCGTACGGGCGAACGATCCGCGAGAACAGACCTGACGGAACCTATTCAACATTCGAGTACTTGTATTGCGGCCCCCAGCAAGGTTGCGATTCGCGGGCTCGCATGTGGATAGACGCAAGAGACTTGAGTGCTTCGGGAGGCCTTGTTCGACGAGAACTGCAGTTCTTCGATCAATTCGATCGACTGTTCTATCACTATGACATGCGCCACGATTCGCTTTACGACGTGAATACGCAGACTTTTGATGCCCTCGGGAACGTAGTCAAAGCGTATTTTCCATTCAAGAATATCGAAGCGCACTTCGGTCAAGTCACAACCGTCTACGATGCATTGAATCGGCCGACGAGCATATCGCGGCCGGTCTCATCAACTAATCCCGCTTTGCAGACTACTAGCATCTATTACAAAGGGCTCGTGACTGAAATCGTCGATCCACTTGCACATGCCACCACCACTACCTTGAACGGCGTCGGTCAAGTCGCAAAAACCGCAGATGGGAACGGGTATTTCCAACGGTTTGAATATGACCCCTTTGGAAACTTAAAGCGCACAATCGATTCAGTGGGCGACACCCTGCAGGAATTCGACTATGACCTGCGCGGTGGGATCGAACGACGCGTGGATATGGATTTTGGTACGTGGCAATTTACGCCCAATGCGCTCGGCGAGTCGGTTTCCCAGGTGGATGCAAAAGGGCAATTGACCAAGTTTCGATACGATCTGCTCGGCCGGATCTACCAACGCGAAGACCCGGAGGGCGTCAGCTACTTCAACTGGGGCAACTCAGTCTCCGCGAAGAACATCGGCAAGCTGGCATCCATATCCGGGCCGGGTAGTTATTCCGAGGTCTATTCCTACGATTCCTTCGGGCGGCCTTCGGAAGCAACAATCTACGCAGATGGCAGTCACCAGATCAATTTCGACTACAACGATATTGGCCTGCTGAATTCACTCACATACCCCACGAGTACCTCTGGGTACAGACTGAAACTGAAGTATGAGTATCAGAATGGCCATCTGGCGCGAATCAAGGATTTCAATCCCCCCGAGATGGTTTTCTGGGATGCCAACTCGGTCAACGCTCGTGGGCAGATCACTCAAGAAACTTTGGGCGATAGCCTGATTACGGTTCGCAATAATTACGATCCCGTGACCGGTTGGCTGAGCAGTATAAATACCGGCCTCGGTGGCGGCACCGGGGTGCAGAACCTCACGTACGAGTGGGATCTCGTGGGCAACCTCAAGAAGCGCAGAGATCTCAATCAGGCGAGCCTCACAGAAGAGTTCTTTTACGACAATGTGCATCGCCTCGATTATTCGCTCCTCAACGGTGTGCAGAACCTGAATCTGGACTACGACCAGCTCGGCAATATCACGAGCAAGTCGGATGTGGGGTCGTACACCTACCATCCCAGCAGGAAGCATCAGGTGACGTCGACCAGCAATGGCTGGAGCTTCGGCTACGACAGCAATGGCAACATGACCAGCGGCCGTGGGTCATCGATTGACTGGACTGGCTTCAACTATCCGAGCTGCATTCGCAAGGGATCGGCGTGCAGCGGTACTGGGACCGATTGGTCTGCATTCAGTTACACGCCGAATCGCGACTACTGGAAGCAGGTTTCCAACTATGTGAGCGGCGGAACCGCGACGACGATATATGTGGGTGGGCTCCTGGAAAAGGTGACCGCAGCAGGAGTCACGGACTACCGCCACATGATCCGCGCCGGGAACTCGGCCATCATTGTTTCGCGGAAGTCCTCCGGCGCGAATACCGTCAACTACATTACCCAGGACCACCTGGGGAGCAGCTCGGTCATCGCCAACGCGAGTGGCGGAATTCTCGTGAACTCGAGCTTTGATGCATTCGGCAAACGGCGCGGATCGAATTGGAGCGGAAATCCCAGCGCGGGCGAGTGGACCGCGATCGCAAGCACGACGCGTCGCGGATATACGGACCATTCAATGGTGGACAACCTCGGGCTCATTCACATGAATGGCCGGGTGCACGATCCCGCGCTGGGTCGATTCTTGTCCGCGGATCCTTACATCACCGACCCGCTGAACACGCAGAACTACAATAGATACAGCTACGTCTACAACAACCCTCTGAGCTTCACGGATCCGAACGGATTCGACCCGGACGAGGCATGCCAGCACCAGGGTTCTGCGGGGTGTCTGCCGGAGATCGCGGTCGAGTGCGATACCGCATGTCAGGCGGCGGAACGGGCGAAACAGGCGGAGCTCGAGCAGTTTTCTGGACGGGCGAATAGCCACCAGTCATTTCAAATTACCCAATACTCCGCAATGGCGAACGAATTTCTCGGCAACTTGCTGGGAGTGAAGACCCTCGACTGCGTTTTGTTCGAGAACTGCGGTGGTAAGCCATACGGTGAAGCTGTTATCGAGGCAGGCCTGGATCGCATTCCGGTTACGAAGGTCTTAAGTCTCACCAAAAACATGGTCATTGCCGCGAAGGCTGCGAGGGCCGCAAAGTCACTAGGCACCAATCCATTCGCGGGAAAGTCGGCGAACGAAGTTGCCCAGATGTTTGAAAGGAAGGGCTACGTTCCCAAAGGACCCGACCCGGCGGCAGGCCGAGGCACATACGTGAATCCTCAGACTGGTCGTGGCTACCATATCGATGCGAACCATCCTGATCCCAAAGGGCCCCATGTCGGCGTCCACCGGCCGCGTGACATGAGAGATACATTGGATACTAGGGACTACTCAATGGGAGGTCCGTAATGATTAGCTTTGAGTTGAAGACACCTAAACCCGGCGCAACGGCGGACGAACTCGAAGTGTTCGTCGATCGCAACGGATTAGAATCCTTATTGGCGCAGTTAAAATTTCTCGCGGACGGTAAGACGGAGCACGTGCACTTGATGGCCGAATCATGGGGTGGCTCACATTTAACCGATGAGCCACGAAGTCGGGAAAACATCCCGATTCGCCATGTAAAGGTTGTGCTCCGTTAGTCTTTAAAAGGGTTTGAGTGATCTGTTGCCGCAAAGAGTGCGACGCAGGTTGTATGTACGACACGAGCTGGGGAGAAAGCCGTACGGGTAACCCGCGCCGACGGCTCGGTAGTAGATATCTCGCCTCAGCGCGTGAAAGAGTACGTTCCGAGTACTCACCCGAATGCGCCGCCAGGGACATTGGACCGCGTCCGATTTCCCAATGCACAGCCAGGTAGTAAGGGCTTTAAGCGAGACCCAACGGCGGAGGAATTGGAGATCTTGAGGAATTTGCCATGAGCATCGATTCCGGGTTCCAGGTGGACGAGGATCCGAAGTATGGGGTGGTCCTTCGCTGCACCGACGCTGAAGTCGCAGATCAGTTCGAAGACTTCTTATCGGAGAAGAACTTCGTGCTGTTCAACACGAAGTTTCAGGGGACAGAGGTTTTGTTCTACTTTGGGCAAGCTAGCTCGGCAAATGCAGTGGAACAGCTTCTGAAACGGTTCGAAGCAGAGCTAAGGTCCGATGAGTAAATGCCGCAAGGGGTCCGTGAAGGCGGTTCGACCGAGCGGTGTCCCTGCGAGTTGGGCAGAACAAACCGCAAACAATCGGGGCACGCTAAGTATGTGAATCCCGCCTACAAACAGGACTGCGTTAATGCGTACCAGAGAATTCCGATGTCTCATGATTTCGGTGCTTGGATTTTTCGCCTCTGGATGCACCGGCGGCGCCTCCAATACTGTGAACATTAAGAATGCTTCTGCTGTCCCGATCACCGACATACAGGTTTCTTCTCCGCACTCGAAGGTTGCAGTACGAGACCTGCTCCCGAATGAGACTGCGGAAGTGAATATTTCTGCGCAGAGAGACGGCGTAATTCTGCTTTCATATCAGCAAAAGGGGCATCGTGTTGTTCACGAAGTTACTTACGTCGCGCCGCCGATCAAAGTTTCCTGCGAAGTTTGAGTGAAAGACGCCGAAATCGAAAGAAGCTGCGGTAAGTGAACTAGTCACTGCCGCAGGCAGGAGAACAAAGTCCGCTAAGTGCCAAGGGGATCTGATGTCAGCAAGCTGTTGCTTTCAGACGCAAACTGTCAATTCGTTGCCATGCCTGTGCTGTTCATGCACATTTCGCTAAATGACCCTGACCGAGCTCCGCTACATCGTCGCCCTGGCCCAGGAACAGCACTTCGGCCGCGCCGCTGAGCGTTGCCACGTCAGCCAACCCACTCTTTCCATAGCGGTCAAGAAACTGGAGGAAGAGTTGGGCGTGCTATTCGAACGCGGCAAGCAGAAGATCCTCCCAACCCCGCTGGGCGAGAAGATCGTCTCCATGGCCGCGCGCGTGCTCGAGCAGGCCGCCGCCATCAAGGACGTCGCCGACGCGGACAAGGACCAGCTCGAAGGGCCGATTGCGCTCGGCACGTTGTCCACCATCGGCCCCTACCTGTTGCCGCAGTTCATTCCGCTGCTGCAGGAGACGACTAACAAGCTCTCGCTCTACGTGGAAGAGGGCAGCACCGCGGAGCTCGCCGGCAAACTGCGCAGTGGCGACCTCGACGCCATCCTGGTGACGGCGCCCTTCGCGGAAGCGGATGTGGTCACTCAGCCACTCTTCGACGAGCCCTTCATGCTGCTGCTGCCCACCGATCACCGGCTGGCTAACAAGATCCGCATCGAAGCCACGGACCTGGATCCGCACGAACTGTTGCTGCTGGGCGAGGGCGATTCGCTGCGCGATCAGATCCTGGCGGCATTTCCGCACCTCGATCCGAAGGCTGAATCCGGCGCCGGCGTGCGCACTTTCACCCAAGGTGCGACGCTCGAGACCCTGCGCCACATGGTGGCCTCGAAGCTGGGCGTGACCATCCTGCCGCAGACCGCGGCCGAAGCCCCGCTTTATGCCCCGAATCTCCTGACCACGCGCGCCTTCGCGGACCCGGCGCCCAAGCGCAGCCTGGTGCTGGCCTGGCGCGTGAGTTTCCCGCGACATAAGGCCATCGACCTGCTGCGAAAGGCCATTCAGGCCAGCAGTTCGGCCTATTGGAACTACAATACGGCGCACTCCCAGGAAGCTCCTGGCGTGATGGTGGAAAACCGGAACTGGTGATGCGGCCCCTCGGAAAGATCGTGATCGTCGGCGGAGGCACCTCGGGGTGGCTCGCGGCCGCGATGCTGAGCCAGCATCTGAAGCCGGAGCGGTGCCAGATCGAGCTGGTGGAGTCCGAAGAGCTCGGCACCATCGGCGTCGGTGAATCCACCGTGCCGCCCTTCGTCGGGCTGATCCAGCGCCTCGGCATCGACGAGGCCGAATTCATCCAGGCCACCGACGCCACCTACAAGCTCGGCATCAAGTTCGTCGCCTGGCACGAGCGCAGCGACTCCTACTTCCACCCCTTCGGGGTCATCGGCAAGCCGATCGGCAACCAGGACTTCTACCAGTGCTGGCTGAAGGCGCGCGCGCATGGCGACGCGACGCCGCTGGGTGATTTCTCGCCCTGCAATGTCATGGCGGAGCAGGGGCGGTTCTTCCATCCGGCCAAGGCGCGCAACACGCCGATCGGCGGCGCCAACTACGCGCTGCACGTCGACGCCTTGCTGGTCACGAAATTCCTGCGCAAGTACGCCGAGGCGCGCGGCGTGCGCCGCACCGAGGGCAAGGTGGTCGAAGTCGCGCAGCGTGACGACGGCTACATCGAAAGCGTGAAGCTCGCGAACGGCGAGTCGAAAGCCGCGGATTTCTTCATCGACTGCACGGGTTTTCGCGCGCTGCTCATCGGCCAGACGCTGGGCGTCGAGAGCATCGACTGGGCCAAGTACCTGCCCTGCGATCGCGCCATTGCCTGCAAGACGGAGAGCAAGGGCCCGCTGCTGCCGTACACGCGCGCTACCGCGCAGCCCGCGGGCTGGAGCTGGCGCATCCCGCTGCAGCAACGCGTGGGCCAGGGCTATGTGTACTCGAGCCAGTTCGCGAGCGATGCGGCCGCCAAGGCCACGTTGCTGCGTACGCTCGATTCGGGCTGCATCGAAGAGCCGCGCGTCATTCCCTACACCACCGGCCACCGGCGCCAGTTCTGGAAGAACAACTGCCTGTCGCTGGGCCTGGCCTCGGGTTTCGTCGAGCCGCTCGAGGCCACGTCCATCCACCTGATCGCGCGCGGCATGGATTTCTTCCTGCGCTACTTCCCGGACCGAGATTGCGATCCGGCGCTGGTGCGCGAATACAACCGGCGCATGACGGGCGACTTCGAGGAAGTGCGCGATTTCATCGTGCTGCACTACGCGGCCACGGCGCGCGACGACACGCCGTTCTGGCAGTGGTGCCGGCAGATTCCGCTGCCCGACACGCTGCGCGAGCGCATCGAGCTGTTCCGTGCCAACGGCGCGCTGCGCGAAGGCGTGGACGAGCTGTTCCGCGCCTCGAGCTGGCAGTCCGTGTTCGAAGGCATGGGCATCCAGCCCAGCGTCTGGCATCCGCGCGTGGAGAATCTCGACTACGCGCAGATCGCCGATTCGCTCAAGACCGCGCGCGCGGCCATCGCCGGCATGGTGGCGCACCTGCCCACGCACGAAGAATTCCTGCAAAGCGTGCAGGCTGGCTAGAATCCCCGCCCTACAGGGGGTTCGATGCAAGTCAAAAAGGTGGTCATTGCCGGCGGGGGTACCGCGGGCTGGGTAACGGCGGCGGCGCTGTCGCGTTATTTCGGCGCGCAGCTCGACATCACGCTGGTCGAATCTGAAGAGATCGGCACCATCGGCGTGGGCGAATCCACCGTGCCGCCCATCGTCGCCTTCCACAATATCCTCGGCATCGACGAACGCGAGTTCATGCGCGAGTGCGCAGCCACGTTCAAGGTGGCCATCCGCTTCGACGACTGGGGCACGCTGGGCAATCTCTACCTGCATCCCTTCGGCCGCCACGGCCAGCCCTCGTCGATGATTTCCTTCTACAACTTCTGGCTGCACGCGCGCGCCAATGGCCACAAGGTGCCGCTGGGCGAATACTGCTACGAGTGGCTGGCGGCGATGAAAGGCAAGTTCGCGTTGCGGGAAAATCCCCGCATCAACTACGCCTATCACTTCGATGCCGCGTTGTACGCGCGCTACCAGCGCCGCCGCTGCGAGAAGCAGGGCGTCAAGCGCGTGGAGGGCAAGATTCGCCACGTGAAGCTGCATCCCGAAAGCGGCTACGTGGAGTCGCTCGAGCTCGAGGACGGCCGCTCGCTGCCGGGTGATCTCTTCATCGACTGCACGGGCTTTCGCGGCCTGCTCATCGAAGGCGCGCTGCAGACCGGCTACGAGGACTGGACCGACTATCTACCCTGCGACAGCGCGGTCGCCTTCCAGACCATCGTGGATGAGCCCGCCCAGCCATATACGGCCTGCTATGCGCACACCGCCGGCTGGCGCTGGAACATCCCGGTGCAGCATCGCGTCGGCAATGGCGTGGTGTTCTGCAGCCGCTACATGTCGGCCGACGAGGCCAAACACAGGCTGGTCACGGACTCGGGCGGCAGGCCGGTCAAGGATCCCTGGCTGGTGCGCATCAAGGCCGGGCGCCGCAAGAAGGCCTGGAACAAGAACGTGATCTGCGCGGGCCTTTCCGCAGGGTTCGTCGAGCCGCTGGAATCGACCAGCATCCACACCATCACCACCGCGGCGGTGCGCATGGTGAATCTCTTTCCCATGGACGGCATCACCGAGCCGCTGATCAATCACTACAACGAGTTGTCGCAGTACGAGCTCGAGCGCATCCGCGATTTCGTCTGCATGCACTATCACTACAACCAGCGCGACGACGCGCCGTTCTGGAAGGAGTGCCGCGAAATGGCGATTCCGGACTCGCTGCGCGAGCGCGTGGAGCTGTTCCGGCAGGGCGGGCACATCTATGCGCGCGATGCGGAGCTCTTCACCATCGACTCCTGGGCGTCGGTGATGCTGGGTCAGCACATCGAGCCCAGGACCTACAACCATGCCGCGGGCCTCAACGATCGCGAGCTCAAGGAGTTCATGACGAAGTACCGCGCGCAGGTGGCCGAGGTGGTGAACGCCCTGCCGGCGCACGCCGACTTCGTGAAGCAATACGCCCCGGCCAGCGAGGCCGCGTGGGACCTGCAGAAGCGCTGATCCTCGCCGGGCCGCATCGATGATCTTCCTGCTGCAGATGTTCGCGATCCTTGCGGCCTGCCGGCTGTGCGGCTGGCTGGTGAGGCGCTGGCTGCACCAGCCACAGGTCATCGGCGAGATGATCGCGGGCGTGATACTCGGCCCGTCCTTGCTGGGTGCGTTTGCGCCGGAATTGCACGGCTTTCTGTTCCCCGCGGAATCCAAGCCGCTGCTGTTTGCCGTGGCGCAGGTGGGCATCGCCATCTACATGTTCCTGGTGGGCCTCGATTTCCGCGGCGAGGATTTCCGCGCGCACGCTCCGGCCGCGGTGGTGGTTTCCGTGTCGGGCATCCTGGTGCCCTTCGTGGTCGCCATCTTCCTCACGCCCTGGTTGCTGGGCGTTCCGGATCTGTTCCGCGAGGGCGTCTCGCGCTTCAACGCCACCATGTTCCTGGGCGCGGCCATCGCCATCACGGCATTCCCGGTGCTGGCGCGCATCATCCATGACCGCGGACTCGCCGGAACGCTGATCGCCACGCAGGCCTTGTCGGCCGCGGCGATTGGCGATGCCGTGGCCTGGTGCGTGGTCGCGGTGGTGCTGGCGAGTCTCGGCGCCGGCGCGGGCATCGCGTGGCTGGCGATCGCCGGCGGCGTGGTGCTCGCCGCCGTGTTGCTGTTGTTAGGGCCGCGGCTCTTCGCGCCGCTGGGCCGGTTCGCGGAGCGCCAGCACCAAGCCGGCGAGCCGCTGAGCCCGTCCGTGCTCGCCGTATCGCTGATGTTGTGCATGCTCTCGGCGTATGTCTCCGAGGCCATCGGCCTGCACGCGGTGTTTGGCGCGTTTCTCATCGGCGCCGCCATGCCGCGCGGCGTCTATGCGCAGCGCGTGCGGCAATTGCTGGAGCCCTTCACGCTGGTGTTCCTGCTGCCGGTGTTCTTCACCTATTCCGGCCTCAATACCCAGCTTTCGATGGTCAACACGCCGCGCCTGTTCGCCATCGCCGGCCTCATCCTGGTCGTCTCCATCTTCGCCAAGTTCTTTGCCTGCTGGCTGGCGGCGCTGGCCGCGGGGCAGGGCAATCGCAATGCACTGGCGCTCGGGGCGCTCATGAACGCACGCGGACTCACCGAGCTCATCATCGTCAACATCGGCCTCAGCGCCGGCATCATCGCGCCGGCGCTGTTCTCGATGCTGGTGCTCATGGCCATCGTCACGACGCTCATGGCCTCTCCCCTGTTCGAGTGGGTGTACGGCCGCGCGGCGCGCGCCCGCGGCGAGATTCCGCCGCTGTCCTGAGTGCACGTTCGAACTACTCGAGCGACTCCCGCAATCGCAGCAGGTCATTGCGCGTCCCGCCGGTGACGCCGGTGGCGAGGCCCTTTTCCACGTACTGCCGCGCGCGGGCGCGGTCCACGTCCTTCACCGCAACCGCGGAGCCCGTATACGACCAGGCCTGGAACAACTTCCAGAGCCCGTCGGGTTCCTGATTGGGAAGCGCGAGCAAGGTCTCGTAACGGCTGAGCGCGAGCTCGCGTTTGCCGAGCGCGGAGTTGATGCCTCCGGACATCAACAGCACCCAGCGATTGCGTGGATGGGCGCCCATCACCGCCGTGTCCAGCTTCTCGCAAAACGCCGCCGGCAGCTCCGCGGCGAGCGCGCCCGCCAGGAAGTGCAGCGCGAAGTCGTCGCCACTCACGGGCTCGTTGCGCTCCGCCAGCGCCGAGAATGACCGGATGGCATCCGGTGCCCGCCCCGAGGCGAGCGCCGCCAGCATGGCGCTGGTCTCCCGCTCGCGCTTGCCGACGGCGGCGCCGATTTCCGCCGCGTAGCTGTCGAGGAAGGCCGTGGCGAACGGCGAGGTGCGCACGTCGCCCATGAGCAGCCGGAACGGATTGGACAACTCGTCCGTATTGGCGAGCATCACCAGTGACAGCCTGCGCTTCGGCAGCGACAGCAACAGCGCGCTGCTGTAGTCGGGATCGTCCTGGCCGAAACTCCACACCACGCGCTCGCCGCCGATCTGCTGCGAGAAGAACCCGACGCCTGCGGGCAGGGTGTTCCCTGCGGCTGACTTGAACGGCGTGGTCATGACATCGAAGGAACGCTTTGCAATGAGCCGGTTGGATTGCAGCGCCCCGGCGAACTTCGCCACCTCGGACACTGTGGACACCAGCGCCGCGTGCGCGCCGAGGTCCGGGCTGTCATTCCAGCTGAGACCGGCCGGCTCGAAGACTTCGCGGCGCAGCGCCGTCTCGAACGACTCGGCGCCATATGCCAGGCGCAGGATCTCGCCGAGCTTCGCGTAGCGCTGCGTGCCGTAGACGAATTCGGTGCCGGGAATTCCCTCGGACACATGCGCCGCCAGGTGGCGCACCAGGATCCCGGGCCGGTCGCGAAATTCCGGCAGCCACTTCGAGACGCTGTCATCCAGTGCGAGCTTTTTGGCCTCGATTGCGCGCATCAGCAGCACCGCGGTGAATGCCTTGGTCACGGATGCGAAGCGCAGGGGCGTGGTGACGGTGAGCGCCGGGCCATCGCCGGTTTTGATCTCCCCGGACTGGATCACCCGCCCGTCGTAAACCACGGCATAGGCAATGCCCGGAATGGTGAGGTCGGTAGCCGCCCGGCGGACGGAGTCCTCGAAGGTGCCACGCGCCTTTTCCAGTGCCGGAGGCGCCGCGGCCGCCTGGGCGGCCATCAAGGTGCATGCCGCCGGAATCGCCCCTAACCATTTGAGTGCAGACAAGATCGACCTCCCGTGTCATTGTAAGAATTCTCGCAGCCTTCAGCGCGTCGTCGCCTCTCGACGGCAGCCGCCCCCATCCCCAGAGTCCCGAGCATGAATCTTTTCAGATGCGACAACTGCCAGCAGAGTTTGTACTTCGAGAACAATGCCTGCGTGAACTGCGGCATGGCGGTCGCCTTTCACCCCGAGCAGGCACGCCTCGCCACGCTCAAGCCCGGCGACCGGCCCTGCAGCAATGCGGGACCGGCGGCATGCAACTGGCTCGTCACCTCGGGCGATGGCGCGGCGTACTGCAAATCCTGCGAGCTGACCTCCGTCATTCCCGATCTGTCATTTCCGGCCAACGAGCAGGCCTGGCGACGCATCGAGGCGGCGAAGCGGCGGCTGCTGTACACGCTGTACGCGTTGAAGCTGCCGGTGGTGAATCGCACCGAGCAGTCTCCGGACGGCCTCACCTTCCGTTTCCTCAAGGGCACGGACACCGAGCCTGTGATGACCGGCCATGAAGACGGGGTGATCACGCTCAATGTGGACGAGGCGGATTTCGCCTTCCGCGAGAACATGCGCGAGAAGATGGGCGAGGGATACCGCACGGTGCTCGGCCACCTGCGCCACGAGATCGGCCACTATTACTGGGACCGGCTGATCCGCGATGGCGGAAGACTCCAGGAATTCCGCGCGCTGTTCGGCGACGAACGCCAGAGTTATGAAGACGCCGTCGCGCGTCACTACGAGCAAGGGCCGCCGGCCGACTGGAGCGAGCGCTGCATCAGCGCCTACGCCAGCATGCATCCCTGGGAAGACTGGGCGGAGACCTGGGCGCATTACCTGCACATGATCGACACGCTGGAAACCGCGAAGAGCCACGGGCTCACCGTGCGCACCCCGGCCACCGAGCAGCCGGGCGAGCGCATCGTCACGGATCGACTGGCGTTCTTCGATTTCGAGTCGCTGACCACGGGCTGGAACGCGCTCACCCTGGCGCTCAACAGTCTCAATCGCAGCATGGGCATGAAAGATGCCTATCCTTTCGTGCTCTCGGCGCCGGTGCTGCAGAAATTGCGCTACGTGCACGAGCTGGTGCGCGGCCGGCAATCCACGGCGTTGAGCGTCGGCGCCGCCGCCTGAGATTGCGCTGCGCGCGAGCACGCGTTGCGTGTCTTGCAAGACAATCTCTACCATCCGGCGCTGGCCAACCGGGGGATTTCGATGCGCCGTCTCGCTCTGGGTTTCCTGTGTCTTCCGTTCGCCGCGACCGCGGCCGACGGTTTCAAACTCAATTCCCAGGAATACTTCGAGCGCCCCGGCATCAACGTGATGTACGGCCAGGACTATTACCCCGAAGGCCACCAGGGTGGGCTCTCCATCCTCATGCACGATGAGCGCGTCGCCTCGAATGGCGATGTGCGCCTCGAGCCATCGCCCGGCCAGTGGTCGCCGATTCCGAAACCCGGCAAACGCGAGATCGACGCGGCCACGCAGGAGATCCGCGTGCCGCTAGCGTTCCCCAATCCGGAGCTCGACCGCAAGGGCTTCAATCCCATCATCTATCCGGACCTCGAGCTCAACTACACCGTACGCGCGCGGCCCGAAGGCGAATCGATTCGCGTGAGCGTGGATTTCGACGCGCCCATCCCGCAGGACTGGGTGGGCAAGGTGGGCTTCAACCTCGAACTGTTCCCGGGACTGATGTTCGGCAAGTCGTACCAGCTCGGCGGCGTGGAAGGCGTGTTCCAGCAGCAGCCCAGCGGCCCCGGCGAAGTGCCGGTGCTGGCGCGCGGCAAGCGGCTGGACGTGGCGCCGGAGACCGAGCTCTATCACCTCACCATCGAAGTCATCAAAGGCGGCGAGCTGGAACTGCTCGACGGCCGCGGCAACCACAACAACGGCTGGTTCGTGGTGCGGGCGCTGGCGCCGGCCAAGGCGACGATCAATGCCATCGAATGGCGCGTCACGCCGCATGCGAAGGCGGGCTGGATGCGCCAGCCGGTGCTGCAGGTGTCGCAGGTGGGATATCACCCCGCGCAGCCGAAGCAGGTGATCATCGAATACGACACGCGCGACACACAGCGCGAGAACGTGAAGCTGCAGCGCATCGGACTCGCCGGGCAGGTGAAGACCGTCATCGATCGCAAGCCGGAGGAGTGGGGCCGGTTCCTGCGCTACCAGTACGCGCGCCTCGACTTCAGCGAGGTGAAGGAGCCCGGGCTCTACGTGATCCGCTACGGCACGCAGGTCAGCCATCCGTTCCGCATCGGCGCGGATGTATTCACGCGCGAGGTGTGGCAGCCCACGGTGGAATATTTCCTGCCCGCGCAGATGTGCCACATGAAGGTCATGGAGAAGTACCGCATGTGGCATGGGCTCTGTCACCTGGACGACGCGCGCATGGCGCCGGTGGATCACAATCATTTCGACGGCTACCTGCAGGGGCCGTCGACGCTCACTAACTACAAGCCGGGCGAGCATGTGCCCGGCATCGATGTCGGCGGCTGGCATGACGCCGGGGATTGGGACCTGCGCGTCGAATCGCAGGCCGACACCATGTACGGCCTGGCGCTCGCCTGGGAGCTGTTCAAGGTCGACTACGACAACACCACCATCGACCAGAAGAACCGGGTGACCGAGATCCACCAGCCCGACGGCAAGCCCGACGTGCTGCAGCAGCTGGAACACGGCGTGCTATCGGTGGTGCCGGCGTATGAATCCCTGGGCCGGCTGTATCGCGGCATCATCGAGCCCACGCTG
>Ga0307409_100000430_pt1 | contig 17768 bp, 18 predicted proteins | sample 322Ometagenome_2_FD_203888 | JGI IMG/M metagenome (GOLD analysis project Ga0307409, IMG submission 203888) | Maize rhizosphere microbial communities from greenhouse at UC Davis, California, United States - 322HYB-O-2 | ecosystem: Host-associated > Plants > Roots > Rhizosphere > Soil | place... | reverse complement strand
CAGGCGGCGAACACATCTTGGTGAGCCCGGAAAATCGCAACGCCCTCACCCGCTGCATCGGCCAGCCCGGCGTGCCCGAGGTGGATTTCCAAGAGTTCATCGTCACCAAGGGCGACCGTTACTTTTTCACCACCGATGGTATTTGCCGAATGATCTCCGACGATGAGCTGGCTGAAATTCTGGCCGGCCCGGAAACCCCGGATGACATGATGAAGCTGATCATCGACCTCGCCCTCAGGCGTGGCGGGCACGACAACCTTACGGCGGTGCTCGTTTTCATCGACGAAGCCTGATGACAGCCCCCGCCCGATCCGTTCATTTCGCTGCGCTGGTGGCAAAACAGCCTGAAAACGAGCTGTTCCGCTTCAGCCTCGCCCAAGCACTTCTCGCCGAGGATCGCGGAACAGACGCGATTGAACACCTCGAATACTGTGCCTGCAAAAAATCCGACTGGATGATGCCCCGCATCATGCTCGGTAAAACGCTCCTCGCCCTCGGTCGTCGCCCCGACGCCAAGTCGTGGTTGGAAGACGCCCTGCGCCTCGCCATCGAGCAGGACCACCAAGATCCCGAAGCCGAACTGCGCGGCTTGCTGGCGGGTCTGTAAGGTAGCGCAGGCTTCCAGCCTGCTTTAGGTGGGGGCTGTGGGGACTGCAGACTGGAAGTCTGCGCTACTTTCCCGGACAACGTCACCAAAACGTCACGCCGCCCGCTCGCCTCGCCAGCCTAGTCGCACCACCGTCGCGTAACATGCGCGTCATCCTCACCTCCCACGGCTCCACCGGTGACATCTATCCCGTCATCGCCTTGGCCGTTGCGTTACAAAAAGCCGGGCACCACGTCCGCTTCGCGACCATCCCCCACTACAAGGAGGAAATCGAGGCGGCGGGCATCGAGTTTTACCCGCTCTGCCCCAACTGGGAACAGGCCGACCTCAGCTACTGGATGGGACGTCTCCAGAAAATCCGCACACCCATCTACCAGCTGCGCGAGATTTACGTCGGCGCGAAAAAATACATCCCCGAGATGATTGCGCGCATGGACGCGATCATGCCCGAGACCGATCTGGTCGTTTCGAGCTATCTCTTTCCGATGAATCGCGGCATCGCCGAAAGGCATAACGTGCCATTTGCCACGCTCGCCTTTGCACCGCACGTCATCCCCTCGCCCGACTATCCGCCCGAGAATTTTCCCTCTCCTCGCTGGTTGGGGGAAACCACCCGGCGAGCGTGGAATCGCTGGCTTTGGAAAACCGCCAATGCGGTCGTCGACCGGGTCATCAACAACTGCGTGGCCTCCGAGCTGCGCGCGGCGCATCTGCCGAAAGTTCGTAATTTTTTTTCCAAGCCCGCCGGACGCGTGCTCGTTACCGTATCTGAAAAACTGTTGCGTCCGCCCGCCGCGGAGATTGATCCGCGCTTTAAGTGGGTTGGCTACTGCCGCTGGCAATCCCCGGAGAGCGCGGAGATCGATGCCGAAATCCGCGCGTTCACCGGCGACGAACGCGTGCCCATCCTGACCTTCGGTAGCATGGTCTACGACAATCCCGGCGCATGGATGGAACGTTTCGTGCGCGCCTGGCCGCGCGACCGAAAGATCATCGTGCAACGTGGCTGGGCGCAGTTCCCGCAACTCGGCGATGACGCTCACATCAAAGTCATCGGCAAGGTTTCACATGACCAGCTGTTCAAACACGCCAGTGCCGTGATCCACCACGGAGGCGCCGGCACGACCGCGAGCGCGCTTCACGCCGGTGTTCCTCAAATCGTGGTTCCGCATATCGGCGACCAGACGTTCTTCGGCATGGAAGTCGAACGCCTAGGCTGCGGTTTCCGACTGAAGAAAAACGTCTGGCCGGAGCAACTCCACAGCGCTCTCGCCCGACTCGCCGCCACTACGACCCACGCCCAACGAGCCAAAGAGGTCCGCACCCAGCTCCTCTCCGAAAACGGCCCCGTCACCGCCGTCGCCGAGTTGGAGAGCTTCGTCGCCGAGAGCAAAGTAGCGCAGGCTTCCAGCCTGCAATCGGCTTAAAAGCAGGCTTGAAGCCTGCGCTACTTTTCCCCTCACCGCCACTCGTGCCGCGGATAACGGCGCGACAGCTCGGCCTTTACTTTTGGATACATGTCGCGCCAAAAACTCGTGAGATCATCCGTCACTTGGATCGGGCGGTGGTTGGGGGCCAGCACTTCAAATTTCACCGCCACGCGGCCGTGCCCGATGGTGAAACGTCCATCCACCCCAAAAAGCTCCTGAATGCGCGCGCTCATCACTGGAGGACCTTCTTTGTTGTAGGTCAGACGCGCCTTGCGGCCGTTGCCCATAACGAGCCGCTCGGGCAGATAATCATCCAGCACGGCGAGTTGCTCCGGTCGCAACCAATCTCGGAGCGCCGGCATCACCGGCTTGTCCTTCAACTCGCGCGCTCCGTAGCTGCCGTAGCAGATTTGCTCAATCAAAGTGGCCTTGTCCGCCTCCGTGATCGGCGTGACCTCCAACTCGGGAAACCACTCCGCCAGCCGGTTCACGCGCACGATCCACTGATCCACGTTTTCGTTCCACTCCGTGAGCGTGATGTTCCCGGCGAGCACCTCGCGCGCGAGCAACGACGCCGCCTCGCTCTCCGGAGGCGTCTCGGCCGTCAACTTTGCCTCCAACACCAGATCTCGAAAACGTCTCTCCCGCCTCGCGATCACGCGACGAGCGGATTCATCGTAAACGACGCCGATCGCATCGCGGTAATCCTCGGGGAAAAGCTCCTTTAACCACGGCTCCTCGATGGCGGTCGCCTGCGAGATCAGCACGCTGACCTCGCCGCCTCGTCCCTCGACTTCGCTGATCTCCGCGGCCACGAGCAACGCGGCCTTTTGCATCGCACTCTCCCGGGCGAGCACGCCACGCCGGTTGTGCACGAGATCACAACGCAGCGTGCCGCCATCGAGACGCTTTGCGAGCTGGTCGGAAAAACCAGCGAGCACGCACTTGCGCACCTGCGTTTCGTCATTGGAAGTCTCCCGGGTATCGAGCCCTTCCTTGTCGGCGATTTCCAAAAACTGTCTGAACAGCGGCCCCACCTGACGCGCACCCTGCGCATGGATGCCGAGGCGCCGGCAGGCATCGACCGAATAACTATTCTGCTCGGCGTAGCGCCAAGCACGCATCAACAGAAAAAAGTCGCTCTCCGTTTCTTCGCCCAGCACGTCGTCACGAGCGTCTTCCACGTCACGCGGCACGCCGCGCATCAAAAACGAACGCCCTTGGGTGAGCGACGCCATCAATGCCACCGGACGCACGCAGCTCCGCGCATCGGCCTCCAACAGCATGCGCGCATAACGCGGGTGCACCGGGAAGCGCAGCATTCGCCGCCCCGTGTCGGTGATAACCCTGCGTTTTCCACCCACGGCACCCAAATCCGTCAGCAACAGCTCCGCGCGTTCGAGCGCCTTGGGCTCGGGTTTTTCGAGCCAGGGGAACGCCGCGATATCATCGATGCCGCTCGCCTTCAGGGTTAAGACCACCTCGGACAAATCGAGGCGTTTCACTTCGGGCAGTTCCTGCAACGCCCGATGAGAATGTTCACGCTCCGTCCAGAGACGCACGCACACACCGGGCGCGGTGCGGCCTGCGCGACCCGCCCGTTGGTCGGCGCTGGCGATGGAGATCTTCTCGATGAGCAGCGTGTTGATGCCGCGGTGGGAATCAAAGCGGGCTACGCGCGCCAGTCCGCAATCAATGACCACCGTCACACCATCGATCGTCAGCGAGGTCTCAGCCACGTTGGTGGAAACGATGATCTTGCGTTGATCGTAGCGCGACACCGCGCGGTCTTGCTGCTCGGGTGGCAGTTCGCCGTGCAGCGGGAAAATCACGAAGTCACGCAGGTCGCGCTCAACCTGCAGCGCCTGCAACGTGCGGTTGATCTCATACGCACCCGGCATGAACACGAGGAAGTCGCCCGTCGAAGTCTTCGCCGCCACGCGCGCGCACTCGCGAGCCGCGACATCCCACACGTTGTCTTTGTCGAAATTAACCGCCTTCGGCAGGTATTCGACGGCTACCGGAAAGCTGCGCCCTTGCGAAGTGAGCACGTCGCAGGGCGCGAGATAGTCTTTCAAGACAACCGCGTCGAGAGTCGCCGACATGACGACGATTTTAAGATCGGGCCGGGTCGTCTGTTGGATTTGCAATGCACGCGCGAGCGAGATGTCGCCGTAGAGATGGCGCTCGTGAAACTCGTCAAAGATGAGCGCCGCAATGCCCTTGAGCGCCGGGTCGAATGACATTTGCCGCAGCAAAATGCCCTCGGTCACGAAGCGAATTTTTGTCTTAACCGAAACGCGCGATTCCAGGCGAATTTGATAACCAACCTCGGCTCCAAGATCGCAGCGCATTTCCTCGGCCACACGCTTGGCCAGCATGCGTGCCGCGAGACGGCGCGGCTGGAGAACAACCACCTCGCCTCTTTCGAGAAACCCGTGTGCGTGCAGCATCTGCGGCAACTGGGTCGATTTGCCCGAGCCCGTGGGTGCCTGCACGATCAGCCGACCTTGTGCCCGCAAGCTCGCCACAAGCGAGGATTCGAGTTCGTAGATGGGGAGTTCGCGCGGCGAGACGGGCATGGCGGCAGGTTTCTTATTTTCCACCGTTAAGCCAGCAGCCCCGTCTGTCGCAACGCCTCGTAACACGCGATGCCCGCCGCCGTGCTCAGGTTGAGGGAACGCAATTCGTGATTCGCGTGCGGAATCGTGAGCCGGCGGTCATCGCCAAATTCCGCATGCAACCACTCCGGGGCGCCGTGCCCCTCGTTGCCAAAAACCAGCCCGTCGCCATCGGTGAACGTCGCACCCCAATAACTACGAACGCTCTTCGTGGTAAACAGCCACAGCCGTTTCGGCCCCGCTTCGCTTTTGCGGAACGCCGCCCAGTCCGCATGGTGATGCACGTCGAGCGCGTGCCAGTAGTCCATTCCCGCGCGCTTGAGATGTTTGTCGGTGATCTCGAAACCGAGCGGATGAATCAGATGCAGCCGCGACCGCGTCAGCGCGCACATCCGTCCGATATTACCGGTGTTTTGAGGAATCTCGGGCTGAAAAAGGACGATGTGCAGCATGACTGAAAACAGGATCAACCGTCGCAAGCCCTCCGGCCAAGACAATCATGCACCCTCAAGTATTTGCGTTTGCCCCGGAAGCACCCTCACCCATGGTGAACACCGTGGAGAAACCTGCCGGCAAAGCCATTGTGATCGTTGACGACGAGACGTCGTTCACCGAGTTGCTGGGGCGCCTGCTCGGAGAATATTTCAACTGCCCTATTCTCACCTTCAGCAATCCGCTGAAAATGTTGGACGTCCTCACCACGCTGAACATCGGCGTTTTGGTGACCGATTACTACATGCCGCATTGCAACGGCCTCGAGCTCATCCGCAAAGTGGGCGAACTCCTCCCGGCCCCACCGCCCTGTCTCTTGATCACGGGACATGCGATCGATGACGACGACAGCGGCATGCCCCCACACCTGAAAGCAATCTTGCCCAAGCCGTTTCGCTGGCAGCAATTGGCAGGCCTGATTGAAAAACACTGGCCGGCCAACACCGCCTCGCCGCTTCGCGAAACCACCCAATCACTCCACGGTTAAACCCGTGTTGTCAGCCGACAGCACGCGCGCCGTGCTGGTCACGCCCACGCCGGTAAACGCCGCCTGCATTGCCTGGGCAACTTGATCCGCGTTCACACGCGGTGCGACACACAAGACCGTCGAGCCGCTGCCGCTCAACCATCCGGTGTAGGCGCCCGCGTCCACACCCGCTGCGATCGCCGCCCGGCCACCGGGAATGCGCGGCAACCGATACGGTTCGTGCATATAATCCGTCACGCCATGACGCAGACGTTCGTATTCACCCGAGACCAGCGCCGCGACCAAATAAGCCGCGCTGTTGATGCTCTTGACCGCGTCAAAATACGGGAGGGTCGCCGGCAGCACGCCGCGCGACTCCTTGGTGAGCATTTCAACGTCGGGCGAGGTGGCGACAAACGCGAGTTCGGGCGGCAGCTCCACGCGCACCGTGTCCACATAGGCGCCGGTCGCCGCATCACAACGCGCGATGCAGAACCCGCCGAGAATACCCGCCGCCGCGTTGTCGGGATGCCCCTCGATCGCCGTGGCAATGGCCACGAGTTGATGCCTGGAGAGCGCCACACCCGAAAGCACATTCAAACCGCCCAGCACGCCGCCAATCACCGTGACGCTGGAACCGAGCCCGCGCGCGGGAGGAACGTCACCAGAAATTTGATACGAAAAGCCAAATGGCCGGATTCGCGCCGCCGCGAAAAATGCCGCGGCCGTCGTCTCCACCATCGCCTGGGCGCGTCCGTCGCCCGACAGCGCGGGCCGGGGCGACCCGCCGCTCTCGCGGACCAGCCTGACCCGATTATGAACTTGAAGGGCCAGCCCCAAGGTATCGAAGCCCGCGCCGCAGTTGGAGGTGCTGCCCGGCACGCGGACAGTCACGGACGAGTTGGGCTGGGTCATGAGCGGCGGACTTTAAGGGCTTTGTTCACTTCCATCATTTCGGCTTTTTTGCGCAGGTCGTCGCGCTTGTCATGGAGCTGTTTGCCGATGCAGATCGCAACCTCCACCTTGACCAGCGCTTCCTTGAAATACATGCGGAGCGGCACCAGAACGCGGTCGCCGACCTGCATCGCCTGCGCGATCTTGCGGACCTGATGCCGGTGAAGGAGCAGCTTGCGGGTGCGGCGCGCGGCGTGGTTGTTGATGTTGCCGAACGCGTATTCGTCGATGTGCGCGTTGAACAGCCACAGTTCGCCCTTTTCGAATTTACCGAAGGCATCGCTGATCTGCGCGCGTCCGCCACGGATGGCCTTCACCTCGGTGCCATGGAGAACGAGGCCCGCCTCGAAACGCTCCTCCACATGGTAATCGCGCAGCGCCTTGGCGTTGCGGACTTCCGTGAAGCGTTTGGAGTCTTTTTTCTGGGCGGACATGGGGACCTGGACAAGGGGAGTAAAACCCCGATGAGAATCTATAAAAAAAGCCACTCCGCGCGAAGCGAGGAATCAATCGGGCAAGTCTGCGCAGACCGCCTCGATTCCCGGCTTGGCACGGAATGACCCGTGGGCGTGCGGGCGGTCCCGCCGTGAGCGCCGTTACTTGGCGGATTCGGCCTCTTGGTAAGTGATCTTACCCTCGATGATCTCGCGCAGGGCGATATCCTCGGGTGACAATTTTTCAAGAGACTCGACCAAGGCGCGTTGACCGCGGCGGAGCTGCTTCACGCGGCGGGAAACCACGTTGATCAAAATATTGGCGTCAGGAATGACTTTGTGGGCTTCTTTAAGGTAGTCGTCTCTCATGGTCAGGCGTGGGTGGCGGCGATAAAAGGTCGATAGCACAGACCGCGTTCCAGACGGTCAAGGGTTTATTTCCCCGACCAAAGCTTGCAGCCGTCCGACTCTTGATTGCGATTAACGCATGCTGATCGCCTGGACGACCCTGCCCACCAAGGCCCAAGCCGACGAACTCGCGGCGGCGGCCGTCGCCGCACGTCTGGCCGCATGCGTGCAAGTCGATGGCCCCATCACCTCGCACTATATCTGGCAGGGCACGCAGGAAAAATCCGAGGAATACCGGCTGACCTTCAAAGCCTTACCCTCGCAAATGGAAGCCCTGCAAATCTGGGTCCACGCGCATCACCCTTATGAGATTCCCGAGTGGATCGTCGTAAAGGCCGAACATGTTGCAGAAAAATACTTGTCATGGGCACAGACGCCCCCTAGCAACTGACCCTTTAACGAGTCGAAATCATCTCTTTTTAATACCATGTCACAGCACAAAAGTCTCCAAGGCGCCTCCGGCATCGTCATCAAGCGCAACGTCCTGAAGCGTTTCGAACGCGTCGCGATCCTCAAAAAACGCGGCCAGTGGAAAGAAGGCGAGCGCGTCTCCGGTCTCCGCAAGACCAAGCCGGACGTCTGATTCAAACTTCTTTCGTCTTAAAAAACAGGCAGTTCAAAAGACTGTCTGTTTTTTTGTGCTCGGGTTTCGCCTTTTCTGCCGCCTGCCTGTCTCCCTCCATATGATTGAACTGATCAAGAAGCTTATCGACTTCATCCTCCACATCGACAGCCACCTGGCGGAGATCATCCGCGACTACGGCATCTGGACCTACGGAGTGCTCTTCCTGATTATTTTTGCGGAAACCGGCCTGGTGGTCATGCCACTGCTGCCCGGCGATTCTTTGCTCTTTGCCGCCGGCGCCCTCTGTGCCCTGCCCGATTCCGGACTCAGTGTGCACCTGCTGGCATTCCTGCTGTTCATCGCTGCGGTTCTGGGTGACTCGTTGAACTACTGGATCGGCGGCAAAATCGGCCCGGCTGTTTTCCGTCGCGAAGACTCCATCTGGCTCCGCAAAAAACACCTCGAACGCGCCCACGCCTTTTTCGAGAAATACGGCGGTCGTGCGATCATCCTCGCCCGCTTCGTGCCCATCGTGCGCACCTTCGTTCCATTCGTGGCCGGCGTCGGCGCGATGACTTACCGCCGCTTCTTCATGTTCAATGTGGTTGGCGGCTTCGTCTGGATCTACGCCTTCACCTACCTCGGATTTTTCTTCGGCAACTTACCCGTGGTGAAGAAAAACTTCGGCCTGGTGATCATGGCGATCATCGTTGTCTCCGTGCTGCCCATCGTGATCGAGGCCGCGCGCGCCTGGCGCGAAAAGAAAGCGCCCGCCACGACCTAATTACCAGGCCCACGCCGGTCACCCCGCGCAGCTCAAGCCCGCCGGTTCCAAGCAACCAAGTCGGCGTAGCGCACACCGCGCCCGCCGAAAACATCGAGCGCGCTGCCGACTGTAAGATCGAGTTTTCCACCACTGGCCTGCTCGACCTTAAGCACATCGTCCATTGTGGCGACACCGCCCGCGTAAGTCATCGGTCGCTTGCCCCAACCGCCGAGCAAAGCGACCAACTCGGCGTCGATGCCGCCGCATAATCCCTCGACATCGGCCGCGTGAATGAGGAACTCCGCGCAACTGTCCGCCAATCGATCGAGCGTCCGCGGCGTCACATGCAGGTCGGTCAAAGTCTGCCACCGATTCATCGCCACGGTCCAGCCGTTGACCGTGCGGCGACAACTCAGGTCGAGCACCAGGCGCTCGGCGCCCACGCGACGCTTCAACGTATCGAGACGGTCGTCCAAAAAGCGCCCGTCCGCGCTGAACAACCACGAAGTCACGATGACATGGCTGGCCCCCGCGTTCAACCAGGCCTCCGCGTTGTCCGCGGTGATACCGCCGCCGATGTGCAGTCCGCCCGGGTAGGCGGCCAGCGCCTCGCGCGCCGCTTCGTCGTTGCCCTGTCCCAGCTTGATGACGTGTCCGCCCGTCAGCCCGTCGGCCCGGTAACGGGCGGCAAAGGAGGCGGCGCTCTCCTCGCTCACGAAATTCTCGCGCAAGCCCGCGCCATCATCGCGCAACGATCCGCCGACGATCTGCTTCACTTTGCCGTCGTGGAGGTCGATGCAGGGGCGGAATTTCGTCATAAAAAGCTTCGCACCCTAGGTTCGCGGACGCGTTAGGCAATGCAGCTTTGCGCGCTCGAGCTGAAACGCGTCGCGCGGGCGCGACGCTTGGCGAATTTGCGATTTTTGGCTGGGCCGACGAAGCTCTTACCAAACGGATTATCATGGTCAGGCTCACCGACACATTTTTCCCTCCTGAGTCGCCATGGCGCATCGGCATCATTGAAAAACGCCGCGCCGGCCTCGCCCAGGCGGCGTTCAAAAACGGAACCCTCCGCAATTTGAGAGACCCTCCATGTTGCGAGAAATGAACATCCGCCAAAAAGTGACCGTGGTGCTCTGGGGGGCGGCTCTGCTGGCTTTTGCCGTCGCGACCGCGACGCTGTTGATTCTCGAACGCATCACCCAGCCGGACCGCGCCCGGCAAATCATCGAACCCTACGCGCAACTAGTCGCCATCGGCGTGGAAGCGGCGGTGACCTTTGAAGATCCCGTCCGGGCCCATGAAGTCCTCGCCACGCTGCGGACCAATCCGCAAATCCTGAAAGCGGAAATCGTTCTGGAAGACGGCACGCTCCTGGCCGGCTATGATGGTGCCTCCACCCCCGTCGACCGCTTGCCTCCGCGCAGGCCCGATGGCGTTTACATCGACCGCGACAGCATGGAGCAGATTCGCGCCCTGAACAACGACGCGCATTTGCGGCTCGTCATGAGCCTGGACCAGCTCAATCGCGAAACCCACCAGATCCTGCGCTTATTCTCGGTGGGCGCGCTCGTGTTGCTCAGCGTCATGCCCGGGGTGTTGATGCTGTTCCAGCGAACCATCGTCCGCCCCATCGCGGCTCTCGCGGACGCCGTCGAACAAGTGCGCCTCCGGGCCGATTATCACCGGCGCGTGCCCGCTTCCGGCACCGATGAGATCGCGCGGCTCGGCCAAGGTTTCAACGCCATGATGAATGCGATCCAAGGGCGGGAAATCGACCTGCGCCAGATCACCCAGCTCCAACGGACCATGGTGGACAACGCCGCCTACGGCATCATCTCCACCACCCCGGACGGGGTGGTCACCAGCTTCAATCCGGCGGCGGAACGACTGCTGGGCTACACGGCGGGCGAAATCGTCGATCGGCAGACACCCATCGCCTGGCATGACCCGGAGGAGTTAAGGCAACGCGCCCGGACGCTGTCGGAAGAATTGGGCGAAACAATCTCCCCCGGTTTCGAGGTGTTCACCGCCCGTCCCGGCCGGGGACTGCCCGAGGAACACGAATGGACCTTCATCCGCAAGGACGGCACCCGCGTGCCCGTGATGTTCTCGGTGTCCGCGCTGCATAATGAACTCAACCTGATCACCGGCTACGTCGGCATGACTTATGACCTCACGGCACGTAACCATGCGGAAGAGGCGCTGCGAAAATCCGCGGCCGAGATCATGGACCTCTACGACCACGCGCCCTGCGGCTACCACTCGCTGGACGAGAACGGCCTCATCGTCCGCATGAACCAAACCGAGCTGGAATGGCTGGGCTACCGCCCCGAGGAGGTGATCGCCAAAATGCAGTTTAGCGATCTGCTGACGCACGAGGGGGCGAAAACCTTCGAGACCCGTTTCCCACAGTTAAAGAGCACCGGTTTCTTCCATAACGCCGAGGTCAGCCTGGTGCGAAAAGACGGCCGGGAATTGCCGGTGCTCATCAGCGCCACCGCGATCACGGACGTGGCCGGCAACTTCGTGATGAGCCGCTCGGTCATGACCGACATCACCGAGATCAAGAAGCTGCAGACCCGCGAACGCATGCGCGCCCTCGTCCTGGAAAAACTCATACGCGACGAGCCGCTGCCGGACATTCTCGACTTGATCGTCCGGGGAATCGAAGGGGATCAGAACCACATGATCGGCTCCATCCTGCTGCTCGACGCGGAAAGACGGCATTTGAGGCACGGCTCCGCGCCCAGCCTGCCTCCGTTTTACAACGAGGCCATTGATGGCATCGAGATCGGGCCGGCGGCGGGTTCTTGCGGCACCGCCGCCTACACCGGGGAATGCGTGATCGTGGAGAACGTCCGGACCCACCCCTATTGGGCCGCCTACCGTGACGTTGCCGCCAAAGCCGGGTTGGAATCCTGCTGGTCACAACCCATCCTCGACCGGCAGGGACAGGTGGTCGGCACCTTCGCCATCTACCATCGCGAGCCGTGCGCTCCGTCCGCGAACGACATCGAGCTCATCCAGTCGTTGGCCAATTTGACCGGTGTCGTCATCGAGTATCGCCAAAGCCAGGAGGAAATCCGCCAGCTCAACGACGAACTGGAGCAACGCGTCCTGCGCCGCACCCAGGAACTGGCCCAAAGCGAGGACCGCTTCCGCACCATTTACGAAACCGTGCCCGTCTCCATCTGGCAGCAAGACTGGACGGACGTCATCCACTCCATCGACCGGCTCCGCTCCGACGGGGTGACCGACTTCGAGGGGTATTTCCGCGATCACCCGGACTTCGTCGTCCAAGCGCTGAGGAGCGTGAAGATCCTCGACGTCAACCGGTGGACTCTGGCGATGTTCTCCGCCCGGGATAAGGCCGAGATGATGGTGTCCATGGAAACGATTTTCGCCACGCCCGAAACGTTGCCCACCTTCGCGAGAAAACTGCTCGCCCTAACCCAAGGCGAAGCCATCGACCAGGCGGAGGTGAAACTCAACACCCCGCGAGGAAACGACATTCACGTGCTGCTCGCCATGTCCTTCCCGGCTCAACGCGGTTCAGGCACGGTGTTCCTCAGCCTCATCGATATCACCGAGCGAAAACGCGCGGAAGACCGTATCGTGAAACTGAACACAGAGCTGGTGCAACGCGCCGCCATGCTGCAACAGACCAACAAGGAGCTGGAGGCGTTCAGCTACTCCGTCTCGCACGACCTGCGCACACCGCTCCGCAGCATCAATGGCTTCAGCCGCATCCTCCTGGAAGACAACCGTGGCAAACTCGACGCCGCTTCCATCGAAAATGTGATGACCATCCGCGCCGCCAGCCTGCGGATGGGCCAGTTGATCGACGATATGATCAATCTCGCCCGGGTCAGCCGCACCGAACTCCGTCGCACCACCATCGATCTCAGCGCGATGGCCAGGACCATCGCCGCCGAATTGAGCAGCGAACACCCTGATCAATCCGTTTCGCTCGTGATCGAGCCCGACCTCACCGCCAACGCCGATCCCGGGCTCATGCGATCCGTGCTGGAAAACCTCTTGGGCAACGCCTGGAAGTTCACCGGCAAGCAACCCTTCGCCCACATCGAGTTTGGGCGCACCATGACCGAATCCGGCCCCGCCTATTTCGTCCGAGACGACGGAGTGGGCTTCGACCCGGAGTTCACCAACAAACTCTTCAACGCGTTCCAGCGCCTCCACACCTCCGGGGAGTTTCCCGGCACCGGCATCGGCCTCGCGACCGTTCAACGTATCATCCACCGCCACGGCGGCCTGGTCTGGGCCGAAGGCAGCCCCGCAAAGGGCGCCACGTTTTATTTCACCCTGTCTCCATAATCCCCATGAAAAACAAAACCATACTGCTCATCGAAGATAATCCCGATGACGTGCGCCTCACCCAACGCGCCTTCAAGGACAACGGCATCACCAACGAACTCGCCGTGGTTTACGACGGCGCCTCCGCGATCGAATACCTAAAGGGCACCGTCGCAGAAGCCGAAAACGAACTGCCGACCGTCACGCTGCTCGATCTGAATCTGCCCAAGATCAACGGGCTGGAGGTATTGAAGTTCATCCGCTCCCATCCCGGCCTCAGACGGCTGCCCGTGGTCATCCTCACCTCGTCGAAAGAGGAGGTGGACCTCATCCGGGGCTACGATCTGGGGGCCAACAGCTATATCCAAAAACCCGTCGAGTTCGACGAGTTCGCCACGGCGGTCCGGCAGCTCGGTCTCTACTGGCTCTTGCTGAACGAATGCCCACCCCGTCCGGTTTGAGGGTTTGCGGCGTCGGCTAGTGTGGTGAACGCAAAACGTCGAGTAGCGCAGACTTCCAGTCTGCATGCCTTGGTTTTCAGAAGCAGGTTGGAAACCTGCGCTACTCTGGCAGACCGACCACACTACCGCACTTTGCGGACCCGGCCGTTTTCCACCACCTCGGTGGAGACTTCCAGCATTTGCGTCGGGATGTTGAGGGAGACGGCGCGGGCCTGGTCGAGGTTGATGCTCATTCGCATGCGCTCACCGACATCGAACCGGATGATCCCGCCTTCCTGAAGAAACGTGGAGGCGTCACCGACAGTGAGGACCGGCTTCTGTTGGAGTGCCGCCAACGCGGCGCGGCGGAGAGCGGCATCCCGGTAGGTGATATAAATGATCTGGCAGGGCGGCAACGCGGCCAGCGAGTCGGCTTGGTAAACCTCAAAGGTTCTGTCCCGCTCGGTCCGCCCCTTGAGCAATTTTTCCATCACTTCGCCCAAGGGGTCTTTGCCCAGAATGCCGATGCGCCAAGGCGTGTTCAAATCGGCGGGGTTGTCCGGCCATGCCACATAGTGCGCAAAGTTCCGGATGAAGGCCACCTTGACCCGATTCGGGGTTTCCGCGGATGGAGCCGCGCCGCTGACAATCGTCAAAGGCTGCAACAGCAGGAACAAGAGGCCGGCCAAGAGCGGGCGTCGGGATAAAATGTGGCCGCCGCCCTCGGCGGCCATGGCGGAACGCAACGTCGTCGGCGTCCGGATACGAACAATCATTTCTCGAATCGCGGATGTGAATCGAGCAGCAAGCGGCGGACGGGGTTTCTGCGGGCGGACGTTCAAAATTTGACCTTAAACGTCAGGAGAAACTCGCGAGGACGGGCGCGTGAGCTTTGCGAGGGGCGATAGTATTCGTCGGTGAGGTTTTTGCCCGTGAGAGACAGGCTCATGGGTCGCCCTCGCCATTTCCACGTGTAGCCGATCGTCGCGCCGAAAAGCGTATAGGTCTGATGGGCCGAGTCCGGGGTGTCGGGGAGCAGGGTCTGGTCGTAAACGAAGTTGACGCCACCGGCGACATAGAGACCCCGGAGTCCGTCGTTCGTGAAATTATAACGCGTCCAGAGGTTGGCCAGGTGCGGCGCGCTCATCTGGAGCGGAGCGCCGTGAAAGCGCCGGACGTTCTTGTAATTCGCCAGCTCGGCGGCGTTGAGCGTCGTGGGATCTTGGGCCAGGATGGCCTCGTCCCGACCGCTGAACTCGACGATGCGCGCGTCCATGTAGCTGTAGGAAAAGTAGAGCTGCCAGTTGGGAGTCAGCGAAAGCGTGGTGTCAAGCTCGACGCCGCGGGAGCGTTGCTCGCCGCTTTGGACGCTGGTGATCAACAACGAGCCGGTGCTCGGATCGAGCGAGACGAGATCGTTTATGATGTTTTGGTTGCGAACGTCGAAGTAGGTGAGCGTTCCCGAGACGCGCCCGTCAAACAGGTCGAATTTCAAACCCGTATCGAAGCCCTGGCCCGTGGTCGGGGCCGCCGGTCCGGCCGCCACGTTGTTCACGATCAGCGGTTGCGCGCCGGGGACAAAGGACTCGGCGTAGGAAGCAAAGAGCGAGAAGCTGCGGGTGATCTTGGCCAGCACGCCGTATTGGGGAGTGAGCCGGCTCGCCTCGATGGTGGACTCGGTATCGCTGATGCGGTCGGTGTTCACACTCTCGGTCATGGTTTTACGCCAGCCGGCGAGCACCAGCAGCCGGTCGTCGAAAAAGCCGAAGGTCGCGCCGCCATAAACGGCACGATCGTCGAATTCGGCAAACCGGTTGGACGGGCTTTCGGTGAGCGCCGAAATCGGAATGGAGACGGCGCGATTCCATGTGGAGGGATCGCGAAGATCCCAAAGCGGGAGCGGCGAGGCGGTCGGGATGGTGCCGAGCGCCGGGTCGTTGGGCGCCTGCCCGGCCAAGGCTTCAAACGAGCGGGCAGAATACTGGGCGCCAAGGAGCAGGCGCAGGCTCATGTGCTCAAACTGATACTTGCCGACGGCTTGGGACTCGTAGGTGTCATCCTCGTTGGTGTAAGTCTGACGTCGTAAACGACGGCCCTGCAGGAACGTGGCGTTGTTGGCCATGCCAAAGTTGCCGGAAAAGAGCGCGTCCACCGAGTAATCCGTATGGGAGAACCCCGTGCGAAGATCCCAGTGATCGTTGACCTTCAAGTCGGCCCATACGCTGACGCTCTCGGTGCGGCTATGCCGATAATCGATATCCGACATGCTGTTCCAGTTGTCGGGCAGTCCGGGCACATCGACGCCCGAGAGGTTGGGATCGCCGGGAGTCGGCACGGCCCCGATCTGGGTGCCGTAGCCGGGCTTCTGCATGACCTGGGGCTCTTCGATCTTCTTAAAATATTCGTATTTGAGCGAGATGCTCAGCCGCTCGTAGGGCTGCCAGAGCAGCGACGGCGCGATGTCGTAGGAATGGGCGTCGTAGGGGTCCCAGTAGTGGATGTCCTCGTCGTAGGAAGTCGCCAGACGGTAGAAGAGCTTGTTCGTGATCGGCCCGGTGATGTCGGCCTCGAAACGGTATTGGTCGTAGGAACCGTAGGTGGTCGTGGCGGTGGCGGAGAACTCGGACTGCGGACTCTTGGTGATGATGTTGACGATGCCGCCCGGAGCGACCTGGCCGTAGAGAAACGACGAGGGGCCCTTCACGACTTCCACCCGCGAGATGTTGGTGAAGTCGAAAATCGACGGACCGTGAAAACCGTCGCGCAGGATCTGCACATTGCCCTGAGTGCCGCTGACGGCGAAACCGCGGATGGCGACGTTGGCGTTGCCCTCGTTGAAATCGTTGCTGCGGTAAGTGACGCCCGGCGAGTATTTGACGACGTCGAAAATATCCACCGGCTGCTGATCCTCGATGAAGGACTCGGTGAAGGCCTGAATGGCGAAGGGCAGGTCTTTGATCGGCGTGTCGAAGCGCGAGGCGGACACGGAATTCGAGGCCCGGTAGCCTTGGTCCAGCGCCGTCGAAACGTCGAAGGGGGAGATCTTCACCTGCACCAGTTCCGCAAGATTCATCCCCACAATATCGTCGGATGGAATGGTCGACGCAGACGATGCGTCACGCAGGACGGGCAGCACGGCCAAAAACAAGAGGGATGATCCGTAGCGGGATTTAAAAATCCGCGTAAAATGATTTAAGATCATTGGATTACAGGATCGGGTGATCCGCTCGCACCGGTTGACTGGGATCAGCCAAGAGGGGCTCTGGTAAAAAATAATTGCCCCCTTCTCCCTTATCAACCGATGCCCTCCAAAAAACCGAACCAGTGGTCCACGCAGGGAAAAAACGAATGGAAAGAATTCAACGACCTCGCGGGCGATTACGAAATCCGCAGTGGCTAGGGCTCAACGAGATCCGGCCGGCTCAACGCTTTTCGGGCTGGATCGTGTAGCCGCCGGGGCCTTCCAGCGCCCAACAATAAATGCTACAAAACATCACCGCAGCGGCGGCCATGGCGCCGGGCATGTGATGATTCGCGTAGAAACTTCCGGCCACCAGCATGGCCATCGCCGTGATGAACGGGAACCACGACTGGTCCGGCATGTGAATGCCTTCGCGTGCCATCTCGTCCGCGTCGAAGCGTTGCTCCTGCTCCCGCTCGGCGCTCTCCTGGTTGTATTTGCGATGCCAGAGTTCGTCGCGGGCGTGCACGCGGGGGATCTCGGGGAAATTATGCTCCGGCGGAGGCGTGGGCACCGACCACTCCAACGTGCGCGCGTCCCACGGGTCTCGGGTGGTGCGCTCGCCCTTGAAATAGCTCGCCAACAGCGTCGCGAAATAAACGCCCAAACCCGCCGCCAGGACAAACGTGCCGATGGTCGAAACCAGGTTGGCCGTGTTGAGCCCCATGTTGCCGTCATAGACCGCCACGCGCCGCGGCATGCCGTTCATTCCGAGGAAATGCATGGGAAAAAACGTGAGATTGAATCCTGCGAAGGTGATCCAAAACGCCACCCGGCCCCAGCCTTGCAACGGTCGCCGGCCAAAGATCAGCGGAAACCAATAATGCATGCCCGCGAGCAGTGCGAAGAGCGTGCCACCGATCAGCACGTAGTGAAAATGCGCGACCACAAAATACGTGTCGTTTTGCTGCGTGTCGGCCGGCGAGGCCGAATGCATCACGCCGGAAAACCCGCCGATCATGAACATCCAGATGAACCCGAGGGCGAACAGCAGGGGTGTGCGCAGTTGGAGATGTCCACCCCAGAT
>Ga0307409_100000429_pt1 | contig 17805 bp, 9 predicted proteins | sample 322Ometagenome_2_FD_203888 | JGI IMG/M metagenome (GOLD analysis project Ga0307409, IMG submission 203888) | Maize rhizosphere microbial communities from greenhouse at UC Davis, California, United States - 322HYB-O-2 | ecosystem: Host-associated > Plants > Roots > Rhizosphere > Soil | place... | reverse complement strand
CGAGCGTCCTTTGAATGACTGCTCACCGGCGTAGGCACTGCCGAGCCAGACGCGCGAGACGAAATCGGGCGTGACCTTTTCGAAGGCGTTGAAGTATTTATCCATCGCCAGAAGAATAAATACGTTCTCCTGGGTGGTGCCCCAGTGGCCCTTCTTGCGATGGGCGAGAAGGCCGCGGACGAGTTTGGGGATGAGTTCATTCGCCGGAGCGCGGACGCCATCGTCCGCGAGTGTGTTGGATTGACCGACTTTGACTAGCGACTCAAGCAGAACTCCGTCCGCCCGGCGATTCGAATGCATTATCAACCAAGCGCCGTCGCCATAGTTCGTAACAAAATTTGCGGTAGAGGCGGTTTCGGTCGCCCGGTTCATAAGGAACCGAACGATCTGACCGACTTCCACGGACGAACCGGGGTCGTTTGCCAGCACGGAAAGAATCCATCCGAGGGCTTCGAAAGGCATTTTCTCGTAATTTGCCGGACTCGCGGACGATGGCGTCCGCGTTCCAACTGCTTCGGCAAGCAGCTTCTTCGCCTTCGCAACATCCTTGTCGCCCATCATGTCGCGGATGTAGAGGGCGTATGCGGAGATCGTCCAGCGAACCTGCGGGGACGACTTGTACCACTGATCGGTGAAATGCTTCTCGACGTCCTTGAGGTAAGGCTTGGTCTTGTTGAGCATTTCGTCCGGCACCTTGTAACCCTTCGCCTTCGCAAGTGCGAGAGCATGGGCGACGTGGACGGTGAGGAACGGGTATTCGTAGCGTTCCCGGTCGCGCCGCCAGAGGCCGAAGCTGCCGTCGTTTCGCTGACGCGATTGCAGTATCTCGATATCGCGTGCGAACTGTTTCTGCAGCGCTTCGGCAGAGGGCATGTCTTTGGCCTTGAAAGCCGAAAGCACGTCCTTCATGGCAGCGATGGAGATCATACGCGACGATATCTGTTCGGAGCAGGCGTATTGATATGTCGCGAGGAAGATGAACGCATCGGTGAGTTCCTGAAGCTGCGTGGAACTGGTCGTCACTTCCAGTCCGCCGAATTGCGAATATACGTCGCCGGGTGTTTGGACCGGCTGGATGATCGCGCCGTTCTCTTCGGTCGTCCCGTATGTCGCGAACGTTTCCGTGGTCGCTGGCGTCCAGACGGGCAGAGAGATCTCGGCGGCGTCGGAGAACGAGCCGGAACTGACGGCGATCTGGAAACGGGCGGTGCCGGCCTTTACGGTGGTTACCGGGAAACGGACCTCTTCGCGGGAGTTGGCTTTGACGAGGACGCGTTTGCCTGAATGTTCCGTTGGTTCAGATGAACCACCCGCTACCGCAGGTGGTACTGACAGAGACGCATTGCTCGCGCGAACCGCGACGTCGACGGCCATGTCTTTGTCGGTCTGGTTCTGAATGACGACGGGGAGCTCGATCCGGTCCCCGAAGTTCATGAAACGCGGAGCAGACGGGCGAACCATCAGCGGCTGTTTTGCCGTGATGTTCGATTCGGATTTGCCAAAGCGTTTGCCCTGATCGACCGAGACAGCCGTCACGCGGTAGCGCGTGAGATTGTCAGGCAACTTCACATCGACGGTCGCACGGCCGTTGGAGTCGGTTTTGACAGAGGGAGACCAGACGGCGAGGGCGTTGAAGTTTTCGCGAAGGGCGATCGGAACATCGGCCGGCGAGTCGTCTTTTTCCGCGAATTCCGCCTTGGCGCCCGCGCTCATCTTCATCAAATTCGCCGATCTCGCTTGGGTCGGTAAAGCTCGAATCTCCTGCGCACTAACGGTATTACCAACGGCAGCGTCCGCGGTGCTCATAGACGGTGGAGGAGGCGGTTGATTCTTCACATCTTCTGGGTTCCCAAGCAGCACATCCTTTCGCATGTGATGGTCGGTCACGCCCGGGCCGCGGGGGGTGTAGAAGACCGACATCGGGTCGGCGATGGTGTAACGCGAGAGGGCGAGGACGGATTCGTCGACGATCACGACGGCGACTTCACTGTTGGCGACGGGTTCGCCGCGGTGGTCTTTCACTTCGATATCGACCTTCGTCTCGCCGCCGGGCGCGAGATTCTTCTCTTTCGGCTCCGCGGATACGGTCAGCTTTCTCGATTCCGTCGTGATCGAAAGATTGATGTTGCCACTGGCGAAAGCCGGTCGATTAGAAAGTTTCGGATCAACCTCGCCCTTGTCGTTTTGCCTGACGGCGGAACCGACAAGATCGACTTGGGCGTAGATGTTCGGCAGATACTTTTCTTCGACCGGAACCTTTAGCGTGATAGAGGAATCTTTCATCGAGAATCGCTCAGTCTTGACCAGTCCCTCGCGGCGGAGAGTGAGGACGCCCTCGGCCGGGGTGAACGGGGCGATCACGAGAAGTTCGGCGACCTCGCCGGGAGCGTAGTCTTTTTTGCTCGGGATGATCTGAACTTCTTCCTGCTCGACGTTGCGTTTCGGGGGTGTTTTGCCGCCGGGTACCCAGATGGTGATCTCGCTCTCGTTGTAACGCTCACGGTCGTCCATCACGGTCGCGGTGATTATGTAGCGTCCGCCGTTTTTTGCGAGGAAGGTGCACTTTGGGACCGTAGCATTTTGGCCGCCCGCTGACGCAGGCGGTTCTGACCCACCCGACTTTACGGTGCAGGTCTGCTCGTCGACGGTTACTTCCTGCCAGGTTCCCTTGTCGAACTGCCAATCCTTGAGTACGGCCTTGATCTCGACATCGCGGTTCGGGATCAGCTTGCCTTCGATGTCGGTGACGATCGATTCGACGACGATGTTCTCGCCCTTTTGCACGAAGGTGCGCGGCGTGCGGATGCCCACGTAGAGGTCAGCCGGGTGGACGAGCAAGGATGTCTGGCCGGCCCAAGTCTGCCGGTTCACATCCTGCACGGATGCCGAGGCGGAAATGGTGTATGGCCGCGGCGGTTTGACCGAATCGAAATCGATCTTGAGCAGATGTTTCCCGCTCGCGTCGGTGACTCCCTTGAAATACTGCGTGGTTCCCCCGCCGTAGGGCCGTCCGTCCCCATGATCGTATATCCTCCACCAGGGCACCCACGTTCCGAAGGTGAAATCGTCGCGGTTGGGAGGTGTGTATGACGTCGGGGTGGCGGTGACGGTCCAATTCGTATCAGCGTTGGCGAGACCGCCGCCGGCGTAGTACTTTGCTTCGACCGAAAGATCGGCTTTGCCGCCGACGAAATGCGGGGATTCGCTTTCGACCTTTGCGGTTACTTCGAATTCCGGGCGGCGAAATTCCTGGATCTGGAATTGGTGCGAGAATGACGGCGAAACACCCGGGCTGGCCAGAAAATCGATCCGTCCGTAACCGAGGTTCGCGTTATCCGGTAGTTTGAACTTGAAATCGAAGGCGCCGAAAGCGTTTGTCGAGATGGTGCCCTTGGCGATCTCGTTCTCGCGAGGGTCTTTTGCCGACCATTGATAATTGCGTGCGTTTTCGCCGAGCGGTTCGACATCTCCGAGCTTGCCGCCCGTGATCGTGCGGATGTAGCCCTTAACGGCGACCTCCTCCTTCGGCTTGTACATGCGGCGGTCGTCGAAGACGAACCAACGGAGCGAATCAACGTCGGGCTTTTTGTACCAATTGCCATGATCCTGCCAATAGTAATCGGTGTTTTCGGGGAGGAACGCAACGTCTTTTCCGCGTTTGGCGATGAGCAGATTCATCCCCTTTGTCGAGGCCGAATCTGGCAAGGCAAAGCGGAGGATGCCGTTGGCGCCGGTGGCGTTTGATTGTGCGGGTTCGACGGATTCTGTGTCGGCCTCGGTACCATCGGAGTTGAATGATTCGATATTGCCAGCGTTAGGGCCGCTTGCTCCAGAACCCGCGATCCATTCCCACGCCGATTCGATCCAGCCTTTCTCGACCGGCTCGGCTGTGGCGGTTGAGCCGCCGACCGCTTTGCCGTTGGGGTAGATCGAAAGGTCGACGCCGCCGAGCGGTTTACCGTTTTTCAACTCGGTGGCGAATCCTACGAGTTCCTGATTATCGACGAACGCGTCGAGGCCGATCTGCGTTGACTGGATCCAGGTGAACACGCGCGATCGGTCGTATTTGTCGCGTTTTACCGTGGGCTCGATGTCGAGGATGAGATTACCGAGGCCGTCGCCGCCGAGAGCTTCGGCAAGATCGATGCGTGTCTCGACCATTTCGTCAGAGACGCTTTTGATCGCAACCGTTTTGTCAGAAATCAGTGTTCCTGGAATTGTTGGCCGCTGGTTGTCGTCGTAATGGAGCCGACGGAAATACTGCATATACTGATGCCAGTTTTCGGGCGTTACCCTGTAAATTCGGACGCGGGCTGAAGCGTGGTTGGTCGAGTAAAGCGAGAACGAGGGTTTCGTGGTCGGGTCGAGGACGGACATCGCGCCGCCCTGGGCGTAGAAGTTCTGCGGCGCCGCGCCGACCCTGATCGTTGCGACAGCAGGTTTACCCAGCAATTGGCCGAACGTGTCGCCGAGTCCCGAATCGACCGTGATCTTGTAGGTCGTGTTCCCTTTCTTGTAGCCCTGAAAATAGAGATTGTTCCCAGAGGGGAAGATCTGCAGGCCTTCGACGGCGGGCTCGATCTTTACCATCTCTTTGGTGAATTTTGACGCATCGATCTGGTTATTGAATTCCAGGTACCACGGCTCGAACGGCGAACAATTCTTGTTGTCCTGCCAGCCGCAATAGGCACGGTTGTATTTGAAAGGGCCGAAGGTGTTGAAGCTGAAACTCTGTGCGGTAGTCGTAGTGAGCGGGCCTTCGGCCGATTGTGTGCCCTTCTCGACGGTGACGGAAATCGCCGATGCGGGCGGCAGAGCGTTTTCAGTGGAACCGTCTGTCGTTACGGCACGAAACGCGATCCAGCGGCCCGGCTGTGCCTGCTTGGATTGATAGGAAATGTTTGTATCGGCGTCGATCTCAGCCTGAGTGGCGAGGCGGAGAGGCAGTTTTCGACCGCCAACGACCGAAATTGTCTTCAGAACGGCCTCGGCGTTGATCGCCTGATCGAACCGGATGTACATCAACGCGTCTCGGCGGACGATCTGGCCCTGCGGGATCATTGTCTCGACCTTCGGCGGCGGTGTGGTGAAGGTCCAGGTGATGTCCTTCTGGAGCGTCTGGCCGGTCGCCGATTTCGTGCCGGCGGGGACGCGGGCGGTGAACTTGGTCGCCATCGGGAAACGCTTGTCGGTATCGAACATGAGCGTTTTTGTCCCGAGCCAGCGCCAGCGGCCCTCGACGTTCGGCGTCAATTCGACTGGGGCGTACTTTGCGGCCTCTTCCTCCGAGGTGACTGCAACCATCGGCTGCGAGAATGTGACGCTGAGGTCGGGAGCGAGTGGCACTTCGCCTTCCGGGGTGAACCGGACAACATCCAGGGTAGTCCCGGGGACGATCTTAGGGGTTCCGCGGTCTTCGTCTGCGGGGAACTTGACGGGGATCCGGGTCCCGGTCTTAGGAGCGGGCAGCGTGCCAGCGCGTTTGGCGAAATCGGACTTATCGTCCGGATCGACCTTGATCGCGGGCAGACGGCCGAGCACCTTGCTGGCCTCGGCACCCGAGATTGGGTCCGCGGCCGCGGGCGGCTGCACCTCGCGCAATTCGGCTCCCGCAGCACCTTCGCTTAATCTGAATGCCAGCCCGGGCGGCACGTTGTTCATTCTGTTTTCCTTTGTCTTTCCAATAGCTTGAGCCTGAGCTTCCAAAGCAAATGGCAGAAACATCGACCAGTAGACGGCCGTCAGCAAGATCCCCGAAATGATTCTTTTCATTGTAATAATTGCCCCTCCCCGCGGGTACTGTTGAGAAGGGTGAGCCAACTGCCCGCGGTAATATTACTCCAGTTTTCGTTTGCCAGACCAGACGCCAATACAAAGCATTGTGGCCGTGCCGGCAATTCTTGAACGAGCGGGAACCGCGATTCTTGCGGCCCGCGAATTTTCCGTCGGAAACGGGTCAGAAGCGAATTCTTCGATTCATTTGTTTTGTTGACTTTCCTGCTATACTGAATTCGGATTTTGCAACTTCCGTAAATGCCTTGTCGTAGAGCAATTTGACGAGGTTTTGCGAAGTTGAATATTGAGGAGCGAGTGACGAAACAAAAATGGGATTGTGGGCAAGATTAAGTAGAGTTTTCCGAGCGAGCACCGGTGCGGCACTGGACAAGATTGAGAATCCTGAACTCGTTCTGCAGCAAACGATAAGGGACATGCGGGATCGTGTGCCCGAGCTCAACAATTCCGTCGCGCAGGTGATGGCGACCGAGCGATTGCTGATCAAGAACTCTGAAAACCTTGAGAAACAGGTTGTCGACCTCGATTCAAAGATTAAGGCGTCAGTCAAGATGGGCCGCGACGATATCGCGACCGCTTACATCGGCCAACTCCAACAGGCCCAGATGGACCTCGAACGAACCGGCGCTCAGCTTGAGCACGCTTCGCTGGCGTCCAAACAGGCACTTAAGGCTCGGGACAATTACGTTCTGAACATGAAGAAGCGCACCGCCGAGGCGATGCAGCTCATCTCCGCCGCCAAACAGGCCAAGCTACAGGAACAGCTTGCCCAGACGATGGAGACCTTCAACATCGGCGACGATGCATCGACGTTCAATGAGATGCGCGAGAAGATCGACCGGCGTGTCGCCGCTGCGGAAGCGAAACTGCAATTGGGTTCGAGCAACGTGGACGCTCAGATGGCCGACATCGAACGCGAAGCCATGGACATTCAGCTGCAGGACAAGCTTCTCGAATACAAATCCCAGATGGGGCTGCTCGGTGCGGGCTCTGGGCAAACCTCTGGCAAACAGATCTCGGCCGGCGCAGGAGCCTCGAAGGACGAAGACGTGCTTGAGCAGGTCATTGTGAACGAGGCTAACGAAACTAACCGAACCAACTAAAATACCTGGGAACATTCTCGGCAAGGCGGGCATCCAAGATTTCTATGGCAGATCTGGCGCAATACCAGCGGGACTTACAGAAATTCAATACCAGCTACCTCAAGGAAGCCGTCAAGGAACCTGTCAATTTTTGGGCACTTGCGGGGTTCGCCGTGGCCGCGGCCTATTCATTCAGCGTTATTCCGCTTCTCATCGCATTAATCGTGGAGATCGCTTATGTGATGGTGGTGCCGAACTTGCCGGCCTACCGCGGCTTAGTTCAGCGACGTGAACGGGAGAGGCTGCTGCTTGCCGCCAAGACCGCTAGAGAAAAGTTGATCAAATCCTTTACCCCTCGCGAACGCGAGGCGGTGGAATACCTTCGCTGGCTGAAGGAAAAGATCCAGGACAATTATCGCAAGTTCACAGGAGCGGGGTCGCTGCCTTCCAATCTGAAAACGCTCGATCAGCGCTGGGAGGATTTTGTCGACCTGCTCGATGTTTACCGCCGCCGAAAGCAGCACCTGAAATCGATAAATCGACAGGCGGTGCACAATCAACTGTCACAGGCCTACCGAGCGGCCGAGAGCGCGACGGACGATAAGACGAAACGGATCCAGCAGACCAACGTCGAGATACTGAAACGACGCATCGCCTCATTCGAGGAGATCGAGCGAAGCGTCAAGCTTGTCGAGGGTCAGCTTCAATCGATAGAAAATTTTTTCAGTTATCTGAATGACGAGATCGTGACGATGTCGACGCCAGAGAAATTTTCGCTTCTCGATTTCGAACAGCTTTCCGATTCGATCGCGATGACGAAACAGATGCTCGACGCGACCGCCGATGAAGTAGGGCAGTTGGACGCGTATAACCGTGAGATGGGAAATTATCAGCTTCTCCCGGAAGCAAATCGATAGTCCCAGCATTAGTTGACACTTCGCATCGAAGATCTGGAAGAATGCTTAGTTTTTCCATCTTCGAACGGTCCCGATCGCGCCTCGATTATAGCAAGGCCTTTGATCACAGGAAACACGAAAAAGGAAATATCGTAAAAAGCTACATTTCCGTTGCGCTCCTTGCAAAATGGCATCGGAACTGAGCTTCTAACTTGAAATATATCCTTCCGTGATCTGTAAGCCCCAGCCGTCCTTGAAGGCCGGAAGCCGCACAACTCATCAAATTTAACGCTCGAATCCTTCTATTAGAATACTGCCCGACGGACCATTTGGCATCGACGGAGCACTATTCTGAGGTTCCGTCCGAGGAACTTGCGGCTCAAAAGTTGCGCTCTCGCCCAGATCATTAATGGCCAATTGCAAATTGGTAGCGTTGGAAGCGTAAGCGATGCCGGTCTCTTTCGTTATCAGACCCTGTCTGATATACCCCTCCAAAACCTTATCAAACGTTTGCATTCCGTCGAGACTTCCGTCGCTCATCGCATCGGTGATCGAACGCCCTTCCCTTTCACCTTTCTCGATATATTCGCGCGTTCGGGAATTGGAAACGAGGATCTCAATCGCGGCAATGCGCCCTCCGCCGACCTTCGGCATGAGACGCTGAGAGATAATGCGGCGGAACGATTGTGAAAGGCGCGTACGAATTGCCGCCTCTTCGTTTTTAGGGAAGACGCCGATGATGCGGTCGATGGTCTTGGCCGCGTCGATGGTGTGGAGGGTCGAGAGCACGAGGTGGCCTGTTTCGGCGGCCTCCATGGCAACCTCTATTGTTTCCCTGTCCCGCATTTCGCCAACGAGAATGACCTTGGGGGCCTGCCGAAGAGCGGCTCGCAAAGCGAGGGCGAAATCTGGCGTATCGGAATGGAGCTCGCGTTGGTGGATCGTGCTGAGGTTGTGTTCGTGGATGAACTCGATCGGATCTTCGATCGTAACGATGTGATATTTCTTCGTGGCGTTGATCATCGAGATCACGGCGGCCAAAGTGGTTGATTTACCCGAACCTGTGGGGCCGGTGACAAGAACAAGTCCATTTTTCAGCGCCGCGGAACTCATCACCCCATCTGGAAGGTCAAGGTCACGCCAATTAGGCGGGTTCGAAGGGATAACACGCATCACAATCGCGTGCGAACCCCTCTGTTTGAATATATTCACGCGGAATCGGCAGAGGCCCGGCACGCCATAGGAAATATCGGCCGATCCCTTTTTGTCGAACGATTCGTTCCCCTGCTCGTTTCCGGCAAGCATTATTTCTGCGAACGATTTGATATGCGGCGGTTTCAGCAGTTCGAGGCCGGGGATAACAACCCCTTCCAAGTCGCCGGATAATTCCACCTGTGGCGGACGGCCGGGCGAGAAAATAAGATCGCTCACATTATCGCCGGCCGCAAGCATGTGCTTCAGGACATTGTGGAACGACTGCACATGAGGCGGGACCGCCGGAAGGTTTTGAGAAACAGGCGCGGACGTAGAGGCAGCGGAGGTGGTGTCGTGCATTTTAAGGAAGTTCGGGCAAAGAATGGAAAGGCGTGCGAGGATGCCCTTTGCGGGTCAAGCCTTTACGATTCTAACGTGTCAGTAAGGTATAGCACAAGCATTTTTCGCACCTTGCCCGCGCAATGCTAATCGAATAAAATCGAGGATTTCAGTTAGCGCTGAATTTTAAGCAATCATATTTAACTATAGGATCGAACAAGATTATGAAAAGAGTAGGGATATTGGCGGGACGCGAGCAGACGTTCCCGGAATCGATAATAGCCAGCATTAATGAAAAGGGCCGCGGCAAGGTCACGGCCGAAATGGTCAAGGTCGGTGGGATCCGCATGGACCAGAACAGAAGCTACGACCTGATCGTTGATCGGATCTCGCACGAAGTGCCTTACTACCGGGCGATGCTCAAGAGGATGGCCCTTGAAGGCACTTATATCATCAACAATCCGTTTTGGTGGTCCGCGGATGATAAGTTCTTTAATTTCTCGCTGGCGTCGAAGATCGGTGTCGCGATCCCAAAGACCGTACTGCTCCCCCAACAGGACTATGTTAAAGACATCACGAGCGAATCGCTTCGGAATCTAGAATTCCCGATAGATTGGGAGGGCATCGTCGATTACGTGGGCTTCCCTGCTTTCCTTAAACCGCACGACGGCGGAGGTTGGAAAAACGTTTCGAAGATCCATTCACTCGAGGAACTATGGAGCGAATACAACCAGTCCGGCACACTTTGCATGACGCTGCAGGAGGGCATCGAATACGACCATTTTGTGAGATGCTACTGTGTCGGTCAGGAAAAGGTTCTGATCATGCCTTACGACCCGTCGAAGCCTTATCTGAGCGGGATGCAGTATGTGAATGTCGAGAATTATCTGACGCCGGAACTGCACAAGCGGGTCGAACGGGACGTTGTAACGATCTGTAAAGCTCTGGGTTACGACCTGAACACCGTGGAATTCGCCATAAAAGACGGAGTCCCCTACGCGATCGACTTTATGAATCCTGCCCCGGATGCAGAACTCGCTTCGGTCGGTGAGAACAATCACCGCTGGATCGTGGATAACATGACAGACTTCATTTTGAAAGCGCTGGATCGCGAAGTCGAAACCTCCGAATATCGATGGTCCGCACTTCTGAATCCGCCCGCGAAAGCTACGTCCGTCAAGGCGAAGGCCGGGACTGCGGAAAAGCGGGTCGCCTCAAAGCCAGAGGTGAAGCCGAAAGCAGCGACCGCGAAGAAATCCGTTAATAAGAAGGCGGAAAAACCGGCAAAGTGATTTGATCTGAAGATGTAATGAAAAGCCGCTTCCTTAACGGACGCGGCTTTTTATCGTTCTTCCTCGACCAGTTCGTACGGAATGCGGGTGGCGAGCATATGACTGAGAATAATCACCGTCGTCCAGACCGCGAGGGAAACCAGCGAAAGCGCCCATCCGATGTTTGCGACCAGGGCCTCCTCGATCAGTATACCGGCTACGATCGCCGGAAAACCTACAAGCGCGATGCGAAGGGCAGAGCCACGCACGAGGCGAAGCGTGTCGAGCAGGTTCATGCGGCTGATCTCAAGTTCCATGTATTCTTCGTCGCTGTTGAGGCGGGAAAAATAATCGATCTCGTGAGAGGTCCACCGGCGGGCAGCGGGCGACTGGGCATGTTCGCGGGCAGCCGTGAAATTATGTATGACGTGTGCGATCTTACCTTCATGAAGTGCGATCTCGGCAAGACCGATAAGGGAGCGAAATCTTTCACCGGCACGCTCGATCGCCTTTTTGAATGTGGTGCCCGCCCGTCGCCAATCGCCAAGCTGAAAATAGCTTTCACCGATGTCGGTGAGCAGGTCGCCGTCGTCGCCGGCCCTACGCTCGGCAAGCCGCATCATCGCGAGTGCCTTGCGTTCGACCTGATGGTCGCGCTGAGAGGAGGCATACGACCTTAGACAGAGCGCGAAATCGAACAACAAACGGCCGTCGGCGGGCATGATATTCACTGCCCGTCTGAACGCTTCGATCGCCTGGGGCAACAAGCCGGAAACGCGAAGTTCGTTCGCGAGCCGGTGCAGCTCGGCCACTTTATCTTCGGAATAGCCGTCACCGACCGATTTCGTTTTGGGGAAAGGTTTTCTCAGACTGCCTTCAAGAACGTCAGCCCCAGGAATTTTAGCGGCATGGGCCCGGCGCTTTACCTCGATCCGGTCGTCTAAATGGTCGCGAAGGTCGATTGAACGATGATCAAGTACGGCTTCGCTTAACCTGGGGAAGACCGATTCGACAAATTCGCGATAGTGACGCCCGCCCGACTGGATTGAAAACGACTTCCCCTTTCCAAAAAACGTCGTCCGGTACGTGTAGACAAGATTTCCGCCGCGCTTGATCGTTCTGAGGATCGTTGTTTGGACCAACTCGACATCGTTCAGTTTGATCCGGTCTCGGGTGGCGGTGAGCCGAGCCCACATGCCAGGAAGCAACCCAGTTCGTCGGATACGCCGCCCGTCAAATGTGACCCGGTCGGTCCAGATCAGCGACGGAACGACGATCCACGCAGCCCCCAAGAAACCCAAAGCGAGAACATCTAACTCAAGATATAGTAAAAATGCAGCGAGAAAAGAGGCGAGCAGGAGCCCTACTAAATAATTTACGGGTAGCACACGCACACCCACGGCCCGGCCGTCAGGATACTTACCTGTCTTCTTAATACTAGAGTTTAGGTTCATTCGTCAGGACGTAATTGTAATACCAAAACAAGCGATCCGGTAGCGGTCCGGGGCTTAAATCGACTCTCCAATTTACAAAGGCCGCCCGATCGGGCGGCCTTAGCGATAAAATCCAGAAAAACCTTTAGAAAGGACTTTCCGTATCCGCAGCCGGCTGAGGCAGCTGTTTTGCCTTTTCCGGATCCAGCTGAGTCAGTTTTTCCTTTGCGTTATTCGCCGTCTGGGTGAGGGGTACCGGTTTGCCGTCCAGGTCCTTCGCCTCGCTGGCTGATTTCACCAGGTTGAAGAGAAGGTCCACCGCTTCCTGCTTTTTACCCTGCTTTTCGTAGACCCCCGCGAGAGCAAAGTTGACAGATTCTTTAGCGACGATAGGGTCTGACATACCCGCCAGTTCCGAATAAAGGGTACTCGCCTGATCCAGTTTACCGTCGCTCTCATAGGCTTGAGCCAATGCGAACTTTGAAAGCTTACCTACCTCGTCGCTTCCCTTCGACAACGCCTCGAGTTCGCTGACGGCTGCACCACGGTCGATGTACATCTTATTCACCGCGATGAAGTATTTGGCCTTGTCGGCCGCGTCTCCGCCGTGGTCGTTGATCACTGCCTGGAATTCAGAGATCGCGGCCTCGGCCCGCTCCTTCTCGGTCTTGAAGGTTCTCCCACGCGATCCGGCGGGCGGCGATGTTTCCGATACCCTTGACTGTGAGGTTTCGATCGCTTTGCCTAAAGCGGCCTGCGCCGCCGCGTTCGATCTGCTGCTCCAGGCGTAAAATATCCAGATCAGAATCCCGAGCACAGCAAGCGCGGCGATACCATATAGGATATTCTTTCCCTGTCCCTCGAGCTTGTTAGTGAACTCTTCGACCTTGCCGCCGACCGTGGACTGGAATTCGTCCTTGTACCGAGTCTTAGTATTAGTATCCGTTTCGGCCACCGCCACCGGTTCGAGCCGTCTCTTTTTTCGTGCCATTTTAAAAAAACTGCAATTCCGAGATGTTCTAACGTTGTATAATTACCGCTGTGGCTGTCAGACCAAAGGTGTAAATTTACCGTAAAACAGCCGTTCAATCAAACATCGCAGCCTAATTAATAAGGTGAGAGTGGTGACAAGTAACATTTTAAGCTCGTTCGGGAACAAAGGTGGGTTGTTGGTGTCTAATGTTACAGTTCGCGAATTTTGCGAACTGTTGGTTTCTGATTCGATGCCGTTTTGGGGAAGCCATACGGGATGATCTTCGGCAAATCCATTGCATTTGACCGCGAAGGTCATCCGCAAGTCGCATCGGCGGCGTACGATTCGCATGCTTTCGCGACGGCGGAGGCGCAATTCATTGAGAGGTTGCGCTCTGGTGATGCCGAAGCCTTTGACAATTTGATCACGCGATATTCCGGCGACATCTACGCAGTGCTTTTCCGAATCACCGAAAACGCCGAGGAGGCCGCGGACTTGACGCAGGAGACGTTTTTGAGTGCGCTAAAAGCGATCAGGACGTTTCGGGGGGATTCGGAACTGAAGACATGGCTGTTCCGGATAGCCGTGAACCATTCGCGAAATCGGTTCCGGTGGTGGAAGCGTCGAAAGAGGGACAGCACGATCTCGCTGGATGCTCCGATAGGAGATTCGGATTCAACGTTTTCGGAGGCGATCGCCGGCGACGCGGCTTCGGCTGAAGAAACGGTGTTGAGGCATGAGCGTGAGTCTGCGATTCGTAAGGCGCTTTTGGAATTGCCCGACATTTATCGAGAGGCGATCGTACTGTGCGACGTCGAGGGACTTACCTACGAGGAGATCGCCACGGCCCTTGAGATCAATATCGGAACGGTGAAATCAAGAATAGCGAGGGGAAGGGACGAATTGAGAAAACGTTTGAAGGATTTTTGATGATTGTGATGGATGGCCGACTCGCCCCGGTTTCCGCTTTTCAGGCCAATTTTTAACGGTGCCAACAGTAGGTCTGAAAGGGAGAGATGACGGAGCCGATCGTATCGCGTGAAGCTGCACTGCTTATTTAAAACGACCAACATGGAAGAAAGGTCATTGCGGCGTAACGATCCGAATAGCAACGAATACGCACTGCCCTCCGCGCAAGTGAGGGTGCACCGGGGTCAGCGGCCCATCCATACAGTTGAACATTTAAGAAGATAGGCCGACACGGCCTGAATTTCGCTTTTCGAATTAGGGGCAAGGGGGATACGGACACGAAAGCAATGAAATGCATCGACGTAAAATCTAATTTGCCCGTATATTCGGACGATATTTTAACGGTTGCGGAACGGGCCGATCTGGATGCTCATCTGGATACCTGTCCGCTTTGCCGCCAAGCCCTGTCGGAATATCAGGCGGTCAAAAGCGGGCTACGCTTACTGGCGAGGCCGACCATGTCGGCGGAGCTGCTTTTATCTCTCCGCAGCAGCGTCGCCGCACAGTTAAAGCCGGCGGTGCCGACTCCCGTATTTCATGTCATAGAAGATAGACGGGGCTGGCTCGAGGTGTGGCTGATGCCGTCGGCGGTGGGGACGTTGACGTCGATCGTTTTCGGGACGTTTCTGCTTTGGGCGATTTTGTCCACGGCTCGTGACCCGGCGGAGTTTGCTTCGGCTGCGCCGCACGCACGAACCGGCAGGATTATGCTGGCTAGCAGCAACCCAATGATCGGGGCGGATGCTCTCGATATTTCGCCTTCCGAATACGCCACGACCAGGCTGTCAATCGCGGGAGAGTCGCCGAGTATCAATCCCCAGGGTGCGTTGGTGGCATTGACGAAATCGCTGGTTCGTGGAGAGATGAAGGACGAAGAGGTCGTTGTCGTTGCGGATGTGTTCGGTAACGGCCTGGCACGCATCGCCGAAGTTGTTGAACCGGCGCAGGACAGTAGGGCGATAGAGGAACTGGAAAGGGCTCTGGGATCGGATCCGGTATATGCGCCTTTTGTTCCCGCAAGCTTCGACCGCCGTTCGGAACGCATGAGGGTCGTGCTGAAGATCCAAAACGTGAACGTGCGTATGAGTTCTCCAGTTCCGGACCGCGCCACGCCGGAAAGGTCCCATTCTTAGTTCGATCTGTTCTGAATTTCTTATAATGCACTTTGGCATCCGATCTATATCGGTTGTCGAAGTGTTTTTTATGCCCAGCTTATTTGACCCAGCTGCAATTGTCGATCAAATACGTTCTCAGTCCTCGGAGATATTCGAGCGGATCACGAAGACTTTTGTCGGCGACGCGGAGCCCTTGCGGGACGGCACCGAATTCGACCCCGTCACACTTCCACGAGATCTGGCCGCACACTCCAACGTTCAAACCGAATGGTGGTATTACACCGGCCATTTTTCGACCGACACCGGGAGAGAGTTCGGATTCGAGCTGGTCTTTTTCAAGCGGCGCACGGATGAGGACAGGTTCGCCGTTGTGCCGTTGCGGCTAATCGGAAACCCTTTTTATTTCGCCCATTTCGCACTGACAGACAAAATCGGCAAGAGCTTTCGTTATTCCCATCGTAAGAGCGCAAACGGGCCCCTAGATATGCCGGCCTCGGCAGCGGAGACGCACTATTATCTGAATGTTGGGGACTGGAGCGTTCGGGAGTCTAACGGTATCCATATATTGCGGGCTTCGCTCGACAGCGGTACGACGTTTGAGGCTTCGTTAAAACCTGAGAAATCCGTCGTTCTCAACGGCGAGGGCGGTGTCTCCTATAAGGATGAGGGACAAGCATCGAGATACTTCGCGTATACGCGGATGAGCGTGGATGGCAACCTCTTAGCTAAGGGCACTTCGGAACATTTTACCGGCTCGGCCTGGATGGATCGGGAGTTCGGAACGTGGTCGCCTACAGAGAATCAGATGGGCTGGGATTGGTTCTCGATACAGCTCGACAATGGATGCGAATTGATGTGCTACCAGCTTCGGAACGGTAAGGGCGAAGCGTCTAGTTATTCGAGCGGCACATTCGTGGATGAAAACGGCAGCGTTACCCCGCTGAGTGTGGTTGACTTCACAATCTCGCCGATCGCGTTTTGGAAGAGTCCGCGGTCGGAGGCGGAATATCCTGGGCTGTGGAAGATCGAGGTGCCGCGACAAGGACTTGATCTAACAGTGACGGCGATCGTCGAGGACCAGGAACTGGACACACGCGGTTCGACGATGATCATCTATTGGGAAGGTGCCTGCGAGGTTAATGGCAGCGCCGGTGGAGCGACGGTTTCTGGTGATGCTTATGTTGAGCTAGTCGGATACGACCGTTCACACGAATCGCCGAATCTCGCGTATTTCCTTGTCGGCAACCCGGCGGAACTGTTATCGATAATAGGGATCAAATAAAAAAGGGGCTAATAATTACCCCTTTCGGTTCTTGGCAAACTAAAATCATCACATTTTGTCGATCGACGCTTTGAGCTTTGTTGCCAAATCAGAATTCAACGGCAAGAGAGATTGATATTGCGCGGTCGCTTCGGATTTCTTGTTAAGGTGGACATAAATCGCACCAGAATTGTACCAGGCGCGGGAGAAACCCGGACTGAGGGCCAGGCACTTCTTATACGCTTCCAAGGCCTTTTCGAATAGCCCGGTTTCGGAATAAGCGTTCCCCAATAGGTAGTAACCATCCGAATAATCGGCATTATCCTGGGTGAATTTAAGAAGCCCGGATACCGCCCGGTCGAAGGATCGGTTCGCGTCCGCGGTGCGGCCTATCTGTCGGTAGGCACGACCGAGATAAAAGTGGGTCTCCCCGTCGTTAGGGTTTAGTCGAAGCCCGTTGTTACACGCCGTGATAGCGGAAGTATATTGCTCGAGGTCGTTGTAGGCACGACAGAGATTTGTGTACCCCATATAAAGATCAGGCAAAAGCTTCACTGCCGAACTAGCGGTTTCGGCCGCCTCCTTATGGCTGCCATTCAGGCTGTAGTACCAACTTATGTCGGTGTAAAGATTGCCATCCTGCGGCCATTTTCTTATTGCCTGCCTGGTAATATCTATCGCATCGGCGAATTTGCTCTGGGCTCGATAAATATCACCCATCGAACGATAGATCTGCACGTTCTCGGGGTTCGAAACGAGGGCCTTTTTGTATGACGCGATAGCTTCGTCGAACTTTCTTTGCTTATGCAGTGCATCCGCCAATAGTAGTTGGGCTTCACCCAAAAACGGCGTCGGCTTAGAAACGGCTACCGACGCCGCAGCCTCTTGGCCGCTAAAATTTCCCAACGCTTGCTGAGTGCGAGCGATTCCGAAGAACAGGGCCCCGTCGTTGGGAGCGTCGGCCGCCGCCTTTTGATACGCGGACAACGCTTCCGTATAGTTCTTATTTTGGAAATGAAGATCGCCCGCCGCCCTGAGAAGCATCTGGTTTCGCGGTTCGGCTTGCAGCCCCCGGGTAACGTCAGCGAGCGCGGGCTCCCAATTCTTGGCTTCGTAATGCAGAAACCATCTGATCTTTGAGATTTCCACGGCGGCATAACCCTGTTCCTCAGCGAAGTTAAGTTCGGTGAGCGCGGCGGGATATTCCTTCAGGTTATAGTGGGCGACACCTTTACGGTAATGGGCTTCCGGATTTTTCGGAACAATAACGACCGCTTCTGCGTACTTCTCTATCGCATTTCGGTAATTCCGCTGGCTAAACGCCTTGTTCCCCTGATCGACCAGCTGATTCGCCTTGCGAATATCCTTTTTCGACGGCTCTTGGGCATTGACCACGAAAGCCAGAAACGCCATAAACAAAAAAGCAAGGACTCCAGTGCGTTTGAAATTATGTGTGAACATGGTTACAAGATCCTCGTT
>Ga0307409_100000425_pt1 | contig 17952 bp, 18 predicted proteins | sample 322Ometagenome_2_FD_203888 | JGI IMG/M metagenome (GOLD analysis project Ga0307409, IMG submission 203888) | Maize rhizosphere microbial communities from greenhouse at UC Davis, California, United States - 322HYB-O-2 | ecosystem: Host-associated > Plants > Roots > Rhizosphere > Soil | place... | reverse complement strand
TGGAGGACGCAGCCGCCCTCTTTGACAATGCGGCCGCCTCCGAACGGAGCGCCCAGGTCCGCGCGTTTACGGCCGGTGTAAGCTAGCGCACTCCGGAAGCGGATGGACAGTGTATTTTTAGTCCCAAGCCTCGCCGGAGGTCAGTGGTGCGAGAGAGGCCAAACGGCTCCTTTCATATGTTCGGGGGATGAATGCCTAAGCCGCTTGAATTGATACAACAGCAAATCGTCCGGATCGTGCTCCCCCGGGACGAGCACCTCGATGAGCACTCGGCCCGTCTGCTGGCCGCCAGCCTTCAAACCCCGCAACCCGGCTCCGTCCTGGCCGTGCTGATGGATGTCACGGACGTTGCGTCCGTCAGCAGGGCCGCGAGGGCGGTCTTCAGCGACGTGGGCTCAGTGGCCGCCTGGGCACTGCTGGGCCGGACCCCCGTGGACCGGATCCTGGCGCATTTCATCCTCGGCGGCGACTTCAAGTCCGGGCCGGCCAGGTACTTTACGTCCGAGCCTGAGGCCCTCGAGTGGCTGAAGGAAACCGCCCATGTTCACTGACGGCGATCCGCGTCTTGGCAAGCTGCTGGACGGAATTGTCCGCCTTGCCGCAGGAGAGCTCCACTCCAGGATCGAAGTGTCCCCCGCCAGGGACGAGCTGGATGCCGTCATCATGGGTACCAACCTTCTCGCCGAAGATCTCCAGATCATGTACCAGGAACTGGAACAACGGGTGGAACTGCGCACCCGGCTGCTCAACGAAGCGCATCTGGAAATGCAGAGAATGGCGCTGACGGACTCGCTGACCGGCCTGGCGAACCGCACAGCCCTGGTCAGCGCCCTCAACGATGCCCTCGCGGAGGCCGAGCGTGGCGACCTGCCGCCCGCCGTCCTCCTGCTGGACCTTGATGCCTTCAAGGGCATCAACGACTCCCTGGGCCACGCCGCCGGGGACCAGGTACTGGCCGCCGTCGGCGAGCGCATCCGAGGTTCCGTCCGGGACACGGACACGGTGGCCCGCCTGGGCGGCGATGAATTCGCCGTTCTGATGCCGTCCACCACCCTCGCCCGCGCCGCGAGCGTGGGCAACCGCATCCTCGCCGCCCTGGACAGCCAAGTGGAGCTTGAGAATGACGCCGTCCAGTGCGGCGCCAGCATGGGACTGTGCATCGGCGGCGCCGGACAGAGCGCGGAACAGCTGCTCATGGAAGCCGACGTGGCCATGTACGCCTCCAAGGCCGCCGGGCGCAACAGGCTCAAGGTTTTCGAACCCGCCATGCTTCACGCCCGCCAGTTGCGGAGCCAGCTCCTGGAGGACCTGCGGGCGGCCATCTCCGGCTCCCAGCTGGTGCTCTACTACCAGCCCGTGGTTGAGCTGGCTTCAGGGAGGATCGAGGGCGCGGAGGCGCTGGTCCGCTGGCAGCACCCCTCCCGCGGCATGGTGATGCCGGATGAATTCATTCCCCTCGCGGAAGACGCCGGCCTCATCTCCGAGCTGGGCGGATGGGTCCTCCGCACCGCCGTCGAACAGCTCCGCGAGTGGCGGGTGGAAGCCCGCGCCGGGGACGACTTCTCCATGCGGATCAATATCGCCGCCGCGGACCTTCAGCGCCTCGAGTTCATCGAAGAGGTCCGGGACGCCCTCACCGGGGCGGGACTCAGCCCGGAACTGCTCGTCCTCGAACTGACCGAAGGTGCGATCGTCAGCGGCAACGAACTGGACAGGTACTCCCTGAACAGCCTTCGGAAGCTGGGCGTCGGGCTTGAAATCGACGACTTCGGCACGGGCTACTCCTCCATCAGCTACCTGCGCAGGCTTCCGGTGGACAAGGTCAAAGTGGACCGGTCCCTCCTGAAGGACCTGGGAACCGATCCCGCCCAGCCGGACCTGATAGCCGCGATCCTCCAGCTGATCCGGGCGTGCGGCCTCGAAGCGGTCTGGGAAGGGGTGGAGACGGCCGAACAGGCGCAGCACCTAGCCAGCATCGGTTGCGTCAGCGCCCAGGGCTACTACTTCGGGCGGCCGCTCCCTGCTGACGAGTTCGCCGCGGTGCTCGACGCACAGCGGGCGTCACACCAGGGCGGCTAGTCCCACTCCCCCCGGTCCTGGAGAACTGTCTTGAGGAGGTCCGCCCGGTCCGTGACGATACCGTCAACGCCAAGGTCCAGAAGCCGGTGCATCTCCGCGGGGTCGTTGATGGTCCACACATGGACCTGGAGTCCGTGCCGGTGGGCGCGGCGGACAAAGCCCGGCGTCACCACCCGGACGGAGCCGTAGCTGACCGGGACCTGGAGCGCGTGGACGCCCCGCAGCGCCCACCGGATGGCCGGGGCCGGAAGCACCGGCCCGAGCACCGTGAAAAGCGCGTTGGACACAATTCCGGCCGACGCTGCGACCGGCCGGCTCAACCGTTTGACCACGGCGCGGCGCCGGCGGTCCGAGAAGCTCGCAATCAGCACCTGGTCGTGGACACCATGCTGCTCAATCGCGGCTGCCAGGCTGCGCACGGAATTCCAGTCCTTGATGTCCAGGTTCAGCCGCACCTTCGGGAAGGTGCGCACCAGCTCCTCGAAGAGCGGGATGGGTTCCACCCCGCCGATCCGGGCCTGCGCCACTGTTCCTGCAGGAAGCCTGGCAATGCGCCCCTGCCCGTCCGTCACGCGGTCCAGCGAGGGGTCATGGAACACCAGGAGCACGCCGTCGGCGGTGGTGTGGACGTCCATTTCCAGATAGCGGTAGCCGAGTTCGACGGCGGCGCGGAACGCTGCCATCGAGTTCTCGAGTCCGTCCGGGGAAAATCCGCGGTGCGCCATCGCAATACGCGCGGAGGCGCTTCCGGCGGAGAAGAAAGGTTGGGACTCGGTCATTCCAGGCGGCTGCCTAGGCGTGCTTCACGCCAAGTTCGGCCAGTTTGGCTTCCAGGATCTGGGCCACGCCGTCGTCGTCGAAGTGCGGCGCCTGCTGCCCGGCGGCACGGATGGCCTCCGGGTGGCCGCTGGCCATGGCATAGCCGTTGCCGGCCCAGCGCAGCATCTCGATGTCGTTGGGCATGTCCCCGAAGGCCACCACGTCAGCCGCGTCAATCCCCAGGGTGGCGGCGTATTCGGCCAGGGTCACGGCCTTGTTGACGCCCGGCAGGGCGAGCTCCAGCATGGCCACGGTGGGGGCCGAGTGGGTGGCTGACGCGAGGTGGGCCACTGCGGGTGACACTTCGGCCAGGAAGTCGTCGGCGGTGCCTTCCCGGACGATTGCCAGGAATTTCACCACCGCGTCTTCAGCGGTGAGGGTACTGGCGAGCGGGGCGGGGGTGAACTCGGACAGGAGTTCGCTGGAGTCATTTTCGATGAAGCCCGGTTCCAGGTGGAAGCCCGTGAGAGTCTCCGCGGCGAACAGGGCGGACGGCCGCAGCTGCTTGATGATGCGGCGGGTCTCGAAGACCGCTTCCAGGGCAAGGGCGCGGGCGGAAACCAGGCGGGCCTCCTCGAGGTCCCACACCACGGCGCCGTTGGAGCAGATCACGGTTCCGGCGTGTCCCAGCTGGTCCTCCAGCGGGTGCAGCCAGCGCGGCGGGCGTCCGGTCACGAACACCAGTTCGACGCCGGCGTCACGGCAGGCGTGGAAGGCGCGGATTGTCCGGTCACTGATCTTTCCGTCATGTCCGAGGATCGTTCCGTCAATGTCACTTGCTACCAGCCGCATACTGCCAGTCTACGTCGGCCCGGCGGCGGGCCCCTTCGCTGTCAGGCTCAGCGGTCTCCGCGGTTCAGCGCTCGAAGATGCCCGTCAGCGTCCCGCGGCCCAGCACGTGCGGGGCCAGTTTGGATTCCAGCTTGCCCGGACTGACCCCCGCATCGAGCCCAAGGTGCTCCACGTCGAGGGCGTAGACCGTGATGACGTAGCGGTGCGGTCCGTGCCCCGGCGGAGGCGCGGCTCCCAGGTAGCCGTGGAAACCGCCGTCGTTGTTCAGCTGCAGTGCACCGGCCGGAAGGAGCCGGCCGCCCTCGGCACCTGCGCCGGCCGGAAGCGACGTGACAGCCGCGGGAAGGTCCAGGACGGCCCAGTGCCAGAAGCCGCCGCGGCCCGGGGCATCGGGGTCGAACAGCGTGACCGCGTAGCCCTTGGTCCCGGCCGGAGCGCCGCTCCAGCTCAGCTGCGGTGATTCGTCCTGGCCGCCGGCGCGCATCTTGCCGCTGCGCTGGGCGGGCGGCAGTGTTTGTCCGTCCCGGAAGGACTCGCTGGTGACGTGCAGGGTCGGGGAATCGTGGCGGGGCATCTGCTGGCCTTTCAGTTACTGGCGGAGTCGGCGTTCCTGAAGTCGTCCCCGGCGAGCGCCGCGTCGCGCTCCAGGCTTTCGAGTTCGAAGTGGTTCAGCTCTGCCCTCGTGGGCGGGTTGGCTCCCGGCCGTGACACGGTGACGGCGGCCGCCCACGCTGCATGGGCCAGCAGTTCGCGGAGGGATTCGGCGGGCAGTTCACGCAGCTCCTTCCGGTTCTGAGCACCGTCCAGGCGGCGGTCCACCAGCCCGGAAAGCAGCGCGGCCATGAAGGAATCCCCTGCGCCCACCGTGTCCGCCACCTCCACCTTGGGGGCGGCGAACTCAGCTTCACCTGCGGCGGTGATGCCCCAGGGACCGGCCGCACCGCGGGTCACCACCACCAGGGCCGGCCCTTCCGGGCCGCCGAGGGAGAGCCACCGCCGGGCCGAGTCGAGGACGTCCACACCGGGATAGAGCCATTCGAGGTCCTCATCGGATGCCTTCACCACGTCCGCGAGGGTAACGAACTTTTCCACCTGCCGGCGGGCATAGTCGACGTCCGTGATGATGCTGGGACGGCAGTTGGGGTCGAAGCTGATGGTGGCAGAGGGGTGCGCGTGCTCGACGGCGGCAAGCACCTCCGCGGCGCCCGGCGCCAGCATGGTGGCAATGGAACCGGTGTGAACCAGGGTGGTGCCCTGCAGCATGAACGGCAGCCGGTCCGCGAGGCCGGGAAGCTCCCAGGCGAGGTCGAACGTGTAGGTGGCGGCGCCGTCGTCGTCGATCAAAGCGGTGGCCACGCTGGTTGGCAGGGCATCCGGGCCCTGCGGCACCATCACCGAACTGGATTTCAGGTGCGCGGCCACGGACTCGCCATAGGCGTCACGCCCGAACCGGCCGATGAACTGCACGGGGTGGTCCAGCCGTGCCAGCCCCACTGCCACGTTGAGCGGGCTGCCGCCCACGTGGGCCTCGATTCCCGTGGAGCGTTGGACAACGTCGACCAGGCCTTCGCCAATAACTGTGAGCATGGTCATACTCTGCCAGAGAACGGGCCGGGCGCGCTCCTGATTACGCACCCGTGATCACGTGGAAGGGATTACGCGGCGGGCGCCTTGTCCAATGCGACTCCGGCCGCCTCGGCATTCTCGAACTTCGCATCCAGGTGGACCACGTCCCGCCCCGCGCGCTGCAACAGGCTGGCTGCAACGCTGGCGCGGTAGCCGGTCCCGCAGTGGACCCACAGCTTTCCGGCCGGAACTTCGCCCATGCGCGTCAGGAGCTGGTGGACAGGGACGTTGACGGCACCGGCCACGTGGGACGCGGCAAACTCGTCCGCGCGCCGTACATCAAGAACCGTGTCACCGTCAGCGCGGCCCGCCAGCAGGCCGTCCCAGCCGACGCGCGGGTAGGAGGCGACGGCGGCATCCGGCGCCAATGCATGGGGTTCGGTTCCGACGGCGGCATCCGGCGAATCGATGCCGATGCGGGAGAGGTCGCGGATGGCTTTCTCAACGTCCTCTTGCGATCCCACGAGGGTCAGCTTGTCATCCCAGGGCAGGACCCAGCCCAGGTACGTGGTGAAGTTGGAGCCGCTGCCGTATTCGAAGCTGACACTGCCTTTGAGGTGGTTGCTGGCAAACGCCACGCGGCGGCGGAGGTCCACCACCCATTCCCCCTCTTCCAGGCGGCGCGTGAGCTCGGCGGGGTCCACCGACTCCGGGACGGTGAGGTCCGCGGGTCCCGGGCCCTTGGTGTTCATGGCTCCCATATGCGCGTAGTACGCCGGATACGCGGAGAGGTTGGCGATGAGCTCCTGGACGAAGTGGTCCTCGTCCGGATCGGTCAGGGCGTGGTTGGCGGTGAGCTGCTCACCGACCGTGGAGGAACCGGCGCCGGTGGCCGGGCCGGAGGAACAGAACGACCCGAAGCCGTGGGTGGGGAAGAGCGCTGCATCGTTCCGTGCCTCGGCGACGAGCCGGCGTACGGAAGCGTACTGGTCACGGGTCAGGCCCACTGTGTCCGAGGCGGCCACCAGGTCAGTCCGGCCCACGGAACCGTAAAGCAGGCTCCCGCCTGAGAAGACTGCCTGCTTGTCGCCGTCGTCCACAATGAAGGACAGGTGAGTATGGGTGTGGCCCGGAGTGGCCACGGCCCTCACGGTCAGGGATCCTACCCGGACCGCCTGCCCGTCGGTGATGGGCTCACGCTCGAACTGGACCGGGTCCGCGGCGTTGACCAAGTACGTGGCGCCGTGGGTTTTGGCCAGCTCCAGGCCGCCGGTGACGTAGTCGTTGTGAACGTGGGTTTCAGCGACGTGGGTGATGGTGACGCCCGCTTCACGGGCGGCAGCTTCCACGCGGTCCGTGTCCCGCTGCGGATCGATGACCAGCCCCACCGTGCCGTCGTGCACCAGGTAGCTCCGGTCCCCCAGCTGCGGGGTATCGATGACAACAACGTCCATGGTTTTCTCCTCGACGGCGGTACGGCCCTTAACAAAGACCATACCCATAGGGGTATGGCGCAGCAAGGGGTTCGCGGGCCGTCAGGCCTGATTCTCGTGTTCGTAGACGTCCGGGATGCCGTCGTGGTCCGAGTCAACCTTCTCCCGTTCCTCCGCCACGCGGTACTGGTGGTTCCTGGTCCGCAGCACCACGGTGGCCAGGATCGCGGCGATAAACGATGCTGCCAGAATGCCCACTTTGGCGTGGTCGTCATGCAGGCTGCCGTGGCCGAAGCTGAGTTCCGCGACCAGCAGGGACACGGTGAAGCCGATGCCGGCCAGAAGCGAGACGCCAAAGACGTCGATCCACTTGAAGGATGAGTCCAGCCGCGCCCTGGTGGCCTTGGTGAGGATCCAGGTTGTGCCCATGATGCCGATGGGCTTGCCCAGGACGAGGGCCATGATGATGCCGATGGCCACGGGGTCGGCAAGGGCGGATCCCAGGCCTTCCCAGCCGCCCACGGCCACGCCGGCGGAGAAGAAGGCGAAGATGGGAACGGCCACGCCCGCGGAGATGGGACGGAAACGGTGTTCGAAGATTTCCGCGAGGCCGGGGCCGGCTTCGGGGCCTCCGCTGGCCTTGGAGCGGAGGACCGGCACGGCGAACCCCAACAGGACGCCGGCCACCGTGGCGTGGATGCCGGAGGCGTGGACCAGTGCCCAGGTGGCTATTCCGAGCGGCAGGAGGATGGCCCAGGCGGCCATGAAGTGGGCGCCGAAGAAGCGGCGGTACTTCTGGGCAAGGAAGGCGTAGAGCGCCAGCGGGAGGAGGGCAAGCAGCAACGGCGCAGCCTGGATGTCGCTCGAATAGAAGAAGGCGATGATGCTGATGGCGATGAGGTCGTCCACCACTGCCAGGGTGAGCAGGAAAATACGCAGGGCGCTGGGCAGGTGTGAGCCGATAATGGCCAGGACCGCCACGGCGAACGCGATGTCCGTTGCGGTGGGAATGGCCCACCCGCGCAGGGTTTCCGGGCTGTAGATGTTGACTGCCGCGTAGATCAGGGCCGGGATAATGACGCCGCCGGCTGCGGCCGCCACGGGCACAATCGATTTGTTGAGCTGGCGGAGATCGCCCGCCACGAACTCACGCTTGAGTTCGAGGCCCACCAGGAAGAAGAAAATGGCCAGCAGTCCGTCGGCGGCCCAGGCGCCGAGGCTCAGTTCGAGGTGCCAGGGCTCGTAGCCGATCCGGAAGTCCCGCAGCGCGAAGTAGCTGTCGGACACCGGCGAGTTGGCCCAGATCAAGGCGATGACGGCCGCGGCCACCAGCAAAGCGCCGCCTACCGTCTCCTTGCGCAGGATCTCGCCGATGCGCAGCGACTCCGCGTAGCTGCCGTAGCCAAGGATGGTGCGCGGTTTGGCGCCGGACGCGGGCGGGGGTGTTTGGCTCATGGGGAAGTCCTAAAAGTTGAGTCGACAAAACTACGCCGACCAGACTTCCCGGCTCACCTTCGTCCAGTCTAGGCGAAGTACTCTGCCCCAGGCCAAACGGAGCCAGCCAAACGGAGCCGGTCAAACGGGATGGCCGGGTGACGGGTCAGCCCAGGAGTTCCTGCACCAGGTCCCGGCACTTCCGGTAGGCCGGCGCCTTGGGGTCGATCAGGGAGAAGTGGTCACCCGGAACGTTAAGCAGCTGGATAGGCGCACCTGCGGCTTTGGCCGCGCCTGCATAGGACGTGGACTGGCTCACCGGAACATCGTCGTCGTCGCTGCCGTGGACGGCATAGACGGGAACACACAACGGAATCGCGCTCATCGGGTCCGCGTACTTATGCCGTTTGGGGTATCTTTCCGGCGAACCGCCAAGAAGGTTGCTGACCGCGCCGTTGCTGAGGTTCAGTTTTTCGGCAGCGGCCAGGTTCAGCAGGCCGGCCTGGCTGACCACCCCGGTAAGGTGCACGGCGCCGTCGTCGTTCTTCCGTTGCAGCTGGCGGTCAGGGTCCGGTGCGCCGAGCTGCCCGAGCCGGGACCGGCCGGCCGCCCAGACGGCCAGGTGTCCGCCGGCCGAGTGGCCCAGTGCCACGACTTTTTCGAGGCCCAGCCCGTGGATCCCGGCGACGTCGCTCAGTTTGTCGATGCCCGCCAGCACGTCCTCGAAGGTGTGGGGCCAACCGCCGCCGTTTCCGGCGCGCCGGTACTCCAGGTTCCAGGCCGGCATTCCGTGCATGGCAAGGTCCCTGGCCAGCGGTTCGCCCAGTTCGGCACCGTACTGCGAGCGCCAGTAGCCGCCGTGAATGACCACCACCACGCCGCGGGTGCCAGAGGCTTCCGGCAGGAAGAGTTCACCCCACTGGCTGGGGTCATCCCCGTATTGGTACTTGTGCCGCTTCACTGCGTCCTCCTTCGGGCCCGACGAACAGGAAGCGGACAGTGCCCCCAGTGTCACTGCTGCGGCGGCGCCAAGCAGGGCCCCGCGAAAGCAGGGTCCGACGCCGCACATCAGCCATGTGCCGAGCCTACCTTGGGTGCCGGACAGCTTTGTGCCAGCGCGTTCGACGGCGACGTCCGCCAGGTGCCCGGCGCCAAGGACGGAACAGCCGTAAGGGTGTCCCGCCCCGGCTGTCCGCGCCCACCCGTAAGCTGGAACCATGGCTACCAACTGGGACCGCCTGGACGCAGGCCTGCGCGAATCCGTGCAGGAAAACGTGGAGCTCTACGAACGCGTCCGCCCTGCCCTGAAGCTGGTTACCCGGGAAGTCCTGCTCACGCTCCGCAGCATGCTCAAGGACACCGAGGTGACACCCCTGTTCGTCACGGGGCGAACCAAAACAGTGGAGTCCTTCAAGGAAAAGATTTCCCGCACGGAGAAGCCGCTGGAACCGGGCGGGCCGCCCGTGCTGAAGTTCCCCGATCCGTTCCGGACCCTCAATGACATGGTGGGCGTGCGCGTCATTACCAAGCTGCCGGCGGAGAACGCCGTGGTGGCCAACCTGATCAAGCGGCAGCGCCAGCTCTTCGACTGCCGCGGCGACCGCGAAAAGGACATCGGCTCCATCGAGTCCGGCACCTACGGCTACTCCAGCCGCCACCTGATCCTGCGGACTATCCAAAATGAGGCGGTGAAGGAGTACCAGCAGGTATTCAACCCGGATCTCCAGCCCAACGGCAGCTACTTCTTTGAGTGCCAGATCCGCACGGTTTTTGCGCATGCGTGGAGCGAGATTGAGCACGACATCCGTTTCAAGGCCGAGGATCCCCGCGCCTGGACCCCGCACTTCGACCGCCAGTTCACCGCGACGGCGGCAATGCTGGAAACAGTGGAAGGGGCCTTTGCAGACCTGCACGAACGCTACGAGGAAGTCCGCGGCTACTGGGATACCGACGGGGAGGGTGCCGCGCAGCTCACGCCGAACCGGATCCGCGACGTCTGGCGGACTCTCCTGCCGCACGTTGACCGTAAAGTGGATGATGACTGGGGCTGGGCAGCCGAACTCATGGCGGCCCACGGCCTCAACCAGACGGTGCAACTGGCAGGGCTGCTCAGCGCCAACCGGATCACCGAAGTCCGCAAGGCCCTGGACCACAGGTACTCCCCCGGCCCGGACCGGCTGCTGGATGACCTGCTGCTGTGGCAGTACGGCACCAAACACATCGACCTCACCGCGGAGGCGCCCGACGTCGTTCCGCACCCCCGGCGCGACAGCCTCCTGCGGCGGCTGAAACAGATCGAGCGCTACCGCCAGACCAAGCTCTAGGAACACATGAAGCCCGAACAACTCCAGTCCTTCCGGGCTACTCTCCGTTCCCCGCGCCGCCTCAAGACGGAAGCCCTGGCCGGGCTGGTGGTGGCGCTGGCCCTCATCCCCGAAGCCATTGCGTTCTCCGTCATTGCCGGCGTGGATCCGAGGATCGGGTTGTTCGCGTCCTTCACCATGGCCGTCACCATCTCGTTCGTGGGCGGCCGGCCCGCCATGATTTCCGCGGCCACCGGTGCGGTTGCCCTGGTGATCGCCCCGCTGATGCGCAGCCACGGCCTGGACTACCTGATCGCCGCTGTGATCCTGGCCGGGGTCTTCCAGATCCTGCTGGCGCTCCTTGGCGTCACCAAGCTCATGCGCTTCATTCCGCGCTCGGTGATGGTGGGGTTCGTCAACGCGCTGGCCATCCTCGTCTTCATGGCCCAGCTGCCCGAGCTGATCAACGTTCCGTGGCTGGTCTATCCCTTGGTGGCAGCGGGCCTGGTGATCGTCGTTGCCCTCCCGCGGCTCACCTCAGCCGTCCCGTCACCGCTGGTGGCCATCGTCGTCCTCACGCTTTTTGCAGTGCTGGCCAATATCGACGTTCCCGCCGTCCAGGACAAAGGCCAGCTCCCCGAAAGCCTGCCCACATTCTTCGTTCCCAACGTGCCGCTGACGCTGGAGACCTTCCAGATCCTTGCCCCGTTTGCGCTGTCCATGGCCCTGGTGGGCCTGCTGGAATCCCTCATGACGGCCAAGCTCGTCGACGACATCACGGATACACGTTCCAACAAGACCCGCGAATCCTGGGGACAGGGCGTGGCGAACATCGTCACCGGTTTCCTGGGCGGCATGGGCGGCTGCGCCGTGATCGGCCAGACCATGATCAACGTCAAGGGGTCCGGCGCCCGCAGCAGGGTCTCAACGTTCCTTGCCGGCGTCTTCCTGCTGGTCCTGGTGGTGACGCTGGGTGACATTGTGGGCCTGATCCCCATGGCGGCGCTCGTTGCCGTGATGATCTTCGTCTCCGCCATCACGTTCGACTGGCATTCCATCGCCCCGAGGACGCTCAAGCGCATGCCCAAGTCCGAGACCGCCGTCATGCTGATCACCGTGGGCACCGTGGTTGCCACGCACAACCTGGCCATCGGTGTCGGGGTTGGAGTCCTGGCGGCCATGGCCATGTTCGCCCGGCGGGTGGCCCATTTTGCCACTGTTGAACGGACCGAGATCGAGCTCAACGGCGAGACGGTGGCGACGTACACGGTGGACGGTGAGCTGTTCTTCGCCTCCTCCAACGACCTCTACACCCAGTTCGAATATGCCCGCGATGCCGCGCCTACGGTGGACCGGGTCATCATCGACCTCCACGCCTCCCACCTGTGGGATGCCTCCACCATCGCCGTCCTCGACGCCGTCACCGAGAAGTACCGCAGGCACGGCCGGGAAGTGGAGCTGATCGGCCTGAACTCCGCGAGCACGCAGATGCGCGAACGGCTGGCCGGGAAGCTCAATGCCGGGCACTAGCCGGTTCCGGCGGTGCGCTGAAATTCACTCGGCCGGCCCTCCGCCCGTGACACAAAGCTTTGTGTAATTTATGTGACAAGAGTTGTCATCTAATGTTGGTAAGGAAGCGGCCTGCGGATACCTAGCAGGCGCACACCCTGGGGGAGGGCCAGCATGGCAGGAAAATTCGAACTCGTCGCCGCGGAACAAGGCGGCGTCCGCATCAGGCTCGTCAGCGGCGGAGGCACCGTCCTGGCCGTCTCGGGAATCTACCGGGACAGCGCTGCGGCCGCTTCCGCGGTCGCGGAGATCCGCGAGCACGCAGCAACGGCGCACATCGCCGACTACAGCAGCCCGCCTCCGCAGTAGCAGGATGCCAGGGCGGGCGGAATCCAAGCGCCGGGTGCGCAACAAATGTCAGACGTCTGGTCATGAACTCGCCCGTATCGCAGTCACGGTCTTCCCGCTGCTGGTGGTCATTGCCGGCATTGCGGGATTCCTGGTGCCCGGCGCCTTCAAGCCCATGGGCCCCAGCGTTCCCTACTTGCTGGGGATCATCATGTTCCGCATGGGCCTGACGCTCACCACGCCGGACTTCGCCTCTGTGGTCAAGCGGCCATGGGCCGTGGTACTGGGCATCGTTGCCCACTACGTGATCATGCCGGGCGCCGGCTGGCTGATTGCCGTGGCGCTCAACCTCCCGCCGGAACTGGCCGTGGGCCTCATCCTGGTGGGCTGCCCGCCGTCCGGAACCGTCTCCACGCTGATCGCTCCGATCGTCACTCCCCTGCTGGTGCTGTTCCTGGCTGGTTCGTTCCTGCAGATCGACGCAGGCGCCATGGTCCTGGACATCGTCAAGACAGTCCTCCTGCCGGTGGCCGCCGGCCTCGTGGCGCGCCTCTTCCTCAAGAAGCTCGTCGCGAAGGTGCTGCCGGCGCTCCCCTGGGCGTCCGCCGTCGTGATTTCCCTGATCGTTGCGATCGTTGTGGCGGGAAGTGCCAGCAAGATTGTTGCCGCGGGCGGCATCGTGTTCCTCGCTGTGGTGCTGCACAACGGTTTCGGCCTGGGCCTGGGCTACCTGGCCGGGAAGCTCGGCCGCCTGGACGACAAGGCCCGCCGGGCGCTGGCTTTCAAAGTGGGGATGCAGAACCCCGGACTCGCTGCCACCCTTGCAACCGCGCACTTCAGCCCGCTGGCCGCACTGCCCTCCGCCGTGTTCTCGCTCTGGCACAACAACTCCGGCGCGATCGTGGCCGCGTGGCTGGCCCGGCGCCCGCTGCGCGACACACCTGTTCGCGGCGCGGCCGGCCACGACGCGTAACCGCTTAGCTGCGGTGGTGCTCGATGAGCCAGCCGGCCATCTGCTGGGCCCGCTTTGACGCCAGGAAGTCCCCTTCGGTGGCCGAAATGATCGAGCCCTTCATCAGGATGTGCCAGGACCGCGCGAATTCTTCGGTGCGGCTCAGCCCGGCTTCCTCGGCCAGCGCCTGGATGTGTCCGCGGATCCTGCTCAGGTAACCGATGCTCGCCTTTCCCAGCGGATGTTCGGGGCCCATCTCGAGCAGGACGTTGATGAAGGTGCACGCCTCGAAGTCGTCGCGAAGGAACCAGTCGCCGAAAACATCGAAAACGGCGAGCAACCGCTCCTCGGGGGTGTTGCCGCGACGGCGGGCTTCGGAGACGATGAGGTCCACGGTCCACACCTGGTCCCGGAGAGCCAAAAAGGCCAGGACCAGGGCATCCTTGGACGGGAAATGCCGGTAGAAGGTTGCTTTCGCGACACCGGACCGGCTGATGAGTTCGTTGGTGCCCACATCGCGGATCCCGCGGCGGGAGAACAGGTCATACGCGGCGGCAAGGATGCGGTCTACGGGGTCATCCCGGCCCGCCAGTGCCCGGGCGGGCAGCAGGGAGGAACGTTTGGCGTCTTCGGCAGTCATGTTAGAAGGAATTTTACATGGAGTGCTGCGGGCGTCCTTGCGGGTGGCCGTGCACGCCCACGGCTCCGTGCCGGCGCCGCACAGGTCCGCGGCGAAGCGCCTGAATAAAGCTGTCCAGAAGTGCGGGGTCTTTGGCTGTGTTGGCCAGGTCCACAAGGTCAGATGCGGCCCTCGCCAGTTTGATGTTGGTGTGCTGGCTGTGGCTGACGAGCAGGTTGAAGGCTTCGTCCGCGCCGATATGCAGGGCTCCCATCAGGATCCCCTTGGCCTGCTCGATGGTGCTGCGGCTCGCATTGGCCGCCGTGACGGCAGCCCTGGCGAACTGTTCCGTCTCCTGCCGCAGCGTGGTGGTGAGGTCTATGACGAAACCGGCAATATGGTTCAGCCCGCCGCCCTGGTCAAGGACCCCCTCCCCCGTTGTCAGGATCCGGTGCTCCCGCAGGCGGGCATCGATGAGCCTGTCAAAACTGAAGAATCTGCCGCCTGCGAGCCGGACCTGCGTGATGATGTCGCGGCTGCGTGTCCGGTCGTCCGGATGCTTGTGCGAGAGGAACAGGTCGAGGGTGGGCACAATTTCCCCGCGGCCATAGCCGTGGATGATGTACACCTCGTCGGACCAGTCGAGCCTGCCGGTCGCCGCGTCATATCGGAACGTCCCGGCAATGCAGTCCGCCGCCGCAGGGGCGCCGGAGTTCGCCTGGTGGACTTTCCGCGCGGCCATGGGATTCACCAAGCGGGGAAATCGGCGACGACGGCTGCCGGCCTGAGCGATTGCCGCCACCGGAGCAGAACCTGCCGTTTGCGGCGTGCCGCGCGGCCGCCGAAGGCACGTGCAGCGGACGATACCCGGGAACGCCGCGGCTCCGGTGCCGGGATTTCGGTGACAAAGCCCATACCTGCGTACTCGCGCACAGCGGCAATCCCGGCGACGGCGGCCGGCTTGTCCGGGAAGGGCTTGGAAAGCGCCATGACTGTTCCGTCCGGGGCCGTCAGCCGAAATCTAAAGGATGCGTCCGCGTCGGCGAATAGTTCGAACATGCCTGCCATTGAACCCTCCTGGACCTTGGGATCATGCCACTCCCGGTGACGCCGTTGTCAGCGGAAGCAGCCTGAATCCATCCATGTGCGGCCGGGCGCTTGTGATCGGCCGGCCAGAATTGATGAATTCATGAAAGTCTGAACTACTCAAGCCCTCCGCGCAAGGGGTGCCCGCCTACTAAATCCAGCGATCATCCCTTTGCAGCCGGGGCTACGATATAGATGCGACTCGCGCCGATTCGCGCGGTCAGGAGACAGACCTTTCTGTCTGTCATAGGCTGGATTCGTTGAACAGGCGTTATGGTTGGCGCCGGATGACGGACATTAGGAAGTGAGGCCCCGGTGAAGGACGATCTGCCCGCAGGCGTGGTCCTGAGTGAGGTAAAAGCCGAACTCTTCAAATCCATGGGCCACCCCGCGCGGATCCGGGTCCTGGAGATACTCTCCGACGGCCCGGTGGCTGTCAGCCGGCTGCGCGACGAAACGGGCCTGGAGCCCTCGAACCTCTCGCAGCACCTTGGCGTACTCCGCCGCCAGCGCCTGATTGCCCCCTCGCGCCAGGATGGCCGGCTGTTCTACGAACTCTCCTGCCCCGAGGTCAGCAGCCTCCTCCTCTCGGCCCGCACGCTGCTGGGCACCGTCCTGCAGTCGACACGACTGACGCTGATGACCTTGGATGAGCCGTTGAAGGAACCCGCGGTCCGCTAACCCGGCCAGTCAGTCGAGGAGCCACCAACGGAGGACGGGCGGCGAGCCCGTCCTCCGCTGGTGCGTCCGGTTGTTTTGGTGCGTCCGTCGCGTCCTACCGGCTCTGCTCGCGGGTCAGCCCGAACGGCACGTGTTCACTGAGCGAGACCGTGTAGTGGCCGGGGTCGAGCCGGGTCACCAGGATCCCGCGGTTGCGGGTGTGCGCTGCCACGAGCTGCAGGTTCCGGACGGCTGCATTGAGCCGTTCCTCGAGCTGCCGGGCGGTGTCGACTTTCACCTCGAGCACTTCGGCGGTGGGGTAGTTCATTCGTTGGTCCTTTCAGGTCTGGATGACGCGCACGGTGCCGCCGGGAATGACGGCGGTGGGCGCGGACGGCTCTCCGCTCAGCAGGTCATGCCCGGCTGCCGGATATTCGGCGTCTGCGTCGGAATGGTTGATGAGGAACGTGAAGCTATCCGTGGAGCTGCTCCGCGTGACCACTTCCAGGCCCTCAGGCAGTTCCGGGGGAAGCTCCAGTCCCGCGGTGCGGACGGCGTCAAGCACGACGGCGGCGAGGTCCCCGCCGTCGAGCTTGGTGGAGACGTACCAGGCCGTGCCGCCGCCAAAGGCGTTGCGGGTGACGGCCGGGCCCGAGGCGGCCGGGCCGTCAAGGTAGCTGGCCACCACGGTTGCCGTGGCGGGATGGATGTCTTCCGCCCACACCACGCCGGCGCTCCCGTTGCTGAGATTGGCTTTTTCGCCGGCGCGGAGGGGCAGGAACTCGTGGACTTCGAGGCCCAGGACATCCCGGAGGCCGGCGGGCGAGGCGCCGGGCGGGACAGTGTCGTTGGAGTCGACGACGCCGGAGAAGTAGGAGACCAGCAGGTGCCCGCCGCCGTCGACATATCCCCGCAGGTTCGCCGCCGCTTGGTCTCCGACGAGGTACAGGGCAGGGGCGAGGACAAGGTCGTAGCCGGAGAGGTCAGCTTCCGGATGGGCAAAGTCGGTGGTGATCCCGTGTTCCCACAGCACCGAGTAGTAGGCCTCGATGCGCTCACGGTGGTTGAGGTCGCTGCTGGGGCGCCACTCCAGGTCCTGGGCCCAGAACGATTCCACGTCCCAGAGTATGGCGACACGCGCCTGAACAGTGGAGCCTTTCACAGCCGCAAGCTTCTTCAGGTCATCGCCGAGGTCCAGGACTTCGCGCCAGATCCGGGTGCCCGTGCCTGCGTGGGGAAGCATGGCGGAGTGGAATTTTTCCGCACCGTAGCGGGACGCGCGGAACTGGAAGAACATCACAGCGTCCGCGCCGCGGGCAAGGTGGGAAAGGCTGTTGCGGGCCAGTTCGCCGGGGCGCTTGGCGATGTTGCGTCCCTGCCAGTTCACGGCGCCGGTGGAGTGCTCCATCAGCATCCAGGGCCGGTTGCCGGCCAGCGAGCGCGTGAGGTCGGCGTCCATCGAGAGCAGGACGTGGTTGTCCGTGCGCTCGGCCGCCAGGTAGTGGTCGTTGGACACGATGTCCACCTCGCGGCTCCACTTCCAGTAATCCGCTGCCAGGCAGTTGGTGGCCATGAAATTCGTGGTCACGGGCACGTCCGGGGTGTATCTGCGGATCACGTCCCGCTCCGCGATGAAGCACTTGAGCAGCGCATCCGAGGTGAACCGGCGGAAGTCCAGCCGCTGGGCCTGGTTGCTGACGCTGGCGGCGAGCCGCGGCGCGTCGATCTCGTCCCATTCGCCGTATTTCTGGCCCCAGAACAGGGTGCCCCAGGCCTGGTTGAGGACGTCGAGTGTGCCGTACCGGGCCTGCAGCCATTCGCGGAACGCTGCAACGGAGTAGTCGTCGTAGGACTCGCTGACCGGCGCGCCGTATTCGTTGTGCACATGCCACAGCACCAGCGCGGGGTGGGAGCCGTACCGACGGGCGAGCTGTTCGGTGATGTTGGTGGCGGCACTCAGGTATTCGGGCGAGCTGGGGCTGGCCATGCCGCGGGATCCGCTGCCCAGCGCGACGCCCTCGCGAGTGACGGGGCGGGCCTGCGGATACTTTTTCCAGAACCAGGCCGGAGGCGCAGCGGTGGGCGTGCCCAGGTCCACGCTGATGCCGGCGTCGGCGAGCAGGTCCATCAGGTGGTCCAGCCATTCGAAGTCATACTCGCCCTCGCGGGGTTCCAGGAGGACCCACGAGAAGATGCCGATGCTGACCAGGTTGATCCCGGCCTCCTTCATCAGCGCAATGTCTTCGGCCCAGACCTCCCGCGGCCACTGTTCGGGGTTGTAGTCCCCGCCGTAGCAGAGCCCGGCCGGGCGCTGCAGCCACGGGCCCGGCGCGCTCCGGGGCGCGGTGCGGT
>Ga0307409_100000423_pt1 | contig 17967 bp, 22 predicted proteins | sample 322Ometagenome_2_FD_203888 | JGI IMG/M metagenome (GOLD analysis project Ga0307409, IMG submission 203888) | Maize rhizosphere microbial communities from greenhouse at UC Davis, California, United States - 322HYB-O-2 | ecosystem: Host-associated > Plants > Roots > Rhizosphere > Soil | place... | reverse complement strand
GCGGCGAATACCACCTCTTCACGTATTCCGACACGGGCGGCGGGGGGATTCGGCCGACCGAGTCGTCCGAAATGCCGGGCAGCGTCCCCTTCGTCCACGTCGCGGACGCGAGCGCCGCCTTTGAAGCAGCACTGCGCGAAGGAGCCGAAGAGATACAGCCGCCGACGCGCGTGATGGAGGGCGTCACCATCGCCATTGTCCGCGCACCCGGCGGCGTGACGGTCGGTCTTTCGGGCCCGTAGTGCATGCTGTGGTCGGCCATAAGTTCGGGCGGTGGCTGGACCCGAAGTGCTTCGAGCGCGTGCTGGCCACGCCGCGCGCTTGCGCGGGGGCGGCGAGGTGTGGACGCCGTGACCCGGGGCCTAACGTTGGCTCGATGATCAGGGGGCGCGTTCGGGGCGGTGTCATCGTTGCAGCGCTGCTGCCCTACGCCAGCGGCTGCACGTCATTCGCGACGGTCCGGTCCGCCGAGGCCAGGCCGGGTACGTCCGTCGCGCTCCACGCATCGGTGAGCACGCCGCCGGGCGACGTGGCCGGCTGGTTCTGGTCGTACGATTGCGTGCAGGCCTGCGACCACCCGGTGAGTGGCGGCGACGCGGGCCTCACCTACGGACGGCCGCGCGGCGGGGGCGGCGCTGCCGTGGGCGTCGGCCTGAATGGCTTGCACCCGTACGTGGACGCCTACGTGCAGCTCGGGGCGGGGCGTCGGCCCTTCGGTGTCGGTGCGCGGGTGGGCCCACCGCTGACGAGCTGGCGGGAGCACCAGCTCTACGCGCGCTACGACGTGCGGCTCGGCGGGGCCACGCGGCTGCTGCTGAACCCGGCCCTGTTCCTCCACGAGGGACGCGCGCCGAACGGCGCGAGTCCGGGGACATTCCTCGCGTTCGTGCAGGGCGTCGGGCTACTGTTCGAGGGGGAGCCGTTTTCCTGGGCGCCGGCAATCGCGCTCGTGGCCGGCCGTGCGCAACGGAACGGCTACGGTCAGCAATACGGGCCCGTGTGGTCGGTGTTCGGCACGGCGTCGCTCGGCACGACGTTCCACCGGCGGCGCACGCTCGAGCACTGAGGGACCGGACGCGGCCGCGCGACGAGGCGCGGCCGATGACCGCCGCGGGGCTCATTGCGGACAGCGGTAGACGCTCGCATGGTAGTGCGCGCCCGCGACTGAGCTCGGGCGTGCGCCCGCTCGACCGTTCCGTGCATGGCATGCCTCGACTCGCACGCATCTTGGCGGTGACGGCCGGCCTCTGTGCAGCCGTGGCCGGGCGCGTCAAACAGCCCTGAGGGGGCGTATGGCAAACATCGACCGGGCGGATTGGCACTACGGAGGTAACTATCCTCCGGGGTTACCGCCGGAGAATGGCGGGACTCACATCGGCATCTACCTGGCGTGGATCATCCACCGGGATCTCGGCAGTCAGGCACTCCGAGAGTACGCTGGAGAGATGCACCAGCGCGTCTTGGAGCGACACGCGACCGGCCGGGATCTGCTGCTCGCGGAGATGGACGAGAAGTTCTTTCCGGAGCTTCTGAGCAGAGAGGGGAAAGCTTTCACGCACGACTATTACGAAACCGATGAGTACCTGACTGATTACGACCGGGTATTGGGCGGTGAGCTCGAGACGCTCTATCACGTGGAAGACACGTGGGAGAATTACGACCGCATGGCCCCCGTACTCGACGAGCGGCTCGCCGCGTGGCGCAGTGCCCGGCGGGCTTTCTGACGTGCATCGCAGCCACATCCTTCCGGAGCGATAGCGATGGTGTATGCCGCCGAGTCGGACCCTGAGTACGGAGCGAAGTTGCGCGATCTCGCCCGGCGGCTGGAGCTGCCTGCCGACTGCGTGGCACGGATCGGCTGACCATGAGAGCCTTCTTCTGTAAGCTGATTGCGCCGCGACCGACGTTCGCCCAAGACATGTCGGCGGAGGAGGCGGCGCTGATGCAGGAACACGCCGTCTATTGGCGGGACTGGATGGTCAAGGGACGCGTCGTCACCTTCGGCCTGGTCGCGGATCCCGCCGGCGCGTATGGTATCGCGGTCCTGGAAGTGGACGACGAAGCGGCGGTCCGCAGTTTGACGGCGAACGATCCCACGATCCGGTCGGGGCGGGGCTTCCGGTTCGACGTCTATCCGATGCCTCTAGGCGCAGCCCACCCCTGAGGACCCCTGAGGGTGGCGGCAGGTCTCGCGGAGCTCGTGACGCGGCGGTCGCCGCGGGCACCGCTCCCAGCCTAACGTGGTTCCGAGGCCGGCGGGCCTGGGGGAGCATCCCGTTCCGCGTCCGTCGCACGCGTCGCACGACGGGGGTCGCTCGCCCGCGCGCGGGGCGCCCGCGGCTGAGCCTTGGCGTCGGCTGGCGATGACTGTTCCGAGCCCGGGAGGCCCAGTGTCTCGAGATCGAGTGATACGCGTCGCGCTGTGGGCAGCGGTGGTGCTCAACCTACTCGGGGTGCTGGCGTTCGCCCCTCCGGCCCTGGGCTACGCCGCGCACCTGCTCCCGCTTCCGGCCCCGCGGTTCTACGCCGCGCAGATCGCACTCACGATCGCGCTGTTCTGCGGCGTGTACGCCTGGCTGGCACGCCAACCGCAGATCAGCCGCCCGCTCGTGGTGGTGGGCGCACTCGGCAAGCTGGGGTTCTTCGCGCTCTTCGTTGCCTACTGGGCAGCCGGCGACCTGCCGGCAGGGGCGGTCCTCCAGGCGACGCCGGATCTCGTGCTCGGCAGCGTCTTCCTGTGGTGGGCCTGGGCCGAGCGGCGCGGGGCGCCGGCGACCGTCCGCGCAGCGGTCAGCTAGCGCATCGTCCCTGGCGTTAGGCACGCGGCACGATCTCGACGCAGGCCTGGCGGATGGCGGATGGCGATCTCGCGACTCCGCCCCGCCGGCGACGGCGCCTTGGCGGTGAGTAGCGTCGCGCGGCGCGCCCGTGCCGGCGCGCCCGTGCCGGGATCCCGCCTGAAACCCGGACCGGGGTGACCCCCGTATGATCACGAAGATCATATCCGCCAGGGTCGCGCATGCCACCAGATCCCCGCACGTACCTCCCACTCAGGCCGGTCGACCTGCAGCTCCTGCTGGCGCTCGCCGAACAGGAGCGCCACGGCTACGGTCTCGTCCAGACGATCGCTGACCGGACCGACGGGCTGGTGACGCTGGAGCCCGGCAATCTCTACCGGGTCATCAAGCGCCTCCTGGTCGACGGGCTGGTCGCGGAGTCGGAGCGCCGGCCGGCGTCCGAGCTCGCCGGCGAGCGGCGGCGCTACTACCGCTTGACCGCCCTCGGCGGCCGCGTGCTCGCCGCGGAGCTCCGCCGACTGGAGGCCCTCGTGAGCTCGCCGGCCGTCCGCGCGCTCGTGCGCCGGTGGGCGACATGAGCCGCGCGCGCCGGCCGTCCACGGCATCCGAGCGCCTGTTCGCTCTGCTCCTCGCGCTCTTCCCGCGCGCGTTCCGCGCGCGGTTCGGCGAGGACATGCGGGAGCTGTACCGCGATCAGCTCCACGCCGCGCGCACGCGCGCCGGCCTCCCCGGCGTCGCGCAGCTCTGGCTCCGCACAATTCCGTCACTGACGCGGGCCGCCCTGCTCGAGCGATGGGACGCGCTGCGCGAGCCCCGTGAACTCCGCGAGCTCGGCGAGCTCCGTGAGCTCGGCAAGCTCGGCGAGCTGCGTGAGCAGGCCGCCATCACTACCACCAACACGACCCACGCGGTTGGGAGCGCCACGATGCTGGAGACCCTCTGGACCGACCTGCGCTTCGCCGGACGCATGCTCCGAAAGAGTCCGGTCTTCGCGATCGTGGCCGTGCTCTGCATCTCGCTGGGCAGTGGAGCCGTGACCACGATCTTCAGCGCCGCGAACGCGCTCCTGCTCCGGCCGGTGCCGGGCACCCGCGACCCGGAGCGGCTGGTTCGCATCGAGCGGGTGCGGCGCGACGGGACCGGCGGGTTCATCTCGACGTCCTACCCGTACTACGAACAGCTGCGCGACCGCTCGCGAGCGTTCGACGGCGTGGCCGCGTGGGGCAAGCTCGCGCTCACGATGACGGCCGGTGGCGAGGGCACGTCCACCTACGGAAACATCGTCAGCGGGAACTACTTTGCCGTGCTCGGCGTGCGTCCCGCCCTCGGACGCTTCTTCGCGCCGGACGAAGACCGAACGCCGCTCACGCACCCGGTCATCGTCGTCTCCGAGGCGTACTGGAGGTCGCGGCTCGGCGCGGACAGCGGCGCCGTCGGCCGGACGATCGCGGTGAACGGCCGCCCCTTCACGGTCATCGGCGTCGCCCCGGCAGAGTTCGGGGGGCTCGACACTCCCATCAGGACGGACGCCTGGGTCCCGCTCATGATGCAGGGCCAACTGCGCCAAGGGCAGTCGCTGAGGGACGCGGGGGCTCCCTGGCTGAGGCTGACCGCCCGGCTGAAGGACGGCGTCAGCGCCGAGGCCGCGCGTCAGGAGTTGTTGGCATTTACCGCCGCCCGCGCCGCCGCGGCGGCCGACCCCTCGTGGTTCGCGACCTACGACGACTTCCGGGTGTCGACCCTCACGGGGCTCCCGTCGGACGCGACCCGCTCACTGTCGGGCTTTCTGGGTCTCCTGCTCGGCGCGGCCGCGCTCGTCCTGCTGATCGCCAGCGTCAACGTCGCCTCAATGCTGTCGGCGCGCGCCATCGCGCGGCGGCACGAGATGACGGTACGCGCCGCCCTCGGCGCGGGGCGGGCGCGACTCGTCAGGCAGTTGCTGACGGAGATCCTCGTCCTGTTCGTGCTGGGCGCGTTCGGGGGAGTAGTCCTCGCCCTGCAGGCGACGAGCGCGATCGAGCATCTTCGGATTCCCGGCGTGGCCGTCGACCTCACGCTCTCGCTCGAGCTGTCGCCGGACCTGCGCGTGCTGGCGTTCGCGCTGCTCGTCTCGCTCGTGACGGGCCTCGTCTTCGGCCTCGCGCCCGCGCTGCAGGCGGTGCGCACGGACATCGCGGTGCGCCTGCGCGACGACTCGGCCGCCTCGGCCGGCGCGCGGCGGACCGCCATGGGCAACACGCTGATCGTCGGCCAGCTCGCCTTCTCACTCGTGCTGCTCGTGGCCGCGGGGCTCTTCCTCCGCGCGCTGAAGCACGGGGCCCAGGTGGACCCGGGCTTCGACCCCAGTGGGGTGGCTGTGGCGACCTTCAACACGGAGGCCTGGGGCTACGACGAGGCGAAGGGGCGCGCGTTCTTCGGCGCGCTGCGCGAACGGGTCGAGGCGCTGCCCGGGGTGGCGGCCGTATCGTACACCGCGCGCCTGCCGCTCACGGCTCACCACAACGAGGACGAGATCCAGGTGGACCCCGCTGCCGCCGCGCGCGCCGGCGGCCGCGAAAATCGAGTGTCGATCTGGCTCTCCCACGTTGACGCGGATTACCTGACGGCCTTGCGGATTCCCGTCGTCCGCGGTCGGCCCATCGGCCGGGCCGACGACGCCCGGGCGCCGAAGGTCGCCGTCGTCAACGAGACGCTCGCCCGGCAGTTCTGGCCGGACGGGAGCGCGATCGGCCGCACCTTCACCTACCGCGACCAACAGGTCACGGTCGTGGGCATCGCGCGCGACGCCAAGTACGACGGCCTGGCCGAGGCGACGCCGCCGTTCGCCTACTTCTCCCTGGCCCAGTTCTGGGAGCCGAAGCAGACGCTGCTCGTACGCACGGCCGGCGGCGCGGAGCAGCAGCTCGCCCCCGCCATTCAGCGCGCGGTACGCTCACTCGATCCGGCGCTGCCCCGGCCGGCGGTGAGCACCCTCCGGGAGGAGAACGGCATCGTGCTGCTGCCGCAGCGCGTGGCGGCGATGGTGACCGGCGTGCTCGGAGCCGTCGGCCTCCTGCTGGCGAGCGTGGGACTGTACGGCATCATCGCCTACTCGGCGGGCCGGCGCACGCGGGAGATCGGCATCCGGGTGGCGTTGGGCGCGCGCCAGTCCGACGTGCTGGGGATGATCGTTCGCGACGGGATGCGACTGGCCGGTCTGGGCGTCGTGGCCGGGCTGCTGCTTGCCGCCGCGGCCACGCGGCTCATGGCCGGCCTCCTGTTCGGCCTCAGTCCCTTGGACGCGACCACCTTCGCCGGAATGTCGGCCCTGTTCGTCGCCGTCGCCCTCGTCGCCAGCTACCTGCCAGCGCGTCGGGCCGCGGCCTCGGATCCCATGGTGGCGCTCCGGGCCGAGTGACCCGAGGCCCGACCGAACCCTTCGTGGGCGGTGCTCGACATCTTCTCCGAGCAGCGGATGGGCGTCTACGTCATTGTTCTCGCACTGGGCGGGGCGCGACGGGTGGAGGAGGTCTTCATGGAAGGCTTCCCGTCATCCCACGCGCCGCCGGGTTGAGCCGCTGGCTTGGACCGCCGGCGATGCCACGGTTATGATTGGCGCTCGCCGTCGAGCGTGGTACTCAGGGCGCCATCGACCAGGCTCGCCACTCCACGACCCCGTTCCATGATCGAGGTCCGCCTCGCCGAATCGCGCGACTTCCCTGCGGTCGCCTCGCTCGTACAGGAGGTGCACGCCCTGCACGCCCTGGCGCTCCCCGACGTGTTCCAGCCGCCCACGACCACCGTGGCCACGGCGGCGGACCTGGAGCGCCTGGCGTCACGGCCCGGGCACCTGCTGCTCGTCGCCGTCCGCGCCGGCGTCGCGGTGGGTTACGCGCATGCGGAGGTCCAGGAGGAGCCGGAGTCGGCGTACAAGCGCGGCAGCACCGTTCTGCACGTGCACGCCATGGGCGTCACGGAGGCGAAGCGCGGCCGCGGGGTGGGTCGTGCGCTGCTCGACGCGGTGCGCGGTGCGGCCGCGGCTCGCGGAATCGAGCGCGTCTCGTTGGAGGTGTACGCGTTCAACACCGCCGCGCGCGCGTTCTACGCTCGCCAAGGCTTCGTCACGCTCCGCGAGCGACTCGTCGTCCCAACCGGGCGACCGACGAGCGCTGGCGAGCGCGCGTCCTGACGCGGGTCGGTGATGCGGCAGAATCAGCTCCTCGGCACGTGGCGGCTGCTCTCCTGGGAGAACCGAAGCGTCGCCGGAGATGTCACGCATCCCCTCGGCCCGGACGCCGTTGGCTATCTCACCTACACGGCCGACGGCTACATGTTCGTGGTGCTGATGCGGGCCGGGCGGGCGGCCTTCAGCGCGGACGACCTCTTGGCAGGGAGCAGCGGTGAGCTGGCGGCAGCCGCCAGCAGCTACGTCTCCTACGCCGGCACGTACGAGTTGCGGGCGAGCACGGTGGTGCATCACGTTCGTGCGAGCTTGTTCCCCAACTGGGTGGGGACGGACCAGGAGCGTCTGGTCGAGTGGGACAACGGGCGCTTGATCCTGAGTACGGTCCCGACCGTGTTCGGCGGGCGCCGGCAGACGGCCCGGCTCGTCTGGGAGCGCGCCGGGACGAGTGCGTGAGGCCAGCGTTGCCGACAACCCGCCTCCAATTCGCGCTCGACCGCTCGGCATGACGATCGAGATCCGCCTGCTGGGCGCGGGCGATACGGCGGTGCTCTCGCGAGTCGCCCCGGGCGTGTTCGACGGTCCGGTCGATGAGCGCCTGAGCGCGGAGTTTCTCGGTGACGCGCGGCACCATCTCGCGGTCGCGGTGGACGAAGGGTCGGTCGTGGGCATGGTGTCGGGCGTGCACTACGTCCACCCCGACAAGCCGCCCGAGCTGTGGATCAACGAGGTCGGCGTGGCACCCACGCACCAGGGACGCGGGATAGCGACGCGCCTGCTGCGCGCCCTCTTCGCACACGGACGGGAGCTCGGCTGCACGGAAGCCTGGGTCCTCACTGAGCGCACCAACACGGCTGCGCGGCGCCTCTACGCCGCGGTTGGCGGTTCGGAGGCCGCCGACGAGCTGACGATGTATTCCTTCCCGCTCGACAGGGGGGAGACGTCGTAGGCCGTGCTCATCGGGCATCGCTTTCCGTGGCTATGGGATCCTCGCCCTCGAGCCGGCGCTGGTGGGCGCAGGGGTCAGGCTCTATCTTCGCCGGCGGGGTGGGCCGCGCTCCGTGACGTCCACCGGCGCCGAGCCCTGGCGTTAGGCGACGATTCAGTTCGAGGAGACAGGACCGTGAGTGCACCCTCCGGCGCGATACCGGTGGCCGTAGCGGCCGACCGGGTGCAGATTGGCGCCTTCGGCACCGCATTTCTGGCCGGCGCGGACGCGACCGGCGGCGCGTACGCGCTCATCGAGCACACGCTGGCGCCGGGGCTGCTGGGCGCCGCGCCCCACCGGCACGCCCGCGAGGACGAGCTCTCGTACGTGCTCGAAGGCACCCTCACGGTCTGGCGCGAGGGCGCCGTCACCGAGGCGGGGCCCGGCGCGGTGGTGCGGAAGCCGCGCGGCGAGTGGCACACCTTCTGGAACGCGGGCCCGGAGCCAGTGCGGTTCCTAGAGGTGATCTCGCCGGCGGCGTTCGCCGGCTACTTCCGCGAGCTCGCCGGGCTCATCCCGCCGCACGGCGCGCCCGATCCCGCTGCCATCGCGGCGCTGGCGGGCCGTTACGGGCTCGAACTCGACTTCGCCGCGCTCGAGCCCTTGATGGCGCGACACGGACTCCGGCTGGGGTGAGTGCCGGCCGCGCGCCGAACCCGCGGCGCTGCCCGAGCTCGAGTGCCGAACGGCCGCCGCTCCCCGCGTCAGGCAGCAACAACGAAGCGTAGACGAGCATGATGCAATCCACCACACAGATCCTCGAACTCCTCGAGACCGAGCGGACCGCGCTGCTTGCCACCGTCGACCGCGCGCCGGAGTCGCTGCGGGCCCGGCGGCCGGCCCCGGAACAATGGTCGATCGTGGAGGTGCTCGAGCACCTGACGCGCGTCGAGACCGGCGTGACACGGCTCCTCACCGTCCGCGGCCGGACGGCGCCGTCGGGCGAGGCCGCCGGCGTCGACCTCAGTGGCGCCCAGCTCGATGCCGCGCGCATCGCCCGCCTTCGGGACCGGGCCGACCGCCTGGAAGCACCCGAGCGCATCCGGCCCGCTGGTACCTCGGAGCCCGCGGAGGCGCTTCGCGCCCTCGCGGCGGTGCGAACGGAGCTCGTCGTCGCCCTCCTCGCCGCCGACCCGGGCGCGCTCGACGGCGCCGTGCACACGCACCCCGAGCTCGGCCCACTCACGCTCCGTGGCTGGGCGGAGTTCGTCGCCCACCACGAGGCGCGCCACGCCGAGCAGGTGCGGGAGATCGCCGACGCACTGGCGGCGGGCGGCCGAGCGCGGGGCGGGGAGGGCGTGTGATCGGGCACGAGCGGCGTCCGCCGGCGCGGAGAGGGGGACAGCGTTAGGCATGCCGATCCAGATCGCCGGCCGGGACGGCGTGATGGTCACGGTCCCGGACCGTCACGTGGGCCTCCAAGGGGTCGACGGCCGCATGGTCGCCGTGCCGCCCGGTCACTTGGTTCTTCAAGGGAGTGACGGGCGGCTGGTGGCCGTTCCCCCCGGTCACCGCCCCATGCAAGGCACCGACGGGCGGCTGGTCCCTGTGCCGCCGGGCTACCACGCCTTGCAGGGCCGCGACGGGCGGATGGTGCCGGTGCCGCTGGGCCACTTGGCCGCGCATGGCAGGGACGGCCGCATGGTCGCGATTCCCCCGAGGCACTGTGGTCTCCAGGGCAGGGATGGGCGCATGGTCGCGATCCCGCCCGGCAAGCTCGGCGCGGAAGACGCGCGCGGGCGCATGGTACCGCGGTAGAGGTGGGCGAATGACTCAGGAGCAGTGGACGGCGGTCGACCGCTACATCACCGAAGTCCTCGTACCAGGCGACGCGGCGCTGGAGGCTGCACTCGAGGCGAGCGCTGCCGCCGGCTTGCCGCCGATCAACGTCACGCCCAATCAGGGCAAGCTGCTGATGCTGCTGGCGCTGATCCAGGGAGCGCGCTCGATTCTGGAGATCGGGACGCTGGGCGGCTACAGCACGATCTGGCTGGCGCGGGCGCTGCCCGCGGGCGGACGCCTGATCACGCTGGAGGCCGACCCGAAGCACGCCGAGGTCGCGCGCGCCAACATCGCGCGCGCCGGTCTGGCCGACGTCGTCGAGCTGCGCCAGGGTCGGGCGCTCGACACGCTGCCCCAGCTCGCCGCCGAGCGCCGCGGTCCGTTCGACCTGATCTTCATCGACGCCGACAAGCCGAGCAATCCGGACTACGTCGTGTGGGCGCTCGCGCTCTCCCGCCGCGGCAGCTTGATCGTCATCGACAACGTCGTGCGCGAGGGGGCGGTGGCCGACGCCGGCAGCGACGATCCCAGCGTGCGCGGCGTGCGCCGAATGAACGAGCTGCTCGCGGCCGAGCCTCGCGTGAGCGCCACGGCGATCCAGACGGTGGGCAGCAAGGGGTACGACGGCTTCGCGCTCGCGCTCGTCACCGCGGATCGGTAGCGCACTCTCCGGCGGTGGCGCGCCACGCGATGCGCCGGCCGCTACCTTTCAGCCGTGACTCGTCCGACCCGTGTTGCCCTGGCCAGCTACGCGCAACTGCCCGAGCTGAACGCCGACGACCGTCTGCTGCTCGCGGCGCTCCGCGCGGCGGGCGCCCTCGCCGAGCCGGCGGTGTGGGACGCCCCGCGCGACTGGGCCCGCTTCGACGTGGTGGTCGTGCGCTCGTGCTGGGACTACCACCGGCGCTGGGCCGAGTTCCTCGCGTGGATCGATCGCGTCACCGCGGCGGGCGCGCGACTGGTGAACCCGGCGCCGGTGCTGCGTTGGAACGGCGACAAGCGCTACCTGGGGGAGCTCGCGGCCGCCGGGGTTCACGTCGTGCCGACCGCGCCGGTCGAGCCGCCGGCGCCCGGCCACCCGGCCCCGTCGCTCGGCGACGTCCTCCGCGCTCGGGGGTGGGACGAGGCGGTGGTGAAGCCAGCCGTCTCGGCGAGCGCGCATGCGACGTGGCGCACCGGGCTCGATCGCGCGCCGCGTGACGAGGGGCGCTTCGCCGCGCTCCTCGGCGCGGCGCCCCGCGGCCTGCTCGTCCAGCCGTTCGTCGAGGAGGTGGTGGCCGACGGCGAGTGGTCGCTGGTCTTCCTCGGGAGCCGCTTCAGCCATGCGGTACGCAAGCAGTCCGCCGCCGGCGACTTCCGCGTTCAAGCGGAGTTCGGCGGGCGGGCCGACGCGGCGGTGCCGCCACAGGGACTTGCCACCGACGCCCGGGCGGCGCTCGTGGCCGCCACGCGGGCGGCCGGCGTGACGGACGGCGCCATCGCCTACGCGCGGGTGGACGGCGTCGCCCGTGCTGGGCGTCTCCTGCTCATGGAGCTCGAGTGCATCGAGCCGCAATTGTATCTCCGCACCGCGGCCGACGCGGCGGCGCGCCTCGCCGAACTGGTGCTGCGTGGCGGGCGCGCGGCACCCGCCGGTCTGACGGCGGCCGGCTCGTAGCGCGATCCGACCCGCGTGCGGGGTGCCAGGTCCAATGCGCTCGTCTCCTCCGGGAGGGTCCTTGGGGCTTCGCGTTCAGCTCACGAAGCGCGCCGACGGCGGTGCGGTACTGCGCTGCGTGCGCGCCGACGGGTCGGCGACGTGGCAGCGGCAGGACGGCCCGCGCGCGCGCTTCTTCCCGTTCCACGACCTCACCCACTTCGCCGTGGAAACGACGTTAGGCTTTCGGCACGCGTTCTACGGTCTGATCGCCGACGGCTGGGAGATCGCCGACACGGGGGGCAAGGGCAAGCGCGGGCGGCTGCCCGCCGAATCCGTCCTCGCCGAGCACGTCGTCGGTCTGCTCGACCGGGAGCGCGTCGGCGCCGCGGCGCCGCTGTCGGCGGCCGAGTTCAACGCGCAGCTCGAGCAGTTGGCGGCGAGCGGTCGCGTGGAAGGGGCGCGGCCGTTCACCGACGCCGAGCTGACCGCGGTCCGGCGCCTCGCCGACACGCTGCACGGCCGGTGGGCCGCCCTCCCCGCCGGGTCCACGCTGGAGCTGGTCTTCGACGGGGCGGGTGGAGCACCCTAAGGAGCCGCCCGAGTCGCAGGACGCGTCGCGCTCGAGCCGTTCCGCCGTACGTCCGACGGGCGCGTCGCCCGCCTGGCCGACTAGCGAAAGGGCAGCTTCGGGCCGGGCCAGCCCGGTGACGAATGGCGCCGGGCCTCCACTCGTGGGATTGCGGCACCGGCGTCGACACCCCCTATTAGCCCGCACTGCGGGCGGCCGAAGCGCGCCGGCGCGACTGGTCGTCAGACGCGCGTGGCCGCGGCTACGGGCGCGTGGCGGAGCAGACCCTGGAGACCTCATCCACTTCATCGCGGAGAGATGGCATGGCGCTGATCCGGAGTGATCGCTCGTCGCGCTCCACTGCGTCGTGGACGCGCGCCGCGGTGGGGTGGGCGCTACCGGCAGTGCTGGCCGGCGTGCTTGGGGCGTGCGGCAACCGGGCCACGGCGCGTCCCCGCGCCGCCACCCCGAACTGGGCCGACCGGTGCCCCAACGGGCGCGCGCTGCGGATCCACAACCGCCTGCCAGTTTCCGTGGAGGTCTATGCCAGGCACGGCTCACCGGGTCGCGGCACGCTCGATTTCGTCGGGATGGCGATGCCGGGAACGACGGAGCTTCCGGTCCGCGGCCTGGCCGACTCGTTCGAGGCGCGCTCGCCCGGCAAGCAGGTCGTGGCCGTGCTGAGCGAGGACAAGGTGGCGATGGGCCGCGGCTGGGCGCGCCCCACCGACGACGTCGCGATGGAGCCGGTCTGCTCGGCGGGCTAGCGACGTAGCCCGCGGGCCGGGGCCGGGCCGCGCGCCGGCGCCCGGTGCCTCAGTCGCGGTAGGGCGAGTCGTCTCCGTCGTCGAGCGCGGCCCAGTCGACCGCGTCGCTCACCACATCCGCGGGCGGAGGCAGAGTGCCCGCCGGCGCCAGCGACCGGGCGAGGTCGATGAGCATCGGACTCAAATGCGCGCCGTAGCGCAGCAAGTTCGCGGCGCGGATCCGGCTCCCGAGGAGGAAGGCCAGCGGAGCGAGGTCGCGCTTGGCGGCGTTGCAGCCCGGGCACGCGAGCACGAGGTTGTCGCGCCGGTCGTAGGCCGTCTGCCCGCGCCGGGGCGCGACGTGGTCGAGGGTCATCACGGCGGCCGTGAACCGCCGCCCGCAATAGGCGCAGACCGGACCGTGCTGCGCCAGCAGCCACGCCCGCGTTTCGACGTACGCGGTCCGCCCGGTCGGGTGCGAGGTGAGGTGGACCGCGGGGGCCGCGGACCCAGCGCGTCGGCCCCGACGCGCGGAGCGCCGGCGCCCCGGGGGTGTGGCAGGCGCGGCGGGTGTGATGCCGCGTGCGGCGGCTGCATGGGTCACATGCGCGCCGACTGCCTTCGTCAGCGTGTGCTGCACCGGGCGCTTCGGCGTATGCTTCGGCGCGGGCTTCGGGGCCGGCTTGATGTCCACCTTCGTTGCCGCCTTCGCCCCGCGCTTCGCGGCGTGCTTGGCGGGGTGCGTGGCGGCGTGCTTCGTCGCCTGCTGGGGCCCGTGCGCCGCCGCCTGCTTTGGCGCGTGCTTCGACGCGGGCGTCGCGTTCGCGGGGTGTGCCGGGCGCCGCGAATGGGGCGCGCGCGCGGTGTGGCTGGAGGACGTCTCGCGCGCCGGAGCGGCGTAAGGTGCGACGTCGTCGCGGTACGGTGTATCGTGGGACGGTCGGGACAAACGGCAGAATGGGTTGGTGTTGAACGGAGGACGGGAGGGCTCGCCTCCGCGTCACGTTTCTCTTATACCCCACCGATGCAGGAAGCGGTCCGAGCCGGGCCGGCCGGCGCCTCGCCGGCGCGCGCCTCGCCGGCGTGGCCCGGCCGGCTCGCCGAGCGCGGGCTCGCGCCGTAGGTTGCGCGGTCGGCGGCCGTGTTGCCGGTCAGAGGCTCCTCACGCCCATCGGACTCCACATGCGACACTCCCTCCTGGCGCTCCTCGGCGGCGCTGCACTCCTCGGGGGCTGCTCCTCGGCTCCCCCGCAGACGCAGCGGCCCGCCCCAGAGTTCCTCACCCCGTACGGCGTGCCGCGATATCCCTTCTCGCCGGCCGTGCGCGTCGGGGACGTGCTTTACCTCTCCGGCCAGATCGGGACGGACAGCACCGGCAAACTCGTGGCGGGTGGCATCGAGGCTGAGACGCGGCAGACGATGGAGAACATCCGCGACGTCCTCGTACGTACCGGCTCGTCCCTCGACCGAGTCGTCAAGTGCACCGTGATGATGGCCGACATGCGCGAGTGGCCGGCCATGAACACGGTCTACGCGACGTTCTTCCCGAGCAACCGCCCGGCGCGGAGCGCCTTCGGTGCCACCGGGCTGGCCCTCAGCGCGCGCGTGGAGATCGAGTGCATCGCCGTCAGGTAGCGCCGGCCAGCCGGCGCCCGGCCGGCCGGAGGGCGCGGTAGCGGCGATCGAGCGTCGCCGTTAGGCACGGGCCGCCGGGCGCCCCCTGCCGCCGCGTCCGCGCGTCCCGCCGCTCAGGCCAGCGGCGAGCTCCCGGTCCGCCCGGACGGCGGGTGTGATCCCGGTCACAGCGGCGGTGCCGCGGAGCGGAGGTCGTGCCCAACTGCCCCCCCCGAGCGTCCTCAGCTGGGGACGTGGCCGTCCGTCCCCCGATGCGGGAGCTCTGAGGAAGTCGCTGCGGATCCTGCGTCTACGTCCAGTCGGGCGCGACGGAGCATTGGTTGCCTGACACGTCGGCACCGAAGTGAAGCCGCAGTCTACTCCCGCCGGAGGTCGCGCATGCGAACCCCCCTACTAACCCTCGTCACATCGCTCGCTCTCGCCGCCTGCTCGTCAGGCACCCGCGTCGTCTACGTCCCCCAGCCGGCGCCGGCCCCCGAGCCGGCGCTGGTGCCCGAGCCCGTGGGACCGCTCGAGGTCACCCTCGCGCGCCCGGTCAACGGCAGACTCCTCGTCCAGACGAACCGGCCCGCCTACGTCGCGCTCTTCGAGATCGTCCCGGAGCGCGGCGTGCGGCTCGTGTACCCGTCGTCGGCGCGGCAGCGCCACACCGTGCTCTCCGGAATGAGCTGGGTCCCGGTCTGGTGGACTGCGCAGACGCGGCCGGCGAGCTACAGCCGGGCGACCGCCCAGTCGCAGCCGGTCCGGTACGTTTACGCGCTCGCGTCGGACGAGCCGCTGCTGCTGCCTGACGAGGCGTTCGAGGCGGGCTACTTCCACCAGGTGCTCGGGCCGCGCGCGGGCCGCGCGGCGAGCCCGTACATGACGATGCGCGCGCTCGCGCGCGAGGTCGTGCCCGAGGTTGCCGAGGAGGAGTGGGCGGAGGACCTGTACACCGTCGCCCGGTCGGCCACGCCCGCCCCGACCCGCATCGCCCGCGTCTACTGCCGTAACGGCACCGTCTACGAAGTGCCCGAAGAGATGGCGGACCGCGTGTGGTGCCCCGCGTACCCGCGCGTCGGGACCGACGATCCGGATCGCGTCCGCGACGTGCCCGGCCGGGCGATCGTGCCCCGGCAGCCGGTGCGCCCCGACTCGGTGCTGGGCAAAGACGGCGTCCGCGTGAGGGTTCCGACGCCGGCGCCCGGATCGAACGGACGAGGGCCGGTCGGCCGCGTGCCCCACCCCGCGACGGGCGCGGAGGTCAAGGACAAGAGCAAGGACAAGGACTCGCACGCACCCGGGGAGCCGAAGGATCATCCCGACAAGGACCCTTTGAAGCCGGATCACCCGGACCAGGATCACTCCAACAACGGGCGCGGGAATGCGTACGGTCGCGACCATGGGACCGGCCGGCCGGGCAACGGTGGACGCGGAACCCCGGCCGCCGCGACCCCCGCGAGCGGCAACGTGGAGCGGGAGAAGCCGGCCCAGGGGAACCCAAACACCGGCCGGGTGACGCCCAATCCTCAGACCCCCGTGCGTGCCGTGCCCACCCGCATAACGCCGGAAGCCCCGAACGCGGGCGGGACGTCGCGCGACGTGACTCGGCGGACCAGGTCGGTGGTGCAGCCGGAGTCCGAACCGGGGACCAAGTCGGCGAAGCCGGACGATTCGGGGAAGCCGGAACCCTCGGGGAAGCCGGAGAAGTCGATGGGCAAGCCGGACCGGCTGCGGCCCGAGGCCGACGAGGCCGCGCCCGGGCCGAGGCCCAAGTCTGATCGGCGCTCCGAGCCAGGCGCAGGGGCGCGCGCCAAGCCGGAGGACGATGAGTCGAAGCCGGAGCCGGCGCGGCAGGGCGAGCGGAAGCCGGCGCAGGAGTCGGAGCAGGACGCGAAAGCGCCGCGCGGCAGTGCGTCGGACGCCGGGTCGCGAGTGGAGCGCTCGTCCGAGTCGAAGGAGGAATCCGGGGCGGCGAAGGCCGAGCCGTCCGCCAGCTCGAAGTCGAAGTCCCGCGCCGAGCCGCGCACCGGCAAGCGCGCGGCGCCGGCGAAGGCGGGTGAGCAGCCCGCCTCCAGCGACGAAGGCTCGTCGGACCGCGGCTCCGACACACCGGCAGAGTAAGTAGCGGCGACGCCGGCGTAGAGCCGGCGCACCGTCCCGCCGCGGCACGCTACGGGGGCCTCTCCAGCGAGAGGGCCCCCGTACGCGTTTCGGGGCGACCGCGGGCGGACACCTTCGGCGCAGTGCGCGCGTAGGGTGGGAAGTTTCTTCCACTGGAGCGATCGCGCATGCTGGCCACCGCCACCGCCTCCCCCGCGGACCGGCAGCCGACGAGGGCGCCCGCCGCGCGCCTGCCGGCCGATGCCATCCCGCCATCCGAGCGCTGCTGCCCGCACTGCTGTGCCTCCATCGCACGCGAGGCGAAGAAGTGCCGCGTCTGCGGCGAGTGGGTCGTCCGAACGTCGCCGGGCGCCGCGGCCGCGCTTCTGCGCATGCTGGGCTGGCTCTGGGTGGGGTTGTCGCTCGTTGCCGGCGCGGGGCTGTGGTACGTGGGCAGTGTCGTCCGCTTGTGGGTGCTCGTGCGGTCGGTGGACCCCGCCGTGACGCCGCTGGTGCTCGACGTGGTCCTCTACGGACTGGTGGCGATTGTGCTCCTGCAGGGGCTCACCTTCGGCGTCGGTCTCGCCGCGCTCGCCGAGCTGGTGCCGCGACGGCCGCGCTGGTGGAGCTGAGGAACGGCGGCTCTCGGCTGGGGCGGTGGAGGGCGGGAACCCCTCGGCGCGAGGCACGTCCGCGTGCGGTTCCCGCCGTCAGCCGAGGGCCGAGAGCCGAGAGCCGAGAGCCGCCGTACTCCGTGCGGCGCTCGCCTCGCCCGCGCAGCGCGGGTACATTCGAGCGCCCGTTCGTGCTGCCACGATCCGCCCGCCGGGCTCCCACCGCTGGTGCGCCAGCCGCCGCATCCTTCTCTCGAGGTGCCCCATGGGGGTCAACATCGCTACGCCCGGAGTCCACCACGTCGCGCTCCGGGTTTCCGATTACGCGCGTGCGAAGCGCTTCTACGCGGACACGTTAGGGTTCCCGGTGATACTGGAGGTCCCGAACCTCTTTCTCTTTCTGGCCGGCGGGACGGCGGTCGGGGTGCGCGGACCCGACGAGCAGACGCCGCGCGGCGACGAGTTCAGCCCCTTCCGCATCGGGATGGACCACATCGCGCTCGCGTGCACGGACGAAGCGGAGCTTTCTCGAGTCGCGGACGCACTCACCGAGGCCGGCGTGGACAACACCGGCGTGAAGCTCGACCAGGCGCTCGGCAAGCGCTACGTGGCCTTCAAGGACCCGGACCGGATCGCGTGGGAGTTGTACATGGCGTGAGGCCCACCGCGCCACTCCCACGAGCCGCCCGTTTCGCCTGCGAGGACGACGGTGCCTGACGCGCCGGAGATCCGCGACGCCTGCCCGGCGGACGCGCCGGCACTCGCGGCGCTGCTCGCGGAGCTCGGCTACCCCGTGGCCCCGGAGGTGGTGGCCGCGCGGCTCGCGGCGCTCACCGCGGCGGGCGACCGGGCGCTCGTGGCCACCGAAGAGGCGGCGCTGCTCGGGCTCGTCACCGCGCACGTGACGCCGGTGCTCCACCGGCCGACACCGGTCGGGCGAGTGACGGCGCTCA